>Ga0209147_100398_pt1 | contig 29685 bp, 29 predicted proteins | sample AraplaCol_mLB_r2_FD_184278 | JGI IMG/M metagenome (GOLD analysis project Ga0209147, IMG submission 184278) | Arabidopsis root microbial communities from North Carolina, USA - plate scrape CL_Col_mLB_r2 (SPAdes) (version 2) | ecosystem: Host-associated > Plants > Roots > Endosphere | place: USA... | reverse complement strand
GATTCGTAGTCAAACGCTCTATCCAGCTGAGCTAAGGGCACATATGGAGCGGACGAAGGGTCTCGAACCCTCGACCTTCGCCTTGGCAAGGCGACGCTCTACCAATTGAGCTACGTCCGCATATTTCACTTTATTGAGGATTTTGGTGCGGTCGAGAGGACTTGAACCTCCACGGTGTTGCCACCACTAGAACCTGAATCTAGCGCGTCTGCCAATTCCGCCACGACCGCATTTTTCTTTTACCTACAAGCTCTGATGCTGTTCGCTTCCTTCGCTCTTCGGTGTGTAAAAACTGGTGAGCCATGAAGGACTCGAACCTTCGACCCTCTGATTAAAAGTCAGATGCTCTACCAACTGAGCTAATGGCTCGCAATATTCGCCAATTCAAAAGAAATGGCGGAGCTGACGGGACTCGAACCCGCGACCTCCGGTGTGACAGACCGGCGTGAACTCCAACTTCACCACAGCTCCAAGTATTTGGTTGCGGGAGCAGGATTTGAACCTGCGACCTTCGGGTTATGAGCCCGACGAGCTACCGAGCTGCTCCATCCCGCGACAATCAGGAAGATTGAGTGTCAGTGTTTCGACGCACACGATGTGCTAGTGTCGGCGTTGTCAACAGGACGTTGACGCTTTTAGCCGACCCACAAGGACGTGGTGCTTTTAGCTGACCTTCCTTTAAGTGGTGGAGGCTGACGGGATCGAACCGCCGACCCTCTGCTTGTAAGGCAGATGCTCTCCCAGCTGAGCTAAGCCTCCAGATACCCCGACTAGTTGTTGGGGCCCCCGCAAAGTACTCGGCGTTGCTACAGCGCACCTACTTCACTTTGTGGGGTAATATGGTGACCCGTAGGGGATTCGAACCCCTGTATGACAGCGTGAAAGGCTGCTGTGTTAAACCGCTTCACCAACGGGCCATCTTATGTAAGTAATGGCGGATGGAGTGGGATTTGAACCCACGAGACGAGTTGACCCCGCCTACACGATTTCCAATCGTGCTCCTTCGGCCGCTCGGACATCCATCCACGATAACGGGGCAACAAAGCAAATTCGTTTATCCCCTGCAGAATCAAAATTCTATCACGTTCTTCATGAGAAAGCAACTACTTTTTTAATTCCACTTAAAAATTTCAATCAAGAAAGATTTTACGTGTCCCAGACACAATAGCCATTGTAGCGCCTCGGCCGATCGCTGTCAAGCAAAAGAATTCAATTATCCGAGTAAAATCAGCTACGGCATTAGCATAACCTCTCAGTAGGAAAATAATCGCGTTTCTATTTCCTACAAACCAGACCCTCAATGAAAGAGTGGTGAATAGAGAAAAAGCTACAGGGCCTTTCCTAAAAATGGTATACTTACCCTCAAGACAAGAATGGCGGTGACAAACCGCGGCGTAGCTCCTGGTAAAGGGGGTGACGCTGATCGGCACGCTCGGCACGCTCTACTTCTTCCTAAAGGTACTGGCAACACTGCTCAGCCTCTGGTTCAGCAGCAGAAAACTGTACCGATGGTGGAAAAGGAAGCGTAACAAGCGAAAACCCACCGCCAAAGGTTGACCGCCCGACGGTGGATTCGCTGGTTTTGTAAACAAGCGCGCCGTGGGTGATCCACAGCCTTCTTGTCTCGAGGAGCCACCGCTGCAACGGGGCTCCTTTATTTGTATGTCTGAATCAGCGATTGTTATACACCCATCTTATCACGCTTATGGGCCTCAAAACAAGAAACCTGATCTCTATGTGAAGAAAGGATGCGATCCATATGCCTCAGGTCCGTCTAGCTACCCTTCAAGACTATGCCGCCATCTGCCGCATCGATGCCATGGTTTTGGGAAACACCAGCCGCTCTAAAGAATTGCATGACGACATCGCTGCTGGAAATGGCTACATCGCTTCGCTCGACAATGATGTATCCGGCTTTGCCATCATGACGACATCGTTTTACCATCAAGCCTTTGTCTCCCTACTCGTCGTCCATCCACAACACCAACGCCAGGGGGTCGGTCAGGCACTCCTGCAATATCTGGAACAGGCCTGTCCTACCGAAAAGCTGTTTACATCCACCAATCTATCCAACAAACGCATGCTTCATCTCTGTCACAAGCTGAACTTTGTTGAAAGCGGTTCTATCGACAATTTGAACAATGACGGCGATCCCGAAATCTTGTTTTGCAAGCACATCAAAAAACCGCAGATTACCTCTATCCCAGATTACGCTCGTAAATGAGGCGAAGCCCTTTCAAGGTCAGGTTGGGGTCCACTACATGGATGCAATCCGTCTCTTCGGCAATCAACGATGCAAAGCCTCCCGTCGCTATCACCTTTGGCTTCATCCCATTTTCGGCGATAATACGGCGGACAATCCCCTCGACCTGGCCCACAAATCCATAAAAAATCCCTGATTGCATCGCCGAAATTGTATTTCGACCGACGACATGGGATGGCTTGGACATCTCAAAACGCGGCAGCTTGGAGGCACGGCTCACCATCGCTTCGGTAGACGTCCGGATTCCCGGAGCAATGGCTCCGCCCCAATACTGGCCTTTCTCATCTACATAACAATACGTCGTAGCTGTGCCAAAATTGACGATGATCAACGGAGCGCCATAATCGTGAATCGCAGCTACCGCATTTACGATTCGGTCCGAGCCGACCTCACGCGGATATTCGTATTTGATATTCAAGCCCGTCTTGATACCCGGTCCGACTACAAGCGCTTTGCCATGCAGATATTTTTCACACATGCGTTCAATGGTAAAGTTCAGCTGCGGCACGACAGAGGAAAAAATCACTCCGCGCACCTGATCCAGAGTGAGTCCGACGCTGTCAAACAAACTCTTGACCAGCATGCCGTATTCGTCTTCTGTCTTGTCCCGATCGGTGGAAAAACGCCAATGGCAGCGCAATTCCTCTCCCTCGTACACACCCATGACAATAGTGGAATTCCCCACGTCCATGACCACGATCATACCAAGCCGCTCCTTATCTTTTCCTCGTGTTCAAATCAAGACTGATATCAAATGCTTTGATGGAATGGGTCAGTGCGCCAACAGAAATAATATCGACTCCCGTCTCAGCGATCGAACGAATCGTCTCCAGATTGACTCCGCCCGATGCCTCTACGAAAGCCTTTCCGCCGATCAGATGAACTGCCTCTGTCATTTGTTCGTTCGACATATTATCCAGCATAATCGTATCAGCTCCAGCAGCCAGCGCCTCCTGCACCTGCGTAAGTGTCTCTGCTTCCACCTCTACTGTCATCGTATGAGGAATCGCCGCTCTCGCCGCTGCGACTGCCTGCGCGATCCCGCCTGCGCCTTTGATGTGATTGTCCTTGATCATGACAGCATCGTACAAGGCGAAACGATGATTCGATCCGCCCCCGACCCGAACCGCGTACTTTTCCAAAAAACGCAAGCCCGGCGTCGTCTTGCGGGTATCCACGACGCGCGCCTTCGTGCCGGCTACGGCTTGGACATACTCATTGGTTTTCGTGGCGATGCCGGAAAGTCGCTGCAGCAGATTGAGCGCCAGCCTTTCCCCGGTCAAGATCGAACGGACAGAACCGCTCACTTCTGCTATCTGATCACCGACTTCCACCCGAGCCCCTTCCTCAATCTTGGCGCTAAAAATCAGGTTGGAATCGACCGTTTCGAACACCTGCCGGGCGATTGGCAAACCAGCAATGACTCCCGCTTCCTTGGCATACAGTATACCTATCCCCTGCTCATCTGCAGGGATCGTGCTCATCGTGGTCACGTCACCAAAGCCCACGTCTTCCTGCAGCCACTCTTCTATTTTTCGTTGCAGCTCGCGTGTATTCCACACCGTACGAATCACTCCTTGCCGGGAAAATTGCGGTCATGCCCTCCCTAGCTTTCCCACCCATTATAGCAAATTTTGTATTCCTTCCGCGCTGATTTGCGATACCAGCAAAAGCAAAAAAGAAGCATCCACCGCGAGAACGGGGATGCTTCCTGTCTGGTTCTATAGTCAATTCGCATGAGAGACACAATCTTTGCACATGCCGTACACTTCAAATTTATGGCCCGTGACCTGAAAATCATCAGGAACAGACGACATGACATTCATCGGACAGCCTGGCAGCGAAGAAGTCTTGCCGCACTCGGTACAGATCACATGATGATGGTGATGTCCATCAGCCGAGCAAGCCAGACGGAATTTGCCCTCGCCATCCAGCTCTGTCTCCTCCAAGATCCCCAGTTGAACAAAAGTGGAGATGTTGCGATAAACCGTATCAAAGCTGAGCGTAGGGTACAGCTCCCTGATTCGTTCCATGATATCCTTCGCCGAGAGGTAGCGCTTTTCATCCGCACAGATGCGGATCATCTCCTCCCGTTTGCCCGTATATTTGTATCCATGTTCCTTCAGGATTTGCAGCGCTTCATCCACTTTCATCGTCAAACACTCCTTCCCTTTGGTCTACATCCCTCTACGCAAAAGGGCTTTTGCCTTCTTCACGCCCAAAACCACCAATAAAATCAGAACGGCCATCAAGACAATTGTACCACCAGATGCCCAATCAAGCATGTAGGCAAAATACAAGCCTCCCAGTACAGAGGTCTCAGCAAACAATATCGCAAACCATATCGTCTGGCGAAAGCTGCCTGAGATCTGCAGGCTGGCAGCCACTGGCAAGGTAATCAGGGCGGAGATCAAAAGAACGCCGACAATCCGCATGGATGCGGCAATCGTCAAGGCCACCAGCACCATGAACCACAAATTGATCGCTCTGCGGGAGACGCCGGAGACACGCGCGAATTCCTCGTCAAACGAGACAGCAAACAATTCCTTGTAGATCAAGAACACCGTCCCTAACACAACCGCAGCGACTCCCAACAGCGCGTATAGATCTTCAATCGTGACGGTCACGATTTTTCCGAATAAATAAGAATACAAGTCTGCATTGAATCCGTCTGCGACACTGATCAGAACCGTAAACAATCCCAGGCCGCTCGATAAAATGATCGGAATGGCCAGGTCCTGCTGCGCTTTGAATACCTTTCGCAACCGCTCAATAAACAAGGAGCCGATCACAGAGAACAGCATTCCGAAAAACAGCGGATTGACCGCATTCAAAAAAGCTACCTTTTTGGAAAGCAGCATCCCCGCCGCCACGCCGGACAAGGTCACATGGGACAAGCCGTCCGCCATCATCGACAGTTTGCGAACAATTAAGAACGTCCCCAAGATGGGACAAATTAGGCCAATCAATATACCGGAAAACAAGGTATATCGCAAAAAATCATACTGCCACCAATCAGCAAGCATGGTCATACTCCCTCTTTACGTTTGCAGACTTAGTGATGATGCGACAACACCTTCATGGAGCCGCCGTACATCTGCTGCAGGATTTGTTCTTGGTTATGCTCAAAATCATGGGCGGTTCCGTGGAAGTGAATCTTTTGCTGCACGCACGCAACCTTGTTCACCCATTGTGACATCACACCCACATCGTGGCTGACGATCATCATCGTAAGACTGTTCTCTTCTTTCAGAGATTGCAACAGACTGTAAAATTGTTCAATCGACTCCTGATCGACACCGACGGTCGGTTCATCGAGAATCAAAAGCTCCGGCTCCGCCACGAGGGCGCGAGCGATAAATACCCGCTGCAACTGCCCGCCTGACAAGCTGCCAATCCGCTTATCAAGCTTGGCTGTCAGGCCGACACGCTCGACAGCTTCTTCCACACTCTTATGGTGATGAGGCTGCAGCCGCCGGAACAACCCGATCTTGCCGACCAGCCCGGAAGCGACGACCTCGCGTACAGTCGCAGGAAAACCGCCGGCGCCATGAGCGACCTGCTGCGCCACATACCCGATCCTGCTCCACTCGCGAAATTTGGACAGCGGCTGCCCAAACAGATGGACACTTCCTCTGGTTGGGGTCAGAAGTCCCAGAATCAGCTTCATCAGCGTCGATTTGCCTGATCCATTCGGACCCACGATGCCGACAAAATCTCCACGCATCAGTGAAAACTGTACATCGTCGAGAACCACTTTGTCCTCATATTGAAAGGAGACAGAGCTCAGCTCCACCACAGCATCCTGTTTACCCTGTTTATCCATTTCCTATCATCCTTTAAATCGGATTTGTTCTGATTTGCTATCCTTCATCCTACTACGAATTTCCTGCGATCACAAGAGCAGAAGGGGGAAATAACACTTTTAAAAAAAGATGCCGCTTCACTTCCGCGACATCTTTCACACTACTGCTATTTCAATGCTTCTTGCAAGGTTTCCAGATTCTCACGCATGATCGACAGATAATCCTTGCCTGCATCCAAGTCGGCTTTTGTCAGGCCCTCCAGCGGGTTCAGCGTCGCTGTCTTCACTCCCGCCTCTTTGGCAATCACTTCCGCTACTTTGGGAGATACCAATGTCTCGAACAAAACGTAGGAAAGCTCGTGCTCTTTCACATGTTCCACCAGCTCCTTCATCTTGGAAGGAGAGGGTTCATCAGCCGGATTCACTCCCGATATCGCTACCTGCTTCAGACCATAATGGTCAGCCAGATAACCGAAAGCGCTGTGCGAGACCATAAACTCCTTTTTCGTCGCCTGTGCGACCATTTCTTTGTACTCTTTATCGAGCTGGTCCAGATCGCTTGCCAGTTCTGCGAAGTTCTTTTCATAGTCTGCTGCATGAGCCTGATCTTTAGACACGAGTGCTTGCTTTACCTTTTCCGCCTGTGTTTTCAACAGGACTGGATTGAGCCAGACATGCGGGTCAAATTCTCCGTGGTCGTGGTCGTGACCATGTTCATGTTCGTGCTCATCCTTATGCTCATCTGCATGTTCGCCTTCATGCTCATGCTCGTGCTCGTGATCATCCTCATGTTCTGCGGCTTTGAGCAGATCCAGCCCTTCTGTTGTGTTGACGACTTGCGTATGATTTTTATCAAGGTTCTCTACTGCTTTCTCAACCCAAAGCTCCAGGCCGCTGCCATTGTAAACAAAGAGATCGGCAGACGTCAGTGCAACCATATTTTTCGCAGTAGGCTCAAAATCATGCGGCTCCACGCCCGGAGGAACGATGTTCACCACTTCGATGTGATCACCGCCAATCCGCTTGGTCACATACTCCAACGGATAGATCGTAGTGTATGCCTTCGGTTTTTCACTCGCTGTTTGGGACGCTTCTGGCTGCGGTGATCCCCCAGCAGTCGTAGTCGTATTTGCGCCGCAACCCGCCAAACCAACTGCTGTTGCGACACTAATTATAGCCATCAGGCTTTTTCTCATCTTTCCATCTCTCCCCACTAATCAAAATCATTCCGATTTGCCTTTCGTGATTCATTATAAGGAGATCCGCCCAAAATGTAAATAGGATTTATTACGATTTGTAACAAAGATGTGCTTACCTTGCCTTTTTTCCTCTCTATTGGCTGTGATACTATAGGTGGGAGGAGGTCTGTCCAAAGATGAAATTGAATCGAAAATGGTGGTTGCCGGCTGCAATATTGACAGTCGCTTTAGTGGCAGGCTGTGGTTCACAAGATAATGCCAGCCAAGGCGTCGACGAGCATGGGCACAGCCATACCCAACATGCAGCAAACGGCGATTTGCAGGAAACAACTGCTTCCGCCGATGTCTTGCCAAGCTTCCTGGACAACCAGGACCCCGTCATCATCGCCTCTTACAAAATTGCCGCAGCGAACCGTGAGCTGCTCAAGTCAATCCCTTGCTTCTGCGGTTGCGGAGAAAGCGCGGGCCATCAGCACAACGGAAACTGCTTCATCAAAGAAGAGCTGGAAGACGGCTCGATCGTCTGGGATGATCATGGCACACGTTGCGGTGTCTGCATGGAAATCGCCGTGGTATCTTCCAAGCTGAAAGAAGCTGGGAAATCACCCCTAGAGATTCGCCAATACATCGATAACGCCTACAAAGAGGGCTATGGCAAGCCAACACCTACACCGATGCCTTCCGCCTGATCCTGCATATCGCTATTTGCTTCAAGTCTGGCATATCCACTGGCCGGGCTTTTTTCATTTTTAGCCTTGAAAAAAAGAAAAACACCCTTTATGATTATACCTAGATATTCCATGCATCTGAAGTCTAGGTAAGGAGGCAGCCATGAAGATCAATAAAGAACTGATGAAAGGCAGCACGGTCATCTTGATTCTGACGTTGCTGGATCGCAAGCCGATGTATGGCTATGAAATGAGCAAGGAAATGGAGAAAAGCTCAAGTGGTGTGCTTACACTCAAAGAAGGAACGCTCTATCCCATTTTGCACACGCTGGAGTCTGACGGCATGGTCGAATCCTACTGGAGTTCCGGTGAGGGAGAGCGCAAACGGAAGTACTATCAGATTACGAAAAAAGGGCAGGGACTTCTCAAGGAGAAGCAGCAGGAGTGGATGTCTTTTCGCACTGCCGTCGATCAAGTCCTGGGAGGTGGACTGGCATGATTCATAAACAACGACTCGATGATTACATACAGCAAGTATGCAACCAGATTCGCAACAAAGAGATGCACGCCTCCATTTCACAGGAACTACAGGGGCATCTGGAGGAGAAAATCGAGGAATACCAGTCGACTGGCTTGACCGAAGAAGACGCGATCGACAAGGCCATTGCTGACATGGGAGACCCGATCCAGGTCGGCAAACATCTCCATCAAGCGCATAAGCCGCGTATGGAATGGAGCGTGATCGCGCTCGTTGCTGTGCTGATCGGATTTGGTCTGCTCGTCATGTACTCGTTGAGCCAATCGCAGACAGACGCAGGACATTTGTTTACTAATAAAGTCGTCGGAATTCTCTTGGGGTTAGGCCTATTCATTGCCTTGCTGTTTTTCGATTATCGAAAACTACAGCCATACAGTCTCTATCTGTATCTGGGAATTGTTTTGTGCATGTTGCTTACCCTTCCCTTCGGAACTACGGTAAACGGCAGGCCCATGTACCTCAATTTAGGTTTTCTCTTCGTGAATGTGTACGGCATGTGTTCCGTGCTGCTAATCCTGTCCATGGCCGGGATGTTTGCTGCGTGGAATTGGGAAAAACGCAAAACCCTGCTCTGGGCAGCTCTGGTATTTCTGGTCCCGTTTATTTTCCTGATTGCCTCCAACCATGCCTTTGAGGCTTTCCTGATTTTGGCTGGTTTCCTGGTCTTAATGGCTGCCTCACCTGCGCCTCGGCGTTCGGTCTTGGAGTTGTTTGGTGTGCTTTTCGTCGCCATCACAGGGGTAGCTTTCCTGATGATCAAACAGTACCAGCTTCACCGCATTCTCTCCTTCTTGGATCCTCATGCCGATCCGAATGGAACCGGTTATACGCTGTTGCAGTCTTTGAAAGCATTACAGGAAGCCGGTCTATGGGGGCATGGCTTCGGGGCATCCTTGAACACCCTCCCCGGGACAGAAGCAGAGTTGGTTTTCGCTTATATCGTGCATAGCTTTGGCCTCGTCACAGGTGCCGCGATCCTGCTTTTGGGCATCATCCTGCTGGTTCGCCTTCTGCGGGCCGTTCGATTGGTGCGCGACCGATACGGTGTCATGCTGATGTCGGGATTCATGACCCTCTTTTTCATTCCGTATTTCTGGAGCATCCTGATGACCGCAGGCTTCCTGCCGATCATGTCTGCCAATTTGCCGTTTATCAGCTATGGAAATACTTCGTTTCTCATGCAAATGTTGCTGATCGGACTTGTCTTGAACGTCTATCGCCGCAAAGACATGCAGCCGATCGAAGCATGCAAACCTCCTGTCCAGAACTAGACAAGGGAATGAAATTACGTAAAAAAGGGAGTAAAGCCTGCACATTGGCTCTACTCCCTTTTTGGTTGATTGCGCTACGCCCGGTGCTTCGTCCCACACGTTCATCCGGAATAATGACGGTCTTTTGGCTTCATCCTCCGATGATCTGCTCGCGAATAAATCGGGCAACCCCGTCTTCATCATGATGCGGCGCGATATAGTTGGCGAGATCCTTGATTTCCGGGGATGCATTTTCCATCGCTACGGCGTATCCTGCTTGACTCAACGCTTCGCGGTCATTCTCGGCATCGCCAAAGACCATGACATCCTCGGGTGCAATCCCCCATTTACGGCAGAAGTATTGCAGGCCCTCCCATTTAGAGACTCCCTGTGGCAGAAGCTCTACGTTATGCCTACCGGATGAGGTAACATTCATCTGGCTGCCCCATGGGGAAAGCTGCTCCCTCACCCAATCGAGAATCTCGAGATTGTTGTGCCAGACAAAAAACTTCACCATCTCTGTTTTGGGATCATCGAGCATATCAAACATTTCCTGCAAGGGAATAATTTTGGCCAGCTTATAAAAGGCAAACTTGCGGATGGAGATTCCCTCCAGCGAAGTATCTTCGTCGAGAAGCTCTTCCAGCCTCTCCCGGTCCTCCTGAATCATCCAGCGGTTGCTCGCCGTGTCGTGGACCTCGTAATAAAGAACCTCCTGGCGCAACGCACGTATCGCTTCGGCAACCAGATGATTAGGCAAAACGGTTTGCTGTACCATCGTCCCGTCGCTCTCCAATACTGTCGCTCCATTGCTGCACACAAAGCCATCAAACGGAAATGCGTCAATCGGAATCTGAGCGGAGCCAAAGTTTCGGCCTGTCGACAATACCAGCTTGCATCCCTGTTGCTGCAATTCCAGACATGCCTCTTTCGTAGCCTGCGTCATTTGTGATTCCTTGTTCAACAAAGTCCCGTCCATATCAAAAGCAGCCATGCGCGGTTTGAGTTCCATCCCGTTTTCCCCCTTCTGACCATAGTACAAAAGGAGCACCAGAGGTGCCCCTTATTGTTTCGGTTCTTCGTGATTCGCTTCTTCCGCTGCCTCTGGTGTAGGAGCAGCTTCTGTCGCTTCTTTCACTTCTTCTTTTTTCGTTTGGATGTTGACGACCACTTCGGGATTGTCCGCAGGGTCATTTTCCATCTTTCCGGTTTCGATCAGTTGCTTGATCTGTTCTGCATCCAGTGTTTCCACACGGAGCAAGGTGTTGGCGATCAAGTCAAGCTGGTCGCGGTGCGTAGTCAGCAAATCTTTACATTTCTCGTAGCACTCATTGATGATGCGTTGCATCTCTTGGTCAATCTCATAGGCAATCTTGTCGGAGTAGTTGCGTTCGGTACCATAGTCGCGACCCAGGAAGACCTGACCTTGGGCTTTCCCGAATTGCATCGGACCTAGGCGGCTCATGCCGTACTCCGTAATCATGCTGCGTGCGATGGAAGTAGCGCGTTGGAAGTCATTATGTGCACCCGTACTGATATCACCGAGTACCAATTCTTCCGCCACACGTCCACCCAAAAGACCGGTGATTTTATCAAGCAAGTCTGTTTTGGTAGCAAAGAAACGATCTTCCTTCGGCAAGAACACGGTGTACCCACCTGCTTGGCCGCGCGGAATAATAGTGACCTTATGTACCATCTCAGCATTTTTCAAGTGAAAGCCAATGATTGTATGACCTGCTTCGTGGAATGCGACCAGACGTCTTTCGTCTTCGCTGACCACGCGAGATTTTTTCGCCGGACCAGCAATCACACGGTCGATCGCCTCGTCCACTTCCAGCATGTTGATCTGTTTTTTGTTTTTACGAGCAGTCAGCAATGCTGCTTCGTTCAACAGGTTCTCCAGATCAGCACCTGTGAAGCCCGAAGTACCGCGCGCGATTACGTCCAGTTTCACGTCCTCACCAAGCGGCTTGTTGCGGGCATGTACCTTGAGCACCGCTTCACGTCCCTTGATATCCGGGCGATCCACTGTAATTTGACGGTCAAAACGTCCTGGACGCAACAACGCCGGGTCGAGAATATCCGGGCGGTTGGTCGCAGCCACCATGATGATGCCTTCGTTGCCGCCAAAACCGTCCATCTCGACGAGCAATTGGTTCAGTGTTTGCTCGCGCTCATCGTGACCACCGCCGAGTCCAGCACCACGCTGGCGACCTACGGCGTCGATCTCGTCAATAAAGATAATGCACGGCGCATTTTTCTTTGCATTCTCAAACAAGTCACGTACGCGGGACGCACCCACGCCGACGAACATCTCTACGAAATCAGAACCAGAAATACTGAAGAACGGAACGCCTGCTTCACCTGCGACAGCACGTGCAAGCAAGGTTTTCCCTGTACCTGGAGGGCCGACCAGCAGCACCCCTTTTGGAATCCGGGCCCCGACAGCGTTAAATTTGCGCGGGTCCTTTAGGAAGTCAACCACTTCTTCCAGCTCTGCCTTCTCCTCGTCCGCACCCGCCACATCATCGAATGTAACGCGCTTCTTCTCTTCGTTGTACAGCTTCGCACGGCTTTTACCGAAGTTCATCACTCGGCTGCCGCCGCCCTGGGCATTGTTCAACAAGAAGAAGAACAAGATGAAGATAATCACGAACGGAATGATTGAGGTCAGGAAGGTGAGCCAAATGCTGTTGCCCTCCGCCGGATTAAACTCAACAAGCTTCACTTTTTTCTCATCAATCTTTTGTTCAATCAATGAGATAATATCGGATTGAGTCAATGGAACGTTGGTAAAAAACTTGCTGCTTTCCTGTCCCGAGACATTCACCAAGATCCCATCTACCCGGTATGTGCCATTCTCAGGACGAAGGGACATCTCGGAGATGTTATCAGCTTTCAATTGCACTCGGAAATCCTGATATGTAAGTTTCCCAACCTTATCACTACCGGAGAGGATGAAATTTACGATCCCGACCGTGACAAGAAAAATCAGTAGGTAGAACCCGGTATTTCGAAAAAAGCGATTCATTCCTTACCTCCTCTCACGAACAGACACTTTTGCCATTTTACCATATTATGCAGGTTCTTCACAACAAAGCTACTTCGTGTAAACCTCAGGCTTCAACACGCCAATGTAAGGCAGATTGCGATACTTTTCGGCGTAATCCAAACCATATCCCACCACAAATTCATCGGGGATGTCGTACCCGCTGTAATCCGGTGAGATGTCTACCTTGCGCCGCTCCGGTTTGTTCAAGAGGGTCACGACCTTGACAGAAGCCGCTTCGCGATGGCGCAACAGCTCCACCAGCCGGCTGAGAGTCAATCCGCTATCCATAATATCCTCTACGACTAATACATGCCGGTTTTGCACAGAGGTATCGAGATCCTTCAAGATCTTCACCATGCCACTGGACTCGGTGCCGCTTCCATAGCTGGATACAGCCATAAAATCCATTTCGCAGGGAATATCCATGTGGCGGATCAGGTCGGCCATAAATACGACCGCTCCTTTCAGCACACAGATTACCAAGGGATTCTTATCCCTGTAAGCATCTGCGAGTGAGGCGCCCAATTCCTGCACCTTCTGCGCAATCTGCTCCTCTGAAAGCAAAATCTTCTCGATGTCCTGCTTCATTCAAAAACCTCCCGCCAATCTTCTCCAAACTCTACCCGCACGTGTAAAATACGCCTGGTCTGTCCTCGTATCGGCGCTGCGGCGGAACGGCGCACACCTGGTACCCAAATCACCTGATCGCCTGCTGTCAAAAGTGGAAGTCTGTCTCGCCAAGCACGAGGAAACTTGGCGTCGATCAACAACTCTTTCAGTTTTTTCCCCGATTCCAGGCCAAACGTGACGAGACGGTCGCCCGGTTTGCGGTTGCGAACAGCAAGCCCTCCAGGTAGGCAATCTGCGTCAAAAATCGCTTCGTTGTCCGAAAGCAAATTCCAGTCAACAGGACCTTCCAGGTAAGACGTATGTACGGCAGCCTTTCCTTCCGCGATCCAGGTCACCCCCGGAACAGCGAGCTTATAACAATAAGTATGTATGTATTCGTCCTGTCCATTACACCGAAAATGGATTTGCCCATAAACTCGACTTGCCACCAGTTTATTTGGCAAATGCAGCTCCGAAGAAGGACGTGTCCCCCTCGACATGTGCAAAACGGTCTCCACATGCTGCGAAGACCATTCGGTTTGCTTTGAGAGATAACTTAATATTAGAGTAATCATTCTCCTTTGTAAAGCAACGTCACAACTTTGAAACTTGTCGTTGTCAATTCCGATCCAGTCGCTTTTCTGCCCGATAATCAACGTTTTTAGCTGCTCTCGCGCCAACCGGTCCAGCAGGGATTCGTCTTGTCGAATCGCCTCGGCCACATCCAGGATATGCTCCCGGTAGCGACTGTTCACTTCCTGCAAAAGGGGCATGACTTCCAGTCGCAGCAGATTGCGCTTGTACTTGCGCGATTGATTGCTGCTATCTTCTCGTGGCTGCAAGTCGTGTTCCCGACAATATCGTTCCAGTTCCTCCCTGGTTTTATGCAGCAGAGGCCTGACTAGTTCGATGCCAGCCTCCTCGTCCAAAAGGCGTCGTCTGGGCATACCTGCCAAGCCGTGCAACCTCGTGCCGCGAACCATCCGAAACAGAATCGTCTCCACCTGATCGTCCGCATGGTGGGCCAAAGCCACTTTGCTCGCTTTGTACTTGATCGCGACCTCGCGATACAGACTGTAGCGTATCTCTCGGCTCGCCTCCTGTCCACCCATTCCAGTCTCCTCCATATAAGTAGGGACATCTCGCTCGAAAAGATGAAAAGCGACACCGAGCCGATGGCAGAGCGCTTCGGCGTACAGGGCGTCTTGACGCGCTTCTTCGCCGCGAAAACCGTGGTTCAAGTGGACGGCATGCAGGCTCCAGCCGTATCGATAGTGTTGATTGAGACTCGCCAAGATATGCAACAAGGCGGTCGAATCATTCCCTCCGGACAAACCGACTACTATGGTTTCATGAGGGACGAACAATGCCTCCTGCTCAACCTCGCTGTGTACGCTTGCCAGCATGACGGGCTCCTCTCCAGATCGTGAAGACAGAGATGCCTAAGATCAGACCCGAAGCAATTGCGCCAGCTACCATCAAGGTATGGGTCGCGAGCGTAATTCCCCCCATATAATCATTGTTTACAAAAGCAAGCATCGCCTTGTAGGCCAAGGAACCAGGGACAAGCGGAATGATTCCGGCTACGCTAAAATTCGTCGAAGGAACTCGCAATAAGATCGAAAGAACCTGGCTGAGCAACGACACCACTGATGCTGAAACCAGCGTAGACAGCAACACTTCAGCACCCATCATCGGGAGGGTGGAGAAGACCAGCCATCCGACCATCCCGGCCAGCCCGCCTGCCAGAATCGTCCGAATCGGGACATTGAATAAAATGCACCAAGCCGTAGAGGAGACCAGGCTTAATGCCAAACCTTTCAGCAACATCTGTATTCACCCCCTAAACCATAGCGTAATTGCTGTAGCCACAGCCACGGATACCGCGGTCAGCATGGCTTCTACACCGCGTGAAACGCCGGCGACCAAATCACCAGCCATGAGATCGCGAAGAGAGTTGGTGATCGCGATACCCGGAAACAACGGAAGCATGGCACCGATAATCAGGATGCTCATATGCAATTGAGGAAACAATGTCACAAATAATAAAGAAATCATACCGCCAAAAAGAGCTGCGGAAAACTCGGTAAAAAACTTCATCCGTACAAATTTTTCAAAATATTCCATGCTCAGATTTACTGTCAATCCGGCCAAGGCAGAAGGTCCCAGATCAAGCCAACTGCCTCCCGCAAGCATGGAAAAGGCGCCGCTAGTCAAAGCGGCAGCCATATGCTGCAACCACTTCGGATAGATCGGTTTCATTTGGTCGATCTCCCGAAGCGTACGATATGCTTCAGACAAGGTAATGCCTCCACTGACAAATCGGCGCGAGACATCATTGACCAAGGTGATTTTGTTCAGGTTGGTCGTGCGTTTCGGGGTGCGCACCATACGTGTATGATCCTGACCCTGGCATCGAAACGAAAGAATGACACTTGTCGGGGTAGCCGAGCTGTTCACATCGTCCATCCCAGCCGCTTCCGCAATCCATGTCATCGTCTCTTCCGTGCGGTACGTTTCTCCCCCGCTTTTCAATATGATGGTCCCTGCCAACAGACATGTATCCATGACCAAATCTGCGGACACTCATCGTCACACCCTTCATAAAAACCAAGCGTAATAAAGTGTGCCTGCCAACAACAGCATGGAGGCGACAAATAGACTGCTGATCCACATCCCACCAGCCCCGGAAGCCGACTGTTTTTGGGTAGGTGCAGAAGGAGCAGCCGCCGTCGATTCTCGCAATATGGCAAGCATCTCTGCCCGCATCTCCTGGGCAGTGGCGTACTTCCCGTGAAATGCCTTGATCAACGGCACTCGATAGGGGTACAAGCCTTCACTTTTCCGTATTATACCACAGAGCAACTGGGTCTGACGCGGTTCTCCCTGGCTTGTTTGCCAAGTCTGTGAATCCACGCTGAGCCTAACCATCATCGCTGCCGTCGAGAATAGATCATATGCGATTTCCGCCCGCCTGTCACCCTGATGCCAATAAGCGCGGTCGTACTCCTCCGTAAACTGGCGCACGGCATTGCCCAGCTTGGTTACGCCTCCAAAATCGATCAGTCGAACTTGCTTGTCCGAGTGGGTGACGATGACATTTTCCGGCTTTACATCTCCAAACACCCAACCGTGCCGGTGCAAGATATCCAGTCTGGCGAGCAGTTGGACCATCAGCACCGGTATCCATTCTGTACCCTTTTTCTGCACGTATTGATCCAGTTGATCCCCTTCCAGATACTCCATCGCATAGAAGGTGCACGCCTTGCCGTTGATCACAAGGTCGTCCACGTCACACAAGAGCGGTCCCACCCGGGAATCCCGCCCTTGCTGTACATTTTTCAGCACGTTCACTTCCATTAAAAGATCCATGCCTTCAAACCCGACTTTGACCGCCTGCTTCACACCACTACAGGAAGCCAAATAGACCGCTCCATTGGCACCGCGTCCCAACTCCCGCAAAACGTGGTACTCTTTTTTATTCCACTTCCCGTGAAAGCGACGAGGCAGGTCGGAAGTCGTCACCTTAGAAGACATGGTCACGCAGGTTTCCTTCTCCGTCATCCTCGTAATGAGCATCACGATAACGATCTGATAGGGATTGCGGGAGCTGCACATGCTCAAACAGCGCGATCGCTTCTACAATGGCAGGACCTGTCGGGGTGATTCCGCCCATCGCCAGATCACTCGACAACTGATGGGCCTGCTCCACCTTTTCTGTCCAGGGTATGCGTACTTCCATGTGCTTGCCTTTCCCAGGAAATGAACAGACCGCCATCCGGCTTTGTCCGCTCCTTGAGCGCAAGCTGATGCTAAAATCGTGAATAGCCTGCTGTACCGCCGACATCTTGGGCTTCATGCTGCCAGATGTATCGACGAGCATGACGACATTCAGATTGCTTTTCTCCCCGAGCTCATCCACCATCCCGGCCACCTGCACTCGTTTTGCGGGTGCCAGCTCCGTGATTCCCGAATCTCCGAGGATTTCCTGCAATTCTTTATTTACGACCTGGTGAATGGTGCGGGTCATCGCTTTTCTCGTCAGCATCTGTACGGTTTGCGCCAACTGCTGCGGATAGACGATGTCACATAACCCCCCGCCTGCTTCCGCAATCTCGCGTATTTCCGACTCTCCTTTTTCACCTATTTCACTTTTTTCAATCACGCCGATGACGTTCACGGTGATTCCTTGTTCTCTCGCCAAAGCTGCTGCCGCCACTGGACTCATCCCTGAATTGGAGCAACCATCTGTTACCACCAGAATCTGTCGAAGTGTCGCTTCTTTCACAAATAATCTCCCCATTCTGCCTGTTTTAGCAACAGTATCGACGTACAGATGGGAAAACATACCTTTCTAGCTTACAATCCTGGGCCGCTCCAGCTTCTGCATGCCGTGGACCTGTATCGCCGACCATTGCGGCACGAAGCGATCAATACGCGCGACGAGGACCGTCATGTCGTCCACAATATGCCCGGAATGCTGGCGAATCACCTTTTCCAGCAGCAGATCAGCCACCTCCTGCGGGCTGTCCGTCTCCAGCTCAGCGATGATCCGCTTCATCCACGCCTGCCTGTTTTCGATATGCCGTGGTGCCTCGTAGATACCGTCGGACATCATGATTAGCAAGTCACCCGGTTTCAGCATACGAGAGACCACATCCACCTCGATTTCTTCCAAAATCCCAACCGGCAGATTATTGGCCGAGATGGTGATGACATCCGCCCCCCTTTTTACGAAGCTTGGGGTGGAGCCGATTTTGACAAAACGCGTATGAGCAGTTTGCAAATCTACCAAGGCCAGGTCTACGGTCGCAAACATTTCATCTGTCGAGCGCAGAGCGAGGACAGAATTGACGGTCTTGATCGAGAGCTTTTCATCAATGCCGGAACGCAAGAGCTGCTGGAGCATGTCCAGAGCGGACTGGCTTTCGAGGAAAGCGCGTTCACCATTGCCCATGCCGTCGCTGATCGCCAAGGCCATTTTGCCGTTTCCCAGATCCATCGTGCGGAAGCTGTCACCCGACAACAGCTTGCCGTCCTTGGCCGCCCCTGCGATGCCGATATCGATCTCGAATGTTTTGGCCGAAGCCAGACACATCGTGCAGGAGCCGTCTTTTTGCGCTTCGCAATGCCGTTCCCGGACGATGATATTTTCACCCAGGATCTCCGTCAGCATCGGAGCCACGATTTTGGCGCACTCATCCCTTCCGTAACAGGAGGGCTGACTGATCTCGATATCTACCTTCCCTTCCTCCAGACTGTGTATATCCACGCGCCGGACAGAGAGACCGAGTCCCTCCAACGCCTTGGAGACCTGCTTTTCCTGAAAGCTCAGCTCCATACCCTCGCGCTGAATTTCCTGGGCGAAATCACGCATCACCCGCGAGACACCTGAGAGTTGATCGGCCACGAGTTTGCGGCTCTCTTTTACTTGTTTCTTCAAGACCTCAAACGATTGCTCCCTGTCATACTCCTGCTCCATGACCGTCATCACTTTCTCGGTCTTGACGCATTTACGCTCCCATTCGCGCGGCGGTGTGATTCCCGCCAAGGTCCCGTTTTCATGTACTTTTTCCGCCAGCCAGCGCATCCCTTCATAGGTCGCCTGCGTGTCTTTATCCCAGCATTGCTCCTTCTTCCAGCATTTTTGACACGTAAACTCCGTGACCCTGCTGAGGAACGCATCTGCCTGCTCTTCGATTTCCTCCGGATCTGCTGTCTGCGCAAAGCTCTGCGACAATTGAGTAAACAGATCAGAAAACTGCTGGATTTTGCCTGCTGTCACATCCCGTACCCGACGCATGTACTCTTGATGAGACTGTTGGTTCTCCAGTGTACCAGGAACGAATCTGGCCACCTTTTTCCACAGCGCGGCAGGAGTCAGGATAAAGAGGACGATCGCCAAGGACGTTTCCACCAGGGAGAGGTAAAGGATTTCTTCCGCCCCTCCATATATCGCCAAAATGGCTGTGCCGATCAGCAATCCGGCAGAGACACCGACTTTTCCACCTTCCTTCAGCAAGCCTGCCAATAAACCGGAGAAGGCCAACAGGTTGATCTGCTGCAGGGCTCCGACATTGGCGAGACTCAGGATAAGGCCGGTCACCACGCCGACCGCAGCGCCTATGGTTCCACCTCCGACGAAAGCAAATATCAGCAGCAAATAGCGCGACAAGACATGCTCCATCGAGATTCCTTCTACCACCCAATCGACCGTCCCCGTCATCAGTGACGCCAAGAGGATGACCAGGGAGACGATTTCCTCGTTTTTCAAAGGCTCATAAGGCTTGGCCAAATGGATGATGGACAAGGATTGAATGAAAATCAGCGTAAGGATAAAACCCAATATGGCTTCAACCCCGACCATGACCAGCTCATAGGTGTTCACCTGATCAGTCAGGACCTTAAAAAGCAAATGGCTGATAAATACCGTCACCATCACGAGCAGAGGGGTTCGCGAAAAGTCTTTCTGGCGGAATCGCTCGCTTAGCTTGCAAGCCAGCAAGGCAAGAACGACACTTAGTACCGCCTGCAGTCCTACCGGTACGGTTTGAGAAAATGCTCCTGCGATCAAGGCTAGCCCGGTTGCTACTAGCAAATCGCGGCGCAAATAGAACATCACCATAAAATAAGGGACGACGAATGGCGTCAGTTCTTCGAGAATGAGCGCGCGTCCCAGTAAAAATCCCATTAACAAGGGGAGCACGTTCCATTTTTGTACGGTCTGTGCCACTTTCTCCGTCCATGTATCCGCAGTGGTATGAACTTGTTCAGACACCTGACGAGCCCATGCTTGGCCCGTTCCTGTTGCGTTTTTGTTTGCGATCATTTTTGCACCACCCCGTCCTTGTTCATTTTGTGACTCCATTATACGGAGGCGGTTATGTAAAATTTGTCAAAATACCAAGGTGTATTCCAGAAATCGTGCGACAAAATCATTGACATGTTTGGACATCTGGACACGAAAAAACCCCTTAACCGGAGCTCAGGGGTTGCAAATTAGAAAAAAGCCGACGTTATGGCGGACAACGTCGGCTGACAGGTGATTCGCGCTTTGCGAAACGGGCTTATATAACCTATTCGGCACAATTCTCAAATGCCCTTCCTGTTTTGGCATAGAAAATAGATAATATACAAAGTAGGAATACTCAAAATTTTTTGATTTATTTTCGGTCGCGACCGCGTTTATCTGCGTTCTTCCTGCGGGAAGATTGCCGATCCTCACTCTCTTTTAAAAACCTGTTCAGCTTGTCTTCAAACCCTTCGCCTCGTTCACGAGGCGGACGAGATGGCCGTTCCTGCTCCTTCGCCTTCTTGATCGACAAACCAATTTTACCGTCTCTCAGATTCAGGACTTTAACGGTCACCACATCTCCTACTTTGAGGAATTGGTGGATGTCCTTGACGAAGGTATCCGCAATTTCGCTGATATGTACCAGGCCGGTCTCTCCCCCTGGCAGTTCTACAAACGCGCCAAACTTGGTGATACCCGTCACTTTTCCTTCAAGTTTGCTCCCGATCTCGACTCCCATGAGCGTGGATGTCCTCCCTCACCTAGAAGTTCCATCGTTTATCTTATTCGGGAATGACGTAAATGCTCTCCCCTGGTTTTGTAAAGTAGATGCGTTTTCGCGCCAGCTCAGCGAGGTATTCCTGATCATTCAGACGGCTAGCTTCATAGCTAAGCTCCTCCTGCTGTTGCTTCAATACGGCCGATTCCTGTTGCAGCACTTCTAACTCCGCCTTCTTCTGGGCTAACACCCCGCTTTGCATATACAAGGTATAGCCAGTCCAGACAAAGCATAAAAGGATCACAAAGAAAAAGAGCCGGATCCTGCGTTTCTGTCCTTTTCGATTGGTTGGAGAGGAAACTGCCTTCTTCATCTTGATCACCTCTGATCTTTACTCCCGTTTTCTTCTTAAGGGAAACCAATTCTTCCAGTTTTTCCAAAACCCTTTTGTTTTTCCAAACATTTTTTTCCCTAAATGTTGACCCCATCTGGCAAAAGGTGAAGTGACAAAACGCGTCAACTTCCACACAAAACCAATGATCGCAAGCAACACCGAGTATAAAAATGCCAGCAACATCACGATCACTCTATAAAAAAACAAAATGGGGCGAACCAATATCGTGTCTATCACGAGCAAAATGATCCTATATAACCACTGTGAAAATTTTATCACGCGGTGCAGGAAATGAATATACTTCTTACTACCTACTACGAAATATAACCACGCTCCTACAATCACTCCGAAAAAGATGGGAAAACGGATAAATCCGTCGTTCACTTTGACTAAAATCAAAAAAACTAGGGCCATACTCCCAAGCCAGAATAAGAGATCACAGATAAACACGATCCAACCTGGCAGCCTGCTTTTTCCCTTGAAGACATGATACGTATCGAACCCCATTCCCATCAAAGCCCCACACGTCAACATGGCCATCACCGTTTGAAGCTGAATCCCGATACTCACTTGAACAACTTGCCGAAGAATCCTCTCGACCGATCCCCGACCTGTCCTTGCTCCAGATAGGCCATTTCATGTACGAGACCTTCGATTGCCACTTCTCCGGTTTCCAGACTCAGATTTTTCATGTGCAGATTTTGGCCGCGGATGGTCAAAAAACCACCCTCCGTCTCTAGAAGAAACTCCTCGCTGTCAAAGCTCTCCACGTTTTTAACCCCTGATATCGCCAAACTACGCCGATTGATCATTACGACTTCATGGCGAGGCCGTTTTATGTGCTCATTCATGATAACTCCCCCCTAAACATCCCCTTCTTGTACCATCGTATGGGAGGGGATGTCCGTTTATGAGAAGTTTTTGCGTCGAAAAGAGGGAAAGACCCGCAGGATGAACACTCTGGTTAAGTGTGATCCTAACGGGTCTTTTCGTCATGAAGCGACTGGTCTTATTTGTATACGGTGTAGTTGCCGTTCACGTAAATGATTTGGTAACCTGTCCGGTCCATTACAAAACGTAGCGGAATGACGGGAATATTGTTTTTCAGTTGAACTGCTACCGGCATGGTAATATTCTGACCGTTCACAGTGGCGATGTTGGAGCCCACTTTGAACTGCATCGTCGTATTTCCGCTTACAATGCGTGCCGAAGTATTGTTCCAGGTGGTGGATAAACCGAGACCGTCTCTGTAGAAGGAGGCTGGCATCAGCGTATTGCCATTGACGGTATAAGGTGCGACTGTCAGAGCAAAGCTTTTCCCGCCTTTTGTATAAGAAGCGACATTCGCCTTAAAACCGACGCCATTCAAAGCCACGATATTGATCGGGCGTGCGAACAGCAGGCCTTGTTCTTCGGATGTATAGACCGCGATGCTATAGACACCAGTAGTCGCCGGATTTACGATGCTCGCCGCTTCTGCTACGTTCACTTGTACAGCAGTTTGTGCTGGAATGTCTTGGGACGGGTAGATGATCAGGTTTTGTCCACGAACTCCGACGTAGCTAGGAGCGATTCCGTTCACTGATACCGTGTTTGGCGCAATATAGGCTGGAACACCGAACCCTGCAGGCATCACGATTTCGACGAAGTCCCTTCCTTTTGCTAGCGGCACACCCAGACCCTTGATCCCGACTTGCAATCCGGCAGGTGTCGAAGCCGTAGCTCTTGTCAATCCAATTGTCGCCGTACTGTTATCCACGCCCACAGGATTGACAACCGCGCCTCCCACATCAAACTTTTTGGAACGATAGGATTTGCCATCCACTTTGATGATCATCTCGTACGTCCCTGCAGAACGCGGGTTGATCAGGTATGCGTCTTGGGAAAATTTGATTGTCAGCGAGTTGCTGCTGGAGAATCCGCTTGGTGTGCGGAAGGATACGCGATTTCCACTAACCGATATGTTCGATACCTGTTCTCCATTTACCGTGACGTTGTAGCTGGAGATGACAGGTGGAACCATCTCGACACTTGGAAAATCTACCTGGATGTCCGTATTGGAATACAGCTTGGAAGACAAATCGAGGTCAAACGTATAGGTTGTTCTTGCTCCCGCTCTGTTGTCAGAAAGCGATACATCGAAATTGGAAGAGCTGCTGCTGCTGGACGATTCCTTGATTTCGAATGTTTCCGAACGATATGTCTTGTTGTCGTACTCGATCTCATAGGTATACGATTTTCCTGAAGATGAAGGGTTCTGAATCCCCGCGGAAGACGAGAAGTCCAGCTTCAGGGTTTTGTCCCCATCTACCCCGCTTGGTATTTCGATGCGAATGGTGCTGCTTCCGGATAGCGTGACTTTTTGTGCCCGCTCGCCGTTCACTTTGACATCTGTACGGTCGATTTCTTTCGGAAGCATGTCCCTGCTCGGCATGGTGACGTAAATATATTTTCCTTTTACCAGTTTTGAGCTTAGATTAAATTTGCCCAAAGAGACGGATGTAGTGTCTCCGGTTGTGTTTTTCCCCAGTGAAACGTCAAAGCGGCTACTGCTACTGCTCTTGCTCGAAGATTTTCCAATGGAGATTTTTTCGGAAACAGATTTTTCATTTGTGGTTTCTACACTGATTTTGTAGTCGCCTTTGCTTCCAGGGTTGGTAACGCCATCGATAGTCAAAATCAGCGACGTGTTTCTGGTGATTTTTTCCCCCAGTTCAATCGTTACTTTGCGACCGCTGACACGTACGTCATCGATATCAATGTCATCTCCGTCGTCATCCTCAAGCGAGACATCTCGTGTTTTCAGTTTTTTCACTTCATAGCCGGATGGAAATGTGACAATAATATCGTCCCCGGATGAAAGAGCCTTTTCAATCGTAAATTCAATCGTATATTCAGTTTCTTCATCGGTATCTGTATCGTCAGCCGATACATCATCGATTTCAAGAGCATAAGCGGCTTGGGGCAACACAACAATGGGACTGGCAAGGACAGATGTCGCCAGAAGTACGGACATGCTTGTTTTCATACTTTTGCGCAAAATAAACGCCTCCTTTTCCCTGCAATCCCCACTATGATAAAGAAAAGATTCCGGGAAAGGGTTACAGACTGGTAACGATTGGCGATCATGCCATTGATTTTGTGTATCCTTTTGACGAACCAGGGCTTATTTTTCCCATAGCCCAGATGCTAATCACCCCGCCAATCAGATAGAGAATAGCCATCATCGCAGAGGAAATTAAGCTGCCCAGGGAGATACAAGCTGCTGCCAACATCATGGCACCGTATTCCGCGAGATGATTCATCGCAATATACGTGCTTCGGGCGTGAGCAGGGGCAAGATCAGCAAGAATGGTCTGCTTGATCGGCGAATACATCAATTCCCCCATCGTCAACACAAACATCGACACCAGCAGCAGCCAGCTCGTATTGGTCATCCCTATCACCATCGTTCCCGCTGTAAATAATGAAATGCCCACGAATAACAAATGAGATTTCCGAAACCGTCGCAGCCACGCGGTGACGAAAAGACCTCCCAAAACGACCAGTAAGGTATTTTCCGTCCTCAATATTCCCAGCATGCGAATCCCATCTACCTCTGGGGAAAACGGAATCCACGGAATCAATGCTTGCCCCGGCATCTCTTGCGAAAGTCGGACGCCTATATAATTCGTCAATTGTTGCTCCAAGGTAAGCAGGATCATTGTCGCCATTATATAGAGCATGAAACGTTGGTCCCGCACAGCGGTGACATACTCCGTAAATAAGCCAGTTCGCGGAGGAGATTGATTTTTCTGTCTATTGGATTCGTGTCTCGCTGTTGGTTGATGGGTTTCATCGATGAACAGGATGGTCACCATAAAGGAGAGAAGGGTAGCAAACGAAACCGCCAAAAACAAAAAGAATCGATAATCTGCAAACAAAAACCCACCTGTCAAGCCGCCTGCCGCTACCGCCAGATTTTTCGACCAGTACAAAGCCGCATAAATATGAGGCCTGCTAGCGGGCTCACTCACATCCACAATCATCGCCTGTGAAGCGGGACCGAACAACCCGATGCCAAACATATTGGGAATAAACAGGATGAAGGTAATGTAAGGAGAATCCATCCAGGGTGAATTTGCTATCGCAATGAGCAGGTAGGATATCAACACGATTAAGTCTGCGATCACCATCAAACGCTTGCGGCCCACGCGGTCAGCCCAAGCACCGCCTATCAATCCTCCGACCACGCCCGCTGCAATAACGGTCATAAACATGATTGCTGTCAAAACTTCCCCCACACGTTCGGCAAAATATACTGCCAGGAAGGGGATGATCATAGCAGATGTCACACCGGTAATGAACTGTATACCGAGACGAAGCTTTACTGTACGAGGAAAGTCACGGAAGCGTATGGCACTCACCCTCCATTCCCGATCATGGCATAAATCTCTTCGTCCAGCGGTCCGAATAATCGGAGGGCTTGTTTGGACAAGTGCCTCCATATACTGTTCGTAACATCATCCCTGACTGTGAGACGAATTCCAATGAGAAAGCTCATGTAGGAGAAAGTGACCAATTCTGCATCGATCACAGCCAACTCACCACTTGCCTGACCGCGAGAAAGTAGGGGACGAAGCGTAGCCACCACTTCATGTACAAAGCCATCCAGCTCCTTATACAGGCTTGGAAATCTGTCAGGCATGCCGAGCACATATTGCACAATCCGCAGGAATGGCTCCTGGTGGGAAAAATAGGAGACATGCCTCTCCACCATTTTGGAAAGGATCATCACGACCGGTCCTGTCTCACCCTTCACCTTGAGAAACATCGGCCGAAGCTCATGCAAAGGCTCTAGAACACAAGCCGTAAAAAGCTCTTCTTTGCTGGGAAAGTACGTAAATACACTTCCGAAGCTAATCTCGACCGCTTTAGCAACCATCGCGATTGTCGTTTCCGAGTAGCCATTTTGCGCAAATAAAAGGGTAGCTTCATGTAGGATTCTCTGCCGCTTTTCTTCTTTGCTCATCTGCTTTCCAACACTGCGTGCCATCTTCCATTACCACTCCCTTATTTCTGATTGATCAATCAATCAAAATATTATCAGTTCCTTGTAAAGATTTGTTTTTTCAACTTGATGCCCGACTATTTCACCCACATTTTGGAGAAGTCTCCCCACCCAAACGCGTCGACCATGACGCCCTGAAGCGCTGGATGAAACTGATCCTTGCGCTTGACGTGCACTTGGAACAGCAGCCATAAATCCTCATTCACCTTGTCCTCGATCTGCGCCAGGGCCTGCATCCTTTTTTCCCGATCTGGCAAGCGAAGCACTTGCGACAAGCTTCGTTCTACAAAAGTACGTTTTTCATCATCCAAAAATCGGTGAACTAACGTGCAATTGTTTTTATAGACCTCGATCAATCCCAACTCCACATCTCGTTGCAGCACTTCCCCCATCATCGCCATGTCAGCCTCCCGAACCATTCGATTGGATGGAGACAGGTATTCGTCTTTACGCAACGCTTCGATCCTGATCTGAATCCCGATCTTCCGACATCGCTCCTGAACCCATTTCCCCTCTTGTAGATGCGTTTGATTCTCGCTGACAAAAAGCGTGAGCGTTTCTCCGCGATACCCGCTTTTTTGCAGCCATGCCGCGGCTTCATCCAATGACGCAGGGGCAAAAGACATGTTCCTGCTCTTCTCTGGCAAGAAACTCCCCGCAGGCGAATATTCCTTTTGCTGATTCTCCTGATTCGCATAAAAATCGGCAATATACTGTCTGCGGTCCATAGCCAGGCGCATGGCCTTACGGAAAGCGTAATCATGCTGAACGCCGGGACGACTGAAGTTAAAGCCAATGTAATAGCAGCCTACCTCCTGATACTCCAGCTTTTTCCCCTTCCCCTGTTGTCCAGCAGACGAACCAAGCTCTTCGGGCAGCAGGTATCTTTTGTCTGGATACGATGATTCGGGGACAATCCAGATCTCCACTCGATCCAACAAGGCCCTCTCCCGGTAGTACTCCTCAAAAGCCTCAAGAACCAGTCTTTCATTCGTAAATTCGGCCATGCGAAATGGTCCCGTACCGACCATGGATCGCTCCGAAAAAGGAACATCATACGGCAGGATGGACATCGCGATAGAGCCTACCAGATGAAGGAAAAAACCGTTGGGTCGGCTTAGATGAAAGGTGACTTTTCGCTCATGATGCTGCTCCAGACTTGCCACATCCTCCATCTGCCATCGATAGGGGGAGTCCATCTGTTGCAGCCGTTCTAGCGTATATGCGACATCCTTACTCACAAGCGGTCGGCCATGGTGAAAACGAACCCCTTTGCGCAGGTAGAAGGTCCAGGCGGTCATGTCATCATTGCATTCCCAGGCATGGGCGAGCTGAGGAATAAACTGTTGCTTCTCCACGTCAAATTCAATCAAGCGATGACAGATTTGCTGGACAAAATGACTCTCTGCCGCTACCGCTACGAAGATCGGGTCCAGGGAGCTAAAGGCGCGTGTTCTGGGAACCCGCAGGACATCGGCACTTTCCTGAGCCGTCACTTCTGCATGCAAACCAAACTGATTGTTCCATGCCTCCTGCAGCACTCGCTTTGCCATCACAGGCGTACGTGGATGGTTGATCAGCTCTGCTGCTTCTCCCACTTTGCCGTCCGACAGCAATTTCCTGAAATGCGCAGTCAAAAAATCAGTCGTATCGCACAAAATCGTCAGAGTAGAATGATTGCCCCGCCCCACCCCTGCCTTCCAACGCAGCAAGCCCTCGCTTTCCCATTTGCGCAAAATCAATTTCACATTGCGAGGGGTACATGAAAGCTGACGGGACAGCTCCTCGATCCCCACCACCTGTTCATGCCCGTGCTCCCAATCGCTCAGCCCCCACAGCATCTGCATGAAGTGCTCATTGCTCTTCATCCGCCTCACCATTCCTTTATTAAAAGGTGAAAATAACTTTGCGACTTTACACTTTTTCTTCCTCTTTTATTCCGTAACAATGATAGCAAAGAGAAAGGAGATATGCACATGGGTTTTTTACAATTGCATCCCAACATACGCATACGCATTATCACTTCTTTTTTGACAAGAGTCGTCGGGACGATGATCTTTCCCTTTATGGCGATTTACTTTTCCGACAAGCTGGGGCAGGCGTTGGCCGGCTTTCTCTTATTTGCAACGATTAGCGCGCAAATCCTTACGAGTTTTTACGGCGGTTATATCGCCGATCGCTGGGGTCGAAAAAAGGTGCTAGTCTACGGACAGATCATTCAATGCGGAGCTTTTACAACCATGACGCTCGCCAACTCGCCGCTCTTGGACTCCGCCTGGCTGACCTTCGTCATGATGCTTGTACAGAGCGCCAGCAATGGATTGATCAACCCTGCTGCGGACGCCATGCTGATCGATGTCAGCACCAAAGAAAATCGGACCTTTATGTACAGCATCAGCTATTGGGCGTCCAACCTGTCGATCGCCATCGGTTCTGTTTTTGGCGGACTTTACTTCGCGACGCATCGCTTTGAATTGCTGCTCGCACTCACTCTCGTCGGTATCTTCACCTTGATCATCACACGCTTTTTTATGCAGGAATCATATCAGCCTTCTCGTAGCCAAACCTCCTTGCCCTCTGGCAGCAGCCTGCTGATTGATTTGGTGAAAAGCTACAACAAGGTGCTGCGGGATCGGCGCTTTCTCTTGTACTCCCTCGGGGGACTCCTGATTTTTTCCCTCGAATTCCAGACATCCAACTACATCGCTGTCCGCCTGTCACAGGAATTTCAGACACAGACACTGCACTTTTTCGACTGGTTTTCCCTGGAGATCACCGGGATCAAGGTATTTAGCATGATTCAGCTGGAGAACACCTTGCTGGTCGTGTGCTTGTCCTTATTGGTGACCAGGCTGATCAGCAAGGTACGGCCTGCCTCTGCGATGTATATCGGTGCCCTTCTGTACATCTCAGGCTACGCAGTCACTACGTACAGCAACACACTGTGGGTGATTGTCCTCACGATGTTCCTGGCGACCCTGGGGGAAGTGATGCATATCCCGACCCGGCAAACCTACTTAGCAGAGATCGTACGCGATGATGCCCGAAGCTCTTACATGGCGGTAAATAGTCTCGTGCTACAAGGTGCCAAGCTAAGCGGAGCCATCGGGATCAGCTTGGGTGCCTTGCTCCCTTCCTATGCCATGGCGTTCTTATTCGCGGGATTGGGTGTCGTGGGCCTGCTGCTCGTCCGCATCGTGGTTCGCAGGCTGGATCAGGAGATTATCAAAAAGGAAGCTGCCTGACATTGGTATGCTCCCCTTTAAATAGACAGGTGAAATAATAAAACCTGCTATTGAAGGGGAGCTTTTTCATGCCTAAAGTACAATTTAGTGCGTCAGAGAAA
>Ga0209147_100397_pt1 | contig 29730 bp, 34 predicted proteins | sample AraplaCol_mLB_r2_FD_184278 | JGI IMG/M metagenome (GOLD analysis project Ga0209147, IMG submission 184278) | Arabidopsis root microbial communities from North Carolina, USA - plate scrape CL_Col_mLB_r2 (SPAdes) (version 2) | ecosystem: Host-associated > Plants > Roots > Endosphere | place: USA... | reverse complement strand
CCGGCCTCCGGTTCCGCTTCGCTCCACCTCCGTCCGGATATGGCGGCGATGCGCTTAATGCACTAACAAACCAATCGGTCCACTCGGTGGGGGCAGACCACGCCCCGGAAACATTGTTCTCAGACCATGTCGACCTAGGGCATGCGTTCCTGAACGCGACTGGCGGGGTGGACCTTGGCGAGTGCGGTCAGGCTTGGGGCGCGCAGGAACGAGTCAGGGGATCTGCGGATTGATGAGCAGAGGAACGTGAGATCGACATGGCGGCAGCACAGTCCACCAAACGGGACCGCGCTCGCCTGATCCGCGCGTGGCGCGATCAGCCGCCAACAGCGCCAAGCTTCTGCTCGCTCCTATTTCAAGCGTTTCGCGATTTCGGTGGCCCGAGGCGCCTCCTTCACCGAGCCCACAAATATATCGCTCTCGACTTCGGAAAGAACAGGGGCATCACGCCTTGCAAGCCGGTCGAACCGCTCCATATTGTGCGGTGCAGCATAACCAGATTCTCACAAGTCGTACGGCTGCTGTTGCAGGATAGGAGATTTTCGCGTGACGAGATTATCCGCTACAATCGCCCGACTGGCAGCAATGCGAGCCATTCACCCGATCCAACCTGCTGCCGGTGGTCCAAGCAGGTTAGCAGACTTTGACGCGTTTGGGACTAACCCCGGCGCGTTGAGCGCCAAGATATATGTTCCCGATCAAATAGCTGAAAAACCGGCGCTGGTCGTCGTATTACATGGCTGCACGCAAAACGCCGCAGGCTATGATTGCGGCTCAGGTTGGTCACAATTAGCGGATGAACATGGCTTCCTGCTGCTATTTCCAGAGCAGCGGCGCGCAAACAACCCAAATCTTTGTTTCAACTGGTTTTCTCCCGCCGACAATGCCCGCGATCGAGGCGAGGCGCTGTCTATCAGAGAGATGATCATGGCAATGGTGGATACCCATGGTGCTGACCCGTCCCGTACCTTCGTGACCGGTCTTTCCGCAGGGGGCGCAATGACCTCTGTCATGCTTGCCAGCTACCCGGAATTGTTCGCAGGTGGTGCGATCATCGCCGGCTTGCCGCACGGATCGGCGTCCAACATCCCGCAGGCGCTTGAAGCGATGCGCGAGGCGGGAGCCTTTAGCACGAAGGATCTGGGTGACCGGGTCCGTCGCGCGTCGAACCATGATGGCCCTTGGCCACGCATTTCAATATGGCATGGAAGCGCCGACGCAACGGTCAGCAGCACCAATGCGGACGCAATTCTCGCTCAATGGCTGTCAGTCCACGGTCTCGAGCCGGCGCCGGACGCTTCGGAACAGATAGCCGGCCATCGTCGATGCGTCTGGAACGACGCAGCCGGACGCCCGCTTATCGAAGATTATCGCATTGCCAATATGGGCCATGGCACGCCACTGGCCACGACCGGGCGGGATGCTTGCGGCATGGCGATGCCGCATATGCTCGAAGCGGGTATCTCATCCACGCGCCGGATCGCATCATCCTGGGGTTTGCTGGAGACCCGAACGGAGCGTAAATTTGCGCAATCGGGCGGACAAGGCCAGGAGGGGACACCCACTCTGCCGGTAGCAAGGATAAGCCGGTTGGAAGCGTTGTCCTCCGAAGCCTCACGCTCCACAGTTTCAGGGACAGCAGAAGTGGAAAAAATCATCCACGACGCGCTGCGCGCCGCCGGCCTCATGCAGTGAGCGGGTCTTATTTCGCTGGTTGCGCGCGGCGGATCCGATAGGGACCATGGCGTGACGCCATGACCTTTCCTTTCCAGCTCAGCTCGACCGCCCCTTCGGCCCCTAGCTGATCGATTGCGGCGTGGACGACCGGCATCGCTATGCGCCACGACGGCCCTTTCGGATCGGCGCCCGCTTTACGGGCAACCATCCTTGCGACCTCGCTTGGACAGATTGTTGCTTGGTCCGTGCGGCGGTCGAGCAACTGTAACACGGCGCTGCGCGCATCATTTATCCGGTGAAAGGTAATGTCGGAGGTCATGATCGGTTAGAGCCCGATCTCTTCAAGTGCCGATGCGACCTCGGGGTCCATGGCTTGGTCGGATTTGGGCGTCAGGCGATTGAGTGCAGTACGCAGCCTCTGTTGCGCAATTTGTAATGTCTTATGCCGCACCTCGCGCGTGACATTGGTTCGCCACGATCGGCTCTCACCTAGCAGCGCCGCCCATTTCGCTTCTTCTGCTGCCAGGATCGACAACGCCAACCTTAGACCATCCCGGCGGCCATGTGCGTAATCCGGTTCCATGCCTATCACTCAAAATTTCACGTTCCGTGCATCGACAACACGTGATCTTTACGATCGGCTCCGCCCAGCACTGTGAAACGAGCTGTCAGTAGTTCGCGTCATTTTCTGACGTAAGGCTCTGTACTGCTTTGACGACCCCGTATCCGATGGCGGCCAGCAAACCGACCTTTACCACAGCACCGACAAGGCGAGGCGTGAAGTAGCCAATGACGGCGCCCTTCGCGCCGCTGTCGCCGTCCTGCTGATCCAGTTTGGATCCTACAACCGCACCGATAATTTCCGTGATCATATCCTGTCCCTTGTTGAGTTTAGGGGAGCGCGCGACATCGGTCGAGGTTCCACCTTCTCGTCCGCTTTATAAAAGGCGGGTCGCCGACGTCAGCATGATTTCCAGCTTCGACTGATCCTGATCAATGTGATTTTCAGGAACGACTGCTCGCCCTCCCGGATTATTCCGCCATTATCATTCGAAAGGACTGGATGTGGCAACGCAGCTGAACGCTGACAGATCGCAATTTTTGCGGCAGGATTTTCAGGAGGCACTGAGCTGCTGGAATCGGAAAAGGCTATCCCCGACCTTCCCGACGGCTATCTCTGCCGAACGCTTCGAGGATGATCGGCGCATGCTGCGGCTGGAGATCGGATTTCTCGAGGAGTTGCGGCAGGAAGTCATCGCTGAGGCGCGCAAGGCACCGACCAATCCCGATGGATTCATTTCATGGTTTGAGAATCTCAAGGCGACCGGGCCTGGACAGCATGACCGTCTTTTCCCATGGCTTGCCGAGCGGGCAGACCGGGATGAGATGCGCTGGTTTCTATCGCAGGAAGCCGCTGGCGAAGCGGGTTTCGACGACCTGGTTGCGATGACCCAAGTGAAGCTGCCGGCGCGCGCGAAGCTCGAACTGGCACGCAATTATTGGGACGAGATGGGGCGCGGTAATGCGAAGGGTATGCATGGGCCGATGCTGGGCCAGCTGGTCGATATCCTCGAGCTCGACACGCGAATCGAGAACACTGTCTGGGAAAGTTTGGCGCTCGCCAATGCCATGACGGCGATGGCGACCTCGCGCTATTTTGCGTGGCACAGCGTGGGCGCCTTGGGCGTGATCGAGCTCACCGCACCAGATCGGTCGGCGCACACCGCCAGAGGGTTGAGGCGGATCGGTCTGTCCGGATCCGAACGACGTTATTTCGACCTGCATGCTGTGCTCGACATTAAGCACAGCCGTGACTGGAATGATGAGGCGATCCGCCCGTTGGTGGCGGAGGATCCCCGTCGCGCAACTGCTATGGCGGAAGGCGCGCTCATCCGCTTGCGATGCGGCGAACGTTGCTTTGACCGTTATCGCGGCCATTTCGGATTGGAATGAGGGATGACCAACCGCATCCTGCTGGTCGAGGACGACCCTGCTGTTGCCGCCGTTATCGCCGACATATTGGATGGCGCCGATTATGCGGTAGACGGGCCTTACCAAACGCTTGTCGATGGTATCGCTGCCGTCGCTGACAATATGCCGTCCGCCGCTGTTCTGGACATCCGGTTGCGGGACGGCGACGTCAGCCTTCTGGCAGATGATCTCGATTTGTACGACATTCCCTATGTTTTCTGTTCAGGTGCACCGGACTTTGCGATGATGCGCAGGCATCCCGCTGCGCCCCTGATCCTCAAGCCTGCGCTTTCCACCGAACTCGTGCGCACGCTGCGAAATATGCTGCACTGAGGGCTGTCGTCCGAATCCGCCCAACGTGAAGGACCGCGTGGTCGCGGAGAAAGCGTCGCGTTTGGTCATTCGCACCTTGCTGTCGATTTCTCTTCACGGCAATGGCAGGAAATGGAGTCGGCTAGTGCGCGCGATCTTCGGGTCGGTTGACCGTCGTGGCCATTTGGAGGTGCCATTCACGACGAATACGTCGGCTGACCTCAATGAACAGCGGCCGACGCTGCGCGAATGTCAGCTTCCTCCGCGATCCTACTATGAACTGGACATTCAGCTATCGGCCAAATCCAGACATGGGTAGCCAATTTGAGCCCGCAGAATCTTGCAAATGTACAGTGGGTTCGATAGAGAGAGCCTCCGTCGAACTCAGGTGACAAGCATCTGTTTTCAGGCGAAAAAGTCTTTGTGGTCTTTCGCGTGGCATTTTTGGGCTCGGGACACTTCACCGACTGCGAGATTTCAACGTCTTGTCAGGTGAGTTCGAATCCCACCCTCTCCGCCATTTACCTTCCACGATCCGTTCAAATTCAACATTGTACCCGGTCGTGGAGGCAATGCACCGGTCCCTTGGCTAGGGCGCGGCCCTGACAGGTACCGGTGCATTGCACAGGTCCACGCCGCCCGCCGGCCGCTCGTAGAAATCATCCTTCCGGTTCGCGCGCAGGCGCAGATAGTCGGCGAAGCTTTGCGAGCCGGTATCCATCATCTCGAAACGCGGCCGTTCGGCCTGCGGCAGCTCGCTGGCCAGACGTACGGTCAGGATCGGCACGGGATGCTCCTGCGGCGTGTAGAAACCCAGTTCGCCCGATCCGCGCGGTAGGCTGGACAGGGTCGCCATCCCCTCGATCACGCGCCCCACGACTGCGATGTTGCGATCCAGCTGGCGGGGCGCCTGCCCGATCACCGCATAAAGCTCTGCCCCCGTCCCCGCGTCGGGCGACAGATTGCGCCCTACGCCGACATAGCCATAGCAGTGCGGCAGCCATGCGGCGCTGCCGTCCATCGCCACCGGCCATCCCGCGACATAGCCGGTCGAGGGCGCATAGGGGTCTGCATAGGGCAGGGGCGTGATCGCCAGCCGCCGGTTCGCCAGCGGCAATCCATAATCGTCCGCACTGGTGGGGGACAGGCCGGGCGGCATCGGCTTCTTCTCGGTCGCGTCGCCCCATTGCGCGACATAATTATCCTGCACCCGGTTGATGCTGGTTCGGTCCCACCAATGGGCCTTGGCCAGATTCACGATATTGGCGACATGGCGCGGCGACAGGCCGGGTGCCAACTGGATGACGACGCGCTTGCCGCCTTCCAGCGTCATGACCAACAGTTCGTCGGCGGCAATGGGCCGCCAGGCGGCGGCGGGGGCCTGCGCCACCACGGCAGCAGGCGTGGTAGCGGCTGCCATGGGCGCCATAAGGCAGATGGCGGATAGCGCGAGTGGGAGAAGGCGGTTCATAACCCGATCAGACAGCGGCCGAAAGATAAAGTAAAGCGCCTTGCCATCTCCCCTTGCCTAGCCGCGCGCCGCGCGATAGGGAGCCGCCTCCAGTGCAAATGCGGAGCGGTGGCCGAGTGGTCGAAGGCGCTCGCCTGGAAAGTGAGTATACGTCAAAAGCGTATCGAGGGTTCGAATCCCTCCCGCTCCGCCACTTCAGTCCCAAGCTGGGCACGCCGATTCCCGCCGATTTCCCGCTGGAAACGGCGGTGAGCGTGCGAAGCAGCTCTCCCTTCGATCCCATGATGCGAACTTCGGTCTCTCCGACCTCGACCCGCTGGGCGAAGGCGCGCAGGTGATCCCGCCGATAGCCGCCCCCGTCGAGGCGGATGCGCTGCCGCGCCACGTCAGCGAACCGGCGCACGGTGGCGGGCGTCACCGCCCGATTGCCGGAGCTTTCGAGCATGGCCTGCGCCCGCTCGGCATCGACCTGCGCCTGGTCCCGAAGCGCCTTCAGCCCGGCGATGCGGTCCTTCAGCGCCGGGTCGGTGATATCGGCCACACCTGATTCGATCGCGTCATAGAGGCGCTTGAGCCGCAGGTCGGTCTCAGCCGCCCGGCGGTTCAGTTCGGCGATATGGTCCTGCCGGCGTTCGGCGCGTTCGTGCCGGCGGTCGAGGACCGAGGCCAGCACCTCCTCCAGCCGGTCGGGCTGGAGCAGTCGATCCTCGATATGGCTGGCGACGATCGTGTCGAGCTTCTCCATCGGGATCGAGCGGCCCGAGCAGCCGGTCTCGCCCTGCCGCGCCTTGATCGAGCAGGTGTAGTAACGATAGCGCCCGCCCTTGCCGGTACGGATCGTCATGGCCCCGCCGCACTTCTCGCAGAAGCAGATCCCGGTCAGCAAGGTGGGGCCGCTGACGACGCGCGGCGGCGTGACCTTTGGATTGCGGGCTTTCAGATGCGCCTGAACGGCGTCGAAGGTCTCAAGGTCGATCAGCGGCGGCACCGGCACCGTGACGATCTCGCTGATGGGTTTCAGTTCCTTGGTCTTGGAACGCTTGTTGAACTCGTGCTCGCCGATATAGGTGCGCCGCGTCAGGATGCGGTGAAGCTGGCCGATGCCCCAGCGCCCGCCGTCGCGGGTGAAGATGCGGCGGTCATTCAGATGGGATACGATCGCCTTGACGCCCATCGGGCCGGACGTGCCGTTCCCCTCCTGCGCCAGCCGGTAGATCAGCCGCACGGTGTCGGCGTGAAGCGGATCGATCTCCAGTTTCTTCTTGGTCTTGGCCCCGCGCTGCTCGGCTGCGACGATGCGGTAGCCGATCGGCGGCAGCGCGCCGTTCCAGAAGCCCTGCCGCGCGTTCTCCTTGAGGGCGCGCATGACGTGCTTGCCGTTCTCCTTGGACTGATACTCGTCGAACAGCGCCATGATCTGGCGCATCATGACGTGCATCGGATCGTCGCCCATCTCCTGGGTGATCGAGACCAGCTTGACGCCATTCTTGGCCAGTTTGCGGACGTAGAACTCCAGCTCGAAGTGATCGCGGAAGAAGCGGCTGAACGAGTGGACCACGACGATATCGAAGGGCGCGGGCTTGGATGTTCCTGCCTCGATCATACGCTGGAACTCGGGACGGCGATCGTTGGTCGCGGATGCGCCCGGCTCGACGAAGGTGTCGATGAGCTGGTAGCCGCGCGACAGGCAGTAGGCTTCGCCCTGACGCTTCTGGTCGGGGATCGAGACATCGTGCTCGGCCTGCCGGGTCGTCGAGACGCGGAGGTAGAGGGCCGCGCGGGTGGCGATGCTGGGTGTTTCAGCGTTCATGATGGGTCTCCCTCTGCCGTGGCGGTCCGTGTCCGAGATTGTTTCAGCGGCAAGTCCAGTACGACGCGATCGTGAACGAGCTTCGGCGCGAGCTTTCGGCCGCTTCGCTCCATGCGGATCAGGCCGTAGGCGGTCATCGTCTTCAGGGTGCGTGAGAGGTTGGATTTCGCCCGGTCGGTTAGCGCCGCCAGTTCGTCCAGCGAGTCCGGTGCCTGCTCTGCGATAATGCGCAACATCTCGCGATTGGGCGCGGAAAGAATGCGAGCGAAAGATTCGGTCGAGGCGAACCAGATCTTGGGGTCGGCCTCGCGCGGCTTCTCCTCTCCGCGCGCAATCCGCAGCGTACGAGCCTTCATTTCGTCGGGATCGGCGATGCCAACCTTCAGCGTCGTCATGGCGTTTTGCCTCCGTCCTGGCATTCGCCGGGCCGGGCAAAAGCATCGGGCGGCGGATCGACTAATCACCGCTTATAGTTATCATCACAACGCAACTAAATCAAACGGATTATGTTCGCATGAGCTTCACCCAGGCCGATCACGGCTCACCGGGACGGCCCGAACAATTCGTCGAAGATGTCGCCGAACCATGCCTCGAACAAGTCGATCTCGGCCTCCGTCACCGGAACGCGCTCCGGCCAGTCGTCGGTCACGGTCCAGGATTCGACATCGTGCTTGGGCGGGCGGCCGATGGGCGGGGCTGACGTCCCGATCTCGTCCGGCGTCATATAGTCGTAGAGGTCGTCGGGCAGAGCGCCGGACACGACACGGAGCCGGCGATGCGGGCGATCAGCGCTGCGCCGGGACATGGGAATCGCATTCTGTGAAATGACCAACCGTAAAGACACTCGATCCTTCGCCACGACGCCGCGCAATTCTTCCAGCATCAACGGATCGCGCGGACTGTGAAGACGGGGTGATCCGAAACCATGATCGTGTTTGGCTATCGGTCCGGCGAAGAACGGCGAGCGTCGGAGTCATGATTGCCCGCCTGCGGCCGACGGCGTGGTCCGCCTCGCCTTCGCAAATGCCCGATCAGTCGCGATGAACCGCTCCAGCATCGGCACGATCAGGCGGACGGGATCGGTCGGTGGATGGCCGTTCTCGCGGCCGAGCACGTCGGCATAGGCGGTTAGATCCCGATGCAGGTCAGCGGGCAGTTCCACCGTCACCTTTATCGGCTTGTCGTTGGCGATCGGGCCGAGCTTGAGCTTGGTCATGGCGTGGCTCCATAGGGTTCGAGCACCAAGTCGCGGGTGACGATGACGCGGACGGGGAAACCCGGCCGGATGGTCAGCGTCGGGGCGATGTTTAGCTGGCGCTGGACGATCTGCCGGCCGGTCTGACCGATGCTGTCGGATGCGCCGTCGCGGATGGCGCTGAGGAGATCGCTCTCGTCACCGGACGATCCGGTGTTGGTGCCGATGCTGAGCAATGTCGAAAGCGCCGCCGCCTTGAACAGTTCGCCCCAGTGATAATCGACGCCATCCTCCAGCCCGGCATAACCTTCGGCGTCCGCACCCGGTTGGCGCTCCAGCACGATCGAGCGGCCGTCGGGCATGATGAGGCGGTTCCACGCCAGCAGGACGCGGCGCTGACCGAAGCCGACGCCATTGTCATACTGGCCGATCAACCGCGTGCCCTGTGGCACCAGCAGGATGCGGCCCGTCGGGCTGTCATAGACGTTCTCCGTCACCTGGGCGGTGATCTGGCCCGGCAGATCGGAACGGATGCCGGTGATGAGCGCGGCCGGAATGACCGCGCCGGCTTGAAGGATGTTCGGCGACGCCGGCGCGGCAACGCGATCCGGCGCGACGGTGCGCCGATCGGCCGCTTGGTTGAGAAAGGCTGTTTGCCGGTCCTGAGCCGTTGGCGTCGTCGGCTGCGGCGCGAGGCCGAGGCTGGTCAGGTCCGGGAGTGGCGCGGCGGCATTGGCGGTAGTCGTTGTCGCGGGTGCGGCGTTGCGCGTCTCGGTCGATGCGAATAGTCGGCCGGTCCGCGCCGCTTCGATCTCCTGTAGCCTGCGTTGTTCCTCGGCGGTGAGGCCGGGCGGTGTCGCGGCGGGTGTACCAACGCCCGGCGCGGGCACGGGCTGGCCACGGTTCTGCGCATCAAGGATCGGCCGACCGAGATCGCCGGGCAAAGCCGGGCCGAGGACAGGACCGGTATAGTCCTTGGGCAGGCCGGCGAGACCATCGGCGGTTGCGCGATTCTCGGTCGAATGGAGTTCGGTGTTTCCGCTGCCGCCATCGCGGGTCTGGAGCGCATAGATCAACGCGCCACCAATACTGAGGCTGCTGACCAGACCGAGACCGGCCAGAACCTTCCGCGACAACCGGGTGACGCGCGGCGGTTCGGCGCGCAGCCGCATCGGTACGATGGGTTCGCCGGTCAGCGGGCGGGCATCGTCGTCAGACGGCTCCGGCGTCGGTCCTGGCTTCGCGCTCTGATCGGGATAGATCTCGCTCATGATGCCGGCCTCCCGTCGGTGCGGGTGATGCGGACGCGCTTTTGATTGTCGCCGGTGCCGAAGCGCAGTTCGGCGGCGGCGAACAGCCGATCGACGATCATGTGATGGCCGCGCACCCGGTAGTTCACCAGCTCGGAGGTGTTGCCCTCGGGACCGACTACGAACAGCGGCGGCATCTCGCCCTGAGCGATGCCGCGTGGGAATTCGATGAAGACCTGGCGGCCGTCGTCGAAGGCGCGAAGCGGTCTCCACGGGGCGCGGTCGCCCTCGATCGCGTAGCGGAAATTGACGTTAGCGAGTTCGACACCGCTGGCGATAGGCTGCGCGGCCCCGGCCTGGCTATTCTGGCGGCGCAGGGCGATGAGCTGGTCCTGCGGATATTGCCAGGATACCGACGCCATGTAGGTCCGCTCGGTCGAGCGCAGCTCCATGTGGTAGGTGCGCAGGTTGGTGTTGATGATGAGGTTGGTCATCAACTCGGCGCGGGTCGGCTTGACCAGGATATGAACCTGTTGCGTGGCCCCTGAACCGCTGAGCGTGTCGCCGATGATCCAGCGCACCGTGTCGCCGGCAGCGACCGGACCGGAACCGACGAGGGTTTCTCCCGGCTGAAGCGCGATGTCGGTAATCTGCCCAACGGCAGTATAGACCTGATAAAGCGCGCCGCCGGTGTAGGGATAGACCTGCATGGCGTTGATGAAGCCGTCACGGACAGGCTGCACGCGGGCCTGCGCGTTTGCCTGATTGACGCGGGTGGCCGGATCGGTCGGCTCGGGCGCACGGCGGGATTCGTCCACCGGCTTCATCTGGCCGGGCAACGGCAACGGGCGCGGCAGTTCGACGACAGTGACGGGCGCTGGCGCATCGACGGTCTGCACGGCGGGTGCGGCATCGTCATAGGCGATCTCGGGCGGCTTCTGCGTCGTGGCGCAGCCGGCCAGCGCCGTTGCTGAGAGCAGCAAAACCGCAAGTCCGACTTTATGGAAACCCGCCTTTCCGGCTCTCCGTGCAGGGGTAATGGTGTGAACAGGGTTCGCCGGATGTCCGGCGGTCAGTTGAGACGGCCGGATCATTGTCCAAGCTCCTTCGACCAGTTGATGGCGTTGACATAGATTCCGAGCGGGTTGGCCCGGATTTTTTCGGCGTCACGCGGTGGCGCGACGGCGATGGTGAGGATGGCGGTCCAGCGCGATGTCTCGGCGAGCGAGCCGTCCTGATAGCGGCGCTCGGTCCATGCGACGCGGAACGAGTCCGGCGAGGCGCGGATGACCGACGACACCTCGACGGCGATCTGCTGCTTGCCGACCTTGGTGAAGGGGTCGTTGACGCGGGCATAGTCGTTGAGCGCCATCGCGCCGCGATCCGTCGTGAACTCGTAGGCGCGAAGCCAGTTCTGTCGGACGATGATGGCGTCGGCCGGGATCGAGCGCACCTGCTCGATGAACCGCGCGAGATGCCACGCGATCTGCGGATCGGTCGGGCGATAGTCGGCGACGGCAGGCGCGATGGCTTGCGCTTGACCGAGCTTGTCGACCTGCACCACCCACGGGACAATCGAGCCGTTGGCGGATTGCCAGACCAGCGCGCCGGACAGCCCGGCCGATAGGATCAGCGAGCCGAACGCCATCAGCCGCCAGTTCCTGGCCTGGACGCGGGCCGAGCCGATGCGGTCGTCCCAGACCTGGGAGGCGCGTTGGTATGGCGTCTCGGGTTGCGGCGTCTTGCCGTAATGGGTTGAGGGTCGTTTGAACATCAGCGGTCGCTTTCGGAGAGGTTGACGGAAGAGCCGCCGCCATGGCTGTCGCCGGATTTGACGGCATGGGCGGCGACCTGGATGCCGTGCGAGGCTTGCTGGCCGCGCTTCATGCGCTTGGCCCATGCGGGCGGGCCGTCAGCGCTGGCGGACGAAGACGATGCGGATGAAGCGTCGGCGCTCTCGTTCGGCGCCGTCTCGCCGGTGACGGCGCGTCCGCCCGCCTGGAAGCTGTCCTTCATGGAGGCGGCGGTGCGCTTGAACGGGCTGGCGATGGCGGACCCGGCCTGGGATGCGCCCGTGCTGGCGACACCCGATGCGCCGCCGGCCCGATAGGCGGCGGTCGCACCGCCCGCGAGGGTCGCGCCACCTCTGGCGGCAGCGGCAGCGCCTCCGGCTAGGGCCGCACCGCCGGATGCGACCGCACCGATCGCAGCACCTCCGGCAGCGACCATGCCACCAGCGGCAAGACCTGTTCCGATCGCAGCGCCTGCGCCGAGTTGCGGGCCGCCGGAGACGAGACCGTTGGCGATGCCGGGACCGAAGATGCCGAGGCCGAGCAGTGACAGTGCGGCCAGCACGATCGCCATGGCGTCGTCGATCGTCGGCGCGGTCCCGCCGAATCCAGCAGTGAACTGACTGAACAGCGTCGAGCCGATGCCGATGATGACGGCGAGCACCAGCACCTTGATGCCGCTGGAAATGACGTTGCCCAGCACCCGTTCGGCCATGAAGGCGGATTTGCCGAACAGGCCGAACGGGATCAGCACGAAGCCTGCCAATGTCGTCAGCTTGAACTCGATCAGGGTGACGAAGAGCTGGATGGCGAGGATGAAGAAGGCGAGCAGCACGAGCGCCCAGGCGAACAGCAGGCAGGCGATCTGGATGAAGTTCTCGAAGAAGGAGATCCAGCCCATCAGGCCGGAGATCGATTCGAGCAGCGGTCGCCCCGCGTCGAGACCGACCTGCGCCACCTTGCCGGGGCGCAGAAGATCGGCGGTCGTGAACCCGGTTCCACTCGCCTTCAGCCCAAGCCCGGCAAAGCTCTCGAAGACGATGCGGGCGAGATTGTTCCAGTTGCCGATGATGTAGGCGAAGACCCCGACGAACAGGGTCTTCTTGATGAGGCGGCCGATGATGTCGTCATCGCCACCCATCGACCAGAACAGCGCGGCCAGCGTCACGTCGATGACGATCAGCGTGGTTGCGATGAAGGCGACCTCGCCCGACAGCAAGCCGAAGCCACTGTCGATGTAGCGGGTGAAGACGGCCAGAAACTGGTCGATGACGCCGGTGCCGCCCATATTATCCTTCCTCGGTCGTGCTCGGCTCGGCCGGCGCCGTCTGCTTGGTGAGGGGATCGTCGTTCGACGGTACGGACGGGCGTTGCCGATCGAGACCAAGGAAGCGGTCGCGGCTTTCGGCCCAGACACGAAGGCATTCCGCGTCACGCGCGCCGGCCTCGCCGAGCCGCTGGCACCGGCGCTGCCCCTCGCGCAGCGGATCGGGCGCGGCCGGAGCGACGACGGCCGCCGCCGGATCTGCCGATGTCTTTTCCTCGCGGGTCATCTCGATCGCGGTCGCGGTGATGGCGACGCCCGCGAACACGGCGGCGGCGATGCGGGCGAGCGTCTTGCCTTCCATGGCGCGTCTCCCCCGGTCAGTTGTTGCCGTTGTTGAACATCTGCGCGTTGCCGGGCTGGTAGCCGGTGCCCGGCGTCAGGAACCGGCGACGCTGCTCGCGGCCCTGTTCGGCCGCTGCCGCGCGCTCGGCCTCGGTCAGCGCTTGCGCGCGGCCATTGGCGGCGACGACGGCGGTGAGATCGGCGAGCTGCTGGGCCTGGAGCGCGAGGAGCTGGTTGCCGGCCTGCGTCGCCTGAAGGGCGCCGGTCGCGGACTGGCTCGATCCGACCAGCGCCGACATCTGGCTGCGGTTGGTGTCGATATTGCCGACGACGCCGGCCTGCACATTCATTGCGTCCTGCAAACCGCCGACGGTATTCTGCCAGCGCGAGCGGGCGTCGGAGACGAGTTGGCTGTCGGAGGCCGACAGGGAGACGTTGCCGTAGTTCTGTCTGAACATCCGGTCGATCTGCTGGACGTCATAGGCGACGTTTTGCGCCTGTTGCAGAAGCTGCTGGGTGCGCTGGACCGACTGCTGAAGCTGTTGCAGCGATGAATATGGCAGGCTGGTGAGATTGCGAGCCTGATTGATCAGCGATTGGGCCTCGTTCTGAAGCGAGGTGATCTGGTTGTTGATCTGCTGGAGCGAGCGTGCGGCCGACAGGACGTTCTCGACGTAATTGCGCGGGTCGAACACGATCCCGCCGAACTGCGCGTGGGCGGGCGTCGTCACGACGATCGGCGACAGCGCGATGGGTGCGGCCAGCAAGACGGCGGCGAAGCGGCGGCCAAGGGAACGACGAGTGGTCATGATGGGATCTCCAGGTTGGTGAGGTCGGGGATAAGGTCGGCGGCCCAGGCGAGACCGCGATGGCGCAGCCAGGCGGCGAGGAATCTGTCGCGGCCATGCTCGGCGACGATCCGGGCGATTTCGGCTTGGTCGGTCTTCGACGAGACGGCGCAGAGCGCCAGCGCCACGTCTGACAGGCCCAACTCGAACAGCCGGTTGCCGCGCCGCGACTGGCAGTAATAATCGCGCTTCGGTGTCGCCCGCGCGAGGATCTCGATTTGGCGGTCGTTGAGGCCGAAGCGGCGATAGATGGCCGTGATCTGCGGCTCGATCGCCCGTTCGTTGGGGAGCAGAAGCCGGGTCTGGCAGCTTTCGATGATGGCGGGCGCGATGGCGCTGCCGTCGATGTCGGACAGCGACTGCGTGGCGAAGATGACGCTGGCGTTCTTTTTGCGCAGCGTCTTCAGCCACTCACGGAGCTGGCCGGCGAACCCTTCGTCGTCCAGCGCCAGCCACCCTTCGTCGATGATGATGAGCGTTGGCGAACCGTCGAGCCGGTCGCCGATGCGGTGAAACAGATAGGCCAGCACGGCGGGCGCTGCCTCTGTGCCGATCAACCCCTCGGTCTCGAAGGCCTGGACCGCGGCGGAGCCGAGATACTCGGCCTCGGCGTCGAGCAGACGACCGTGGGCGCCCCCGACACAGTACGGCCGCAGCGCCTGCTTCAGGTCGTTGGACTGGAGCAGCACGGACAGGCCGGTGATGGTCCGCTCGCCGATTGGCGCCGACGCCAACGAGGTCAGCGCGGTCCAGATATACTCTTTCACCTCGGGCGTGATGGCGACGCCTTCGCGGGTCAGGATCGCCACGATCCAGTCGGCGGCCCAGGCGCGCTCCGGCACGTCATGGATGCGGGCCAGCGGTTGGAGCGACACGCTCTCGTCGCTGCCGTCGCTCAAGCCACCGCCGAGATCGTGCCAGTCGCCGCCCATCGCCAACGCGGCGGCGCGAATGCTGCCGCCGAAGTCGAAGGCGAATACCTGCGCGCCGACGTAGCGCCGGAACTGGAGCGCCATCAGCGCCAGCAGCACGGACTTGCCTGCGCCGGTCGGCCCGACGACGAGCGTGTGCCCTACGTCACCGACGTGAAGGGATAACCGGAACGGGGTCGAGCCTTCGGTCTTGCCGAAGAGCAGTGGGGGCGCTGCAAAATGCTCGTCCCGTTCCGGACCCGCCCATACCGCCGAAAGCGGGATCATGTGGGCGAGGTTCAAAGTCGAAATCGGCGGCTGCCGGACATTCGCATAGACGTGGCCGGGCAAGCTTCCGAGCCAGGCGTCAGCCGCGTTGATGGTCTCGGCCATTGCCGTGAAATCGCGGCCCTGGACGATTTTTTCCGTCAGCCGCAGCTTCTCATCGGCGAGACGCGGATCGTCATCCCAGACCGTGATCGTCGCGGTGACATAGGTGACACCGGCATAGTCCGCGCCTAGTTCCTGCAAGGCCATGTCGGCGTCGGCCGCCTTGTTCGACGCATCCGTGTCCACGAGCGCGGACGCTTCGTTCGTCATCACCTCCTTGAGGATGGTGGCGATCGACTTGCGCTTGGCGAACCACTGCCGCCTGATCTTGGTCAGCAGCTTGGTGGCGTCGGTCTTGTCGAGCAGAATGGCGCGGGTGGACCAGCGATAGGGAAAGGCCAGCCGGTTCAACTCGTCGAGTAGACCGGGCGTCGTCGCGGTCGGAAAGCCGACGATGGTCAGAACGCGCAGATGCGTCGAACCCAATCGCGGCTCCAGCCCCCCGGTCAGCGGCTGGTCGGCAACGAGCGCGTCGAGATACATGGGTGTCTCGGGCACACGGACGCGATGGCGCTGGGTCGAAACGCACGAATGCAGGTAGGTCAGCGTCTCGACGTCATCGAGCCAGACGCATTCGGGCATGAAGCCTTCGACCAGTTGCAGCACGCGGTCGGTGTGATCGGTGAAGACGGTGAGCATCTCGCGCCCATCGACGCCGGCACGCTCGCGGCCCTCGTACAGCCAGGTCTCGGCGCGAGCGGCATCCTCGGCCGGTGGCAGATAGGTGAAGGTCAGGAAATAGCTGGATTCATAGTGCGAACCCGCTTCCTCGAAGTCCGCCTTGCGCTCGGCATCGACCAGCGCGGAAGCGGCATCGGGAAAGCGGCTGACGGCATAGGACGCCGCCTCATGGCGCTGGGCCTCCACGAAGATCGCCCATCCCGATCCCAGGCGGCGGAAGGCGTTGTTCAATCGCCCGGCGACCGCGACCAGTTCGGCCGGCACGGCGCTGTCGAGGTCGGGGCCGCGAAACCGCGCGGTGCGCTGGAAACTGCCGTCCTTGTTGAGGACGACGCCTTCACCCACGAGTGCGACCCAGGGCAGGAAGTCGGCGAGACGGGTGGCGATGCGGCGATATTCTGCGAGGTTCATCATGGGATCGGCCTCCTCAAACGCCGAGATGGCCGGGGATGCGCAGATGGCGGCGCACCACATCGACGAACATCGGATCGCGCTTGGCCGCCCAGACGGCGGCGAGATGGCCGACCGCCCAGATGGCGAGGCCGACCAGCCAGAGGCGCAAGCCTAGGCCAAGCGCCGCCGCCAATGTGCCGTTGAGGATTGCGAGGCCACGCGGCGCGCCGCCGAGCAGGATATGCTCGGTCAGCGCCCGGTGGACCGGCACGGAATACCCCGGCACGTCACCGCCCTGTTCGACAAGGCCGGCCATTAGACGAGCGCCCCGCCGCCGAACGAGAAGAACGACAAGAAGAAGCTCGACGCGGCGAACGCGATCGACAGACCGAAGACGATCTGGATCAGACGACGGAATCCGCCCGACGTGTCGCCGAAGGCCAGCGCCAGGCCGGTCGAAATGATGACGATCACGGCGATGATCTTGGCGACCGGGCCTTCGATCGACTGGAGGATGGATTGCAGCGGCGCTTCCCACGGCATGGAAGAGCCGGAGGCATAGGCGGCGGGCGCCAGCATCATGCTGATGGAAACGGCAAGGGCCGCGGTCGCCATGGTGTGGCAACCGCGCGAGAGGAAGCGGATCATCGGATATCTCCTGTAGGAAGGTTGAGGACGGGCTGGATGTCGCCGCCGTTGACGGCGGGCACGACGCGATAATCGCCGTCCGGGCCGAGACCCTCGACGCGGGCGAGTTCGACGAGGCGGCGCTGCGATCCGCGACCGGAGAGCACGGCGACGAGATCGATGGTCTCGGCGATCAGCGCACGAGGCACGGTGACGACCGCTTCCTGAATGAGTTGTTCGAGGCGGCGTATTGCGCCGATGGCGCTGCCCGCATGGATGGTGCCGACGCCTCCGGGATGGCCGGTTCCCCACGCCTTCAAGAGATTGAGTGCCTCGGGGCCGCGCACCTCACCGATCGGAATGCGATCGGGGCGTAGCCGCAGCGAGGAGCGGACGAGATCGGAGAGCGAGGCGACGCCATCCTTGGTCCGCATGGCAACGAGGTTTGGCGCGGCGCATTGCAGTTCGCGCGTATCCTCGATGATGACGACGCGATCGGCGGTCTTCGCCACCTCGGCCAGCAGCGCATTGGTCAGCGTCGTCTTGCCAGTGGACGTACCGCCGGCGACGAGGATGTTGGCGCGGGACGCCACGGCGGACCGGAGCGCCTCGGCCTGCTCCGCCGACATGATCCCGGCCGCGACATAATCTGCGAGGGTGAACACGGCGACGGCGGGTTTGCGGATGGCGAAGGCGGGTGCAGATACGACGGGCGGCAACAGCCCCTCGAACCGCTCGCCGGTCTCGGGCAGCTCGGCGGAGACACGCGGCGCGCCGGCATGGACCTCGGCCCCGACATGATGGGCGACCAGGCGGACGATGCGTTCGCCATCGGCCGGGGCCAGCCGTTCACCAGTATCGGACAGGCCTTCGGACAGCCGGTCGATCCACAGCCGCCCGTCCGGGTTCAGCATCACTTCGACGACGGCGGGGTCTTCCAGAAATCGAGCGATGGCCGGGCCGAGCGCGGTGCGCAGCATCCGCGCGCCTCGCGTCAAACTCTCCGAATTCTGGTGCGATACCGCCATTCCATCCCCGATCTCGCCGGGGACGACACAGACGCTTCCCCAGCGGGGATGATTAAAAGAGCCGTAAGTTTGGCTGATTCAACAAGTATCTAGCAGCCGGCGGCCATAGCGAAGAAAAGGTGGCAATCGGCGGGATTGGAAATCCCACGATCTATGGTGATGAGCTATGTCTACGCTTATCGAAGTCAGAATAGGGCAACGCGATGAGCAATAATCCGGGCAAGAAGGGCAAGCCTGCACCGTGGGTCAAGCGCGAGCGCGAAGACCGAGATCGAGCACTCAATGAATACAAACAGGCGCATCATTCCGCCTATCGCGAGTGGCGTGAGGCGCGTGGCGAAGTCGGCAGGAAAGCGCGTTCGGAGGCGGAAGCCCTGTTTCCGGGCTTGTCGGACATCAGTCAGTCGATGAAGCACGCCGAAAAGGCGGTCGGCGCTTGGGACAAGATGAACAGGAACCCGCTGACATGGGAGGAATCCCAAGCGATGGAGGCCGAGTTCGCTAAGAGCTATGTTCCGATCGACCGGTCATAGGTCGTGCGATAGGCGATCAGCGATTTCCGTCATCCTGACGTATCGCCACCATTTCGTCCTGCATCGATGTCACGCGACAGTTCCTTCAGGAACCGATCTCCGGTCGCCAGCCTGCGCCCAAGCGATTGCAGGAATCCATCAAATCGCTCCGTGCCCTTGGCCCGTGCCGACGCCTGTGCGCTGTCGGGCAGCGGCGGGGTCACGGTCAGCCAGAAGCGGATGAACAGCGAGAGCGTATCCCCGAGGATGGCGAGATCCTCGTCCAGTCCTTCGACCTGCCGGCCGAGCTTGTCCATGCGGCGGGCGAAGACCGCCTCCAGCCGTTCGGAGGCGTCGGCGGATAAGAAGGACGCGACGGCGGCTTCGATCACGGCGGACTTCGACACGTTGCGGCGCAGCGCCAGCGCCTCGACCTTCTTCAACAGGTCCGGCTCGAAATAGACGTTCATGCGGGATTTGGTCTGCATGGCGGCGGCTCCTTACAGGTCGATACCGTCGGCGGGGTCCATGGTCGCCTGCCGGGCGACGGACGTGACCTGCTGGCGCATGGTTCGGGATTTGGCGGCGTCCACATCCGGTTCATCGTCGAGCACGTCGAACTCGCCGGCCACCGGACGTTCGTCGGGGGCGATCTCCTCGTGTTCGGGCAATTCCGGCTCGCGGCGGATGCCGGCATTGGCGGGGTCAGTCGCGGCGTCGGGCGGCAGCGGTGCTGATGCTGCTACTGGTGCCGGGATGGTCAGCGCCGACCAATCGTCGCCCGATGGCGCTTTCGACGCCTTGGGCTGGGCGGACAGGTCGGGCGGCGGCAGCAACCGCTCCTTGAAACGGGCGTCCTCGTAATAGCGCGCCTTCTTCGCGCGGATCGGCGGCACGCCGGCGACCAGCAGCAGTTCGTCGGTCGGCGGAAGCTGCATCACCTCGCCGGGGGTGAGCAGCGGCCGGGCCGTCTCCTGCCGCGACACCATGAGATGGCCGAGCCAGGGCGACAGCCGATGCCCGGCATAGTTGGTGGAATCGCGCATTTCGGTCGCGGTGCCGAGCGAGTCCGACACGCGCTTGGCGGTGCGCTCGTCGTTGGTGGCGAAGGCGACGCGGACATGGCAATTGTCGAGCACGGAATTGTTCGCGCCATAGGCCTTCTCGATCTGGTTGAGGCTCTGCGCGATCAGGAAGCTCTTGATGCCGTAGCCGGCCATGAAGGCCAGCGCGGATTCGAAGAAGTCGAGCCGGCCGAGTGCGGGAAACTCGTCGAGCATCAGCAGCAGCCGATGGCGATTGGCGGCGTTCAGTTCCTCCGTCAGTCGCCGCCCGACCTGATTGAGAATCAGACGGATCAGCGGCTTGGTGCGGGCGATGTCGGACGGCGGCACGACGAGGTAGAGACTGACGGGGCGCTTGCCCGAGACGAGATCGGCGATGCGCCAGTCGCAGCGCACCGTCACCCTCGCCACGACGGGATCACGGTAGAGGCCCAGGAACGACATGGCGGTGGACAGCACGCCGGAGCGCTCGTTGTCGGATTTGTTGAGCAGTTCGCGCGCCGACGAGGCGATGACGGGATGCACGCCCGCTTCGCCCAGATGCGGGGTGGACATCATGGCGCGCAGCGTCGCCTCCATGGGGCGCTTTGGATCGGACAGGAAGTTGGCGACGCCTGCCAGCGTCTTGTCCGGTTCGGCGTATAGGACGTGCAGGATCACGCCGACCAGCAGCGAATGGCTGGTCTTTTCCCAATGGTTGCGCTTGTCGAGCGCGCCTTCGGGATCGACCAGGATGTCGGCGATGTTCTGGACGTCGCGCACCTCCCAATCGCCGCGCCGCACCTCCAGCAGCGGATTGTAGGCGGAAGACTTCGCGTCGGTCGGATCGAACAGCAGCACGCGGCCATGGCGCGCGCGAAAACCGGCCGTCAGCCCCCAGTTCTCGCCCTTGATGTCGTGGACGATGACGCTGCCCGGCCAGGTCAGCAGCGTCGGCACGACGAGACCGACGCCCTTGCCGGAGCGGGTCGGCGCGAAGCACAGCACATGCTCGGGGCCATCGTGGCGCAGATAGTCGCGCTCCAGCCTGCCCAGCACCACGCCATCCGGTCCGAGCAGACCGGCCGCCTTCACTTCCTCCGGCGACGCCCAGCGTGCCGAGCCGTAGGTGGCGACGTTCTTGGCCTCGCGGGCGCGAATGATCGACAGGGTGATGGCGACTGCGATGGAGATAAATCCGCCCGACGCGGCGATGATCGCCCCTTCGACGAAGATCGCGGGCGCATAGGCATCGTAGAAATACCACCACCAGAAAAAGGCTGGCGGATAGTAGACGGGCCAGCCGGCCAACTCGAACCATGGGCTGCCAAGTTGTGCCTGAAATCCAAGCCGCCACGCTGTCCACTCGGTCGCGCCCCAGATCGTCGCCAGCACGATGACGACGACTATGGTGATCTGGCCCCAAAGGACACGGCTTCCCGACATACAGACTCCAACCGGCAGATGAGACGGAGCCGATCAGAGAATAGGCGGTTTAGCGAGAGGCAACAGGAAAGAGCAGCGAGCGTGCTGCCGGATACCATGGCGTAGAAATCGGACGGGTCAGTTCGCGCCGGTAGGCGCATGATTGGCCCTCAGTCGTGCGTGAGAATATTCACCAGCCGTCCAAAAGGATCGCGCACGTAAAAGCGTCGAACGCCCCAAGCCTCGGTCACCGGGCCATATTCGATTACCAAACCGGCGGTGGATATCCGGCGGTAGACCTCATCCAGATTATCGACTTCGATGGAGAGATCGGGCACGGGCGTTCCCGCACCGCCCTCTGTCGCAATACTGATCTGCGGTGCCATAAGCCTCGACGAGGCAAACGTCATGATCCATCCGTGATCCATCACGATGTCCATGTCGAGGATATCGCCATAAAAGGCTTTGGCAGCATCCAGCTTTTCCGCCTGGATATTGGCGACGATACGTTTGACAGCCAAGTCCTATCTCCCTTCGACTACCGGCGTGGTTGGGCCTCGACTGCTGCTTGTTCCAGTATTTTGCGATAGCCGGTTTTTGTCATCCATTGAGCGCGGGCGAGATGGCTTTTCCAGCAAGCTCGCGTGCGGTCCATTTCCGCAACCGGATCGCGATGGAGCACAATTCGCGCCACCTCCGTCCAATCCGCTCCGTCCGTCTCAGCGTCGAGCAGTCGCAGATAGGTGACAAAATGCGCCTCGTCATAGACGGTCACGTCCGGCCCCATCGGAGCCAGGTCATCGACATTGGGATCGAGTTCGGGTTTGACGCGCATCTGCGGCCTCCTTCCGGCACCGCGGCTCGGGATGATTATTACCTCACTTTTGCTTCTCATGGGAGGCGGTTGATGTCTGACGATACAGTTGCGCCAAGCATTTCGCCGTCGCGAATAGTCGAAGCAATCTGATGAATATCACATCGCGCGACGAATCGGAACTATCGTTCCTGGAACGATCATTCCTGTTCAGGCTCCGCTCTCGTCATGGATCTCAAGGAGGTCATGGCGATCAATTTGCGTCGGATACGTCATGACAAGCAACTGACGCAGGAAGAGTTGGCGGACACCGCTGGCTTGAGCGCACGCTATATCGGAGCGATCGAGCGCGCCGATGTGTCGGCTAGCGTCACCGTCCTGGGTCAGATCGCAGATGCGCTGGGTGTCGAACCGGCCGAACTCGTGACGAGATCAGGCTGACCGGCCCATTTCAGTAGCCATGTTGAGCAGGTTTTTCAGCGTGGGACTGCGGTTATGCGGGGACCACACCGCGCTGAAGCGTGCCGGTTCGGTCTCATCTGCGATTGAGCGGAAGGCGATGCCGGGAAACGGAATATGCATCGTCGCCTGGGTCGTGAGCGTGATGCCGTCGCCCGCCGCCACCATCCCCATCAGCGTATCCCGCCCAACGTCGCAGCGCCGGATATGCGGGGACTGGTCGCGTTCGCTGACCCGACGCACCACGTGGTCGAACACCTGAGGCCCCGTGCCACCATGGCGGATCAGGAACGTCTCTTCCGCCAGATCGAGCCAAATGAGGGATTGCCTGTCGGCCAGACGATGATCCGCCTGCAAGGCAATGACCATCGGCTCGCTCCATAGCTGTCGCGTGTGGCAGTCGGGTGCCTGCACCGCACCGACGACGAAGGCCACGTCCAACTTGCCATCGCGGACCAGGGCGATCGTTTCCGAGGATCGACCCTCGATGATCACCTGCTCGATCATCGGATAGCTGGTGCGGAATAGATGGCGCAGGTCTGCAAGGAAGCCGCCGACGATGGGGCTGTGAAGCCCGATGCTGATGTTTCCCTCGACACCGTGCGAGATCGCTCCGGCGGTGCGCACGGCATGGTCCAACTGCTCGATGCCAGCCGACACCTCGGCTACGAATTGACGTCCTGCTTCGGTCAGGCGGACACCCCTGTGACGCCGCTCGAACAGCGGGATCTCAAGTACCTCTTCCAGCCCTTTAATACGGGCGCTGACGCTCGACTGTGTAACTCCTAGGGCATTAGCGGCATGGCGGAAATTTAAAAATTCTGCGACAGCTAAAGTCTGGATCAGGGAAATCAGCGATATTCGCCCACCCGAATTTCGAAAATTATCCTGCAGTTGCTTTGCTCGACGCATTTCTCAGCAGCATCATACTGGAACAGAGCGGTAGACGGCACGGTCCTCGACCGCGCCCGCCGGCAACGCCGGTTTTCCACCGCGGCGATCATGGAAACCTTTCATATGCAGAATGGCGGCGTCTAAGCAGCTTTGGTCTCGCCACACTACATGAGTTACTACGTTGTACTCTCCGTCACCCGACGTTTTAAATAGGACTTCATTGCGGAGGCAGCCGTCGAGATCGTTGATGGTGCGATGTGTTTCAGAGACCCCCGCGACGAACTTCTCGAATCCTTCTTCTGAAATTTTGAATTTATCGATCCTGTGAATAAAGTCGTCACCGAGCATTCTCTATATCTCCTATGAAAGCTGTAAGGTCATTGGCCATGCGCTGGGGAACCTCGAAGCCAGGGAAGTGGCCACCCTTTTCAAACTCGGTCCACCTACGGATGTTAAAGCGGCGTTCGGCCAACGCTCTGATGGGCAATACAAGGTCGCGCGGCATAACGGCTACGCCGACCGGGGTTGTCGGAAGCGATAAGCGATCCATGCTGTGGTTGGCATGATAGATGTGCGCCGAAGTGCCAGCACAGCTAGTGCACCAGTAGAGTGTGGCTGTTTCAATAAGAGCCTGAAAAGCTGTCGGCAGACGCTCGTCGTTCCAGCGTAGAAAACGGTCTCCCAGCCAAGAAAGGAGTCCAACCGGTGAGTCGTTAAGAGCTAATCCCAGGGTGTCAGGGGTATCCGATTGAACAAGCCAATATGGCGCGCGTTGCTTCATGTAGAAACGCATACGCTCGGCCCTCTCTTCGTCTTCCCCGCTAAATTTGGCTGCCTCGGGGGGTGGCGTAGGGAGAAAGCTGAGGTGTACACCTCGAACGCGTTCTGGTGATCGGGCGGCCAACGACTGTGCTAGTACCGCGCCCCAGTCACCACCATGAATATAAAATTCGTCGTGCCCAAGCATCGTCATTAGCTCAAGCGTATCCTCCGTTATACTGGGTATTGTTGGCGATTTGCTCAGAGGTGTCGAGAAGGCGAATCCGGGCAATGATGGGCATATGCAATCAAAGCCAGATGTGGCATCGCCCTCTTCGGTCATGAAATTTGCTATCTGTGCAGTTTCAAGGAACGAGCCGGGCCATCCATGGAGAAATAGAACGGGTATGGCTCCGCTATTACCACTAAAAGCACGTACAAAATGTATATTTTGTCCAGATATTTTAGCGGCGTAGTGCTGGAGTTCTGCGAGTCTATGCTCAAATTTGGAGAAATCAAATTCGATCCAGTGTCGAATGGCTTCATTCAACTCATGAGCCGTTAGTCCGTTTTCCTGCCAGATACATGTAGGCACGCGACTGAATGAGGCCAGCCTCGGTAAAATTTCATCGCGCCTGCTACGCCATGATAAGCTGAGGCACGGCTCCAAATCCCTTATGTGCACCGACCCCAGCATCCGATCCGGCCATCCCATCTGACAACATGCTGTCAGTATGGAGATCGACAGCGTGTTGTCAATATTGTATCGACGTGAGCATGGCCGACGAGCACGAAATCAAAACTAGCGAGCTGATATTCGAGATATTGCGGTTGCACGGCCGGCTCATCGCGGCGGGAGATTCGTTGGTGGGCCCGCTCGGCTTGACGAGCGCACGATGGCAAGTCTTGGGCACTGTGGCGAACGCCAAAGACCGTATTACGATGGCCGATATTGCACGCTCATTGGGTCAATCACGCCAATCGGTACGCCGGATCGTAAGTGAACTGATTGATGCCGGCCTCATGGAAATGACAGATAATCCACGCCATCAACGCGCTCCGCACATTATCCTCACTTCACAAGGAACAGAGACTTATGGGGAAGCGACTAATGTTCGAATTCCCTGGAACCGTAGGCTTTCGGCAAAGGTGGCTCCACAGGATGTCGAGGCCGCGTTAGTCGCGATACGAAGTATTCGAGCCGAATTACGATAGCTTCCCCTGCGATCGTGGTTCCGTGGCAATGGCTTATCGACGATCTCCTGACGGCCGGAAGGCTTGAAGCGATCCTCACGGATTACTCCTTGCCATCCGTTCAACTGTGTATGCTGATTGTCCCGGAGCGAGCGGAGATTGCTCGTGTCCGTTGTTGATCGACTTTCTCGCTGAGCAATCCCGGCATAGCGGCGGCTACGAGACCAGCGGTCGTCACATCCCAAGTCCCCGCTGCCGCCCCATCTGCCACGACACCGATCCACCTTGAGCGATCCCCGCCACCTCTTTGCCGATCTGGCGATCGATGACAGGCCGCCATGGGACCAACGTGAACTCGTGGCTCTTCTCGACGATGGCGAACTTGCCGCTGGCGAGCTGGACCGTCCCGGTGAAGGTGCCGCTGACCGTCTCGCCGTCGCCGGCCGCACGGAACGGTATCGGCTTTGTCGCCGTCAACTCCGCCCCGGCGCGCGCCACCTCGCGCGCCTCCAGCGTGGTGAGCAGATCGCGACGATAGAGAACGCGACCGTTCTGCTGGCGAGTGGCGTCACCCTGTTCGACCAAGCGCTCGCGGCGGCGGCCCATAGCCTCGCTCACGTCCTGCCCGAACCCCGCTTGCGCAATATCGGAAGGACCGCGCCCGACCAGCTTCCGGTCGAGCCAGGTCGCCCCGTCCGCCATGATCTGTTTCTCCAGATCGAAGGTCGAGAGAACACGGATATTGAGCTGGCGACCTCGGCCCGCATCATGGGCAGCGGCGCGCGCCTCGAAGTCCTGCGGGATGCGCCACTGGTCGGCGTCGATTCGCTCGGCGATGCCGGCGCGGCGCAGCGCCTCCAGGCGGCGAACATGGGCATGGACGAAGCCATCATAGTCGCTGCCGGGCACGCGACCATTGAACCGGGCCTGCTCCAGATGGCGGCTGGGCCGGTAGATGCCATCTTCGACCATGCTGGCGATCGTGCGGTCGGACGGGCGCGATCCGGCGTCGGTCGCGCCGATCTCGATAACGCTGCCGATGCGGACATCCGCGACCTTCGCCTGATCGACGCCGGAGATGTGATGTGTGCGGCCGTCGGTGCCGTCGATCACAAGCGTCAAGTTCTCACCCAGCTCGTCGGAGAGGTGTTTGTCGATGACGCGGCCAACGACCGGCGTTGCGGGCGCAGTGTCGTAAATCTGGAAACTTATCGGATCGCGGTCATGGCCCTCGGCTCGCATCGCCTTCTGCATGGTACGCACGATGTCGCCGCGCTCGCCCAGGTCGCGCAGGGTCGACTCCAGGCGATCACCAAGTTCCCAGACGCCCGGTGACTGTTCGGTTGCGAGGCCCATCTTCTCCAGCTTGCCAAGACGGCGCAGCCGGAGCGTCCGATCCTCCTGGCCTCGCATGTTCTCCGGCGCATGGCGCAGGTCGAGCCGTCCATCCTCGGCGGCCTCGTTCACCATCGCCCGGTCGATGCGGGTGAAGCGGTCCTGGTCGATCTCGGCGGTCAGCTTGCGGCGCTGCTCGATCTCGGTGACAGGGCCGAGTTCCAGCGTCGCCAGTTCGCTCGCCCGTTCGCGGACGCCGTTGGCGAGATAGTCGCCGTTGATGACCAGATCCTCGCCGATGTCGTCGCGGCCGTTGACGATGACATGGACGTGCGGATGACCGGTGTTGAAGTGGTTGATCGCCACCCAATCCAGCGTCGTGCCGAGGTCGGCTTCGAGCTGGCGCATCAGGTCGCGGGTATGGCCGGTCAGATCTTCGATCTCGGCGCCGTCTTCCGGCGAGACGATGAAGCGGAACTGGTGACGATCGTCCTTGCCGCGATCGAGGAAAGCGTCGCCATCGGCGCGGTCCTCCGTCGCCGAATAGAGCCGGCCGCGCTCGCCATCGCGCGAGGTGCCGTCGCGCTGGATGTAGCGCAGATGGGCGGCAGCCTTTCCGCTCTTGCCGGCGGCGCGGACGGAACGCGACGTGACGATGACACGGCGGCTGCCAGCTTGGCGATGACTCCAGCCGTTCGACAGATTGCGGGATCGGACGAAGGCCGCGCCGCGCCCGCGCTTGACGCCCCGGCCGGAAGCGACCGCACCGTTCCGCCCTGGCTGGCCGCCACCTCCGACGCTGCCGCTTCGCGAGGTTCGACCGGAGTCCGCGCCATGCTGGCGGGCGATCTTCCTGACCTTGGTGAGGAAGCTCTTCGCCTGTCCGGCCTTCGACGCATCGGAGCGGATGCGGCCGGGCTTCGGGCGGAAGCGGTTGTCGTCGTCGGCGCTCATCGGCGGCAACCCGCCCGAAAGCGCCGGTTTCGGGGGAGAGTGCCGCCGAAAACGCGGCGTCTGCTGGAATTGTGGCAACAGGCGGCACCATGGTGCCCGGATGACGGTGCCGTCCCAAACAGTGTGCAGACAAAGGCTTGCCCCCCGGATCGGACCCATGGGGTGCCGTCCGCTTTAATCTTGCCCTCCCGCCTCTCTGCCCCTTCTGCCCGTCCTGACCCTGATTCCACCCGACCCCACCCACACAAGCTGCACACTGGAAAGGACCGCCGCCCACACCCAACCATCATGCTCATCGCGGCCCTCCCGTTTCTGCTCGGGCCACGAACAGGCCGCCCGACTGCGGCGCGATCGCCGAGAGATCGCGCACGGGCGTTGCAGCCGGAGTGTCATTCGGCTGCGCAGGATCGGCGCGCGATGTGCGCTCCGCCTGCGCGACGAACAGCGGCGCGCGTGTCCATGACAGCGGATCGACCACCGCGACGGTGACCGGCCCGGTGATCTTGCCGCCGCCGATCAGCGGTGCGAGCGTGGCGACATAGACGCGGGTTTCGGCGGGCAACGGTCGTCCGGCGAGATGCTCTTCGTATCGACCGGGACCGGCATTGTACGCCGCCAGAAAACCCGGCGATCCGTAGCGGTCATGCAACTCGCGCAGATACGCCGCGCCCGCCAGAATGTTGTCGCGCGGATCATAGGGATCGCCGCCGAGCCGATGCCGGGCGCGCAAATCGGCCCAGGTCGCCGGCATGATCTGCATCAGACCCATCGCGCCCTTGGGCGAGATCGCCCGCACGTCGTTGGCGCTTTCGACGCGCATGACGGCCCTGATCCATGCCGCCGGAATGCCGAACCGCTGCGCCGCCTCGGCAATATGCGCGGCATGAGGATCGGCCTGGGATTGGCGCTGGACCGGCTCCGGCTGCGCCTGACAGGGCAGCGGCATTGCGAGGGCGAGCACGATCGAAAGGAAAAGGACCGCCGGTCGGACGGGCATTCTGTCTCCGCCCCGACGCCAGCCTGCCAGCGTGCTCGCTGCGGTCAAGGGTGCGCGCGACGCGCCGATCTTCGATCGCCCTTGACCGTCGCTCCGCGCGCCGGCCGACGGATCGTCGAGCGGGACGAAGGGATGAGACGGCTTGTTCGCGAACAAAGGGATGGGGCTTTGACGGGAAATCAGACGCGCAATTCTGGAGGCATGGCGCATGGGATCAGTCCCGCTCGCCGCGTTTGACCGGGCGCGTCCAGTGCAGCGACCAGGCGGCCCCGCCGTCGTCGTCGCGGAACAGGTTGGCGCGGATCGGTTGCGGCAATGCCGGATCGTCGATCAGCAGCGAGATGTATTCGCCCGCGCGCTCACCGGTACGTTTCCAGCCCGCGCCGATTTCCGGCCCGTCATCGGCGCCGTGGTGGATGCGATAGTCCGGCGCGTTCTCGGCATCGGACGGTTCGGCCGGCACGATGGTGAGTTCGCGGTAGAGCGTGAGCGTATGGACGCGACCGACGAAGCCCGTCGTCTCGCGGGTAAACTGGCCGATCTGCGGCATGGGAAACTCCTTGATGCTGGGGGTTGGGTGAAAGCCGGCGAGCGCCATGCCCGCCGGAATCGGGACGGTCAGCGCGTCGCGGCGCGCCAGACGAAGCGGCCGTCGCCGGCCTCGTCGGTGTAGATCGGCGTCGCTCGGCCGATGACGGTGCTGATCGGGATCGGACCGAAATAGCGGCCGTCGAGGCTGTCGCGAACAGCCGGGTTCATCAGGAATATCTCGTCACCGCCGATGCGGCGGCAGCCGTTCCACACCGGCAACTCGCGGCCCGACCGGTCGCGGTCGAGCGCCGCGCCAAGTTCGACGCCATTGACCGTGATGGTGCGGCGGATGCGGCAGACCTCTTGCCCCGCCAGTCCCATGACGCGCTTCAAGAGCGGCAGGCCGCGGCCGATGTAACCGCGCTCGATCATGAAGCTGGCGAGCGGATCGGGCGGATCGACCGCGACCAGATCGGTGACGGTCAGGTCGCCGGGCGGATCGATGGCGTAGAGGCCGATGGGCGCACTGGCGGAGACGTTCCAGACCAGCCGCGTCGGCGTCGGAATGAAGGACGCGATGGCGACGCCCATGATCGAGAAATACGTCACCATCATATAGCCGAAGCGGGTCATGGCGCGACGCTCCGGCGCTTGAGGAACGCCCGATGCTGGTCGGCGGTGTAGGCGCGCGGCTCGTGTCCTGCTGTCAAACGGTTGTGGACGTGCCGCCAATGGTCTGGCGAAACATCCTCCGGATCGATGCCGATCGCCTGGATGGCGTCGATATGGCGGAGCACCTGTTCGACCCTGGGCCAGCCGTCGATCTTCAGCAGGATCTCGCCGCCGGGCC
>Ga0209147_100395_pt1 | contig 29927 bp, 28 predicted proteins | sample AraplaCol_mLB_r2_FD_184278 | JGI IMG/M metagenome (GOLD analysis project Ga0209147, IMG submission 184278) | Arabidopsis root microbial communities from North Carolina, USA - plate scrape CL_Col_mLB_r2 (SPAdes) (version 2) | ecosystem: Host-associated > Plants > Roots > Endosphere | place: USA... | reverse complement strand
TAGTTCAGTAGAATAGTTTTTAAATTTTGTTCCTTTTAAAGCCATAATAAATCCCCCTATAGTAGACTACCTATCCATTTTATCAGATAGGCTTTTTCACGCGTCTACTATAAGGGGATAATATCACACCAAACAGTCTTTTTAATGCTTTTTTAACTTAATCCATATTCAGATCATCTAAACGAATTTCAACGACTTTATCCGCTAACCAAAACTCAAGTATCTTCTTGTTCTTTCTATCAACATATCCGATGGTATCACACCCTTGCTCGACATATTTAAAATAATTTGGTCCATATAACGAAATGATTTTTTCTTTTGAATCGCCTAATCCGATTCCCTTACTGGTTTTAAGGTCAGACTGTTTTTCACTGTCATTGATATTACCGATGGCTAGTCTGACGATTTCTCCTTTGTTTTCCCCATTGATGATGGAAGCAGTTGTTAATCCATTTTTCCAAAAGTAGTAATCGTAGGCATCATTATCATCTTTTTCCGACGGTTTGCCAAAGCGTTTTGTGTAAGCTGAAGTATTAATATTATCGTGTAGCTCTACTTTATCGAAGATTTCATTTGAGAGGTCTGTGGACTTTATAAATTTTGTATAGAATGGACCGTCTTCTAAGAATCTGTACGAATTAACAATCAAGCCAAATGCAATTAAAAAAATAAAAACGAAAATCATTTTATTCTTCATAGAATCTCCTAACATTTACCCTTAACACAAATATTTTACCGTAAAATCCCAAATAATTATTTAACTAAACTGCCATTTTGTTCAATAAAAAAGGACCGACAAATCGCCGATCACGTTGTTCTAAAAAAATAATTCCACAATAAGTAAATAAAATATAACCTTTTAGGGGTGATCATCCTTTAATGTTTAAAAAATTTATCTATTATTAACTTCATAAGCTGTTCTAACTCCTGCTTCAATCGCACCTTGAATCCAACCTGGTGTAGTAGAAGAATGTGATCCCGCGAAATGAATTCTCCCTTCTGGCGTACCAATATATTGACCAAATTCTTTTAATTGGTCGGGTTTATACATGACAAAAGCTCCTCCAGAAAAAGGAAATTGAGACCAATTATGTGAATATCCTATTAAAAACTCTGAAAACACCTCATTTCCAAATATTTGTGAGAGATCATTCAAAGCAATTTTAATCCGTTCTGCTTGTGTCATATTATCCCAGATACTAGAATCATCTTCCCATGTGTAGCTAGCTAATATGATCCCTGTGCTGTCTGACGCCTCTTGACCATGACTAGGAAAATACGCAAACTTGATTGGTAGATCAGTAGTTATTTTCCCACCATATAATCCATATTTTTCCCAAAATCTCGTTTTAAACTGAAGACCTATTTTAGTTGAATTTGCATAATGTATCTGTCTTATGACTTTCCGCTTATTATATGAAACAGACTCATAGGGAAGTAACTCTACGAAATTCAATAAAGTGTAAGGAATTGTTGAAATTACAAAATCGCTTGTAAGGCGATGCTCAGTATTAAGTATATAATTTTCTGAATAAATCGTTACGTTTGATTCATGTTGTATAATTTTTTTCACTCTTTGATTCGAAATAATATTATCTTTTAGTTGTGGTAAAAACCCATTAATAAGATAATCTGTGCCTCCTGTAATTTCATATAGTTTTAAATCCTTTGTTAGAAGTACTAAAACTTCTCTTAATATTGCAGTAAATGCAAGTTCAACAAACCCTTCCAATCCAACCATTGTTTCTATTAAGTTGATTGCTTCAATTGATAATGATACACCAACAGGATTATATTTTAAAAAGTTATACATTGAATAATGATCATACATATTAATAACTATTTCCCAATTTTTTTCAGGATTTTGATTTATAAAATCAATTACTGGACCAACTGCTAATAATAGTAACTCTGTTGCTGTTTTTCCTTTTTCACTTGGGGAGACATTAAACTTTAATTGGTCTGGATTTGTTTTATAATTTTTTTCATCTGTTAATACATTATTAATGAAAATTAGATCATTAGGAGTATTATTAATAAATTCATTTACTTGTAAATTGAATTTTTTTATATATTCAAAAACTAAATAGTGAAATGAAGGTATCCGCATTGCACCAAGATCTATATATTCATGATTAATAAAAGGTTCCCTTTTTGTGTAAATTCTCCCCCCTATTCTGTTATTTGCTTCTATAATAGTAACTTGATGTCCAGCTTCTTTTAAGAGTGAGGCAGCTACTAAGCCAGATATTCCTGCCCCTATAATAGTTACATGTTTTGGTGAATTAGTTTTTTGCAAACCATTTTGAATTATGTATTTCATTTGATCCATTGAAAGAAGTAATTTTTGAATCAAAGATAGCCCCCTCCTTGCAAAAAAATAACTATCAATAAAATGTTATTCGATTTCAAGTTGAAGTAGAATGTTGACTGTGATTAATTTAATTAAGATACAAATTAAAAGTAAAAACTTATTGAACTAACCTGCCATTTTGTTGAATAAAAAAACGAGCTGCTAACAACTCGTGATCTTCAACTAAAGCATTTAAGTTTCTTTAATCATTTTTTAAAATACTCATCTAATAAATTTTCAATTTCTGAGTATTTAACTAGTAAGAATGTTTTCTGAGGAAAATGCATTTCTAACTTTACAAAATGGACATTATCGACAATAAAAAAAGGAACCGCAATTTGCAATTCCTAATCTAAAGTCTTTTATTTATTAGCAACGTTAATTACACTAAGTGAATTATTTATTGCCGTTTTGCATTTACTTACATCAGGTTTTGATGTACGAACTGTTGCTAATACAACGTCAATCGTTCCGTCAATTTTAGTCCATGTTGTGCCATCTATTTTTCTCAGTTTAGCCTCTGATGTATCCCATTGATGTTCCAAATTATCAGCATCTTTATTAGCTGAAGTAAAGTTCTTTGAGTTCACATCTGTTAGCATTTTATTTTCAATATTTACAAAATCCGTTAATTGACCAGATAATGTAGTTTGAGTAGAAGCAGTTTGTGATGATAATTTTAAATAACCACCAATACCTACTGCTAAGAAAATACACAATACCAAAATTGTTTGTGCCATAACATTTTTCTTACTACTGTTTATTTCTTTTGATTCACTTTTTGCGGAAATATCAATTTTTGTAACAGCAAGGAAAATGATGATAGCTAAAATTGCGGATAGAAAAATTACACTTGTAACTGTTGTTCCTAAGCCTAAACCACCATTTACTTTTGGCTGAGATAAGTAATCCCCTAATGATGCGCCGAGTGGTCGAGTAAGAATATAAACAATCCAAAACGCTAACATTCCATCAAGTTTTAAAAACTTCCACGCTAAAAACACACAAAGTATGATACTAATTACCGTTACTCCGGTATTAAAATACCCTAGTCCAAGTTGTTCTGAATATAAGTCTCCTACTGCAGTTCCTAGAGCAAATGTGAAAAGAATGGCAAGCCAATAGAAAACTTCTCTTTTTCTTGTGAAAATTGAGTGTATAGAGAGTGTTTTTTCACTAAGATACCAAAAAAGAAAAGTTAATCCTAGTAGTAATGAGAAAACAATTGTACTTGTCTCAAGAGGTACTCCCATTGCGTCAGTCAAATTATCTGTTACCAAAGTACCGAATACACTTATTGATACAACAGTTATCCAATAATAACTTGGAACATATTTTTTTGCTCTGAATTGAAAAAATAATGAGATAAAAAATGCTACGCCCATAATGATCGTAGTCAGTCCTAATCCAAAACCAAGGTTAAAATTCAGGAAATCAGCAAATGTTTCACCAACGGTTGTACATAAAACTTTGATAATCCAGAAATAGATTGTAACTTCTGGTACCTTGTTAAGTAAAGCTTTCATTTTATTTTGGTTTGTTTCCATAAATAAATTCCTTTCATTTGATTTAAATTATATTTTTATATTTACCCATAATTATGAAAAGAAAATAAAAAAACAAGTAAAATGCTAATATTAAAGCCATTTTTGACTTAGTATTTGTTTTTTCATTATATTCTAACCTCGCTTTTTAACTCGAATAAGGATATTCCTTTTTATTTTGTAATGACTATTCTAGTACATAATTCGTAAAAGTAATCGAATTCCTTATTAAACTAATCTGTCATTTAGCTCAATAAAAAAATCGACTTTTCAGCCGATTATGTTGTTCAACTAATGCATGCTAATAAAATCAACAAATCTACTTAAACATAGCCTAAAAAAACGCTATCTCATAATGAAGATAACGTTTTAGACTGATTTCAAATTTGTTCATTTAAAACCTGTGCCAACCCGATAAAAAATTTTAATGACTCTGGATTGGCCATCGAACCTTGGTTGACTACTTTTTCAGGAGAAAAACCTAATAATATTTTACGGATTGGAACTTCTAACTTTTTTCCACTCAATGTTTTTGGAATTTGCTCAACTTCATAAATTTCATTAGGGACAAATCGCGGTGAAACCTTATGTTTAATTTCTACTTTTATTTTTTCCTTTAATTCATTTGTCAAAGCAACCCCATTTTTAAGTACAATAAATAATGGCATAAATGACTGACGGCCAAGTAGTTCTAAATCAATTACTAAACCTTCCATTATCTCATCAAGTGACTCAACAACTCGATAGATTTCGCTTGTACCTAGACGCACTCCATGTCTATTGATTGTTGAATCTGATCTCCCATAAATGACACAACTACCCTTTTCATCAATTTTAATCCAATCTCCATGTCTCCAAATACCTGGATAAACTTCAAAATAACTTTCTAGATAACGTTCATTATTTGAATCACCCCAGAAATAAAGCGGCATGGACGGCATAGGAGAAGTAATCACTAATTCCCCTACTTCATTAATTACTGAATTTCCTGCATCATCAAATGATTGTACATGAGCTCCTAATGAACGAGCTTGAATCTCTCCAGCATAAACAGGAAGAATTGGTGAGCCTCCAACAAATGCTGTGCAAACATCAGTACCTCCACTAGTTGAAACAAGCCAGATGTCATCTCTTATATTTTCATATACCCAAGAAAATCCTTCGACTGATAGTGGGGATCCTGTTGAACAAATAGACTTTAATTTAGAAAAACTATTTCTTTCTTTTAGTTTTATTGCGTGCTTCTCACACACGCTTAAGAATCCCGCACTTGTACCAAAAAATGTTACTCCTACTTCTTCTGCAAGGTCCCATAAAACATGTAGACTAGGATAAGAAGGGCTTCCATCGAACAATACTATCCTACTGCCAGATAACAATCCTCCAACTAATTGATTCCACATCATCCAGCCAGTAGTAGTAAACCAAAAAATGACATCATCTTGATTTATTCCTTGTTCAACTACTAATGTCTTAAGTTGCTCAACTAATATTCCACCTTGACTTTGTACAATGGGTTTAGGCAAACCTGTTGTCCCCGATGAAAATAGCATCCATAGTGGATGATCAAAAGGAACACTTTCAAAAGTAAGTTCACTGCTTCCCACTAATAATTCATTCCAAAAAACTGTTTCGCTTTCCATTTTGTATTCATCAAAATTCACATTTGGTACTAAGATTGTTTTCTTTAATGTAGGTAGTTTTGACTGTAGCTCTTTTACGCTTGATAACCTATCTTGAACTGTTCCATTATAAGAATAACCATCCACCGCAAATAAAATAGTCGGTTCGATTTGTTTAAATCGGTCAATTACACTACTCGTTCCAAAATCTGGTGAACAGCTAGACCAAATTGCTCCAATACTTGCACTAGCTAAAAAGGCAATGATTGTTTCAGGAATATTAGGCATGTATGCTACAACTCGATCGCCAGGTTTAACACCTAATTTTCTTAAAGAATTTGCGACCAAGCCTGTCTTTTCCTTAAGCTCTTTCCAACTTATTTCTGTTTTTGGAGTAATTTCTGATTGAAAAATTAATGCAGGTTGGTCTCCTTTATCATTTCGAAATACATGTTCTGCATAATTAATTTTAGAGCCAGTAAACCATTTTGCGCCTGGCATTTTTCGCTCTTCAAGAACATGATCGTATGGTGCATGGGAAATTACATTACAATATTTCCAAACGCTTTCCCAAAAGGACTCTAATTCATCGACAGACCATTTCCATAACTCACTTTGTGTATTGAAAAATAGATCTTTTTCATTTTCGAGCCAGTTCATAAAATGGCTAACTCCAGAATTTTCAATTTGCTGCCTAGTTGGTTCCCATAATAAAGCACCTTCAGTAATCGCTTTCATTATTACTCCTCCTAAATTAGCAATCTATTTATTTTAAAGACACAGAAACTGCGCATAACTCAAACCTTTTGTTGAAAACGCAAAATAATTTTTCCATTATGTATTAGCTAAATACTTTTTTCTAAAAATACTTAATATTTAAAAATTAACTATTATACTATTACACACTAAATTTACTGTCAATATCGAAAATGAATCATCGTTCAATTAAAAGCACAGTTTAATTCAGTATATTTAACTATTAATTTCTGAAATTAACCTAAAAAACTTCATACTATATCCTCATAGAGATAGTGTTGATATTTAATTTGATTGAATGTAATATATTAATTGATAATCCTGCAGGTTATTATTTCCAATTTTACCATTAATTACCATAAATATATCATAGCTCGTATATCCCCAGAAATATGGTCTGGGAGTCTCTACCTAATTCCCGTTAAGAATTAGACTACGAGGTAATTTTTACTTTATTAGTAAAAAAAGCTGAATTTAATAAAGGGTAACTATGTACCTTTGAATAGATCTTTTAAATACTCTATTAATCTTAGACTGTTTAAAAATGCGTATTCTTCGCCTATTTGAAGGACTTTATATCCCTTTAAAATTTCAACTTTTTTGCGAACCAAGATAAAGTAGGACTTATCTCTTTAGTGGAGAATACGTCCTACTTTATCTTGGTTTTTTTACGTCACTTAAATGTTTTCTTAAATTAATGTTTATAGAAGGGGTTTATTGATATGTATAAGGCCATGTATCATACTTTTGACCACCTAAGATTATCTGACAAGCAAACGCAAGAAGCTAATATTGCGTTCTTACATGACTTTAATTCAGTTTTAGAATCCCCCCATTTAAAAAAATTAGCAAAAAAAACACAGTTAATTCCCAACTCAGAGCATTGCCATAATCGTTTGTCCCATACTATTGACGTATGCCATGTTTCAGGCTTAATCGTGGAACATCTTAATAATTATTTTCAAGAGAATAACATTACACCCATAAATAAAGATTTAGTAAAGGCTATTAGTCTAGCTCATGATATTGGTCATCCACCATATGGACATACCGGTGAACGAGCGCTAGATGAAATGATGAAAAAAATGGGTGGATTTGAATCGAATGCACAGAGCGTTAAAATTTTAGTTAATAGTTCAGATAATTTTAAATACAGAACTATTACAGCCTTAATGAAATATAAAACTAAAATTCCTTTAATTAGAGAAGAATATAACGGTTTAATTAAAGGCTATTACGGGTATATGACAGACTATTTAGAACCTTTATTTTTGACATATCAAGAAAATGTCATTGAGCAATCGATTGTAGACATAGCAGATACGTTATCTTATGCCCTTTCAGATCTTAAAGATTTAATACTATTTTATGGAGAAAATAGATTTGTTCAATTACTTAACAGAAATTTTACTGAAGGCGCGATGCTAGAGGAGACAATGCTTTTTTTCCCTGAAATTAGTAGATCTGAATTACTTTATTTCATTCCAAAAATTATGGAAGACATTAAAAATAATTTACTTAGGGAAATATTACAAAATTACCGTAAGTTCATATCGGAACCAGTACAATCTATTATCCATGATTTTATAGATTCATTAGTGATCAAAATAAACTATGCACAACCAATGTATAGTAAATTAAGTCTCCCAATAGAAAATGCATTAAAACTTTTTCTATTAAATCAAATTACAAAGAAATGTTTCTTAGAAAGAAAAGTTAATAGAGAAATAGATAAAAAGATTACTCATAATATACAGCTCACCTACGATTATCTTTTTAACTTAAATAGTGAGGATTCTTTGTTGAAATTAGATAAGGAAGTCTTACAACAATTGATCAATATGTCTAATGTTATTGAGCGTTCACGTTTTGTTTGTGACGTAATGTGTCATTTAAGTGATATGGAGATTGAAGATTTTGTAAGTAAATCCAGTAAAAAAATAATTGTAGTATAACAGGAGGAAATAAAATGAGTATAAATGTAAAACAATCTGTCGAGCAGTTCAGTTTAAATAGTAAAGAGTATTATGAAAACAGATATGATTTATATGAAAGATTACGAAATGATGCACCTGTTTTTTGGCATGAAGAAATGCAATCTTGGTTTATAACTAGGTATGAAGATGTGTCTAAGAATTTACTAGGTGATAAATTTATTTCAAGTAATGTAATTCCGAATAAAATGAGTAATCTTGCTGAAGGAGAAGATCAACATTTTAAAGATATAGTCGATATCATTAAGACTTGGATGGTCTATAATGATCGACCAGTTCATTCCCAATTAAAAGGTTATATGAACAGAGCCTTTTTAGTTAATGAAATCGATCTTATTGCTCCTGAAATTCAGAAAATAGTTTCTACAATCATCGATAAAGTAATTGAAAAAAATACTAGTTCATTTGACTTTGTAAAAGAGATTGCACACCCTATTCCTGCGATGGTTCTTTGTAAAATGTTAGGAATTCCTGGTGAAGAAGTTGACAGATTCATTAAGTGGTCTGATGATATCGCATTATTTATGCAGGATTTCGTAGTGTCTCATGTTCCTAGTAAGGAAATTAGTGAACAAGTTAGAGGAAGTGTAAGAGAAATTTGGACATACCTTTCAGATGCGATTGCGGAAAGACGAAAAGAAAAGAAAAATGATTTATTAAGTAGGTTAATCTCTGAGACCCCAGGTGAGGATGGTGAGCTTACTGATGATCAATTAATTGCTCAAACAATGCACTTAATTTTCGGTGGACATAAAATTCCTCAATTTGTGTTAAGTAATACATTGCATCTGCTATTTAAGAATCAAGATATTCTAGAAATGCTTAAAAAAGATATGTCTCTTCTTCCAAAAGTATTAGATGAAACAATGAGACTAGAAGGGCCAATCCAGTATATTGTTAGACATGCTTCTAATGATATTGAATTACACGGACAGCAAATTAAGAAAAATGATTCTGTGTATTTCTTCTTAGCTTCTGCTGGCCGAGACGAGCGAGTATTTGCAAATCCTGACAAAATGGATATAAGTCGAACAGGTTTCCGTCATGTAGCTTTCGGTGGAGGTTATCATACTTGTATAGCTGCTGCTTTCGCTCGTGTAGAGATCATGGAGATTCTTAAAGAAGTAATAACTCGTTTTCCAACAATCGATTCATTATATGATTTAGAAAATCCAGAGTGGACTGCAAACCCTACTTTCACTGGAATGATCAAGATGCAAGTGAAGATCTAGTATTATTTGGGTATTTGATGGGAATAGAACAAAATTCTATTCCTATTTTTTCTAAGTTAGAGGTGATAAAAAATTGAATAATTGCGAGTTTCATAATACTACTATTTTAGTTGTTCACGAAATTTATGGTATTAACAAACATATAAAAGATATTTGCGACAGTTTAAATAAGTTAGGATTTACAGTTGTATGTCCAAATTTATTAGGTAATATAGAGAACTATTGCTATAAAGATGAACAAAAAGCTTATAAGCATTTTGTTCATGAGATTGGGTTTGAGTTAGCTACTAATAAAATTATCACACTTGCAAAAGAACTTCGAACTAAGTGTGCTAATTTGTATATTTTGGGTTTTAGTGTAGGTGCAACGATTGCATGGCTATGCAGTAAATATGACGGATTATTTGATGGAGTAATTGGATTTTATGGTTCGAGGATTAGGGACTACTTAGAGGTTAGTCCAAAATGTGAGACTTTACTAATTTTCCCGACAAAAGAAAAATCATTTGATCCTGAAATTGTCATTACTAAATTGAAAGCAAAAGATATGATTCAAATCATTAAAGTAGAAGGAAGTCATGGTTTTACCGATCAATCAACTTCTAATTATGATCAGTATGCTACTGAATATTGTTTTCAAAAAATGAGTGATTTTATTATGAAACAAAATAATTATTTTTCCGAAACAGGAGGAATCAAATGACCGATCAAAGATGGATGTCTTTACAGTTTTTTGGGTTTTTCTTTACTTTCGGAATCTTCGTGCCTTATTGGTCTGCATGGCTAACAACAAGTAAAGGTTTTACAGCTGATGAAGCTGGACTAATCATTGCTTTAGGTTTAATTACTAGGTCAATAACAACCTTTTTTATTTTTCCATTTATAAGTAGATTCCTAAATTTAGCAAGATTAAATCAAGTAGTTTCCTTAATTTCTGTTACGCTTTTAATCATATTAATCCCGTTTAATAGTTTAATTGCTGTAGCGTTGATTACAGTTTTACTAAGCCTTGTTTATCCAATGCCTTTAGCTATGTATGAGGCTATGGCATCTATCCTTATTAGGGAAAGCAAAATAGAGTATGGAAAGAGTAGATCATATGGTTCAATTGGCTATATTATTTCTCTATCATTAACCGGAATACTTATATCTTTAAAAAGCGAAAATGTAGTTGTTTACCTTTTGATTATTGGATGTGTTCTACTTACTTTCATAACATCCATTAACGCTCCTTTACCTTTAAAAACAAAAATAACATCAAAGAAAGTACCATTGCTTAAATTGTTTAAATCAAAAGCATTTTTAATCGTATTAACAATCTGCATCACACTTCAAGCTGCACATGCAGCATATTATAGTTATGCTGTTCTTTTTTTGAAAAATATTGGGGTGAAAACTAGTTTTACAGGATTCATCTTAATCATTGCAGTAATATCAGAAATTGCTTTCTTCTATATATCAGACTCTCTATTTAAAAAGCGATCTGTTCCAGTTTTATTACTGTTTAGCGTAAGTGCTTCCATATTAAGATGGGTATTGATCTTTTCTTTTAACAGCATTTCAGTTTTTGTATTGTCTCAATTTTTACATTCTATTACTTTTGGGCTTACTCAATTTGCCTTTGTAAAATACTTAGATGAAAACATTGAAAATAAGTACTTCCCCTTTGCTCATGGAATTTATGCAGCTTTAGGTTTAAGTTTAGGTAGCGGTATTTTAACATTAGTAAGTGGTTACCTCTACTCTATATCTCCATCTTTTGCTTTTTTAGGTATGGCATTAGTCTGTATCCCCTGTTTAGGATTGTGTTACTTTTTGAAATTAACATTAGGGAATCAAAATAACATAATAGGAGAAATAAGTGAAAATGTTACTAGTAAAAGAAAAAGTGTATAGTACGAACAAGTCTGTAAAATCTAATGAAACTATTCATACAGAAGTAATTCAAATGAATGAAGAAAAAGTGATTAAGTTGAAATTTTTGAGTTCAAATTCTTCTAGAAATCAAGGTGTCGGATTTATTTCAGAAAATGGAATATCAATCAATGATGCCCCAAAACAAAAAACAGTTATTATTTGGAAAAATGAAATTCAATCAGAACTGATCCTAAAATGCTCTAGTGGCTTTTTAAATGTTTTTAATGTGTGGGAAGAAGAACGCATGGTAGGATTCCATGATTTTCAGTCTGGAATGAGAATCAAAAAGGAGAATGATGTAGTGTTCTTCAGTTGTAATGATGCTTATGCCAATGGTGATTTTACCTCTCTAGTATTCTCGCTTCAAATACTATCCGATTAAAACAAGCAAAAAAGCAGAGTTGGATTTTTTCAATTCTGCTTTTTACTAAAGATCTTATACTTTCTTTTCCTTAATCCAAATCATCCTTCTCTTGTGTCTATTTTTGGAAAGAATAGGAAAAACTAAATTAGATTCGATATAGTAAACTTTTGTTCAAACTAGAAAGTAGGTATTAAACATGACTGAAGATTTTTTTGCTGATTATGAAAAATTTGTCGTTCCACCTTTATATCAATATACAGGTGAGAAACAAAAATTTAATCCTAAAGACTATGCATCATATTACATCTTAACAGTCTCATTAAATGACTCTCTTATATCAAATTGGAACGATGCGGCTAAATATAAAATTGACGTCCGAAACTGTATAGATCACGTATTAAATGATTTTAATGAAAAAAAAGGTGGTAATTACCATCTTCAATTACTTGAATTTGAAAGTGATAAATCCTATTTTGTCATTGCCTTGTCTATAAAAAATAAAATTGAAAAAGAAAAAATCAATGGAATTATATCAAAGTATATTGAACAACTTGTATCAAACTCTTTTTATATTGGCCAGAGCTGGTACTGGTTAATTGGTCAAAAAGGGAAAAGAGACCGAAAGCTCTTCAATATATCAATAAAGGAATACATGCACTAGCCTTATTCGGCATTATATTTTTCTTTTATTTAATAAAAATTTTATAGATATTAATTTATCTAACCAATTCCCATTCTTGCTCTCCTCCTCCCTTAAATTTCCCCTTCTAAACAAGCTTTAACAAAGCTACCGAATTGTTCTTTATACAGAACATTCAAATCCTTGTATTTTAAAGATGTTCTAATCATCTTAATCGGATACTTCATAAGCTTCTTTCATATTTCTACTAAAAGAAAAATGAGCCAATCAACTAATCGGCTCATTTCTAAAACTTATGTCAGCTAATGAAAATTAATTTAGTCCCTTAAACCCATATTTCTCTAATATCTTCATAGACTCATCATTTTGAAGATATTCATAGAATTTTTTAGCTTCTTTAGGTTGCTTGCTATTCTTTATTACGCCTAACGGATAAATAATTCGATCATGTGTATTTTCAGCTGCTGTTGCTACAATCTTAACTTTTGCCGATGTCAAAGCATCTGTTTTATATACAATCCCTGCGTCCACATTATTTGTTTCTACATAAGATAGTACTTGTCTAACATCCTTACCATATACTACTTTACCTTCAACCAATTTCCATACATTTAAATTTTCCAATGTTTCTTTACCGTATTGTCCTGCTGGTACCGCTTCTGGTGTACCGATTGAAATTTTATCTGCTTTTGTAAGATCTTCAAAAGATTTAATTTCTTTTTTTGCTTCTTTTGGTACAACTAATACCAGTTCATTCCCAACTACATCTTTCCCTTGGCTCTTATCAATTAGACCATCTTGTAATAAATTATTAAATTTGTCCTCTGCAGCCGAGAAGAAAAGATCAACTGGTGCTCCTTGTGAAATTTGTTGTTGTAATGCTCCGGATGCTCCAAAGTTAAAGTTTATTTTCACATTAGGATTTGCCTTTTCAAAGTTTGCTTTAATATCATTTAGTGCATCCTGTAAACTAGCTGCTGCGGAGATTGTCAATTCTACATTTTTTTGAGAAACTTCTTGATTTTGAGTTGTTGACTTTTTAGCTTGGTCGTTTGTTGAACAACCGGATACAACTAGTCCTAATAACATCATCGATAAAAATAAAGAATAAAGTTTTTTCATTACTCATCTACCCTCCCATTTAAAATATATCTAGTTATATCTAATTATATTTAGTTATAACTAAATAAGAAATAAAATTTTAAAATTCCCATTAAATTTACTAGGAATATGCTTTTTAAAAGGCATTGAGTTAAAATAGAGAATGGAGGGATGTAAATGACGATGGAACTTTCCTATACAATCGAAGAAGTGTCACAGTTTTTAAAAGTATCGAAATTAACCATTTATGACCTTGTCAAAAAAGGTGAATTACCTGTATTCCGTGTAGGAAGACAGATGAGAATAGCAGCGAATGACTTGGACAATTACATAAAAAACAATAAAACAAATCAAAACACCACATTACCTGCCTCTGTTTTTGAACCTCGCAGAAGCGACCCAAAAGAATCAAATCATATAGTTATTAGTGGCCAAGATTTAGTTTTAGATATGCTCGGTAAACAGATTGAGAAAAACTCAGCCTATAAATCTTTAAGATCTTTTACTGGAAGCTTAAACAGTCTTATTTCTATGTATAATGGAGAATGTGACATCGTTAGCCTTCACCTTTTTGACGGAGATACAGGAGAGTATAATCTACCATATCTTAAAAAAATTTTAGTGGGACACCCATTTATTTTATTCAATCTGCTATCTAGGAAAGCAGGTTTATATGTTAAAAAAGGTAACCCTTTAAAGATTACCTCTTGGAAAGATTTAGAACGCGAAGATATACAGATTGTAAATAGAGAGAAAGGATCAGGTGCTCGGATTCTTCTCGATGAACAGCTACGTATTAAAGAGATTTCTTCTAAAAATATTAACGGATATGAGCATGAGGAGAGCAATCATTTAAGCGTGGCCTCCGCTGTCTCCACTGGGGTAGCAGACGTTGGAGTAGGAATTGAAAAAGCTGCAAAAATTGTAGGAATTGATTTTATTCCACTCATAACAGAACAATATGACCTCGTTATTTTAAAAACCCCTGCAAATGAACGACTGATCAGAATTGTCAAAGAAATTTTATCTTCAAATCAGTTTCAATCAGAGGTTGATTCTTTAGGAGATTATGATACTTCTAGAACAGGGAAAATTATATATGAAACAAATTGAAAGAAGGCTACTGAATTTGTAGCCTTCTTTTTTGCCGTTTATTTGAAAAGTAAGAGTTATTCTAAAAAGACAAAATCAATTATGATCTGGTTCTATTTTTAAAATACTTTACTATAGAGAGTTAAAACAGACTTACATCATACATTGTATTAACAGAAGTTTTTTTTTGTAAGGATTTAATTTCCTCTTCAATTTCGTTACAATTCCTTACGATTTCCTTTATATGTGAAATAATTTGTAAACATTCAAATGAAGGCAGCATTTTAGAATCGTCGTTGCACTCAATTAGCTTTGTGCCAAATTCCACTTCTAAACTAATGATTGATTCTTTCAGATCTGCTTCATTAATAAAAAGTTTCTGTGCTGCATTCGTAAAGGAACCACTCTCTAAAACTTCACAAAGATGACTTAATTGTTCAATATTCATAAGCTTCCTCCATACTCTACGATGTTCGTTTTTCTGATCTAGTTTTATTATATTAAGTGTTGATGTGATTTTAATTTTGAAAAAAAGTATCAATTTGGTTTTTCTGATTATATGATGATTTTTTACTGTATCGTTTATAGCTGCGTATGTTATCTCCTTCCTAAAACCACCTGATGATTCTTACTCCTATAAAGAAAAATTCTACAATTAAAATTGATTTCCCTTCGAATTAAACTTGGGTTATTTTAGCCTTGATTTTATTGATTTTTCCAGCTTGATACTGCTAATTTGAGAAGAAATCTATATTAAATAAGCCAATATTGTACAACTCAAATAGAATAACCACCTATAAATGGTGATTTTCTTAGGAATTCTCTACTCTTGAGATCTTTTTAACGATAAATATGCATTTGGGGGAATTTTGTTAAAAGCTAATAATTTTTCCGATGAAACCTGATAGCACGCAATATTTCTAAGCAAAATTTAATTATTAATACAGCTTAAATCAATCTATAATTGCATATAAGAAATGGTAGATAGATAGTCAATTTAATTTGCACATTCGGGGGAATAACAATGGTTTTCTTTTATCAATTCGGAATTTTAGTAGTTATTATTGGAATCGTTCTCTTCTTACTGTTTTATAAGGTCTTTATCAAAATAGGTAGATTATTTAATACTCATATTAAAAACATTAAAAAAGAAATCGGGAGAGATGAAGATTGAACGGATTAAGAAGTCTGATTGCAGGCGGAGTTATTATAATTGGAGGAATTATTTACACAATTGGTGGTATGTCGCATATTAGTGTTGGTAGTATTGGTATTGAGAAACATATGAGTGGAGAAATTACTGAAGTCCCTCAAGGTTTTCATTGGACTGGTTGGGGAGTTTCAGTACAAGAATATCCTACATATACACAATCATTAGTTTTATCAAGTGACAAACACGAAGGTGGTAATTCAGATCAAGAGTGGTCAGTAGGTACTGGAGATCAGCAAGAGCTACCTGTTAATACAAACTTAACATGGAAAATTTCAACTAAAAACGTAGCTAATCTTTATCAATCTGTAGGTGGAAAAGATATTAGTTACATAAAAAATAACATCGTTAAACCTACAATGAAAAATGTTGTAAACAAAATTACGCACAAATATAGCTGGAACGACATTAAAGGTTCAAAACAAGCTGATATTACTGAAGAAATCAATACTGCACTAGATAAAGAACTTGCAAAACAAGGTATTGAAGTCGGAACTTTTGGATTTACACACGTAGGTTCGCCTGCAGGTATGGCACAATCGCAAGCACAATTAGCAACTTCTGAATTGAACGTAAAAAAGGCATTAGCTGACCAAGAAAAAGCTAAGATTGAAAATCAAACAAAAATCCTAAATGCAGAAGCAGATGCTAAAGCAAATAAAATTTTATCAGACTCACTTAGTCCAGAATTATTAAAGAAAATGGAAATGGATGCACGTCAAAAATGGGGTTGGGTTACAGTTCAAGGTGGAACACCCCTAGTGCAAGCAAAATAACAATAGGAACAATAAATTTTAAAATATTTTAACAGACATATTAGGTCATTAGAATTTGATTTGTTAATAGAATGCTACGATGCAATCCTCTACTCAATTTAAAACTCTTTCTAAATTTTTAGAAAGGGTTTTTATTTATTTTAAGATTCATTAAGTTACTTCATCAGTTTCTAAAATATTTGTTGATTTAATCCAATCAAACTAATTTAAAAGTTTCTAAAATTTGACATAAAAATGATGAAAGAAAACTATACAAGTATGATATTCTCTAGGTGTATTAAAAACGATTGGAAACGGTGGTAAATATTATGAGTCTTTTTAACAGTAAAATCTCTAAGTTATTAATTCTGCTAAAATGAAAGGCTGGTTCAATTGATTGTTAAATTTCTTATATCCTAGCATAATTATTTCTACTTTTTTTATCCTATATTTTGGCTATCAATTCCTAAAAGGTTCTATAACTCTCCTAAAACTTCTTTATTGGATAATCTTTGGCATTTACTTTACATGTCTTATTAATTTCACTTTTTTTCCTTTCCCCTATCAAAAATATTTAATTCAAATAATGATAAAAGATCAGTTGGGTCACAAACATAATTTGATTCCCTTTAAATCGATCATAGATACCTTCAATTCTGGCTCAATTCCACTTGTTCTAAAACAAGTAGCTGGTAATGTTTTACTATTCATACCACTTGGATTTGCATTACCTATTCTATTTTTTAAAATAACAAACATAAAAACGATCATAATAGGTTTTACACTAAGTCTAGCAATTGAATTAATTCAAGCTATTATTGGAATGTTCCTTGGCTATAACTATAGATCATGTGATGTTGATGACTTAATACTAAATACAATAGGAACAATAATAGGACTAGCTATTTATAACGGAAGTTCCAGGTACTTTAAAAATTTTGAAGAATTCGCAGAAACCTAACTTCGTACCTCCTAGATTTTTAAGAATCCCTACAAAAAATAGGGGTTGATTAGAGCAATCAACCCCTTCATTTCCTAAAAGGTAGTTCGTTTAAAGAGTAATTCTTATTTAAGCTACAATCTCTTTTTTACTTTGAACCGCTATATTTTTAGTAAGTAAACTAACAACGACTAAAAATACAAGATTTACAACTAAGCCAATTACACCGATATTCAAATCTTTAATATATTGAGGCAGTGCTGGGAATAAGGATCCGATTGTTGTATTACTGATAGTGACATAAGTTACTGTTGCAACTCCAGTAAGAATACCGGCGAATGCACCTTGCTTCGTTACAAAGTTCTTTTTCATTAAACTAAAGACAAGTGTTGGGAACAATTGAGTAACTAGACTGTATCCCATTAAAAGTAGAGTTACTAATGTAGATCCACCATTAAATGTGAAAAATACTGCGAATAAAGCAACCACAGGAACTAGGTATTTAGCTAAAACTGCAACCTGCTTTTCTGTAGCAGATGGTACAAATACTTTATAAATATTTTTTGATATTAAAGTAGCAGATGCCATTAGAATCATAGAACCTGGCACGATTGCCGTCAATACACCTGCTCCACCAATGATTCCAACAAACCACGGGTTAAAAGATTGTTTACTTAATTTTAATAGAGACAGATCGGCATCCGGACCTTGTAGTCCCGGAACTTGAAGAATTGCTGCAAATCCAACGAAAAACACAAAAAGCAATACAAGTTGGTATAAAGGCATGATAATCGCATTTTTACGAAATACGTTTTCACTTTTAGCTGAATAAACAGAGCCAAAAGTATGTGGCCACATATAAAATCCTAGGGCTGTTAGAAGAACTGTAGAATTAAACCAAGATACACTTAATCCCTCTTTTGGGAGACTTAGAAAACCTGGTTTAGCTTTATCAACTGCTTCAAACATCGCTTGGAATCCACCATAATAATGAATAGGTAGATAGATTCCTAGAAATAGAACAACCCCAAGAATCATAATATCCTTTAACGCTGCAGTCCATGCAGATCCATGGATACCAGAGATCATTACATAAATCGTCACTGAAATAGCACCGATCCAAATTGCAAAAGTTGGTGAAATCATTCCATAAGAAGCTTCCGAAACGATGCTTCCTAATCCTTTTAATTGTAGAACTAAGTAGGGAATTACAGCAGCTACACCAACTAGTGAAACTAAAACGCCAAGGGCTTTACTTTTGTATTTACTTGCAAAAAAATCCGGTTGAGACATTAATTTATTTTCTTTAGCATATTTCCATATTTTTGGAAGCAACCAATAAGACATAATATAAGCAAGTGCACCATAAGCAGTGATATAGTAGGTTGGACCTCCTTTTCCATATGCCCAACCACTTCCGCCTAGGAAAGTAAAGGTTGTATAGATTTCACCAGCCATTAAGAGAAAGACGAAAATAGTACCAAATCCTCTTCCCCCAACACTCCATTGCTCTAGATTCATGTCTTTTCCTTTCCTAGCTTGTACCCCTAGAAAAATCGATACTGCAAGAAAGAGAAAAATTATAATTAATGCACTATTCATCTTATCTGTCCCCCTTATTCGCCGAATCTAATTTAAAGATAATCCACATAACTGGTGTTGAAAAAACAGTCCATAGTACAACCCAAAAAAGGAGAAAAGGCATTCCTAATACAAATGGCTCAACGTGGTTTGCCCAAGATGAAAAGCCCAGAATAGCAATAAATGGAATAAGTGCTAATAAATGATAGATTTTCAAAAATTGTTCCCCACTTTCAATTTAAAATTTATATTAGTTTTAATATTCAGAAAATAAAAATTTAGATTAAGTAGAACCTTATTAAATAAGGGTCTACTTAACCATAAGTCTATTAATCTAAAAGCTTAAATGTTGCATGAACAAATAAGTTTACACCAATTTCCAAAGCGTCTTCGTCTATTGTAAAACGTGCATGATGATGCGGATAAGTAATATCTTTTTCTTCATTTCCTGCTCCTACATAGAAGAAAGTGCCTGGTGCCTTTTGTTGGAAAGCAGAGAAATCTTCACCACCCATGTTTGGTTTCATAAGGTCAAGAGTCTTTTCATCAAACACTTCTAGAATAGTTTCTTCAATAGCCTTCGTAATCTGATCATCGTTGATAACCGGACGATATCCAAACTCATAATCAAATTTGTATTTTGCCCCATGAGCCTCAGTTATTCCTTTTATAAGACGTTCCATAAGGCCAGGAACTGCTTTCCTAAGGTCGGCGTTGAAACTACGAACGGTTCCACAGATTTCAACTGAACCTGGGATTACGTTATGAGTTGTACCCCCAATAAATTTGGTAACAGAAACTACTAGATTATCAAGGGGATCAGTATTTCTAGAAACGATATGTTGAAGATTCGTTACAACTTGGGAAGCGATAGCAATTGAATCGATCGTGTCATGAGGAAGTGCTGCATGTCCACCCTTACCTTCAACAGTAATATAGAAAGTGTCTGGAGCAGCCATCATCGGCCCATAAGCCACACCTACTGTACCTAGTTTCATAGGAGCCCAAAGATGCGCACCGATTACCATATCAACTCCATCCATTACCCCTGCTTGTACCATTTCTTCTGCACCACCAGGAAACAACTCTTCAGCATGTTGAAACAAAAAGCGAACTTCACCTTTGATTTTGTCTTTTAAACTAGTAAGTATTTTTGCTGTCCCTAGAAGCATTGCTGTATGACCATCGTGCCCACAAGCATGCATCACACCTGGATTTGTAGAGGCAAATTCAAAAGTGTTTTCTTCCTCGATCGGTAAAGCATCCATATCTGCACGAATTGCTAGCACTTTGCCAGGCTGAGAACCAATCAGACGAGCCATAACACTCGTCTTTGTTGGACGAGATATCTCTAAATTCCCGAAAGTTTGAAGTGTATCATACACATATTGAGCTGTTTTTTCTTCGTGAAAGGATAACTCCGGATACTGATGGAAATGCCTTCTCCACTTTATTACTTCTTCTTTTGTTTGTGCTACTAAACTATTTAATGATATTGTTTGCATTATTGCATCCCCCTTTATTCATTATTAGATAACTGAAGTACAGTATGATAAAGTACATTTGCACCATCTGCACAATCTTCCTTAGAACTCCATTCTGCTGGATTATGGCTTATTCCATCTTTTGAACGGATAAAAAGCATCCCTATTGGACAGAGATTTGTAAGCTGCATGCAATCGTGCCCAGCTCCACTTGGGAGAAAAAATGGTTCCACACCTATCGTTTCACAAGCTAGTTTTGCCATTTCTTGAATCTCATTAGAGCATAATGTAGGTGCAATACGTTGCAAATCTTCAATTTGTAATCCTACACCACGCTGTTCACATAAAACTTTTGCACCTGCTACTATTCGGTTTTCAACCTCATCACGAATTGATTCATTTACATCGCGAAGATCCAAGGTAAATTCAACCTTCCCAGGAATTATATTGATTCCTCCAGGAAACAACTGCAATTGACCAACTGTTCCAACTGTTGAACCTGTCTTTGAAGATTCCTTTTCAATTAGCTGAATAATCTGGGAGGCAGCAACTAAGGCATCGTTACGGTCGTTCATTGGAGTTGCCCCCGCATGCCCTGCTTTACCTTCGATTATGAATTTAAGCCATAACGGGCCAGAGATTCCTGTAACAATACCTACTGATAAATGATCGTTCTCAAGTACCTTACCTTGTTCAATATGTAATTCTACATAGGCTTTTACTGATCCAATACTTCTGACTGACTGATCAAATAACAATGGGTCATAACCTGCCTCACTCATTGCCTCCGCAATAGTAATTCCTTGTTGATCCTTATTTTGGAGTTCTTCCAAAGTGAGAGTTCCAGCAATTCCTCGGCTCCCAATCATTCCGAAGCTAAATCTAGCTCCTTCCTCATCTGTAAAGACAATCACTTCAATTGGATGCACTGTTTTGATTTCCTGCTCATTCATCGTCTGGAGTATTTCAATCCCAGAGAGAACGCCAAGTGGACCGTCAAAATTTCCGCCGTTGTAGACAGAATCAATGTGTGAGCCTACGAGTACAACCGGTGCGTTTTGATTAATTCCTTCTTTACGTCCAATAAGATTTCCAACCGTATCCTCGTAAACCTTTAATCCTGCTTCATTCATATAAGCTGAAAGCAGTTCTTTAGCTTTTCTCTCATTTTCAGTAAAAGATAAACGAGTAATTCCCCCAGACTCTTGTTTTCCGATGGACCCTAATTCCATAAGACGATTCCACAATCGATCCTGATTAATCATCGTACCTCCTAAATAATTTATATTTTAGGTCTATTTATGGCTATGACCACAACTATATCATTAAATATTTATTTTGTTAAGTAATAATATTCAGAATATTAAATTTAAAATAATAAAACGATAAGTTTATCTACTTATCGTCATAGGGTTATTTTATAAATGTTTCTAGGCCTTCCACGTGAATAAGGTGTTTCCTCTCCAATAACCTGAGCAATTCCTTGTTCCTCTAATTCTTTTAAAATTCTTCGCGCGCTTCTCGGCATGATTTGCATATACTGTGCTAGCTCGTGAGCTCCAATTTCACTCTTTCCTATTTTTTTAAGAATAGATTCCAGCTTACTAAGTGTAGAAATACTTAGAGAAGTTTGTTCACTTATTTTCTGCAGTTCTTTTGAAACATAAGAATAGGTAATTTGTTCCTCTCTTCCCAATGGACCTGCGATCGTTTGATTATCAAGAGCAACCATCCAACTTCCTTTTCCATACTCTCTAGCATGAAATAAAGCTCTTCCGGCATGGATTTCTGCTTCATAAGCCGTTTTACCGATTCCAATTCCACAAGTAATGACTTCTTTCTTAAGTTCTTCGAGATCTTCCAAATTCGGTATAATAGAAAATTCATTCGTTATATCCTGTAAAAGCCCTCGGGTTGTAAAAATGACATATCTACCTGGACCAGCAGATTTAAGTGATCCTTGAACTTTATTAGCGTAAACAAGTAGTTTCTCTGCCATCTTAATTTCTATTTTGTAAATTTCATCAGTTGAAAAAGTATCCTTCGCCAAACCAAAATAAGAGTCAATCTCGATCATTTGAACTGCTATTTGGCTTTCTTTAAAATGTAACATCTCATAAGTTCGAAGTGCTAAATTTAGTACTGACTCAATAGCTGACTTAGCAGGAAGTACACGATAAACGGGGACACCCATTTTCTCAAGTTCGATATGTGCCGATCGAAGACATGTAACCGCTGCTTTCGTTTTCCCACTTTTCCATAACTCATAGTGGTATCCTGCAAGTACCTTTGCATCAACTTCTTCTCCTTCATAATATTTCAAAAATAAATGATTGGCTTTAATCTCTGCTTCATCTAAAATACTGTTGAGTTCATCATAATGGAAGTTATCAAAGCTAATTTGTTCCATTGCAATCTGGTTATGATAGAATATTTGTAACAACGTTTTGTAGAGACTCGGTCCAGTGTGTGGCGTAAAAAACATGGGTTTGGAAATTCCACCCCAACTTTTTGCTATGGCATAAGGGACCTTGCCTGAAAAGAGCCAAATATCAAAATCATTTGCAATAGGACTTAAAAGATCAGGTATTTCCTCTTCTCGCCAATAGATGATAGGGGTACATTCAAATTCAGGGTATTCCTTTATAACAGATTGAATAACGTCAATCGAATCATCAGATCCTAGTAAACCTAAACGGATTTTTTTCATCGTTTCCTCCACTACTCTAAAATAAATAAAATTCCTAAAATGGTAATGCAACAAGCAATTAACTTAGCTGCTGTAATTTTTTCTTTATAATAAATTCTTGCTAAAAACAATGCAAATATTGGTGAAGTATATGCTAAAGCTACAACTAGCGTCCCATTGGCAATCTTTAATGCTGCAAACAAAGCAATCCATTGTGTAATCGCAAGCACCCCACGAATCGAAAGGTGCATATTCAATTTAGGATACCAAATTTTCGGACGATGGATTAAATAGATTATTAATGCAATCCCACTCGCTCTGAAAAAATAAAGTGTAGGGGCATTTATCCATTGATGAACGAGCAATTGTTGTGTAGGAACCATGCTGAGGCCAGCAGAAACTGCAGCTGCAACCCCTAATAAATTCCCTGTTTTTTTTATTTCTACTAATGGAGATAACATGTTTCTACCTCTTACGTTCAGAAAATATACACCAAGCACAATAAGCAAGACCGGGATTAAAATATGTATATCAAATCCGTGCAATATGCTATTTGGAATAAACGTGAATAATGGAGTCAACGCAGTATACACTGCTAATTGAGATACTTCTATTCGACCTAGTGCTAAGAAAAATGATACATTAGACAATGCATCTAAAATAATCACAATGATTAATAAACCTATTGTAGCTGGAGTAACAGTAAAGGAATAATACCAAGGCATTACGCAGCCTAACAAAATGGTGACCACTAGAAAAGATGTTACAATAAAACTATTATTATCCTTCATTTGCATTGTTATTTTTTTTGCATACAACGCATTTACTGCATTCAAAAAAGAACTGATTAATGCAAGAAAAAACATATTCCTTTCTCCTCTCTCTAGTTCATTATCATATTTCCAACCAATTCTGAGATTAATTCTTCCTCGTCGTTTACCTCCTAATAGAATGATTGAATTAAACAACAAGCAAAAAATATTCACCTTTCATTTCTCACATTTATTTACGGTTGAATTCAGGTTACGACCATAATTATAGACTATTCTGACATTTTTGAATAGAAACCTAAAATACTATTTTATTAGATAATCAACTTAATAAAGTCTCTTTTATCTAATCATAAAGAACGATTTTCTTTTTTAAACACAAAAAAAGGTGCCCCTTAAAAATTTTACTTTTGGGACAACCTCTTTATTCTTTTATTCATATCGAAGCGCTTGAATAGGATCAAGCTTAGACGCTTTATTTGCTGGAAAAACACCAAAGACAATTCCAACTAACAAAGAGAATACAAACGATAACAGCATAACAGGAACCGAATATGCAATTGTTGTTCCTGTTGTTATAGTAAATATTTTGGCACTTATTACACCTAATACAACGCCTATAATTCCTCCAAGTGAACTTAATACCATTGATTCAATCAGGAATTGAAGAAGAATACTTCCACGCTTTGCTCCAATTGCTTTTCGTATCCCGATTTCTTTTGTACGCTCTGAAACCGATACAAGCATAATATTCATAATACCGATACCGCCAACAATAAGTGAAATCGCAGCACTTCCGCCTAGCATTAATGTCATCGTTTTATTAACAGATGAAGCAGTTTCCATTAAATCCTCTGGACTAGAAACGCTATAGCTATCTTCATCGCCAATAATCGTAAACATCTTTTGTTCGATTCTACGTAATGTAAAATTAATCATATTTTCATTTTCTACTTTTACATAAACTGATCCAATTGAAGTAGTAGATGCCAAGCGCTGAGCTGTGCTAAGCGGAACAAAAATCGTACTGTCCCCACTTGAACCTAACGAACTACCAACTGATTGAAGTACCCCAACAACTCTAAATGATGTTCCATTGACTTTAACATATTGACCAACTGGATTTCCAAAACCGAATAATGTTCGTGCTGTGCTTGAGCCAAGTACTGCTATTTTTGAGTGATTATCATTATCTAAGTCTGCGATAAATCGCCCAGATTGCAGCTCCAAATCACGAACTTTTAAATAAGGTGAAGTTGTTCCTGTCACTGACACTTGTGCGTTTGTTTGTCCGTTTTTTACAGTTACTCTACCAGAAACAGTCGGTGCAATTGCTTCTACACCACTGACGTCCTTAAGTTGATTGGCATCATCTTCTTTAAATGTTACATCTGAGCCTGTCACACTTACTGTTAATACATTTGTACCTAAGCTTCCTATTTGATCTTGCACTTCTTTCGTTGATCCTTGTCCAATCGCAACCATCACAATAACGGAGGATACACCGATAATAATACCTAGCATCGTTAAGAACGCTCTTACTTTATTTCCTTTTATGCTCTTAATCGCCATTCTCAGTGTCTGCAAACCATTCACCACCATTCTCGTATAGCTGGCCATCATGTATTCGTACAACACGATTTGCCTGTTTTGCAACATCTAAATCATGTGTAATTAGAATAATCGTATGTCCTTGCTCATTTAACAAATTCATAATCTCCAAAATTTCCTTACTTGTTTTACTATCAAGAGCACCAGTCGGTTCATCTGCTAGTAAAATAGGAGGGCTTCCAGCAAGGGCACGCGCAATTGCGACACGCTGCTGCTGCCCCCCTGATAATTGTGTTGGTAAATGATTCGCTCGATCTACTAACCCTACTTTTTTCAACGCCGAAAGAGCAATTTCTCTTCGTTCAGCCGTTTTCATCCCTCTATAAATGAGTGGAAGTTCTACATTTTCTACCGCAGTTAACTTTGGTATAAGATTGAAATTTTGAAAAATAAATCCAATTTTTTCATTCCGTATAGTCGCTAGTTGCGAACTCTTCATTTGCCCTACATCTTCATTATCAATCAAATATCTCCCAGAATCTGGTCGATCTAAGCACCCAATCATGTTCATAAATGTTGACTTCCCTGAACCTGATGGACCGATCACTGATATAAAATCACCCTTTTGGATATCAAGAGATACACTCTGAAGAGCCATTACCGTTTCTCCCCCAAGTTCATACATTTTCGTCATATTTTTAATTTGAATAATCGGCTCAAAGTTAGTCATTATTTACCTCCTTGTCCGCCACCTGTTTGATTTCTTTCAAAATTTCTTCCTCCGAAACCACCGCCAGAGAATCCACCACCTTGGAATCCTCCACCTTGCATCATAAATCCACCAGAATTACCTCTCGATTGAACGCTCGGAATTTCAATAGATTCTCCTTCACTTAATCCACTTGTAATTTCTACATTGGTATCATTTGAAATACCAGTTTTTACGGTAACTTTCTTTGTAGATTCTCCAGAATCATCCGTAGATGTAGGAACTAGTACATATTTTTCATTTCCATTTTTATACACTGCTTCTACTGGAACATATAGGGCGTCTGATTTACTTTGAATTAAAATACTCGCCTCTGTCGACATACCAATTTTTAAACCTTTAGGATTTTTAATTTTTACGGCTACATCAAATGTTGAAACGCCATTTGTCGATGTGCCTTCATTTGCTACTTTCGTTACAATCCCATCGAAAGTTTCACCTTCAAAAGCACTTGCTGTTATTTTTACTGACTGTCCAACTTTTACCTTTGTGATATCTAATTCATCAACACTGATTGTTGTTTCCAAAGAACTGTAATTTGTTATATGAGCCACTGTTGCAGAACTTTGAACAGAATCTCCACTATTCACAGCAAGACTTGTAACTGTTCCAGCAACTGGTGCCTGTAAAATACTACCATCTGTAAATTTCACAAGTGTTGCGCCAGCTTTTACAACTGAACCTTCCTTCACATTTACAGTATCCGCTACTAAACTACTACCTCCAGTATTTCCAGTACCAGAATTATTTGAGGAACTGCTACTATCTTCTCTCGTAATCGGTAATACAACTCCATCTTCATCTTCCATACGCATTAGTACTTTCCCTTGTGATGCTCCGCTCCCGCTACTTACATAAACCTTTGTAATTTCTCCATCTTTTGGAGCCGTAACAACATCACCATTCTTAAATGTCACAAGTGTGTCACCTTTATCTACTGATTCTCCAGATGAAACACTTACACTATCCACAACAAGAATCGTATTTGCCACTGTAACATCCTCGTCAGTATTTGCAGTTACCGAACCTGATCCAGTAACAGCTACTTCTAACTTTCCTTTTTGTGCCGTAATTGTTTGTGCTGTAGCCATCACATTTTGGGCTTGATTTGCTTGACTCTTACTATATATGAACCAACCACTTCCTCCTCCAACAGCAACAACAATAACTGAAATAATAACCCACTTTTTCAATTTACTTTTCTCCTCTCCAACATTGAGATTGATATGAATATATACCTGACTATTCTTTATTGAGATACATACGATTCGGAATTTCACATATCTTCAAAACCTCTACTATCTTGTAACCATTTTAAGAAAATCAGGGCTAGTCTTTCGTTTAAACAGCAAACTTACTCTAATTGATCGTTTGTATTAGAGCTTGTTTTATTTAATTTTTTACTCCTCCTAAATTCATTTGATAGGCTCATTTTGGATTGTGTACCTTAAATTTCCCTTAAAAAAAATCAATGCCTTTTAATGGGGAGAGGATATTAGTCGTATTGAAAGCAATTAAAACTCTTAATTTATGCACAAATAAATAACCCCCTTCTATGTTTTTGAAGGGGGGGGTATTGTACTTATCAATATTTAGTTCATAAATCTCTACACAAAAAACAAGGAATGATTATGTGCATTCAACCCACTCCTCATCATCCTCTAATTCATAATTCAGTGAATAATAGATATCAAATAAACAATCATGATAACCCCATCCGATTCCTTCAGATTTTTCAACTACTGAATATAGCCGTTCTTTAAATGAATTAAAAAAGTCTTCATTTTTATTACATTCGACCACTACTTTGTCATACATAGTTATCATACTACTGTAAAACTTACTATCAATATCACCATACATATTAGTGTATTCTGTACCATTTTCAACATAAATCAACATTAAATCTACTGTTCTAAAGTCATCAGATGATAATCTCTTAAAATTTGAAATTTCATTTTTGGCATCACTTAATCGTAATTTTGGTAAACCACGTTCTTGAAAAAACGCGTCTTCTACTTTCTTTATGGTCTTTTCATAATAATCTATTATTGCTTCTTCTCCAATAAACTTATTGGCTAAAAACTGCTTACAGCTTTCACTTTTGCCAAATCGTCCATATTATCATTAATTAGGCTTTTTAAATTATACCTCTCACGAAGTTCTTTTAGATATTGATGATTGTAATCAAGCCATAAAAACTTATCTTGATTTTTTGTATTCCATTTATTCAATTGAATGTTGACGGTCCATGAAATATGTGAATTTTTCATCCATCGCTTGCAATTTATTTTCCATTGACTGCATTCTTTGGTCTAAGGATTTGATTGCCATTAAAATCACTTGCGTTGATTCATCATTCATTTTGACTTCATCATTTCGATTCGATTCGAATGATAATCGATCGGTCATTTCTGGTTTGTGTAAAAAAGGAAAGATATCATTTTAGTTTGGTTGAATGTGTAAAAATGTTACCATTCAAAAATGAAAAAGTCATGACATAAAATATGGATGGACTGGTTGACCTAATGGATAGCGTCCGGGTAGTTACGAGTAGAGGGCGATAAGATAAAAAAGCATCCTTACTGGATGCTCTTGATTTGTGTCACAATTTCGTTGTGTTCGGTGATTAATCTTTTCAACTGTTCTTCGAGATGAGGGTCGTTTTTCTTCGCTAAGATGATCTTGACGATATCGATCGCTTCACGCGTCTTCATTAATTCTTTTTGCAATTTTTCGACTGCATTCAATTTTCCCATGTTTTACCCTCTTCTTCATTCAGTTTAGTGGATCCGGTCCAAAACTGTCCATTAAGCATACCAAATAAAGCGGATAAATGCACACTTTAATAGCCATGAGTTATTAATTCGAAAAGAAAAAGTATCGAACGATGGTTAGAATAACTGGAATGAAGATGATCCAGCAAATGGATACGTTTATACCAGCTCTTGCAATGGATTTGATGTTTGCTTGTAATAATTCGTTGGTGTGCTCGTCGAGAACAATTGCTTTGTTCTTTTCAACGAGTGAACGAAGAAGTTGACTGAGATGCCACTTCGAACGGTTTACTATTTATTATTATATTGTTTGTACTGTTAGCAATGACGAGCGTATACAGTCCCTTTTGTTGATTAAATTAAAAAGTTATTCAACTAACGCAATGCTTTAGTTGCACACTTTATTACACATTCGTTTGAACATCAAAGACGGGTATTACGGAAGTATCTTGTCAATACTCCACGAGTGAGGCGAATGCAATAATATCGATACAATACTTAAGATCACAGCTGAGAGAGCCAACCATTTCCCTTCTTGCTTGAATCTTCTATACACTTCTATTGATAAAACAAAACCAATAGCACCAACTGTTACACCAATTGTAGCAAATACGATACCTCTTGTTGGTACAAAAAATGAAAGGATTGCCAATAATAGTGCTAATTTTGGCTTAGTGATTGTTTTTTTCATGAAATTCTAGCCTCTTTTCTACTATGTATTCAATAGTTTAATACATAATTTGTAAAAAGTAATCATCTTCCCTATTCAACTAAACTGCCATTTAG
>Ga0209147_100392_pt1 | contig 30038 bp, 23 predicted proteins | sample AraplaCol_mLB_r2_FD_184278 | JGI IMG/M metagenome (GOLD analysis project Ga0209147, IMG submission 184278) | Arabidopsis root microbial communities from North Carolina, USA - plate scrape CL_Col_mLB_r2 (SPAdes) (version 2) | ecosystem: Host-associated > Plants > Roots > Endosphere | place: USA... | reverse complement strand
AACTTCACGCAGCTTGCCGATGATCTCTTCCGGCTTGTGCTTCTTGCTCGGCATTCAATGTCCCTTTCATGGTCCAGACTATCATAGTCTCTGGGCCACTCAGCGGGGGGCAGATCATCTATCCGAACCTGACCGTCAAGCCGGCCAAGGCGCTGACGCTGGTCGCGGGACCGGAATTTTTCTGGCGCGAAACGAAGGAGGACGCGACCTATGCCGGGCCAACCAACTATCCCGGCGTGCGGCCGGTCGGGTCGTCCTATGTGGGGACCGGCTATAATTTCCAGGCCGACTGGATCGTCACGAAAAATCTTAGCTACCGCTTCTTCTTTACCCGCTGGATCGCGAGCGAGGCGTTCAAGGCCGGCGGGGGTAAGAGCAGCGATTATGTCGGTATCTGGCAGCAGATCCGCTTCTAATGCATTTCCTCCTTGGAGCAGATCAGGGGGGCAGCGTTGGCACATTTCAATCAGCGCTTTAGATGCTGCCTTAAGATCGATCCATGAAATCGATACAGGGTGCGTCGCGCATTTTTTATCGGGCGAGCAAGAGCGGCTAATTATTTCAGCCAATGCAAAATTGTACTTGGCCCGGTTTGAAGAAATGATAGCGACAATCGAACCGTGATGCACGACGGTAGCGTTGCGCCCATCGTTGCAGTTCGACAGCGATATTCTAATCCCGGGAACGGAAACGCAAATCGGACCGGCGCAGGGACTTCGACGACCGGCGCTTGGCAAAGCCGACCCTTTGCGGCCATTTGGCAGCCAATTTTCGGTTCCCAAGTGCGGCCCGTCCGCTTTGCCGATCGGGACCTTAGAGACTGGCCGGTAGGCGAATGACCGCTTCGAATGTGGAATGGAGGGATAGCTGACGTTCACAGCGCGGCAGTTTGCGACCAGGCCTGGCCGTTCAGATCAGCCACCGCGAACGTCTGGTCCTGACAAAAGCTGCCGATAGACTAGGCATCGCGGCATCCCCGACCTTCGTCGTCCGCAGCATTCGAGCTTCCCTCAGCGCGAACTCGAACGGCGAGACCGATAAGAAAGGCTATAGACACAGCGGGCGCATGTCATTCGGGATACCCTCCTCGCGCACGCTTGGTCTCCCACTTTCGCCGAATGCGGTCTTTGGACCGAATTCGCTTCGACCTTGAGTGCCCACCTGTGGCATCAGATGCTAGGGCAAATTGAGTGTGCTAATGTTGCACGATGGGGAGGGGCAATGGCGCAGATCCGCCATATCGCGATCGAGAATTTTCGCTGTATTGAGAAGTTGGATTGGCACCCGTGCGCGGGTGTTAATTGCCTGATCGGGCCAGGCGACGCTGGTAAATCATCGATTCTCGATGCCATAGACCTCTGCCTCGGCGCTCGTCGGACCGTTCAATTCACCGACGCCGACTTTCATGGCCTCGATGTCACGGCGCCCGTAGTAATCACGATCACCATCGGTGACCTCTCCGATGCGCTGAAGAGTATGGACACCTATGGTGCCTACGTTCGCAGCTTTGATCCAACGACGAAAACGATTGATGACGAGCCCGAGGCCGGAAAAGAGACGGTGCTCTCGGTTCGCTTGCAAATTGGCAGCGATCTCGACCCGGTCTGGTCGCTCGTGTCAGACAGAGCGAAGGCGCAGGGCCTCGCGCGAAATCTAACGTGGGGCGATCGCGTACGTTTGTCGCCAACCCGCATAGGTGTGTTGGCCGATAGTAACCTCGCGTGGCGCCGCGGCTCTGTTCTCAACCGTCTGACCGACGAGAAGGCTGACACGTCAGCCGCCTTGGCTAGCGCAGCTCGTGATGCAAGAAGGGCGTTCGGCGATCTGGCCGATGCTCAGCTTGGCGAAACGCTCAAGATCGTGGCGGAAACAGCGCGTGAGCTTGGAATCCCGGCCGGTGACAAGCTCAAAGCCATGCTCGATGCGCACTCGGTCTCGTTCAGCGGCGGCACGATCGCACTGCATGGTGATGACGGCGTACCGCTCCGCGCTCTCGGCGTTGGATCGACCCGTTTGCTAGTAGCGGGCCTTCAGCGGAAGGCCGCCAAGGAATCGAGCGTTCTTCTCATCGACGAACTCGAGCATGGGCTAGAGCCGCACCGCATCATCCGCCTGCTAGGATCGATCGGTGCGAAGGAAATGCCCCCACCCATCCAGGCATTTCTCACAACCCATTCGCCTGTCGCGCTGCGCGAACTCCGCGGTGATCAGCTGTGGGTCGTGCGGAAGCTTGCCGGCGTCCACAAGCTTGATCTCGTCGGCACGACCGATCCGATCCAAGGAACTATCCGGTCTCAGCCGGAGGCGTTTCTGTCGCGTTCGGTCGTCGTTTGCGAAGGAGCGAGCGAAGTCGGGCTGATGCGTGGGCTCGATCTACACTTCGTTGCGAGTGGCCGCGTATCGCTGAACGCGTTGGGGGCCGTACTGGTCGACGCGGGTGGCGTGAACAAGATCTATGGGCGCGCGAACGTAATCCGCGGTCTCGGTTATCGGTGTGCCGTACTGCGGGATGACGACGTCCTGCCCGACAACGCCCAGGAAGCGCTTTTCACCTTCAACAGCGGTACGCTGTTCAAATGGAATGCCAACTATGCGCTTGAGCACGCGTTGTTCTATCTGGTCAGTGATGCAGCCGTGCATCGACTTCTTGCGCGGGCCGAAGAGCTCCACGAAACTGATCTGATCGAGGCTCATATCAAGGGCGCTTCCGGCGGCACGCTTACCCTCGCGGACTGTCGTGGGACCATGACGCCCCAGATACGCGAGACACTCGCGAAAGCCGCCAAGTCCAACAAGAACCCTTGGTTTAAGACTGTCAGTGCGATGGAGGACGTTGCCCGAGACATCGTCGGACCCGATCTGCAAAATGCCCACGCCGATCTCCGCAATGTCGTCGAGGCCCTTTTCGGTTGGTGCGCGAGTGCCTGACGTCGATCTCCTTGCGATCGATCGTGGAACCGTCACGGCCCCAGCCGGCTGTGGCAAGACCCACCTCATATCCGTGGCGCTGACACGCCATGTCGCACCAAAGCCGATCCTGGTTCTTACCCACACAAACGCAGGGGTTGCCGCCCTTCGCTCGCGGCTCGACAAGGCGGGCGTGGAACCATCGCACTACCGGCTGACGACGATCGACGGCTGGTGCATGCGGCTGCTGACGATGTTTCCAAAACGAGGTGCCTGTGATCCGGCAATCCTCACCGTATCAAACCCGAGGTCTCACTATCCACAGATCCGTCGCGCCGCCGCCGTGCTGCTTCGGGATGGTCACATCGCTGACGTCTTGGCCGCAACCTACGATCGGATGATCGTCGATGAGTATCAAGACTGTTCAGAAATCCAGCATGCCATTGTGTGGTTCGCCGCCCAGAGTTTGCGCACCTGCGTGCTGGGTGACCCTATGCAGGCGATCTTCGGCTTTCAAGGCAACGCCTTGGCCGATTGGGATCAACACGTCTGCGTGCAGTTTCCCCTCGCAGCAGAACTCGCGCATCCCTGGCGATGGGTGAACGCAGGCGAAACGGCCTTCGGTGAATATCTCCTCGATGTGCGGCGGGCCTTGATCGCCGGTCAGGCGATAGAACTTTCGTCCGCTCCCGTCAGAAACGTCAGCTGGGTTCACCTCGACGGCACCGAGGACCATCAGCGACGTCTGCGGGCGGGCGCGGTCGCGGCGGCGCACAACGAAAAGGTTCTGATCATCGCGGATTCCAGAAACCCGACGGGTCAACGCCAATTTGCGAGTCAGATCCATGGCGCCGTAACGGTTGAGAATGTCGACATGCGCGATTTAGTCACCTTTGGCGAAGGCCTCGACCTAGCATCACCCGAGACCCTGCAACACGTCGCCAGCTTTGCGGCTATCGTTATGACCAACACCGGCGCGAACAACCTTGTGGGTCGCGTCGCGACATTGAAGGCGGGGCGAGAGCGCCGACCGGCGTCACCCGCAGAAGCCGCCGCGGTCAGGCTTGTGGAAGCTCCGACCTATGGTGCGATTGCTGACGTCCTTGTCGAAATCGGCCAGGAACAAGGCGTCCGCCCGCACCGGCCGGCTATATTCCGCGGTGCAATGAGGATGCTGAGGAGCTGTGCGGACTGTCCCGACCTCTCGCCGGCCGATGCGGCGGTGCAGGAGCGGGAGCGCTCGCGCCTCATCGGGCGTCCGCTCGCAAAACGAACGGTTGGCAGCACACTGCTTCTCAAGGGTCTCGAAGCGGACACTGCGGTCATTCTCGATCCCGGCGACATGGATCGGCGCCATCTTTACGTTGCCATGACCCGCGGCGCGAAGAAGCTGGTCATCTGCTCGCGAACATCCCGACTCACACCGGTGTAAGTGGGGGAGCGATCATGGCGTGTCTTTCCCGCCGCGCAGCCTCGCTTAACGAGCGTCAGCTATCCCGAGATTGGTAACCAAAAGCCGGCGGTCCGTAATCGACCGCGCTGCAGTCGCTGTGCTTGGCCGGTCGGGCAACCGCTAGTGTCGGGTATTGGCGAAGGACCTGCCGTTAAGAACTCCGCGAACGAACGACAGGTGAGTCCCAAAGCGCGGTGAAGTGGCCCCTCGCGGGAGGCGAGGAGCCAACCGGTCAGATTTCGGTATTCTCCGCAAGGGCAAGCGCGTCTTCCACGTCGATCCCGAGATAGCGCACTGTGTTCTCGATCTTGCTATGACCGAGAAGGATCTGGACGGCACGAAGGTTACCGGTCGCCCTGTAGATGATCGATGCCTTCGTTCGGCGAAGGGAGTGCGTGCCATAGTCGCTTCGCATCAGACCAACCCCTGTCACCCATTCATCGACGAGCCGGGCGTACTGGCGGGTGCTGAGATGCCCATTATGATCAACCCGGCTGGGAAAGACATAGTCGTCGACCGTGCCGCCCCGCCGCTCAAGCCAAGCCAGCAGGCTGCCCCGGGTGTCTGAGAGCAGTTCGAACTGAACAGGCCGACCTGTTTTCTGCTGCATCACGATCGCACGCGTTCGGATCTGCCCGCCGCTGACGATGTCGCCGATCTTCATCTGCACGAGGTCGCAGCCCCGAAGCTTGCTGTCGATCGCCAAGTCAAATAGCGCCCGATCTCGCAAGCGGCGGTGCTGATTGAGGTAGAATCGGATCTCCCAAATTTGCTTCGGTTTCAGCGCGCGCTTCGCACCGACGGTTCGTCCGGCATTCCAGACTTGGCGCTTTGTGGCGGTGGGTTCGGTTTCAGGCATCTCCATGATCATTCTCCGATGGCCAGAGTGGCCGTCCGAAGAACGCTCTGGCGCCTGATAAGCATGATTACCTCGAGGCACCAGCCGACCAACTCTTGCCGTTCGGATGCCGATGCAGGAAGGTCAGCTTACGCCGGAACAGGTCATTCCAGTTGGCCCCGACCAGCAGCTCTGGCAATTAGCTCTTCTGAATGATGGTGTTGGTACGAGGGCCGGACGATCGGCCTTTGCAGCGTCCGACAATCATTTGGCATCGATTAACGTAATATGCAAAGGGCACGGGACGGAATGCGGGACGAAACCGGAGATATGATGCAGGGTCTGGAAACATCCGGTGACCGATTGGTAATGAGCCTCATTCAACGTCATATAGGTGCAACACGCGCTGAATTGACGAAAGCATCATCCTTCACGCAACAATCAGTGTCGCGTATCATCGACCGCCTTGCAAAACGCGACCTCATCAGGATCGGCGAGATTGTCCGCAACGGTCGGGGCCAGCCCAGCCCGATCATCAACCTCAATCCGGATGCCGCATTCTCGCTTGGCTTGTCGATCATGGCGGATGGTGTGAAGCTGGTCGCCATAAACCTGTGCGGTGAGGTGATCTGCGAGAGCGCGATCGGCGTTGAATCTCCAAGTCCTTGCGATGTGCTGGAAATGGCCAGCAGCTTCATTGCCAGTTTGGCTGAACAAGGGCATGCGCTGACTGCGCTGGCCGGGTTGGGAATCGGGATTACGGGCTATTTCGTCGTTGACGGCAGTCAGGTCAATCCGCCCGCCCTGGATGATTGGGCATTCGTCGAAATAGGCCGCGTGTTCAAGGATGCGCTCGGTATCCCTGTGTGGGTGGAAAATGATGGTACGGCCGCCGCAGTGGGAGAATCCTTGCTCGGCTATGGTCGTGAAGTCGATGACTTTGCCTATTTGCACTTTGCTGCCGGCTTCGGCGGAGGTCTGATCCGCAATGGGGGAGCGGTTCGCGGCGTCAGCGGCAACGCCGGTGAATTCGGTGGCATGCTGCCGCCCGATTATGTCTCCCCATCGCTGGGCAAATTGATGCAGATCGTCAAGGCCGAGGCGGGAATATCCTATCCGACCTTGCAGGCGTTTCTGGACGCTTTCGATCCATCATGGGCTGGGGTCTCGACCTGGCTCCAGGAAGCGGAACGCTCGCTCACCCTGATCGTCAACGGCATCGGGTCTGCGGTGGACCCGGGCATGATTATCCTTGGCGGACGACTACCAGAAGTGTTGGCCAGCGCGTTGATCGAGCGGTTGCACTTCTATCCCGCAGAACGGCGAGGCTTTCGCCGTCCATCTCCACCGCTTCGGTTCGCCGCATCCCCGTGCGATCCAGTCGCTGTCGGGGCAGCGATGCTCCCGTTCCAAGCTGTATTTTTTTGACATCACTGCTTCAATACTGCGGCTTGATTCGGCTCGCAATGCTAAGGAGCGCCCGCGCCAAACAATGGTAGGCCTTCATCTCTATATAAAATATTGTTTGATTTCATTATATTAAAATAGAGTTTTTCTTTATCACACCAAATGTGTGGAAATGTCATATATTCTACACTTTGGGTGTGGATATGCCGCTGCCAACAGGACAAAGATGCAGGGGCTTCTCCAGATGAAACAGGGATCAAACAGGCGAAACTATTGGGCTGCGGGCCTGATCGCCATCGCTACGGCTTCGGCTGCACAGGCTCAGGTCACACCTCAGCCGGGTGAGACCGGATTGCCGGATAATGTGGAGGCGAAGGGGAATGACGGCGATATCGTCGTCACGGGCGAACGCTATGTGAATCGTGCCGCCATTCAGGCCAAACGCGCCAATCCGCGGATCGCGGACGTCGTGTCCGCGTCCGAGGTCGGCTCGCTGCCCGATTTCGGTTTCGGCGAAGCCATGCGGCGCATCCCCGGCATCTCTCTGGTTCAGAACAATCAGCGGGGCGAAGATCAGTTCGTCGGCATTCGAGGGCTTAACTCGGCCTATACGCTCGTCGTCCGTGATGGTATTGCCCTGCCTTCGACCGAGGTGGGACGCCGCAGCGTGTCGCTTGACGTGCTGCCCTCCACCATTGCCAGCCAGATCACGGTTACCAAATCGTTGACACCCGACATGGACGGCAATGCCATCGGTGGCCAGATCAACTATCGCACGCCCAGCGCCTTCGATCATGATCGCCTGTTCGGTTCGATCCGGGTGGATTATGGCGATTATCAAAATGGTCGCCGTTACAGCAACCGCACGCCGTCCGGCAAAATCGATGCATTGCTAACCACCCGCTTCGGCAATGAAGACCAGTTCGGCCTGGTCGTCGGGGGCAGTTATTTCCGCCGAGACTCTTCGTCGACGGATCCGACCGCTGCCTCCTACGGCTATTATGATGCCGCTGGCGCGCGCCTCGCGCTCAATTCGCCCAGCATCGCCAGCGCCAATGCCGGACCGTTGCGGCGCGACTATTATGTCTACGACAATCTGCGCGACCGCCTCGGCTTGTTCGGGAAGCTGGAATTCAACAACCACAACGGCATTGCCGCCACCATCTCGGCAGCTCAGTTCACGCACAAGAATGACGAGGACCGCAACGACAATGTCCTGGCGGCATCGGGCAATCTTACGAATGTGACAGCAACGAGCGGCACGGCCCAGTCCGGCACCGGCACGGTGCAATATGACAGATATTTCCAGCGACGCCAGATCCGCTATGTCACCGGCACGCTCGATCTCCAGCCGACCGAGCGCGACGAGATCAATTTTCGCGCCAGTTATGGCGTGGGAAGGTTCAGCAGCGCCAATGTGGAAAGCATCTACACAGGCGGCAGCGCCTCGAGCCTGTTCGGCTATGACTATAGCTACAACCAATCGGATTTTCCGATATTGGCGCCGCGCAATGCTGCCGCGACCGACCCGTCCCGCTATCGGCAGACGCTTTACGGCTATGGCCTGAATCGCAACATTGAAAAGGCGACGACCGTGGGCCTGGACTACGGACATAATATGTCCGCGCAGGACCAGGGGCTGGGCTTCAAGGCGGGCACCCAATTCCGGCTGCTTGACCGGAATTACGATCACACCGAAAGCTATTATCAGCCGGTCTCCACGGCGCTTGCGCCGCTATTGAGCACGCAGATCCGCGGCAACAGCTTCTCGCCCTTCATCGATCCGGCCTATACGATGATGCTGGTCGATCAGAACGCTGCGGAAGCCTATTTTCAGGCCAACAAGGGGAATTACGCCCTGCTCGCTGCCACGGCGGACAACAATATCAGCGGTAATTACGGCGTGAAGGAGAACGTCTATTCCGGCTATTTCATGACGACATGGCGGGGCGACCGGCTGCGCATGACCGCCGGCTTGCGCTATGAACTGACCGATTTCAAAAGTTCATCCTATACGCGATCGGCTTACACCACACCCGCGCAATATGCTCTGGCCCAGCGCAGCAGCAGCTATGGCAATCTGCTGCCGTCGTTCAACGCCAGCTATGACGTTACCGGCAATGTGAAGCTCAGGGCGGCCTATGCACGCGCCATCGGGCGTCCCGATTATGATGACCTCGCTACGCCCGCTACGATCACCCGCACGCCGATGGGCTTTTCGGTCGCCAGGGGCAATGCCGATCTCAAGGCCCGTCTGGCCGACAATTATGATCTTTCGTTCGAATGGTATTTCGCCAGCGACAGCATCTTCTCGGCCGCGCTGTTTCGAAAGGATATCGCCAATGAAATCTTCCGGTCTGTGTCGGAAGATACGCTCGACATCGGCGGCGTTCCCACCCTTGTTACCGTGAGCCAGGCGCGTAACCTCGACAAGGCGCGTGTGGAAGGACTGGAACTGGGCCTCGTGGTGTCGAGCCTCGGCTCGCTGTCTTCGCCGCTCAGGGGGCTGGGTTTCTCGACCAACGTCACGCTGCTCAAGACCAATCCCACCAGCATTCTCATGAACAACGGCACCTATCGCCAGCTTAATTCCCTGCTGGAGCAGGCCGATACCGTGTTCAACGCCAGCCTGTTCTACAGCATTGGCCGGTTCAGCGCGAAGGCGGCCTATAACTACACCGGCCGTCAGCTTGCGGTGGTCGGCACGGACTTTGCCGCCAACGACCGTTATCTAGGCGCTGCGAACATCGTGGACCTCCAGGCTTCCTATCGCGTGAGGAAGAATCTCACATTCATGGTCACCGCGAAGAATGTCGGAAACGATCGTCCCACACGCTATTTCGGCCCCGGCGGTGCCGTGACCCGCGATGTGATCGACAATGGCCGGTCATTCTTCGCCGGCGCATCCTACAAATTCTGACGAAAGCACAAGATATGCGCAAATCCCTTTTCGCGGTATCCGTCATTGCCGCCGCCCTGTCGATCGGCCAGCCCGCGCTGGCCCATCGCTCGGATGACATCTGGACAGCACTGATGGCTCCGCCCGGCGCCCGATCCTTCGTTGTCGCGCACCGCGGCGCCCATGTAGAGGTGCCGGAAAACTCGGCCGCCGCCATTCGCCGCGCGATTGAACTTGGCGTCGACATTGTCGAGATTGATGTCCGCTTTACCCGGGACAATGTCGCCATTCTGATGCATGATCCGAAGATTGACCGGACGACGAACGGCCACGGCGAAGTGGAAAGCATGACGTTCGCGGAAATCGAACGGTTGCGCCTGCTCGGTCCCGATGGCAAGCCGACGGCCTATCGGGTGCCGACGCTGAAATCCGTGCTGCGGATCGCGCGGGACAAGATCGTGGTCGATCTTCACCTCAAGGTCGATCGCGCTCCTGAGGTGGCGGCGATTCTGCGGCAGGCGGGCATCCGCCATGCCCTTTTCTATGCCGACGATGCGCCGTGGCTTGATAATATGCAGGCGCAATGGCGTGGCGGCGAAACAGTGCGGCTGGCCCAGTCTCGCGAAGAACTGGATTATTATCTGAAGCAGGCCAGCCCGCATTTCGTTCACCTGACACCGGCCTATCTTTCGCGCGAGTTGATTGAAGGGCTGGATCGGCGTGGGGTGAGAGGCATGGTCAACGTCATTGGCGGTCCCGATCGCGCGGCGGCGGCGGATCGCGGTGCAAGCTATGATGCTTTCATCAACAGCGGAGTCAGCATCATCCAGACCGACCGGCCAAAAGACCTTATCGAGCGCATGACCGAACTTGGCCGTCACAGGATGATCCGTTAATATGACTGGACCGATCGCCACCACTTCCCGCCGGCTATGGGCCATTGCCCTTGTCACATCGCTCTGCATCGGGACGGGCGCGGCAGACCGCGCGCTTGCGCAAAGTCCCCGGCAACGGCTGGCGAACGCTGAAAGCGGCGCCATGGTAGTTGCCCATCGCGGCTGCCATCGCTCAGGCGTGAAGCATGGATTGCCGGGCGCGCCGGAAAATTCTCTGCTTGCGCTCGACCATTGCATCGCCATGGGAATCGACGTCATGGAAACCGATGTCCGTCGCACCCGCGACGGCTATCTCGTCATCATGCACGATGCGACGGTCGACCGGACCACGGACGGCACCGGCAAGGTCGCTGACATGACGCTTGCCGAGATCAGGCGATTGCACCTGCGCGACGGCATGGGCGGCGCGGCTGCGGCGGTGACCGCCCAGCAGGTGCCGACCCTTGCCGACATGTTGTCCCATGGACAGGGCCGCATCCTGTTCAACCTGGATATACAGGAAGCGATCTATGGCGAAGCGATCGACGAAGCTTTGCGCCTGGGCGCGGCGAACGATGCCATCCTGAAAACGAGGGCCGGGTCAGGCTCCCCGCCGCTGGCGGCCATCTCCCCTTATGATCGCGTGCCGTTCATGCCCATATTGTCGAAAGTCAGCGGAACTCCGTCCGAGATGGTGGCGCTCGCCCGGCAACAGCTTGCGGGCGGCCGCCGTCCCGTTGCCTTCGGCACGCCCCGGCTCGACGGCGTTTCCCTTGCGGCGCTGCGAAACGAGGCACGCAAGGCGGGCGTAAGGCTCTGGACGAACACGTTGGGCGATGGCGATGCCCAAGCCATGAGCGATCCGGACCGCATCTGGGGCCGCCTGCTCAGCGATGGTTTCTCGATGATCCAGACCGACGCACCGGAAATGCTCAAGGAATTTATCGCGCGCCAGCATTCAGGCGAGGCGTCACATCGCTGACGCATATCGGCGCTAGCGAGCCCGCGTGCGCCGGAATTTGAAAGTTTTGCATCGGGAAGCGCTTACCGAAAGCCAGGCGGCGCTGTGGCCCTATGGCGTGGCGCATTTCGGAAAGAGCCTTTTCTGGTATTCAAGCGAGCTGGTCTTCGCCTTCTTCCTGACCGAGCGCGCAGGGCTGCCCGCCGCATGGATGGGGGGCCTGCTGGCCGGTGGACTGGTGCTGAGCGCGCTGATCGACCTCGCCATCGGCTGGAAATTGCGCGGCGCCTCGTTCACACTTGCCCGCGCCTGCCGGTTGCAGTTCATCGGGGCTTGCGCGAGCGCGGCGGTGATAACGCCTCTCTTCGCCGCGGATCTGCTGCCCGAGGCATGGCGGCTGATCTGGGCGGTGCTGCTCGCGACCCTCTTTCGTATTGCCTATGCGCTCTATGACATTCCACAGAACGCCACGCTGGTTCTCGCCACGCGCAATGCCAGGGAGCGCGCGCGGCTGGCTGCATTGCGGCTGTCCTGTAGTGGTATGGCCTCCATCGCGGTCGCCACCGCGCTCGCCTGGCTGGTCCGCGGCGGGAGTCAGAACGGAAGCGGCCGTTTTGCGCTAGTGACGCTGGGGATGTCCGTGGTCGCCATCGGCTCGGCCTGGTATCTGACGCGACTGCGGCCACGTCCTGGCGCCGACTGCGCGGTTCCCGCCGCATCGTCCGCTTCGGGCACCGGCATCGGCCTGATCCCGCTGCTCCTGCTGATGTTTCTGGTATCGATAGCGACATCGGTGTTCGGCAAGCTCGAACCCTATTATGTCGCCTATCGCTGGCAGGGCCAGGGAGGGACGATCATCATCGCCGTCTCAGTCGGCCTTACCGTGGCGCAGCCATTCTGGCTGATCGCATTGCGTCGGATGGGCCACCTCCGTACGCTCTGCGTGGCGTTCGTCCTTCTGGGCGCCGGGGCGATCGCCTTCACGCTTGCCGAGACCGCCGGCTATTATGCGCAGGCGGCCTTCGCATTCCTGTTCGGCGCGGCCAATGGAGGCATTGCCACGCTTTTGTGGGCGAGCTTCGCGGATCGGGTTTCCGCCGAGCGTCCGACCGCGCCCGCCTCCGCATTTGCGCTGTTGACGGCGATTTCGAAATTCGGGCTGGCGGTCGCCAGCTTGACGGTCGCGGCGTGGCTTTTTCTGGTGGACTATCGCGTTGACGGCACGGGGCTTGTCCTCGCCATGGCGGGCATTCCAGCGGCCGCCGTGGCAATGTGCCTGGCCGTCATGGCCCTGTCGACCCCGATCCGAAGCGGCGGACGGCTCGGCATTATGCCGCGGATCTGATCGGTGACAACGTTCAATGTCTCCGGCCAAACAGGATTGCACCAAGAGGATGCAATCCGTCGCGAGCCGGCGGCGCCTATGGCCATGTCGACACGGGCGGCTCGATCGGTGGCCAAGCCAAATATTGCCTAGTGCCCCATACCGACTTCAATCTGCTCGAATTCCCCGATCGCGACCGCGCCATGGAGCGTATCCGTGATCTTGCTATGTTGTCGGACATCCTTCCGACCGGCTTTCTTGCTTGGGGTATGGCAGCTTCCCAGAGTCGACTGCCGTCAAGCAGCCATTCTGGAATCGGCCAGCCTTGCTCGTTCCCTGCCCGATCTCCTACGGTTCGCGAACGGCCGGTTTATCCGAAACCTGACACCCACGGATGCGCGCTGAAACGGCGGTTTTGTCCCCAGGCCCAGTCATAATCGGGCGGTCCGCTTTCAAGCATCGTAATATTGCGGTCGAACGGCTTGAGTGGGCGCATTGCAGCCAAAGCACTGACGGCAATCTGTAGGTTGGGAGCGTCAGCTTTCTTGGGCTATGTGCTCGCAACCGGACCGAGCAAAATGTCCCAAGTTCAGCCGGCCGTGAATCATTCGACACCAGCAAAAGTGGCCCCGCCGGAGAAATCTCAAAGGCGGGGCCGTAGTTCAGGGAGGGCCGCTACAAAGGGGGGAAGGGAGCGACAGATCTGATGTGGTGCATGTCGACGAATTTACAATGAGCCTCTACATTCCAAATCATTGGATGGGCAGAGGTCGTTGATGTCGGAATGCCGCCCGCATTTGTGGCAAGGACGAGCGTCAGGTAATTTTCGTAGCGCTACTCCCTGCGTCCGCGGGCAATCGGTAAGCTGGCGATAACCCGCTCGCCCAATATCTTGATTTGGGCAGACGTGCTTGCACTTGGCCACCCTTCCGGCGATGACATGATTATGGCTGAGTTGAAGACCGATACCGCACATTTGCCAGGGCGAGCGCGTCGCGACCTTGCCCGCGCGGTCGAAATTTTGCGCGATGAATTCGGCAAGCAGGTTGCGCGCCGCAATGGTCGGCACGTCCGCGAGGGCCGCATCCTAAAAATCATCCTGTTCGGATCCTATGCGCGTGGCCGCCAAGTGATCGACCCGGTGGGCCGGTATTTTTCCGACTATGATATCCTGGTGATAGTGAGCCATGAGGACCTGACGGACGCAGCAGAATATTGGGTGCAGGCTGAAGATCGGATGGTCGACATGCTGCTACGACGCTTCTGGCCACAGCCTCTCAATCTGATTGTCCACAGCATCGACGATATCAATCACCAGCTCGAACGTGGACGTTATTTCTTCACCGATATTGTGAAGGACGGTATCGCGCTGTTCGAGGAGCCGGGGCATCCGCTTGCCGATCCTGTGTCGCTCTCAACCGAAGAAGCTCTAAAGGAAGCGCAGTTCTATTTCGATGACGATTATCCGGATATCGAGATACTGCTTGAAACCGCCGCATTCCAGCGCGATCGAGCTGCTAGGGAGTCAGAAGAGAAACTGAAATTGAAGTGGCGAAACAAGGCCGCTTTTAACCTTCATCAATCCGCCGAACGTGCCTATTATTGCATTCTGCTGGTTCTGAAATTGTACCGGCCCAAATCGCACAATCTCAACTTCCTGTCCCAGCGCTGCGAGCAGCTGGACGAACGCCTGATCGGCATCTGGCAGCGGGAATCGAAGGAGGGCAAGCGTTGCTACGAACTGCTGCGCGCCGCCTATATCAAGGCGCGCTACTCCGATTTCTACAAGATCACCGACGAGGAGCTGGACTGGCTGACGGCGCGCATTCGTGAGTTGCAGGCGCTGACCCAGACCATCTGCCAGGAGCATCTGGGCGGCGGCACGCGTCCGGCGGACTGACCCTGCGGCTCCAGGAGATGCGATTTAGGGCTTAACCGCTCTCTGCGTCGCCGGCCCGATCATGAAGACGCTGAAGCATCGCAATCCGCGCCCTTGAAATGCGCATCGCGTCCACCGCATCGGTATCGCCGCCGATCCTCCCCAGACCGGGCGAGCGCGCCTCCGCCTCGAGGGCGGCATACAGGGCTTTTTCTACCCTGAGTACGGCGAGCAGGTCATCTTTTCCCGGTCGCTCGGCGGCATGAGAAAGGGGAAGGGGCTCGGTCATGGCAGTGGGTCTCCCTGGCAAGGCTAGGTCCTATACCGCTCGGAGCTGCATTGGTTGCGCGTTCCTGCTTCTTGCGGGAGGCCATCGTTCAACCGCACTCAGCCGCCATAGTTCTGGGGCTAAGGACTGAGGCGTGCTGATCACTGCAATCTGGCAATCTCCGCGCGCAGATTCTTGTGCGCCCGCTCCTCAAGATGCGCGAACCGTTCGGTCTGGAAAATCTGCTTCTGGTCGAACGCCCTGAGCACGGCCGCGCGGCCCGCATGATATTGCGGGGTCGGGACATGGGCATATTCCAGGCGGATCTGATGCGCGTAGCGGGCATAGCCCGGCGGTGGTGCACCGAGGATGCCGAGGTCGAGATCGTTCAGGAGGTTTTGCGTTTCCGAGCCCGGTTCATGCCGCTTGGTTCCCAGGATCAGCTCTACCACCGACGCTATGGCGATGTCTGATCCCGCGAGATCCTGCTGCGCCACCTTTGCCGACATTTCTTCATTGTCCGAAGCCTTTGGGTCATAAACGATGTCATGCAGCCAGATCGCCGCGATCATCTCCCTGGTCGCGTCGGCTGGCGGAAGGTTCGCCAACATCGCTTCGACGTGTGCGCGGGTGTGATAATGGCGTTGCGGCTCGCTCAGCCTTGCGAGCCATCTTCTCGTAATGGCGGGGGCGAGACCCAGCAGCAGCAGGGATTGGTCGGATGTCATGCCGGTGCGTCTATCGGGTCTGCCGATCGATGTCGCGCCCCTTCGCAGGTATGGGCGCTGGTCGATCTGCGATCTGCCGGATGGGGGATGGGCCTATCTGATGATGCAAGACGCGCGTCGGCTGTTGATGGCGATGGTCGGGAGCGGCGCATGCTCGGGCCTGCGTAATCAATGAAAATCATGGCTGCGTATCGGCATGATCTCGTCTTGCTGGGGTGGGGATGTGCCATAAGGCGGTGACCCGAGCGTTCGACTGCGGCACATGGCCGGTTCGCGCGGATCGGGGCCGCCGCCATGGCTCGCGCCATCGCCGCGCCCTGGCGCAACCGTAAAATCCATCCGACCAACCGAGCGCAGCATCTCGTCATGATCGACGATCCGGTCGCAGATGATGTGGATAACTTCGCCTTCCTTCTGAAGCCGTCCACGCATGGCGATCATGGAGGCGGACATGACCTGCCTGCGATAAATCTCGAACCGGTCGGGCCACAAAATGCCCTGGGCCACACCCGTTTCATCCTCGATGGTGACGAACAGCACCCCTTTGGCCGAACCGGGACGCTGTCGCACCAGAATGACGCCGGCCACCTCGATGTTGCGCCCATCGCGGATCGACGGAAGATCCGCGCAGCGCACGATGCGCATGGCGTCGAGCTGCGGTCGCAGGAAGTGCAATGGATGCGCGCGCGGGGAGAGCTGGAGCGCACGATAATCCTCCACGACTTCCCGCCCCTCAGTCATTGGCACAAGCGCCACCGGTGCTTCCTGCCCCTCCGGTGAAAAGCCACCTGCACGTGCATCGGCTGCCGCAAAGAGGGGAAGGGGGGCTTCACCCAGGCCCTTGACCTTCCATAGTCCTTGTCGCCTGTCTTCGTCGATGCAGGCAAAAGCGTCAGCTTCGGCAAGCCGTTCGATTGCAGCGCGCGGAACCCCCGCTCGGCGCCAGACCTCTTCGACGCTGGCGAAGGGGGAGGGGCCACGCGCTCCGACGATCGCCGCACCGTGGAGATTGGCGAGGCCGCGTACCTGTCGGAACCCCAGCCGGACGGCCATATATCGCCCCCTGGCCGGCTCCAGCGTGCAATCCCAATGACTATGGTTGATCGATACCGGCCGAACCTCGACCCCATGGTTGCGCGCGTCGCGCACGATCTGCGCCGGCGCATAAAAGCCCATGGGCTGGGCATTGAGGAGCGCGGCGCAGAAGACGTCGGGGTGATGATGCTTCATCCAGCAGCTTGCATAGGCGATCTTGGCGAAGCTGGCGGCGTGGCTCTCGGGAAAGCCATAGGAGCCAAAGCCCTCGATCTGCTTGAAGGTCCGCTCGGCAAAGCCCTTGGGATAGCCCCGCGCGATCATGCCGTTCACCAGCTTGTCGTAGAAATGGCTGACGCCGCCGGTGAGCTTGAACGTCGCCATGGCACGGCGTAGCTGATCGGCTTCGACCGGCGTGAAGCCTGCGCCCACGATCGCGACCTTCATCGCCTGCTCCTGGAACAGCGGGACGCCCAGGGTCTTCTTGAGCACCGCTTCCAGTTCGGGTCTGGGATATTCCGGCGTCTCCTTGCCCTCTCGGCGCCGGAGATAGGGATGGACCATGTCACCCTGGATCGGCCCCGGGCGAACGATCGCCACCTCGATCACCAGATCGTAGAATTCCTTTGGCTTGATCCGAGGCAACATGGACATCTGCGCCCGGCTCTCGATCTGGAATACGCCCAGCGTGTCGGCCCGCTGGATCATCGCATAGACGTCCGGGTCATCATCCTGCAGATCGGCCATGCCGACCTTGATACCCTTATGCTCCTCCAGCAGGTTGAACGCCCGGTTCATGCAGCCGAGCATCCCCAGGCCGAGCACATCGACCTTCATGAATTTCAGTGCATCGATGTCATCCTTGTCCCATTCGATCGTCTGGCGATTTTCCATCCGGGCAGGCTCGATCGGCACGAGATCGTCGAGCCGCTCCTGCGTCAGGACGAAGCCGCCGGGATGCTGGGAGAGATGCCGCGGCGTGCCGATGAGCTGGCGGGAAAGCTCCAGGGTAAGCTTCAGCCGATGATCCTGCGGATTGAGGTTGGCGCTTTCGATCTGCTCTTGCGAAATCCCGTCCATGCTCCAGCCCCAGACGAGACCGGTCAGCATCTTTGTGAGATCGCGCGGCAGGCCCAGCGCCTTGCCGACTTCGGCGACTGCACCACGTGTGCGATAGCGGGTGACGACGGCCGTCAGCGCGGAGCGGGTGCGGCCATAGGTCTCATAAATCCACTGGATGATCTCTTCACGGCGCTCATGCTCGAAATCGACGTCGATATCGGGCGGCTCCTTGCGTTCGCCCGAAACGAACCGCTCGAACAGCAATTCGTGCTTGATCGGGTCGATCGAGGTGATGCCGAGCATGTAGCAGACGCAGCTATTGGCCGCAGAACCCCGGCCCTGGCAAAGGATGCCGCGCCTGCGGCTTTCGGCGACGATCGCATTGACCGTCAGAAAATAGGGTGCGTAGCCGAGCTGGTCGATCAGGCGCAGCTCATGGTCGATCTGCTTGCGATAGTCGTTGGGCAGTCCCGCTGGGAACATGCGCTGTGCGGCGGCGTCGGTGAGTGCCGCAAGCGCTTCCTGCGCGCTGTGGCCCTCCATCACCTCCTCATAGGGATATTGATACTGGATTTCGCCCAGATCGAATTGGCACCGTTCAGCGATATCCGCGCTGGCCTGGATCGCGTCGGGAAAGGCGGCAAAGCGCCGTTCCATCTCCTGCGGGCTTTTCAGATTACGATCCATGTAGCGCTCGCGCTTGAATCCCAGCGCATCGATGCTCGTCTGCTCGCGGATCGCCGTCATCACATCCTGCAGAGGGCGGGCCTCGGGCGTGTGATAAAGAATGTCGCCGGTCGCGACGCTGCGGACGCCTGCATTACGTGCCATGGCATCGAGATCATGGAGACGGGCAGCATCTTCCGGCCGGCGGCGGAGCGAAAGCGCCATATAGGCGCGATCGCCAAAGACCTGCCTCAGTTCGGCAAGGTTGGCGAGCGTGGCGCTATCGGCCATGTCCGGAAGCAGAATGGCGATCAGCCCTTCGGCATGATGTGCCACATCGGCCCACTCGAGGAGGCAGCAGCCCTTGCCGCCGCGTGCCTTGCCCACCGAAAGCAGGCGCGTCAGCTGTGACCAGGCAGCGCGATCCGTCGGATAGAGTAACAAGGCGCGACCGTCCGAAAGATCGACCCGCGCGCCCGCGATCATGCGCACGCCGGTCGCCTTCTGCCCCGCCCAGCCGCGCACCACTCCAGCGACACTGCCCCAGTCTGCAAGTCCAAGCGCCTGATGGCCTAGGAGCGCTGCGGCCGAGAACAGCTCTTCCGGCGAGGACGCACCACGCAGGAAGGAAAAATGGCTCGTGACCTGGAGTTCCACATAACGCGCCATCAGCCAAACAGCCCGTGCATATACCAGCTCAGGTCACCGGTCGGCGCGTCGACGCCATCGCCGCGACGGAAGATCCAGAATCGCTCGCCCCCTTGCGCTTCCACCCGGAAATAATCCCGGACCGCCCACATCTCGCGTGCATTCTTCCACCACTCGCCATGAATGCGCTCGGGGCCGTCACCGGCCACCATGCGATAATCTTGCCGGCGCCAGGTAAAGCGGCGCGGCGGGTGATCAGGAAGCAGGGCGACAACATGAGAGAGGCGTTCGGGGCGAGGCAACATGCGAACCGGCCGTTTCCATGCAGGCCAGCCCAATGGCTTGAGCAAGGCTTCCGTCCGCCGGACCGCGCGTTCGGGCACATCGCTTTCATGGGCGGACAGCCGGAAGGGGGCATCGGGCTCTATCCGTCCTGCGAGCTGATCGAGAAGCGTGGATATGTCGGTCGGCCGATCGCCGCTTCCGAGCGATGCCTCCAGCGTCTGGGCCTCCAGCGGCTCGACACGAGGGGCGGCGAGCGCCATCGCCTCTATGCCAAGGCCTGGGTCGATCTTTTCCACCCGCATTGCCAGCATGCGCTTCAAATGCCGCGCGTCGCGCGTTGCCCGGGCGGTGCCGATCGCGATCGGCTGCTCGGTGGCATCGACGATTTTGCAGGTCAGGTGCGCCGTGCGCAACCCCACGCCGCGTTCCTGGAGGAGGGCCACCAGATCGTCGACCAGATCGCCAATCACCTGGACGATGGCTTCCGCCGTGCCGATCGGTTCAAGCAGGCGCCGCTCGACGCACGGAAGGTCGAACGGGATGAGCGGGATAATGGGTTCGGCGACCATGCCGCGGGCCTGGTCAAGCCGCCGGACGGCATCGAGACCCAGGCGTTTGGCCAATGGACCGCGCGGCATGGGATAAAGGTCGGCGATACGTTCGATGCCGAAGCGCGCGGCCGCCATCAGAGCGTCGGGCGTAAGGCGCAGAGCGGCCAGCGGCAGATCGGCAATGGCCTGGGACTCGCCGCCATGGGGCAATAGGGTGACGGCCTCGCCGCGATAGCGCGCGAGCGCATAAGCAGCGCCCGGCGTGCCGGCGATCGCAATGCTGGCGGTGAAACCCAGTCGCTCGAGGAAGCGAAGGAGCCGGCGACAGAAGCGCGCTTCGCCACCGAACAAATGGGTCGTACCGGTGAGGTCCAGCCACAGGCCATCGGCGCCCGATATGCAGGCTGTGGGTGTCCAGTGACCAATGGCATGGAACGCCAGCCGCTCAAGCCATGCACGATCTGCTTGCGGTTGTGCATCGCGCACGTCCAGATCGCTCACCAGCGCTCGCGCATGGGCGGCTGCCATGCCGGATCGCAGACCAAGGTCCAGCGCGACGGGGCACGCCGCCGTGACGACATCGCGCTGGCCGGCGCGCTCGATCAAGACCATCGGCTTTCCCCAGAAGGTCGCCCAATTGAGCGGAAGGGCACTTGCTGCCCCTCTTCCTGCATCCTCTGCAGGCATGGCTCTGAACGGATGGTCGGCGGATTCGCTGCGCCGTCCCATCTCGCGCATGGTGGGACGCTGATGGGCAGGGAGTGCATCGATCTCGGCCTGACTGGGGCGATTGCCGAGCGATCCATCACGCGCCCAGCGGGCGCCGGGGCGCCAGCCGCCGCCGCGGGGTACGGAGCAGGCGCCGGGATTATCGTCGATCGGTGTTGCAAGGCGCGGCGCGAGCGCAATCCCGCCTGTTTCAGGCGGCCTGACTGTCCGCTCCAGCCGCCGAAGCCGCTCGATGGCGAGCTGCGGCAGGTAGAGCGAGGCGACCCTTGTCATCACAGGCGTCCAGTTCGAGGGAAAAGGGATTGCCATTGCGCTGGCGTACAAGTTCGATCGACCAGCGCGCCCGGCCGACGCCGGGATGGGCGAGGCGCGCGGATGGCAGGCAGCCGATGCGCCATCGGGTCATGGCGGAAGAAAGGCCGCTTAGCGGACAGCGCTCGCGGGCGCGATGGCGGCGATAGAGCAGCATCGGCGTCCGACTATCGGAGGCGGCAAGCTGAAGACGGCGGGTTGCTGTCTGGTCGGCCTGTCTGACTTCGGCAATGACGCACGCCAGCGATCCGTCGCGCAGTGCGTCCTCGGCCATGGCGAGGACGATATTGTCCTTTTGCCCTTGGGCGTAAAAAACCTTGTTCGGACCAAGTCCGACCTGCTCCAGGCCAGGCGCGTAGAGGTCGAACTGTGTGAGCGCCCAGAATATGCTGAGCTGCGGATCAGCTGCAAAGCGGGCGGCGATCCCGGCTGCAAAAAGGGTTGCCGCAGCATCGTCGCTCAGCGTCGCCGACGCCGCCGCAATCTCATGCAGTCCAGCGCTATCGAGGCCATGACTTGCCAGCCGCTCGTCCAGCGCAGACACGCCAAAAGGCATTGCAGGACTGCGCGCGCTGTTGCTGTGCGCGAGCCCCGCGCGGAGCGCGGCAAGCTGATCGGCGCGCGGCCGATCGGGAAAAGAGGATAGCGTGGGCATGGGAACATACGACTCAAATGTTCCCTTTATGTTCCGCCCTGCCACCCGTTTCGTCAAGGGCGATGAATCCCAATTTTCTCAATAGTTAGTTCGTAACGGATCAACTCTGCAGAAGCCGGCGCGTCGCTGGATCGCGCTCGCCGAAGAACCAGCGATCGAGCACATCGGCAAAGGATGGGGCAGGGAACGCCGCTTCAAATAAAGTGAGCGAGGAGCGCAATTTCATGGCGTCCACAGCCCCGAAAACGACGACAGGATCATCGATATCGAGTTGCAGGAACGCGTGGACGCACTGGCGATATCGCTTCCCGAGAAGTGGATGGTGGAGATAGGCACGTGCTTCCTCGATCGAGGCGATTCCATAATATTGCGCGGTCGGACTATGACCAAGACCGCGCAATTGCGGGAAGACATACCACATCCAGTGAGAGCGTTTGGCCCCTGCGGAAATCTCCGACAGAGCGGCCGCATAACTGCCGGCCTGGGAATCGAGAAAACGGGCGAGGGACGCATCGTCTCCCATCAGAGCAGCGCGCCTTGCGCGGGGGGCGCGCCATAGACCTGGGTTACAGGCAGACTTCCCTGCGGCAACCAGCGCAACACCTCTTTGGCCGGCACGCCAGGATCGAGCCAGTCGGCCCATTGGTCGCGAGCGAGCGGGATGATCTGACGGTGGTGATAGGGCGCAATGTCCGGCCCGGCATCCATGGTAAGCATGGTGAAGGCTTCGCCCATGGGGCTCTCGCGCCAGATGCCCGCGATGCAGAACCAGTCATGGTCGGCCATGGTGAAAAGCCATTTGTCGAGCCGCTTCTGTTTGGGATCGGCAGGATCAGTGAATTCGTAGAATCCGTCGGCCAGGATCAGGCAGCGACTGGATGCGAATTCCCGGCCCTCGGTGCGGAAATTATAGACGGGTTTGCCGTTACGGCCCGGCCATGACCAGCGCCGGTTGAGGAGTTCATTGATCCCGCTTCCCGCCTCGCTGCGCCGGACGATCGGGGCCATGTCGGTCATCCTGATGTCCTCGCGCGCCGGCACATTCGGGGCACCTTCGGGCATGCCGATCTTGATCTTGAGCCCCTCGAAATCCTCGGCGATCGACGCGATGTCGATCAGCAGGCGATAGTCATTGCACATTGAACCTCCTTATTCGCCGCCGCTTGCTCCTCGATATCGTTCCCTGTATGTTCCTTTGATGGACTCGAAAGCAACACCCTTCGACTCCGACGCGCTCGGTAGTCGCCGTGCCATCATAAGGCGCAATCCCGATGATATGGCCGAGATTGAGATGATCGAGGCGGCCTGGGGTTCCAACCCGCGCTTCGCCGACGGGGTGCGCTACGAGTTCATCCGGTCCGAAGGGCGGCAATTTCCCAGCCATCGCTGTCTTGTCGCGGCATCGGAATTCCACATTCGCAATGGCGAGAAGAAGTTTCGCGCTTACCGCGAGGATGGCAATTTCTTCTATCTCGCTGCGATCTGGGAGCCGGCCATGGGCGAGTGGCCCGTGAGCTACCGGATCATAACGCTCGACGCGAACCCTGACGTCATCCGCTATCAGGCGCGTCATGGCGCCATCATCGAGCGCAGGGATGCACAGAAATGGCTGGATTTCGCCGTGCCCGAAGCGGAATTGCTGGTGACGCCGCCGGCAGACATCTTCACGGTCGAAGAGATTTTGACCAAGCCCGTTCAGACGAGCCTGGCCTTTTGAAGCAGGTTTGGGAAATGGGTATGTTCGCGCAAAATGGCGCAGGGCAGGCTGACCTTTTCGGCGTGCCTCTCCTGCCAGGCCTTTCGTGGAGCGATGATTTTCTCACGGCGCGCGAAGAGCGAGCGCTGATCGAACGGATCGAAGAAACGAGCCTTACGCCCTTCCGCTACCAGCAGTGGACCGGCAAGCGGCTGACGCGCAGCTATGGCTGGAGCTATGATTTCGAAACCGGCACATTCGCGCCGACCGACCCAATCCCGCAATGGCTGCTGCCAGTCAGGGCGCGCGCCGCCCGTTATGCCGGGCTCGCACCGGAAGAGATCGTCCAGGCTCTCCTCATTCGCTACGATCCAGGCGCGGGGATCGGCTGGCATCGTGACAGGCCGGTTTTCCGCCATGTCATCGGCATCTCGCTGGGCGAGCCGGCTGCCATGCGCTTTCGTCGCAAGAAGGGGGATCGGTTCGAACGCATCTCCGCGCCGCTGACGCCAAGAGCCATCTATCATCTCGATGGCGAGGCGCGAAACGACTGGGAGCATAGTATTGCGGAACTGGAAGCCGCGCGCTGGTCCATAACCTTTCGTACCCTTCGCTGAGCCAGATCCGTTTCTGGGCGACCCCTGCAAATTGAGAGGAGGGCCTGCGATGGAAATGACGCACATCGCGCTGTTGCGACCGGCCCGGCTGCCTTGGCCTTGGCGCGATATTCTCTGCCCTGCCCGTGGGTATGCGCCAGGCTCAAGCGATGTGTCGGTTGCATGCCGGCGCTCCAGGCAGGATCCAAGAGCCAGCGATCCGGATCACTGCCCATCTTGACGGCACGGCCATGGCTGCGCATCTGCGTGCGATGGCCCAAGGGCGCTTGCGCGGCGTAGGCCTTGCGCTACTTTGGCCTCAGGTGCCGTGAATAAGCCGGGTTCATGCCGGAAGGGACGTCGCGGCACATATGTGCTCCCGGCCAATAAGCGGGCTTCTTGCATAGAGGTTCCAACACCCGTCCCTTCCACTTTTTTTGGGACTTGATCCCGACCTGCAAATGAATCAGCCTAAAAGGGCCCGCGGGAGGCTGCGGGCAGGGGCGTGGAAACCCTTATGCAAGACATGGATCGCTGCTGGCTGCGCCGGCGGCCTTCGCAGATCCGCAAGCCATCGCGCTTGCGGGCGACGCTGCGCATTGACGTTTCCTTTCGGCATCGCGCCGGGCCCCTTCCGGAAAGTGGAGTGGCCCGATGTCTGCACATGATGCGCCCGCCGAACAGGAGAAGGCTGTGCCGCCTTCGCTTGGCGCATGGTTCGAGCGCGACGGCCGATGGCTGGAGCGTCTCCTGAGCCGAAATCTGCGATTGCCCTCCGCCGAAGTGGAGGACATCGCGCAGGATACCTGGTTGCGCATCGCACGCATGGCACCGGAAGAAGTGACCCATCCCAGGGCCTTCCTGTCCCGGATCGCCCTCAATCTGTTTCGGGACCGGCGCCGGCGCGAGAAACTGCGTCAGGAAAAATCGCACCTTCTGGCGGCAAACGACATCACGCCGCTCGGACCCGAACGGTTGCAGGAGCAGGAAGCCGACCAACTGCTTGAGCAGCTCATCGTCGATCTACCGCAAAACCTGCGTGACGTATTCCTCCTCAGCCGGTTCCGGCGCATGACGAACCATGATATTGCCGAACATCTGGGGATTTCCGTGAAGACCGTCGAATGGCGCATGTCCAAGGCAATGGAGCACTGCATGACGAAGCTCCGGGGCTAGGATGATGGATGAGCATGATCCAACCGCCGAGCACCGCCGCGCGCAAGCCGCTCAATGGTTTGCGCGCCTCAAGTCCTTGCCGGTCTCCAAAGGGACGCTGGAGGATTTCTTCGATTGGCGACGTGATCCCGCCAATGCGGAAGCCTTCGCCGAGGCCGAATCGCTCTGGCATGATGCCGGGCGACAAGGCGATAGCCCCGCCATCCTCCGGTTGACCGCCGAAGCCTATGCGCGCGCAGGGGCAACGCCCAGACCCAGGCGATCCATGCGCTCCCTTCTCGCCATTGGCGCAGGCGTGCTCTTTGCCATGCTGGTGGCGAGCTGGTGGATCTTCCAGGTCGATCGACCACAGCAATTCGCCACATTGACGGGCGAGCAGAGGGCCGTGGCGCTCTCGGATGGCTCGCAGGTCCGACTTGATACCGAAACCCGCCTCAACACCCGGATGGAAGATGATACGCGCCAGATCCGGCTCGACCAGGGGCAGGCGATGTTCGAGGTCGCCCATGACCGGGCGCGCCCGTTCCGCGTGAAGGCCGGCGACGTCGAGGTGGAGGCCACCGGTACGAAGTTCGACGTGCGTTTCGTCGACGGCGTCACCCGCGTCTCCCTGTTCGAGGGTGGCGTCGATATCCGCGAGGCAGGCCGCGACGTGATACATCTGTCGCCCGGCGAAATGTGGAGTTCGAAAGCTACGCGCGCGGCGAGCATCACGTCGCTCGATGTCAGGCGAGCCTCGGCATGGACGCAGGGGCGGCTTATCTTCGAGGCGACGCCATTGTCGGAAGCGATCTCGGAGATTAACCGCTACACGCAGAACAAGGTCGTGCTGGGCGCAACCGCGCGCGCACGCGAGCCCATCAGCGGATCATTCAAGACCGGTGATCCCTCGGGCTTCCTCAAAGCCGTCGCCGCACTGCTGTCGCTGGACTTTGAAAGGCAGGAGAACGGCACGTTTCTGCTTCGCGATCGACGTCCGTCACAAATTTGAAATTTTTCATTCCCTGCCGTTAGGGTGACCTCGGGGCCGAGGCGTCCCTTAGCTAGAGGGCGGCGATCAGGCACGCCCGAGCCGGTGGTGTCTTGCCCCGGCGCCAAGGGGGAAGAACCGTCGCCATGCGCACTCAGATCATCGCCGCACTGTTCAGAGGAACGTCACCCCTCATCGTGATGGCGGCGGCGTCCGCACAGCCCGCATCTGCGCAAGTGGCTGAGACGCGTATCGCATTCGCCATTGCGCCCGGCGCCCTGTCGACAGCGCTCGCCCAATATGCCGAGCAGGCCAAGGTGCAGCTCATCTATACGCCGGCGCTCGCCGCCGGCCGCAAATCGACCGGGATCAAAGGACAGTTTTCGCCGCGCGAGGCGCTGGCGCGACTCCTCGCCGGCACCGGCATAGCCGTGCGGCAGGTCGGCCGCGACGTCTTCATGCTGAGCGGCGCGCAGAGCGAGGCTGATGAGGCAGGGGAGGTGCGATCGCCGGTCTTTACGGATGAAAGGCCGCAGGACATCATCGTGACCGGATCGCATATTCACGGTGCGCCGCCCACAGCGTCGCCCACCAAGGTCGTCACCCGGTCCGATATCGAGCGTGGCGGCTACAGCTCGGTCGCACAGGCACTCCAGGCGATGCCGGGAAATTTCGGTGGCATGGCGACCGAGCAAAGTGCGCTTACCTATGCCGACCGGTCGGGTAGCAATACCACGCTGGCCTCGGGGGTGAATCTGCGAGGCCTCGGTCCGCAGGCGACGCTCGTGCTGGTGAACGGCCGACGGGTGGCGGGCTCCGGCATGATGGGCGATTTCGCCGATATTTCGAGCATTCCCATGAGCGCGCTCGATCGGGTGGAAATCATCACCGACGGTGCATCCGCCCTTTATGGATCGGATGCCGTCGCCGGGGTCGTCAACATCATCCTCAAGGAGGATTTCGACGGACTGGAAATGCGCTTGCGCGGCGGGACAGTCACACAGGGCCACGCCCGTGAACTGCAATTCTCGCAGACCGCAGGCAAGAGCTGGGGCAGCGGTTCGCTTCTGCTTTCCTACGAGTATCAGCGTCGGGTCGCACTGCGCTCGGCCGATCGGGCTTATGCCCGGTCGGCCGATTCCCGACCTTTCGGTGGCACTGATCGCCGCTATCCCTATAGCTCGCCGGGCAATGTCCTGGGTTTCGACGAAAGCGGCGCCCTGGTTCCAACCTATGCCATTCCCGCAGGACAGGATGGGACCGGCCTGACGGCAGCCGATTTTCTTGCCGGCGAGGCCAATCTCGAAAATTTCAGGGAGGGAACCGACCTCTCGCCGGACCAGAAGCGCCACAGCCTCTATGCCCGCGTGTCGCAAAGCCTGACCGATGCTATCCAGCTCTTCGCGGAAGGGCGACTTTCGCACCGGAAATTCTCCAGTCTGACGTCCGGCTATGCAACGATCCTCTCGATCACGGACGCCAATCCCTGGTTCGTGTCGCCGACCGGGGCATCGAGCGACCTGATCGGCTATGCCTTTACGCAGGAACTGGGACCGGTTCGCTCGGCCGGCACGGCGAGAAGCTACGCCTTCACGGGCGGCCTTCAAGCCGAACTTGGGGCGGACTGGAAATTATCCAGCTACCTCGCCTATGCCGCCCAGCGCGACCGCAACAGAACCGATCAACTCGCCAACGAATATCTGTTCGCAGAAGCATTGGGCAGCATCGCCGATGATCCTGCCAGCGCCTTTTCCGCGCAGCGCGATGGCTATTTCAATCCCTATGGCGATGGGAATGCCAATTCGCGCGCCTTGCTGCAGGCAATCAGCGGCTATTCCGATTATGAAAGCCGATCCAACATCCTGACCGCCGACATGGTCGCCGACGGATCGCTGTTTTCGTTGCCGGGCGGATCGGTCAAGCTTGCCGTCGGGGCCAATTACCGGCGCGAACGTTTCCACAGCCAGGCGGTGGACTTCATCTTCTCGCCAACCCCGGCTGCAGGAAAACCGGCAGATTATTCCCGCTCGATCTGGGCAGGCTTTGCCGAGCTCGCCGTGCCGCTGTTCGGCCCCGACAATGCGCGCGCCGGTCTCCAGCAGCTGGATTTTTCCGCGGCCGTTCGCGCCGAGCGCTATGATGATTTTGGCAGCACCGCCAATCCCAAATTCTCGCTGCGCTGGGTTCCCGTCGATGGCATGGCCATACGGGCGACATGGGGCACGTCCTTCCGAGCGCCCAATCTACGCGAACTGGGCGCGCCTGAAACCGCCAATCTCAGGATCGCGACCAACGAGGCGGGGAACTCGGTGGTCGTCATCCAGCGCAGCGGTGGCAATACCGGCCTGTCGCCCGAAAAGGCGAAGAGCTGGACCGTGGGACTCGACCTAACCCCATCATCCCTCGCTGGGCTGACGGCGAGTCTCACGGCTTTCCGCACCATATTCTCTGGCCGCATCAGCAATGTGGTCCAGCAGAATTTCTCCAGCGCGTTGACCGATCCGATTTACGCGCCCTTCGTCCGATGGGTCAGTCCGGGGACGAATGCCGATGATCTGGCCTTTGTCGAAGAGCTGCTTTCCCGCTCCGGCGCCTCCAATCCCTATCCGGTAGAAAGCATCGCCGCCGTCGTGGATGCCCGCTACGTCAATACCGGGCGTGTCGATGTGGCCGGCGGCGATTTCGACATCAATTATGTTTTCGAGCGCGGTTCCAATCGCTTCAATATCGGCGTGGGCGCTACCTATCTCGAACGTTGGCGCGAACAGGTGACCCCGGATTCACCGGCGGTGGATCGTCGCAATGTCGCTGGCAGACCAGTGGATCTCAAGGGGCGGATGACCATCGGCTGGGCGCGCGGCCCGTTCGACACGCAAATTGCCCTCAACCATGTCGATGCCTTTCGCGATGAAGCGGGCAAGCGTATCAAGGCATGGAATACGGTCGACATGCGTATTGCCTACAAGTCGAAGGCTTCCACGGGCATTGCGTCGGGCTTCACCATTTCACTGGCGGCGCAGAACCTCTTCGACAAGGCGCCTCCCTTCTACGACTCGACCGCCGGCGCCGGCTATGACGGGTCCAATGCCGATGCGACCGGTCGATTTATCGCCCTCGAAATCGCCAGACGCTGGTGACATCGCATGCGCCGCCTCCTGTGCTGGCTAGTCGCCGCTATCCTGATCCTGCAATGCGCGGCGGTCGCAGCGCGCCCCTATAGCCTCGACGATCTGCTTCGGCACGAAGATACAGGAAGGATGTTGGTCGATCCGGGCGGCCGATGGCTTTTGTTCGAGAAATATGAGTCGCATCTGGCGATGCAACGCCAGGATCGATTGTCGCTCGGACAGATTCTGCGCGCGCGGCCCTATATCGTCGACCTCCATGGACGCGGACCTGCAAGACCTCTGCTCGATGACGGCCAGCCCGGCACCATCCTTCTTGGGTTTTCGCCTTCGGGGAAACGGGTTGCGGTCGCGCGGCTGCAAGATGGGGCATATCGCTTCGGCATCGTATTGCTTGCTTCTGGTGCTGTTCAGTGGTGGTCCTATGCGCCGGTCCATGACGGCTTCCATCCCGTCCATAGCTGGCTCTCGGACGACCGGCTGCTGATCCTGACGCAGCGCGATGACAGACCGGCCGTTCGGATGGCTCTGGACTGGCCACCGGAACGCCCCATGCGGGAGCGATGGGACCGGACTGCCGCTGGTGCTCTGGCCGTATCGGTCAGCGGCAGCGGCCGCTATCTGCGCGATGACGGACGCTCCCAGCAGCAGCTCCTGATGGTCGATGCCGTTACGGGAGCGACACAGGCTCTTGCCACCGGCCCCTTTGCGCAGCTGCAACTATCCCCTGACGGCAAATATGTCGCACTGATCAAAGCGGATCGCGCGCGGCAGCCCTCCGCCGATCAGATGGTAGGGGAGGATGACAGCTTCTATGGCCGCCATCTCCTCCTGCTGGATCTCGCATCCGGGGCACAATGGGAGCCTTGCTCCGAGTGCAGCCTGCCCGGCGATCCGCGCTGGTCAGACGATAGCGCGCATATCGGCTTCGTCGCGGACCGCAAGGGGCGCCGGGAGGCCGTGATGGCGAACATGGCGCGGCATGTCGTCATG
>Ga0209147_100381_pt1 | contig 30846 bp, 28 predicted proteins | sample AraplaCol_mLB_r2_FD_184278 | JGI IMG/M metagenome (GOLD analysis project Ga0209147, IMG submission 184278) | Arabidopsis root microbial communities from North Carolina, USA - plate scrape CL_Col_mLB_r2 (SPAdes) (version 2) | ecosystem: Host-associated > Plants > Roots > Endosphere | place: USA... | reverse complement strand
CCTCGCGCGGTAAACTTCGAGCCATGACTACCCAGATCCTCATCGTCGACGACGACCAAGAACTCCGAGACCTGCTGCGCGACTATCTCGTGCGCCAGGGGATGGAAGTGTCCGTGCTGCACGACGCGGCGACGCTCGAGAAACGCCTCGAGCGCGAGCGGCCCGACCTGATCGTGCTGGACCTGATGATGCCGGGCGTCGACGGCCTGACCGCGCTGCGCCAGTTGCGCGCGGCCGGCGACGACATCCCCGTGATCATGCTGACCGCGCGGGCGGACGACGTCGACCGCATCGTCGGGCTCGAGCTCGGCGCGGACGATTACCTCGGCAAGCCGTTCAACCCGCGCGAGCTGCTCGCGCGCGTGCAGGCCGTGCTGCGCCGCCGCCGCGCGACGCCGTCGGCGGCGGCCCCCGAGCAGCGCGAGCCGTTCGGATTCGGTCGTTTCGTGCTCGACTTCCAGGCGCGTACGCTGTCGGTCGACGGCAAGCCGGCCACGCTGTCGAGCAGCGAATTCGCGCTGCTGAAGATCTTCGTGAACCATGCGCTGCGCACGCTCACGCGCGAGCGGCTGCTCGAGCTGCTGCACGGGCCCGAGTACGACGGCACCGACCGCGGCATCGACGTCCAGGTGTGGCGCCTGCGCCGCATTCTCGAAACGGATCCGTCGACGCCGCGCTTCATCCAGACGGTGCGCGGGCGCGGCTACGTGTTCGTGCCCGACGGCGAGGCCCATGCGCAAACCCATTGATTCACTGTTCGGGCGGCTGGCGCTGCTCGTCGTTGGTGTCCTGCTCCTGTCGCACTTCGCGTGGTTTTTCGCGATGCGGCTCGAGCGCAGCCAGATGCAGACGCGCTACGCGGTCGAAGAGGCCGCGTTCCTGGTCGACGCGGTGCGCCAGCACGTCGAGCGCACGCCCGACCAGCCGTTGCCGTCGCGTGTGCGGCTCGTGGCGCCGGACAGCGCCGACGTGCCGAACGGCGATCCGTCGAACCTGCCGGCGGCGCTCCGGCGGTTCCGCGACGACGTGAGCGAGCGGATGCCGCCCGGCACGCGCGTCGAGCTTGGCGCGCCCGGTCATCCGCCGGTGCTGTGGGTGAAGGAGCCGACCGACCGCAACTGGATCGTGGTGCCGGTGCAGCCGCTGCGGCCGCCGCGCTCGCTCGACCGGATGCTGCTGTGGCTCGGCACGATCTTCTCGGCCGGCGTGATTGCCGCGCTGTTCGCGGCCTGGCAGCTGCAGCAGCCGTTGCGTTCGCTTGCGCGCGCGGTCGCGCGCTTCGGCCGCGGCCAGCCGGTGCCGCCGTTGCGCGAGCGCGGCCCGCGCGAGCTGCGCCAGCTCACGCACGGCTTCAACCAGATGGTGGAGCAGGTGTCGCAGGCCGAAAGCGACCGTGCGGTGATGCTGGCGGGCGTGGCGCACGACCTGCGCACGCCGCTTGCGCGGATGCGGCTGCGGGCGGAAATGATGGACGACGTCCGGCTGCGCGACGGCGTCGTGCGCGACGTCGATTCGATGTCGCACATCGTCGACCAGTTTCTGGTGTTTGCCCACGGCGGGTCCGATCGCAGCGAGCCGGTGCCGGTCGATCAGGCGTGCGAGCGGATCGCACGCAGCTATCGCGCGGTCGCGCCGAACGCGCCGACGGTCCAGACCCGGCTCGACGCCGATCCGGGCTTCCGCCTGCCGACGGCGACGCTCGACCGGATCCTGTCGAACCTGCTGGACAACGCGCATGCGTACGGTGCGCCGCCCGTGCTCGTCGAGACGGCACGCACGCCGGCCGGTTATGTGCTGTCGGTCAGCGACAGCGGCGGCGGGATCGCCCCGCGCGATCTCGCGGCGGCGACACGGCCGTTCGTGCGGCTCGATCCCGCACGCGGCGGGAACGGCCACAGCGGGCTCGGGCTCGCGATCGTCGAGCGGCTCGTACTCAGGCTGGGCGGGGCGTGCGACATCGGCAACCGCCCCGAAGGCGGCCTGCGTGTCGCGATGACGTTCCCGTTCGAGGCCGTGCCGAAGGACGAACCCCACGCACAGGCCGCATGAGCGGCTGCGGCGCCGGCCCGGCCGGGCTGGCGCCGCGTGGCATCATTCGCCGAACAGCGTGCCGAGCGTCTCGGCCGCGTTGCTGTCGATGGTGTTGTAGGTCACGCTGGTGGCCTCGAAGATGTAGACGGTCGTATACCGGCCGAGGCGCTCCAGGATTTCTTCCTGCAGCGATTCAGGCACGACGTTCATGTTCAGGTACCATGCCGTCGACGACAGCCGCGTCTGGAACGACCCATATTCCTGCATCAATTCGTAGAACGCGTCGGCATCCTGATCGCGGCAGACGATCACCAAGTTTCCTGCCATTCCCTTTCCTCCCGCTCGTCGATCGATCCCCAGGGCCTGCGGACACCGGGAACGCGCATGCGTTGCCATCGGTACGGCCGCAACCGACCCCAGGGGCCAGCCCCGATCATACCCGCTTAGTCGTATCGGGCTGATGACGCCCGACATGGTTTGCGCGTGCGTGCGGCGGGCGGGTTCCCGGCCGGGCCGGATCACGGCATAATTCGGGCCTGCGTGCCGGCCGAAGGAGTGGGGCCGGGCTGCTCGTACCGCGCACCCGTCATTCGCCCGCGCGCCAGGCACGATCCGTGCACCGCCTGCGCCGTTCCCGGACGGTTGTACCTGAAATACAGGTTGGTGTAGTGTCGTGCCGTCGCGGGCCGGCACGTCCGGCGCGCGATAGCGCGTGCACGCACGGCGCACCGCGCTCGCGCGCGATCGTCAGTCAATCGAATTACCGCACCCGTGCGCTTTGCCATGAATCAACATCGACTGCCGGCTTCGTTCGGCCTTACCGGGGAGGGCGCCTGATGAACGTCGGATTCTTCAATCCGAACCGGACCGCCAACGCGTCCGCATGGCGTGTTCTGCCGAACCGGTGGGATTTCATCGCGTTTCCGCTGATCATCTGCCTGATCGCGATGGCGGTCGTCGGTTTCCACGAAACGATGGCGCCGATCGGCACCCTGCAGACGCAGAAGATCTCGCTCGACCCGTCGAACCTGCCCGAATACGCGTTGCGCACCACGCTGCGGATGCTCGCCGCGATGGTCGCGTCGCTCGCGTTCACGCTCGTCTACGGCACGCTCGCGGCCAAGAGCCGCCGTGCCGGCATGGTGCTGATCCCGATCCTCGACATCCTGCAGTCGGTGCCGGTGCTCGGCTTCATCTCGTTCACCGTCACGTTCTTCCTCGCGCTGTTCCCGAGCCGCGTGCTCGGCGCCGAGCTCGCGGCGATCTTCGCGATCTTCACGAGCCAGGCGTGGAACATGACGTTCAGCTTCTACCAGTCGCTGCGCACGGTGCCGCGCGACCTCGACGAAGTGTCGCGCGGCTTCCACCTGACGTCCTGGCAGCGCTTCTGGAAGCTCGAAGTGCCGTTCTCGATGCCCGGCCTGATCTGGAACATGATGATGTCGATGTCGGGCGGCTGGTTCTTCGTCGTCGCGTCGGAGGCGATCACCGTCGGCAACCAGACCATCACGCTGCCGGGCATCGGCGCGTACCTCGCGCAGGCGATCTCGGACAAGAACTTCGGCGCGATCGGCTGGGTGATCCTCACGATGACCGTCGTGATCCTCGCGTACGACCAGTTCCTGTTCCGCCCGCTGATCGCGTGGGCCGACAAGTTCCGGATGGAGAACACCGCGTCGGGCGACGCGCCGCAATCCTGGCTGCTCGACCTCGTCCGCCGCACGCGCCTGATTCATCAACTGCTCGTGCCGGCCGGCTGGTTCTTCGCGAAGGCCGCGCGGATTCCGCTGCGCCTGCCGCTGTCGGGCGCGATGCGCTTCACGCTGCCGAAAGTCGAGAAGAAGGCGTCGCGCACGGTCGACATCGCATGGGCCGCGCTCGTACTGCTCGGCACGGCCTATATCGTGTGGCGCGTCATCAGCTTCGTGTCGACCGGCGTGACGATGGCCGAGGTCGGCCATGTGGTCATGCTCGGGCTCATCACGCTGCTGCGCGTGGTCGTGCTGATCGCGATCGCATCGGTCATCTGGGTGCCGATCGGCGTGTGGATCGGGCTGCGCCCGCGGCTCGCCGAGAAGCTGCAGCCGCTCGCGCAGTTCCTCGCCGCGTTCCCGGCGAACCTGCTGTTCCCGGTGTTCGTGATCGTGATCGCGCGTTTCCACCTGAACGCCGATATCTGGCTGTCGCCGCTGATCGTGCTCGGCACGCAGTGGTATATCCTGTTCAACGTGATCGCCGGTGCGACGTCCTACCCGAACGACTATCGCGAAGCGGCGACGAACTTCCGCATCCGCGGCTGGCAGTGGTGGCGGCAGGCGATCCTGCCCGGCATCTTCCCGTACTACGTGACCGGCGCGATCACCGCATCGGGCGGCGCGTGGAACGCGAGCATCGTGTCGGAAGCCGTGCAGTGGGGCAATACCAGGATCGAGGCGCACGGCCTCGGTGCCTATATCGCGCAGACCACCGCCGCCGGCGATTTTCCGAAGATCATCCTGGGCATCGCCGTGATGTCCCTGTTCGTTACCCTGTTCAACCGCCTGCTGTGGCGTCCGCTGTATGCCTTCGCCGAGGCGAAGCTGCGGCTCGACTGAGACCGATTGAGAGCGAAACGCGATGCACAATCCGAATGCTGTAAACGCCCCCGTCCAGACGAACCAGCCGCCGCGCCTCGGTGAGGAAATCCTGCGCGTCGATCACGTCTGTCGCGGCTTCAACAAGACGCAGGGCGAACTGCTCGTGCTCGACGATGCGAACCTGTCGCTGCGCGAAGGCGAGATCGTCGGCCTGCTCGGCCGTTCCGGCTCGGGCAAGTCGACGCTGCTGCGCATCATCGCCGGGCTGATCGAGCCGACCGGCGGCGAGGTGACCTACCTCGGCAAGCCGCTGCGCGGTCCGGCCGAAGGCGTCGCGATGGTGTTCCAGACCTTCGCGCTGTTCCCGTGGCTCACCGTGCTGCAGAACGTGGAAGCCGGGCTGGAAGCGCTCGGCGTCGGCGCGCGCGAGCGGCGCGAGCGTGCGCTTGCGGCGATCGACCTGATCGGTCTCGACGGCTTCGAGAACGCGTACCCGCGCGAGCTGTCGGGCGGCATGCGCCAGCGTGTGGGCTTTGCGCGCGCGCTCGTCGTCGATCCGACGATCCTGCTGATGGACGAGCCGTTCTCCGCGCTCGACGTGCTGACCGCCGAGACGCTGCGTACCGACCTGCTCGATCTGTGGACGCAGGGCCGCATGCCGATCAAGTCGGTGCTGATCGTTACGCACAACATCGAGGAAGCGGTGTTCATGTGCGACCGGATCCTGGTGCTGTCGTCGAACCCGGGCCGCGTGATCGCCGAGATCAAGGTGCCGTTCAAGCATCCGCGCAACCGGCTCGACCCGGCATTCCGCAAGCTCGTCGACGACATCTACGCGAAGATGACGGCCCGCCAGACCGGCGAGGCGACGAAGAAGGGGCTGGAGCTCGGCAGCTGGCTGCCGCAGGTGTCGACCAACCTGATGGCCGGCCTGATCGAGACGCTCGCGATGGCGCCGTACCACGGCCGCGCGGACATGCCGGAAATCGCGCGTACGCTGCATCTCGAGGTCGACGACCTGTTCCCGATCGCCGAAGTGCTGCAATACCTCGGCTTCGCGGACGTGCGGGAAGGGGACGTGTTCCTGACGCCGCCGGGGCGCGTGTTCGCGGAATTCGGCACGCAGGAGCGCAAGCTGATGTTCGCGGATCACCTGCTGAAGCACGTGCCGCTGGCCGCGCGGATCAAGAAGGTGCTGAACGAGCGTCCGGGCCATCGCGCGCCGCGCGTGCGCTTCGAGCAGGAGCTGGAGGATTTCCTGTCGGACGGTGCCGCCGAGGAAACGCTCGACGCGGTGATCGACTGGGGGCGTTACGGCGAGATCTTCTCGTACAACGACCAGACGGAGATTTTCAGTCTCGAGGACGTCGAGACCTGATGCTGGCGGGGCGACTCCTGCGTATCCCGCCGGAATCGCCCGGATGCCCCGAGCGGCCTGATGCTGCCGTCGCGGGCCAAGGGCCGCGGCCCGACCCCGGCGTTCGCAACGGGCGCCCGGCCATGAATACCTGATTGTCGGATCGTGCGCCTGCCGGAAGCGCTGCGAATGGTGTTCGGCGACGATGCCGCGTCCAGTTTCACTCTTCGGCGACAACGCTTCGTTCACCTCGGACACCGTTCTCCACTTCACCACGTATTGAATGCCTGCTGCGTCGGTGCGGTGTGCTTCGACGCGCGATCACGCTCGTCGATCGGCAATAGATATTAGGGATTGATCTGCTGATCGATCGGGCTGCTTTCTGCACTGAACATTAAATCCTGACAAGTGGTTATGAATTTCCCTACGGTTTGATATATTTGGCGCCACCAAGGCGGCTGAGAGCGTCTTGTTGGTGCGATAGCGTCCAGATCGCGGCGGGTCCGCCCGACAAAAAGAACGAGGTCAATGATGAGTTTCGCAGCAAACGGAAACCCTGACGGGATGGGCGGGGGCGGTGCAGCCTTGGCCGGCGGTTTGAGCAACCTGGGTTCGCTTGCCGGCATGGCGGGCCAACTGGGCGCGCTGACGGGTATGCCTGGCGCGGGGCTGCTGGGCGGTGCCGCGAGCGCGGTGCAACTGGCGCAAACTGGCTTGTCGCTGATGGGCAAGGCTCCCGAATCGATCGCCGAGGCCATCAACAGCCTCACGGGCGCGCTTCCGCGCCTGACCCAGGACAATCGCTTCATCACGATCGAAACGCCGCTCGGCCCGGACGTGCTGCTGGTCAGCGCGGCGGTCATCGACGAGCACGTCAATCAGCTGACTGAAACACATCTCGACCTGCTTTCCCATCGCAACAATATCGAACCGCAGGAAATCGTCGGGCAGCGGGTCAAGATCACGCTCGAGCCGCAGAGCCGCAATTTCAGTCTGACGCGCGTCGTGACGTCGGCTGCGGATATTGAGACGAAACGATATTTCGACGGTTACGTTGCGTCGTTCGGCCGCGTCGGAAAATCGGGTTCGGTGACCCGCTACGAAATGTCGGTCGTTCCGTGGTTCTGGTTTCTCACGCGCTCCACCGATTGCCGGATATTCCAGAACCAGACGCCGCAGGACATCCTGAGCGACATTTTCCGCGAGATGGGTTTTTCGGATTTCGAGTTCACGATGCAGGGCGAAAGTCCGAAACTCGAATACATCGTCATGTACGACGAGTCGTACTACAGTTTCTGCTCGCGCCTGATGGAGCAGGAAGGGCTGATCTGGACGATCCGCTACGAACAGGACAAGCACATCCTCGTGATCGGCGACACCAACGCGGTGTTCCAGCCGATTCCGAACCTGAAGACCATTCCGTACGAAGCCAGTAGTGCCGCCAGCGAGCAGAACGGCATCGATCGATGGGACGAGGCGTTCAGTTTCCGCGTCGGCAAGATCACGTATCGCGACTTCAACTATAACCAGCCGTCGTCGCAACTGATGCATGTCGAGGTGCCGACCGTCAATCTGAAGCACCCGAACATCCAGACGACCGAGCGTTACCAGTTCCATTCGCTGTATGACCACGGCGACGACGGGCAGCGCTACGCGTGCTACGCGATGGAAGCGGAAGAAGCGCTCGCACATCGTTTCAACGGTGCCGGTCATGCGCACGGGATGACGACGAGCGGGCGATTCACGCTGGTCAATCACGGCACGTCCGCCTACAACAACAAGGACTTCGTAATCCTTCGCGTTCGTCACCAGGTGGCGAACGACTATACCCAGCAGACCTCGAAACTGCCGTACCACAACACGTTTACGTGCCTGCCGATCGACATCCCGTTCCGACCGGAGCGGCGTACGCCCAAGCCGCACATGCAGGGTACCCAGTCGGCGATCGTGGTCGGGCCGAAGGGCGAGGAAATTCACACCGACGGCAGCCGGGTCAAGCTGCATTTCCTGTGGGACCGGCGCGGCAAGCTCGACGGTTCCGATTCGATGTGGGTGCGTGTATCGCAACCATGGGCGGGCAAGGGCTGGGGCGGCTCCGCGATCCCGCGGATCGGCCAGGAGGTGCTCGTCTCGTTCAATCAGGGCGATCCGGACAACCCCATCGTCGTCGGCCGTGTGTTCAACGGCGATTCGGGCAACCCGTATCACGGCAGCGGCGGCCAGACGATGGGGATGCGCAGCCAGACGCACAAGGGCGAGGGCTTCAACGAGCTGCGGTTCTCGGATGTGAACGGCGCGCAGGAAGTCTTTCTGCATGCGCAGAAGGACATGAAGACGATCGTCAAGGACAGCGAATCGCACACGGTCGAGTCCGGCGCTCGGAACGTGTCGGTGCTGAAAGGCGACGAGAGCAAGCATGTCGCGGAAGGCAGCCTGTCGGAAAAGATCGCGAAGGCGCGCTTCACGACGGCCAACACCGTCGGCGTGCAGGCGTTGGCGGGCGATGCCGGCCCGGGCAAGCAGAGCTATCAGGCGACGGATGAGATCGAGCATCGGGTCGGTGCGAGTATCGTGACGCTCAAGCCGGACAGCATCAAGCTGTCCCACGGCGCATCGAGCATCCTGATCAATCAGAGCGGCATCTTTCTCGATGGCCCGGTGATCCATCTGAACCAGGGGTTGTTCGTGACCCCCGAGCAGGCGATGGCGATCGAATGGGCCAATCAGCAGGCGATCATCGCGGCGGGTCTCGCCTCGGCCGATCCGAAGGTGCAGGCCGCGGCACGCAAGCTTCAGGCGACGGTCAAGGCGCAGCAGTTGGCCAAACTCGCGGGAGCCGTGTATACGCCGGGTACGGCGCCGCCGGGATGGAAGAACGTGTCGAACGATCCGGAAGCTCTCAAGAAGTTCGGCTTGAGGCCGCAGGACTTGCAGATTCCCGGCAGCAACTTCGGTGCGCAGGCGTACGTGCCAGATCCCGCGGTGTTCGGCGACAGCATGAAGCCTGCTCTGGCCTTCAAGGGAACGCAGCCCACGGTCAAGGAAGACTGGTCGAACAACCTCAATCAGGGATTGGGCGACAACTCTCCGTACTACGATCGCGCGGTGACCATCGGCAAGAAGATCTACGGTTCCGGCAATGCAGGCGGCCTCGATCTCACCGGTCATTCGCTCGGCGGCGGCTTGGCTTCGGCGGCGTCCCAGGCCAGCGGCGCGGGCGCGACGACGTTCAACGCGGCCGGCCTCAATTCCGAAACGCTGCCGATGTACGGTGCAGCACCTCGGGCGTCGGCCATCACGAACTATCGGGTCGATGGAGATATCCTGACCGGGGTGCAGGAAGGCAGGCTGGGCCCGATCAGCGACGTGACGTCGGAATTGATGCCCAAGGCCGTCGGTGAGCAGATCACCATTCCGGGCTCCAGTTTGACGACCGTTCAGCGCCACATGATGGGGCAGGTGACGAGCGGACTGGAAACGACCGTTGCCGATCAGCAGGCGTCGTTGCTGAGTCAACTTCAGGGACATTGATGAAATACAGCAAGGTCATTGCCGCGGGCGCGGTTGTCGCGGTAATCGGTTTGTCGTCGCCGTTCTGGTGGCCGACTCATGCACAGGAAACAAAAATGGCAGACTTCAAGCGTTACCCGCCCGAAGACTTTTTCTCGGGATCGCAACTCGAGCTGGCGCGTGCCATTCGCGACGGAAATCTCGAGCAGGTCAAATCGCTTGCGACGCATATCGATCTGGCTGCGCCGGGCAACAAGAAGGCCACCCTGTTGTCGTTCGCGGTGCAGGAGGCGATTCCGGTGAAGACGGACACCTCGAACGTGCACTTCCAGATCATCAGCGAACTGGTTCGGGACGGCGCGAAGCCCGAACAGCCGTTCGGTGAGAACGGTGCGAACGTGGCATATCTGGCTGCGCGGGCAGACACGCCCAACCTGCTGAAAGCGTTGCTGGCCGGCGGCATGAGCCCGGATCTCAAGTACGACGGCGATACACCGCTGCTGTTCGCAACCTGCAAGGACACGCTGTTGCCGCAAATGCGCGTGCTGGTCGAACACAAGGCCGACGTCAATCGGCGGGACTCGATGAAGGAAACCGCGCTCTACGAAGCGACGCGCCTGCGGCAGTGGGACGTCGTCGATTATCTGCTCGCGCATGGTGCCGATCCGTCGGTGAAGAACGACAACGGCCTCGCCTATTCGAAAGTCCTCGGCGACGAACTGCAGCAGACGCCGAAAGGCTCGCCGCAGCTGAGTCGCATCGAAGCCATTCACAAGCGTTTGGTCACGGCTGGCGTGCAGTAACGCAAGCCGCAGACGGCTGGGCCGGCTGCGGCTGTGCTGCGGGCGAACAGTTTCAATCCGGCGCCTGCCCCGACGGGCGGGCCGAACCGAGAAGAGCATGTCCGAATATCAGATGAACGATGCCGTCATTCAGTTGCCGGCGCACTTCAAAGACAAGACGATCCACCTGTTCACGGTAGACGAAGCAGGAAGCAGCGGATTTACCTTCGTGGTGTCGCGCGCGCCGATGGAGCCTGACGACACGGTCGATACGTTCGTGACGCGATTGGTCTCGGAGATGCGCAAGTCGCTGCCGCGTTTCGAATTGAAGCATCTGGAAAACCGCGAAATCGACGGCGAAACCGCGCGCGAAATCGATTACCAGTGGGTGTCGGAAGGCTCGCCGCTGCATCAGCGCCAGACGGTCGTGATGTCGCCGAAGGCGGGGCGCGAGCGCATGGCGATCAGTTTCATCGGTACCTGTCCGAAGTCGTTCACGGAGGACAAGAGCAAGGAATACAAGAGCCTGCTCGCGAGTGTCGTGTTGACGCGGCCCGAGCGGGCGGCCTTCGCGCCGAGGATGCTCGGCCAGGACGAGGCCGGCATCGTGTTCGTGCTGCACGAGCCGAGTGCGACGCTGTACGCGCTCACCGGCATGGCCGAACTGTACCGCCACGACGTCACGGAAATGTTCGAAGACACCGCGTTCTTCGGCCCTGGTGGCGAGCCGCTTGCGCTGCAGCCTGCGCCGCACGGGCAACCGGCGTGGCGAGCCGTGGATGGCCGTCAATTCGCGCTATGGACGACGGATTCGCGCGAGCACGCGTCGCTCGGTGACCGCCTGGGTGACGTGGCGGCGGTGAAAGGCATGGTCGGCATGCAGAACGTCGAGGCCGTACGGGCTTATCTGACCGCGGTTGCGAACGCGGGCTGACGGGGAACGCGCGTGGATACATTGCTTGCTGCTGCGCGGTTCGGCGATCCGATTGCGCATACGGCGTCCAAGGGGTGGATGATCGCCGGGATGATTGCCGGCGCGGTGATTGGCGCCGTGGCGGTGGTCGCAACCGGCGGTGCGGCGTTGACGGTGATTGCCGCGGTCGCCGCGGGGGCTGCCGCTGGCGGCGGACTGGGCGAAGTGCTGGGCACGATGTCGTGGGCGCCGCGGCACGTCACCGGAAGCCTGATAAAGGGTTCGCCCAACGTCTTCATCAACAGTCGGCCGGCGATACGGGCCATTTTGAGCCTCGGGCTGTGCAGCGACCACGCGGGTCCGCCGCAGGTGGTCGCGCAGGGTTCGTCGACGGTATTCATCAACAGCCAGCCGGCGAGCCGCAAGGAAGACCGGATGATGTGCGGCGCGTTGATCAACGACGGATCGCCGAACGTGTTCATCGGTGGCCCGGCAGTCGGCGAGTTCAATCCCGAGATCCCGGCGTGGGTGAACTGGACGATGGCTGCGGTGGGCATTGCTGCCGCAGCCGTTCTTGCAGGGCCGGCGCTGGCGTTTCTCGGCGCGGCCGGCGGTTTTCTTGGCGGCGAAGTTGGCGGGTGGCTGGGCGGAAAGATTTTCGGCGAGGGTTCGGACGGGCAGAAGTGGTCGATGCTTGGAGGAAGCTTGCTGGGCGGGTTCGGGGCGGCGAAGGGCGCCGGGCTCGTCAGCGGGGCGAGGGGAGCGGGCTCTGCAGCTGGCGAACTGTCGGCGCTGGAAGCAGCCGAAGGTGCCGCAGGGGCGACGGAGCAGCCGACGATTTCACTGTTCGGTGTGCGTGGTGGCGGGCGGGTGTCCGATGTCGAAGGCGGGATGCATCCGTACCAGTACACTGGCCACGTCGGGTATTCGCTGGACGGCGGCAAGACGATATGGGGCTTTGGCCCTGCAACGGGCGATGCGAGCGCGGCGGAAGTGTTTGCTAATCTGAAAGGATCGGGCAGCTACCCCGGGATGATTACCGCGGATCAAGATGCATTCATCGCGATCGCGAAAAATCCGATGGCTGCCCGTGGCGGTGGCGGAGCGCTACAGACCGTGTACGAGCAAAAGATACCGGTCACGCAGGAGCAGTACGAATCAATACTGGCGGCGCACGAGGAACTGGTTGCGCGCGGGCCGATGGATGACATTCGGTATCAATGGCCACCCAAGTCTGGCGAATGGCCGGAAAACAACTATAACTGCGCGACGTTTCCAGGTCGCCTCGGCATTCCCATTCCCGAAGGGACAGGGAAATTGCAGAACTACATGCCGGAGCTCGAGAAAGTGGGTACGCCTTGGATGCCAGGGAATTAAATCTTATGAACATGTCAGAGAGCCTCTATTCTGTCGCTGCTGGTATGCACGACCTGGTGGTCGTGTCCGTCATCGATTCGCCGAGTCCGCACGTTTTTCGCGCAAAAATCGAGCAGATCTATTCCTGCGGGAAGGGCATCACGCCGGATCGTCTCGGAACGGAGTTCGAGTTTTACAGCGGGCCTGCGACGTGGGGGAACGTACCGCTCCAGATCGGGGAGCGGGCGTTGCTCTTCGTGCATCAGGTGTCCGGTGTGTTTAACGAATATCCATGGCGCGGCCACATGGTTCTGGAGGAAATTGACGGTGAATCGTACGCCCGATTACAGATTCCCGAGTTGTGGTTGAGGGACGATCTGCCGGAAGCCGTGAAAGCTGCGGCGGCTCCTCATCCAACCAGGCGAAACGCATCGATTGTCAGGTTCGGTGCGCTCGAGAACTACCTGAAAGGGCTCATCGAGAAAGCGGTTCGCTGAGCCGGGGCCGCTTCCGGACAGCGAAGCGGATAATGCGCGTGCGAAGTTTTTGGAGCTGAATTGAATGACCGATAAGAACCCCGATTTTTCACCGATGCGCATGCGGGCACGCGGATTCGTGTCGCAGGGGCGCATCGAGGATGCGCTCGGACTGTACGGCGACATCCTGAAGGTGGCGCCGGAAGACGCGGCGACGTATGCCGATCGCGGCACGACCTTCGCGATGATCAAGAAGACAGCGCTCGCGCTGAACGATCTGAACCGGGCCATCGAGCTGGGCTACACGGATCCGTCGGCGTATTGCACGCTCGCGACGATTTACCTCGAAGGCGGCGCCTACCAGAAGTCGCTCGATTACTTCGACAAGGCGCTGAAGCTCAATCCCGACCAGCCTTTCGTCTATTTCAATCGCGCCAGGGCATACGAGACGCTGGGTGATATCAACGCGTCGATCGCCGATCTCGAGCGGTGCCTGACTTACGACCCGGACGATGCGCTGTCCGCGAAGATCAAGGAAAGGGTGGCGCAGCTTCGCGCGCGTCTGTAACGGCTGCCTCCGGATGTGAAGTGTGCGGTACCCGGCCCGGAATCCGGGCGAATGGCTTGGGGAGTCGTGATGTTGAAGCGGGACAGCTTGCCGTATTCCGTGCTGCCTTCATCGTTGGCAGCATTAATCTCAGAGACTGATTTTCTGACGGCGTTCGAGAATGCGGAGTCGCAAACCTTCATCGTTTGGTATGTCGACGCGCGAATCGGTCGTCAGCATGAAATCGAGTTTTCCCCGAGGCTAGGGCGTCTGCTGTCGCGCGGCGAGCGCGAAGCGCAATTTCCGCCGGAGCGTCAGATGGTGCTGCAAGACGGGATCCGCGTGCACGTAGGCAATAGGCTCGAGGCCGATACCGACGTTCGCTATGCAACCTATACCGCACACGATCCGGTGACGTCGTCGAAGCTTGCCGTCGGCGAACAGATGTTCTTTGTGCAGTTTCTGGACGAGCCCGAGCCGGTCGTTCGGCAGGCAATCGAACGAGCGAAGTTCCCGAATACGTATGCGGGATGGAGCGCAATCGAGCGCATTCGTTATTGGGTGGGCGTGCTGTATCGTGCGCGCCGCCAGACGGGGGAGTCGGGTATCAACGAAGACGAAGCCTTTCGGCCCGCAGTGTTGAAGCACATGAGGGCGGTGGATCCTGATGTCGATGACATGCTTGCGGCGGTGCTTGCCGAGCTGAGTCGAATGGAAATGATCGCCCCGGATATCATGCGGGCTGCGTTCAATCGACGTACAGGCGCATCGATCTGATCGCCCAGACCACCAGTGTGTCCGATGAGCGACGCGCATTGATTGACCGACGCGCAGCACACCGCTCCGCTACTGCAAATTCCCCCACCGATCGACCGCCGGCTCCGCCGACGCCCACTTCCAGTGCGTGCCTTGCTGGCACGCATTCGCGAAAAACCAGTCGGCCTTGTCGCCGTCCTTCACCGAGAACGCGAATTCCTTGCACAGCGCGAGCGCCGACGAGTACGCGCGCGTGACCCGCACTTCGCCTTCGCCGTTTTCGAGCGGCAGCGTGTTCTTCACCTTCCACGGCTTCACTTCGCCGACGGCGAGACTGCCGGCCGTCTTCGCGATCGCGTCCTGCTGATTCTGATGGAACTGCTTCATCGTGCGGTTCACGGCTTCGTCGGTCGCGGCCTGCACGGCGATCCCGACGCCGACGCCGACCGCCGGGTTCGCGGTGACGAGGCCCGTCGCCGCACCGGCAAGCGCGCCGCTCGCCGCGCCGACCGACCCGCAGCCCGACAGCGTGGCCGCCGCCGCGCACAGCGCGCCGATGGCCGCGATACGGATCGCGACGCTCATTGCAGCGAGCCCCAGCGTTCGGTTGCCGGCTCCGCCGACGCCCATTTCCACACGGGGCCGTCGCGGCAGATCGTGGCGACGTAGAACGCCGATTGCGCGGCCTTGTCGGCTTTCGCGGGCGTGTCGACCGCGAACACGATTTCCTTGCAGTCGAGCGGGCCGATGCTGATCATCCGGCTGACCGTCACGCGGCCCTGTTCGTCGTCCTCGATCGGGAACGAGTGGTGCGTCGACCACGGCGCGACGCCGCCCACGTCGAGCGGGCCGGCCGCCTTCGCGATCTGTTCCTGTGTGTAACGGTGTGCGACGCGCTGCGAGTACTGGACGCCCGCACGCGCACCGGCGACGGCGCCGAGGCCGATGCCCGTCGCGACGGCGGCGTTGTTGGTGACCTTGGAGGCGATCGCGGCACCCGCGATACCGGCGCCGGCTGTCGCGCCCTCGCTGTACAGCGAGTTGCAGCCGGACAGCAGTGCGGCCGCGGCGATCGCGGCCAGCACGACGCGCGCCGGAATGGCCCGGCGCGGCGATTCGAAACGAATGTTCATCCCTGAGTGCAAGTCCTGTCTGGGTGAGCGGCAACGCGTGCGCGCCCTCATGCCGCGTCATTGTTTCGCAATTGTCATAGGAAAACTGCAAAGCTTTGACAAATCGCCGGACGGCATCCCGCGCGCGTACGCGCGGCGTTATTGTCGGACAGGTGGATCGTGAGGGGTCGAAACGTTACAAATTGAAGGTAATTGTTACTTTGGCGTGCAAGGAAGCGACCTAGACTTTTCAGTTATGGAATGTTTCTACGACGGCCTCGGGCCGCGCCGCACATGAGACACCCGGCCATGCGACGTTCGAAACGGTTTTCGCCCCGGCCGCCCGACGCAGGGGCGGTCCGCCCGCATTCGCAGACCGACGCGCCATCGGCACCGCCTGCCGGCGCGCCCGGCGAGACGCCGTCCGACGGCGATCACAACCAGGGCGGTGCCCGCCCGGAAGGGCTCGACTATCAGCGGGATCTCGGTCAGGAGCAGGACGCCTGATGTCGTTGCCGTCGTATTCCGCCGCTGCCTTTCACACCTGCATTTCTCACGTCTGAATCGCCGCACGGCCGCCTTCGGGCAGCCGTGCCAGCCTTGGCGCGCGCCGCGCGCCAGCCCATCGAATCGAGGAGGGAAAGCCGCATGAGCAGATTGATCGTGGTATCGAACCGTGTCGCCGCCGGCGAGGACACGCGCCCGAGCGCGGGCGGCCTGGCCGTCGGCGTGATGGACGCGCTGAAGGAAACGGGCGGTGTCTGGTTCGGCTGGAACGGCGAGATCGTCGGCGCACCCGACACCGCGCCGGCGATCCAGCGGGACGGCAACGTGACCTATGCGACGGTCGGGCTGACCCGGCGCGACTACGACCAGTATTACCGCGGTTTCTCGAACGCGACGCTGTGGCCGGTGTTCCATTACCGCGGCGATCTCGCGCGCTTCGACCGCCAGGAGTACGCGGGCTATCTGCGCGTGAACGCGATGCTGGCGAAGCAGCTTGCCGCGTTGCTGCGTCCCGACGACCTGATCTGGGTGCACGACTATCACCTGCTGCCGTTCGCGCATTACCTGCGCGAACTCGGCGTGAAGAATCCGATCGGCTTCTTCCTGCACATCCCGTTTCCGTCGCCCGACATGCTACGTCTCGTGCCGCCGCACGAGGAGCTCGTGAAATTCATGTGCGCATACGACGTCGCTGGCTTCCAGACCGAGGCCGACAAGCAGGCGTTCACCGACTACATCGAGCGGCGCGGGATCGGCGCGGCGAGCGACGACGGGATGCTGCATGCGCACGGGCGTGTCGTGAAGGTCGCCGCCTATCCGATCGGCGTCTATCCCGACGCGATCGCGCAGGCGGCCGTCCAGTACGGCGCGCGCAAGCCGGTGAAGATGCTGCGCGAGGCGCTCGACGGCCGCAAGCTGGTGATGAGCGTCGACCGCCTCGATTATTCGAAGGGGCTCGTCGAGCGCTTCCAGGCGTTCGAGCGGATGCTCGCGAACGCGCCGGGCTGGCAGGGGCGCGTGTCGCTCCTGCAGATCGCGCCGCCGACGCGTTCCGACGTGCAGACCTATCAGGACATTCGCGAAACGCTGGAAGGCGAGGCCGGCCGCATCAACGGCCGCTTCTCGCAGCTCGACTGGACGCCGATCCAGTACCTGAATCGCAAGTACGAGCGCAACCTGCTGATGGCGTTCTTCCGGATGTCGCAGGTCGGCTACGTGACGCCGTTGCGCGACGGGATGAACCTCGTCGCGAAGGAGTACGTGGCATCGCAGGATCCGGCCGACCCGGGCGTGCTCGTGCTGTCGGAGTTCGCGGGCGCGGCGGCCGAGCTGACCGGCGCGCTCCTCGTCAATCCGTACGACCTGTCGCAGATGGCGGAGGCGCTCGAGCGCGCGCTGTCGATGCCGCTCGCGGAGCGGCAGGCGCGCCACGAGGAGAACCTCGCGCGGCTGCGCGGAAACGACCTGTCGGTCTGGCGCGATACGTTCGTCGCCGACTTGCGCAGTGTCGCGGCCGCCGCGTCGGTCACGCGGCGCGCGGGCCGGCGGGTCGTGCATGCGTGAGGTCGTACAGGGGCCCGGCGCCGCCGACGACACGAGCGACGACGCCACCCGCCGCTTTTTCGTCGTGACCGGTGGCCCGGGTTCGGGCAAGAGCACGCTGCTCGATGCGCTCGAGCGCGCCGGTTACGCGCGCTCGCAGGAAGCCGGGCGGGGCGTGATCCGCGACCAGATGGCGATCGACGGTCACGCGTTGCCGTGGCGCGACCCGGCCGCGTTTGCCGAGCTGATGCTGAGCTGGGAGATGCGCTCGTACGATCTCGCGCGGCATGCGCGCGGGCCCGTGTTCTTCGATCGCGGCGTGCCGGACGTGATCGGCTATCTGCGGCTGACGGGGCTGGCCGTGCCCGCGCATGCGGAGGCCGCGGCCAACCGTTTCCGCTATCACCCGCGCGTGTTCATCGCGCCGCCGTGGCCGGACATCTATGCGCAGGACACCGAGCGCCGGCAGGATTTCGCGGAAGCCGTGCGCACCTACGACGCGATGGTCGAGTGCTATACGTCGTATGGCTATCGGCTGATCGAACTGCCGCGCGAGAGCGTGCAGGCGCGCGTGCGTTTCGTGATGGACGCGCTCGACGCCGCATGACGCGCGGGGCGGCGCGCGACGGTATCAGGTTGCCGCGTCCGGTCGCGGCGACGCGATGCGCAGCATGCTGACGAGCGCGGCCACCGCCGCGAATGCCGCGGCGACATAGAGCGCAATCGTCGGCCCGCGATCGGGGACGAGCCCGAAAATCAATGCGACGAGCGCGGCGCCGAGCGTCTGCCCGGTCAGCCGCGCGGTGCTCAGCATGCCGCCCGCGCCACCGCTGCGTTCGCGCGGCGCCGACGACAGCATCGCGCGGTTGTTCGGCGACTGGAACAACCCGAAGCCTGCACCGCACAGCGCCATCCGCCACACGATGTCGACGGTGCCCGGGTGCGCGCCGATCGTCGCGAGCGACAGCAGCCCGGCCGCGAACAGGGCGAGCCCGATCCCGCCGAGGATGCCCGCCGAATAACGATCCGACAGCACGCCCGCGAGCGGTGCGGCGAACACGATCACGAGCGGCCACGGCGTCATGTAGAGGCCCGTCTCGACCTGCGAGAAGCCGAGCGAGTGCTGCAGCCAGAACGGCAGCGCGACGAACGCGAGCATCTGCGACGTGAACGATGCCATCGACGTATAGATCGACAGCGCGAACATCGGGATGCGCATCAGGTCGACGGGCAGCAGCGGCGCCGGCTGCGACAGCTGGCGCTTCACGAAGAAGTAGCCGACGACGGACGCGACGGCCAGTTCGGCCGCGACGTACGCATGGCCTTCGCCGTGGCCGAGCCCGTCGACCGCCGTGATCAGCAGACCGAACACGCACGCGTTCATCAGCGCGCTCGGGAAATCGTACGGCGCATCGTGCAGCGGGTTGGACGGCAGCGCGCGCAGGCTGCCGATCACCGCGGCGATGCCGATCGGCACGTTGACCGCGAAGAGCCACGGCCACGATGCGAACGACAGGATCGCGGACGCGACCGTCGGCCCGATCGCCGACGACAGCGCCACGACCATCGCGTTGATCGACAGCCCGCGCCCGAGCATCGACGACGGGTAGATCATCCGCACGAGCGCCGCGTTGACGCTCATGATGCCGGCCGCGCCGAACCCCTGGATCACGCGCATCACGGCCAGCATCGGCAGCGAGCCGGCGAGCGCGCAGCCGAGCGACGCCGCGGTGAACAGCGCGAGCCCCGCGACGTAGATGCGGCGATAGCCGATGCGCTCGCCGAGCGAGGCGAGCGGCAGCAGCGTGATCGTGACCGCGAGCTGGTATGCGTTGACGATCCAGATCGATGCGGCGTCGGACGCGTGCAGGTCGCGTGCGATCGTCGGCAGCGCGACGTTTGCGATGGCGCCGTCGAGCACGGCGAGCGTGATGCCCAGTGCGACGCAGAGGATCGCCCAGTAGCGTTGCGGAAGCGGCAGGCCGGTATCGGCGTTCATGGCGGGAGCAGATGCGTGGTTGTCCGCGCGCCCGGCTGCCGGTTGCGTGTGCAACCATGCGGGAGGGTGGAGGCGGCGATGAGCGGCCCGGCCGGCGCAACTGCGCCGAGGCGGGGCCGGCCGAGTGTATCACCGGGCCGCATTGCGCGACGCCGGCACTCAGCCTTCGAAGTCGAGGCCGCCGAGCCGCACGAGCGGGTCGGCCTGCGTGCGCGACAGGAGATCGATGTCGCGCGCACCCTGCCATGCGCCCAGTTTTTTCGGCAGCGCGGCCAGGTAGTGCTCGAAGCGCCGCGGACCGTCCGGTTCCATCAGCCGCTCGATTTCGTCGGTGTCCCAGGTCAGTTCGAGATTCAGCGGATGCTCGAAGCCGCTGACATGCTCATGCGGCGCGCTGCGGATCTGCACGCGCGTCGGATGCCCGTGGCCGCCATACGGGACGACGTCGGTCAGCACGTGATCGGCGAAGAAGGCGGCGATCGCCTGTGCGATGCGCGGGGCGAATTCTGTATCGAAACGGCGGGCGGTTTCGGGCTGCATGAAGGCGTCTCCTGTATGCCGAAAATCCTAGCATGGCGGCGCCGCATTTCGGTGTGCGTGATAGCGGTAATCGCGCGTTACCACTTGCTGCATCTATTACGGCCGCCTGCCGCCACAATGCATCGCATCCAGTACCACTTCGCGTGGGAGCCCATCATGAAAAAAATTGCCGCAGTGTGTGTCCTCGCCGGTTCGCTTGCCGTGGCGGGTCCGGCGTCCGCGCATGGCCGCGACGGCGGCGCCGTCATCGGCGCATTGATCGGCGGCGCGGTGCTGGGCGCGATCGTGACGTCCGCGATGAATCCGCCCGTCGCGTATCAGGCGCCCGTGTACCAGGCACCGGCCTATCAGCCGCCGACGTACTACCAGGCACCCGCGTACCAGCAGCCTGCCTATCCGACCTACCAGCAGGCGCAGTACCAGGACGACGGCCCGAACTATTGCTACGACCGCTACCAGCGCGCGTATGTGTGCGGCGCGCCGGTGCGGGGCGGCTACGCGCAGCCGGCCGGGTGGTAAGCGGGCGGATGCGTGACGCGTGAACGGCCGGTGCCGGGCGGCCTGCGCCGCCGACGTTCGCTTCGCCGCACCGGACGACAAAAGGCCCTCGCTTCGTGCGAGGGCCTTTGTTTTTTGCGCGGGAGTCCGTTCGTCTGCGTAACTCAAGACCGGCAAGACCGCCCTTCGGCGGGCCGTGCGCGGATACAAACGGTTGCAATTGTGCGTCAGTGGCGATGGCCGCCGCCTCCGCCGCCTTCGTTCCAGTCGCCGCGGCGTCCGCCGCCGTGCCCCCAGCCGTTGCCGCGGTTGCCGCGATCGCCGTCCCAGCGATGGTAGTCGCGCCGGCCGCGATCCCAGTCGCGTCCGCCGCCACCGCCCCAGATGTTGACCGTGCCGTACACGGGGGACGGCGCGTATGCGTAGCCCGGGTCGGAATAGTAGGGCTGGCCGTAGCCGTATCCGGCGTCCGGGGCGACGACGCAGCCGGCCAGCAAGGTCGCGACGCCGGCGGCAGCAATGAGCTTCAGCATGATGTTCTCCGTTGGTTCCCCTATAAGTACCGCGCAAGGGGATTGCCAGCTGTTTGCAATTGTGTCGTCAAATTACAGCGCCGTAAGGTCATGCGACGAAAGTGTTAGCATCCGGAGCTCATTTGTTTTTCAGGAGTACCTCGATGAAATTCGCGATCCGGGCCGCGCTGGCCGCCTTGTGCGTGACGACTGCCGCCGCCTGCGTGGCCGCGCCTGCATCGGCGCCCGCCGTGCCGGCCGAGTCGATCAAGATGTTTCCGCAGGCAGCGGCCGGCCAGCAGCGCGTCGTGATCGCGCTGCCCGCGCTCGAGAACGAAGGCGATGCGCGCGTCGAGCTGATGATCGGCAAGACGTTGCAGACCGACTGCAACCAGCAGTGGTTCGGCGGCGAGCTGACCGCCGAGGACGTGAAGGGCTGGGGCTATACGTACTACCAGCTCACCGACGTGAAGGGCCCGGCGTCGACGCTGATGGCGTGCCCGGGCCAGGCGCCGCAGCAGCGGTTCGTGCAGGTGCGCGGCGATGGCCAACTGCTGCGCTACAACAGCCGCCTGCCGCTCGTCGTCTATGTGCCGGACGGTTTCGAGGTGCGCTATCGCGTGTGGCATGCGTCGAAGGACGTGCAGCACGCTGCAAGGCAGTAACGCGCGGGGGCGGCCGTGTGCGGCGGCGTCCTGCCGCTACGCGCCGCCCATACCGACGAGCGCTGGCCACGCGGCCAGCGCGGCCAGCGCGACGGCCTCAAGATCGCGACGGCTCGCACCATCTCGAGCCTGGATCGACATCCCCTGCTGGACGGTCACGTAGTACCGCGCGATCGCGTCGAGGTTCGCGTGCGCCGAGATCTCGCCGGTCGCGACACCTTGCCTGAGGCGCTCGCGCAGACTCTCGACCGTGCCCTCGCGCATCGCGATCAGCGTTTGCCGAACCGTATCCGAGCGCTCGGCCGGATGCAGCGCCGACAGCACGACCAGGCAGCCAGCCGGCTTCGACCGCCGCGTGAACACGCGTGCGGTATCCATCAGGTAGTTCCGCACGGCGTCGTGTGCGCTGCCGGCCTCCTCGACGCCCCCCCAGATTTCTTTTCCCTCCGTTGCGCGGTAGTGATCGAGCGCCTGCCGGAACAACGCTTCCTTGCTGCCGAACGCCGCATACAGGCTCGGCGATGCGATGCCCATCGCGGCCGTCAGGTCGGTCATCGACGCGCCCTCGTAGCCGAGGCGCCAGAACACCTCCATCGCGCGTTCCAGCGCCGCTTCCTTGTCGAAGCTCCTCGGTCGGCCCCGTTCAGCCATTGCGTCCGTTCCTTCGTCGATATCTGTATCGATCGATAAAATAAATCAATTGACTGTGCCGCGCAACTTGCCACATTCTGTGCCGGTCGTTACATAAATGAGGAAAGGAACCGACATGAATCGACTTCAGGGCAAGCGTGCACTCATCACGGGCGGCAGCCGCGGTATCGGTGCGGCGATCGCGAAACGGCTGGCGGCAGACGGCGCGGACGTCGCGATTACCTACGAGAAATCGGCCGAGCGGGCGCAGGCCGTCGTTGCCGGCATCGAAGCGCTGGGCCGGCGCGCCGTCGCGATCCAGGCCGACAGCGCCGATCCGGTGGCCGTGCGCGACGCAGTGGATCGTGCCGCGGAGGCGTTCGGCGGTCTCGACATCCTCGTCAACAACGCGGGGATTTTCCGGGCCGGCGGGCTGGACGATCTCACGCTCGACGATATCGATGCGACGCTGAACGTGAACGTGCGCGCGGTGATCGTCGCGTCGCAGGCGGCGGCGCGGCATCTCGGCGAGGGCGGGCGCATCGTGTCGACCGGCAGTTGCCTCGCCACGCGCGTGCCCGATGCGGGGATGAGCCTCTATGCGGCGAGCAAGGCCGCGCTGATCGGCTGGACTCAGGGGCTCGCGCGCGATCTGGGCCCGCGCGGCATCACGGTCAATATCGTGCATCCGGGGTCGACGGATACCGACATGAACCCGGCCGACGGCGAACACGCCGGCGCGCAGCGTTCGCGGATGGCGATCCCGCAGTACGGCAAGGCCGACGACGTCGCGGCGCTCGTTGCGTTCGTCGTCGGGCCGGAGGGGCGGTCGATCAACGGGACGGGATTGACGATCGACGGCGGCGCGAACGCGTGATCGCGTGATGGCGGACGCCCGGTGTGAGTTGACCGGGCGGCGTTGCGTTCGTTATCGGCAGCCGAGCCGTTGATGCTCGGCTTCGAGATCGGCGCGCTTGTCATAAGCGCGCAGTTCGTTGCGCGGCTTGCCGTCCGGGCCCATCCCGCGCACGACCTTCTGGCCGCGGTCGGGGGTGTGCGTCACGGCGTCGATGCCGGCGGCCAGTTCACGGCAGCGTGAGTCGGAGGAGGGTTTTTCCGGGCGCGGTGCCGCTGCGTTCGCGACGTTGGCGATGCCGGGGCTGACATAGCGCCGCTTCTCGGGCGCGGTGATGGTGTCGGCGGCGTTCGCCGTGCCGGTAATCGCGGAAAGCGCGGCGAGTGCCGCGATCGTTCGAATCATTACGGAAGTCCGGATGCTGAAGAAGGTTCGGAATTCTACGCAATGTCTGGTGCGGAGCCGCGGCGATCGGGCCGGATGCGATCGTGTGTCGCAGGTGGTGCCGGCGGCTGCGTGTTCCGCAATTTGTCTGCGATGCCTGCCAGGCGGTGCACACGCAGCAGTGCATGCGGAAAGCAAGAAGCCCGCTTGCTTTCGCAAAGCGGGCTTCGGTATTGGTTGCGGGGGTAGGATTTGAACCTACGACCTTCGGGTTATGAGCCCGACGAGCTGCCAGACTGCTCCACCCCGCGGCGCGAAGTGTACTTGGGCTGATGCCGAGAGTCAAACGATCTTTGATTCGCGTCGAATGGAAGCCGTGGTTCACCTTCACCGGGTGCGGCGATCCGGCGTGTGGGTTGGCTGCTGACGCATGCCCATCTGCTTCGACGTCGTGCGCTTTTCGTCGCCGTCGTTGCGGTACTTGATCGTGGGAAAGTGGATGAAGCCATGAGGCTTGGCTGGTCCCCCCGACAGGAATCGAACCTGTATCTAGCGCTTAGGAGGCGCTTGTTCTATCCATTGAACTACGGGGAGCGCCATGTCCGGGTGCTCGCACAAAAAACGCGAACCGGACGGCAGTGTGGACAGCGCGCAGAGTATAGCAAACGCGCGGCGCGTCGGCGGGGCGGAATGCACGCCGACGCGCGCGATCGCGCAATTAGCCGCGATCAGAACATCGTGGAATCAGAAATCGACGACAACAAAATCTTCCTTGCCCACGTCGCACAACGGGCAGCGCCAGTCGGCGGGAATGTCGGCGAAACGGGTGCCGGGTGCGATGCCTTCGTCGGGCAGCCCTTCCGCTTCGTTGTAGACCCACCCGCAAATCAGGCAGACCCAGCTCTGGTATTCGGTTACTTCGCTCATGTGGCGCTCGGTAAAAATGAAAATCCGGTGATGCCATCCGCGGCCTGGCCGCGGACGAAAGGCGCAATGGTACCGGAATTTCGCCGAACGGCTCCGCAACGTCGTTTTAAACGTACGCATCGCGAACAACACAACCGGACCACACGTGCCGTACGTGCGGTGTATGCTTCCCGGGCTGTCCAACCATAAGGAGAATGCGATGCTGAACAAAAAGTGGATCGCGAGTGCGGTATGCGTGGCGGCGATGGCCGTGTCGACGGTCGCGCGGGCCGAGGCGCGCGTGTTTTTCGAAGCGCCGAGCGACGGCGCGACGGTGTCGAATCCGGTGCTCGTGAAGTTCGGGCTCGAAGGGATGGCGCTTCGGCCCGCCGGCGACATGACGCCGGATACCGGCCATCATCACCTGCTGATCGACGGCCGGCCGATTCCGAAGGGCGACGTGATTCCCGCAGGCGAGCGTTCGCTGCACTTCGGCAAGGCGCAGACCGAAACCGAGCTCAGGCTGCCGCCCGGCCAGCACACGCTGACACTGCAGTTCGGCGACGGCGCGCACCGCTCGTACGGCCCCGAAATGAGCTCGACGATCTCCGTGAACGTCAAGTAAGCACGCATATCCGCGAGGGCGGCCGGGCCGTCCTCGTGACGGAGTGAGCCCGCGCCTGCGGGCGCGGGTGCCCGCCGCGCGCGCGGCACTCGACCTCCGGCAACCGGCCCGCGCGACCGGTCCTGCACCTTATCCGTCCGGCCATACCGGTACCGGCGCCCGCGACCGGTACAATGGGTGCTTCCGATTTCTCTCTTCGCCGTCTCCCCATGTCGCTCTATTCCATTACCGGCGCGCAGCTCGCGTTCGGTCACGTCGCGTTGCTCGATCACGCGGATTTCTCGCTGGAAGCCGGCGAGCGCGTCGGCCTGATCGGCCGCAACGGCGCGGGCAAGTCGTCGCTGCTGAAGATCGTCGCCGGGCTCGCGAAGCCCGACGACGGGCTGGTCACGCGCCAGCAGGAGCTCGTGACCGTCTATGTGCCCCAGGAGCCCGAGTTCGAGCCGGGCGCGACGGTGTTCGATGCGGTCGCGTCGGGGCTCGCGCACACGCGCGAAGTGCTCGAAGAATACGACTCGATCGCGCACCGCCTCGCGGATACGCCCGAAGGCGCCGAACACGATGCGTTGCTCGCGCGAATGAACGCGCTGCAGTCGTCGCTCGACGCGCACGACGCGTGGAACTGGCGCACGCGCGTGTCGATGACGCTCGCGCAGATTGGCCTGGCGGACGTCGACGCGCGCGTCGACGCGCTGTCGGGCGGGATGCAGAAGCGGGTCGCGCTGGCGCGCGCGCTGGTGCTGCAGCCTGACGTGCTGCTGCTCGACGAACCGACCAACCACCTCGACTTCGACGGCATCCGCTGGCTGGAGGAGCTGCTCGTCGCGCAGCGCGCGGGCCTGCTGTTCATCACGCACGATCGCGCGTTCCTCGACCGCGTCGCGACGCGCATCGTCGATCTCGACCGCGGCCGGCTGTTGTCGTACCCGGGCAATTTCTCGGCGTACCAGACGCGCAAGGCGCAGCAGCTCGAAGTCGAGCGGGTGGAAAACGAGAAGTTCGACAAGCTGCTCGCGCAGGAGGAAGTGTGGATCCGCAAGGGGGTCGAAGCGCGCCGCACGCGCAGCGTCGGCCGCATCGCGCGGCTCGTGCAGATGCGCAACGAGCGCGCGGAGCGCCGCAATTCGCAGGGCAACGTGAAGCTCGACGTCGCGCAGGGCGAGAAGTCCGGCAAGATCGTCGCGGAGCTGACCGACGTGACGAAGCGCTACGGCGGCCGCACGGTCGTCGATCGCTTCTCGACGACGGTGATGCGCGGCGACAAGATCGGCTTCATCGGCCCGAACGGCGCCGGCAAGACGACGCTGCTCAAGCTGATTCTCGGCGAACTGAAGCCCGACGAAGGCACGGTGCGCACCGGCACGAACCTGCAGGTCGCGTATTTCGACCAGATGCGCGCGCAGCTCGACCAGGAAAAGAGCCTCGCGGATACCATCAGCCCCGGCAGCGAATGGGTCGAGATCGGCGGCGTGCGCAAGCACGTGATGAGCTATCTCGGCGATTTCCTGTTCGCGCCGGAGCGCGCGCGTTCGCCGGTGAAGTCGCTGTCGGGCGGCGAGCGCAACCGGCTGCTGCTTGCGCGCCTGTTCGCGCGTCCGGCCAACGTGCTGGTGCTCGACGAACCGACCAACGACCTCGACATCCCGACGCTCGAACTGCTCGAGGAGCTGCTGGCCGACTACGACGGCACGGTGCTGCTCGTCAGCCACGATCGCGCGTTCCTCGACAACGTCGTGACGTCGGTGATCGCGTCCGAGGGCGACGGCAAGTGGCGGGAATATGTCGGTGGCTTCACCGACTGGCAGATCCAGAGCGCGCGCGCGGATCAGCTCGCGCAGCAGGAAGCCGCGAAGCGTGCGGTGAAGGAAGCGGCGCCCGTCAAGGACGAGCCGGCAAAAAGCGCCGCGGGCCGCAATGCGCAGCGCACGGTGAAGCTGTCGTTCAACGAGCAGCGCGAGCTCGATTCGCTGCCGGAGAAGATCGCCGCGCTCGAGGAGGAGCAGAGGACGATCAATGCCCGGCTCGAAGACGGTTCGATCTTCGCGAAGGATCCGCAGGAAGGCACGCGCCTGACCGAGCGGTTCGCGGCGATCGACGACGAATTGCTCGCGGCGCTCGAACGGTGGGAAACGCTCGAGGCGAAGCGCAAGCCGGCGTAATCCGCATGACGCGTCGCGCGGCCGGCGGCCGCCGCGCGCGATTGCGCGATTGGCGTGCCACGCGGAACCAGTAAAATACCGCGCGTCCCGGGCAGCGCAGCCAACGCCGCGCGCCCGCTTTCGGAGCAGTCCAAGCACACCGTTGTTTCGATTCGCTTTTTTACGGAACTCAACGTTTTGTCCACGACGTTATCCACACGAGGTGTGGACAACGTCCCGATGAATGACGAAATTCAGCGCCTATGTCAACGAAGAAACCCAGCGCGGCCTATAGCGAAGCATCGATCAAGGTGCTCAAGGGTCTCGAGCCGGTCAAGCAGCGTCCCGGCATGTACACCCGTACCGAGAATCCGCTGCACATCATCCAGGAAGTCATCGACAACGCGTCCGACGAGGCGCTCGGCGGCTACGGCAAGCAGATCACCGTCACGCTGCACGCCGACCAGTCGGTCTCGGTCGAAGACGACGGCCGCGGCATCCCGTTCGGCATGCACCCCGAAGAAGGCGTGCCGGTCGTCGAGATCGTGTTCACGCGCCTGCATGCGGGCGGCAAGTTCGACAAGGCCGCCGGTGGCGCCTATACGTTCTCGGGCGGCCTGCACGGGGTCGGCGTGTCGGTCACGAACGCACTCGCGACGCGTCTCGACGTGACGGTGTGGCGCGATGGCAAGATCGCCGAACTCGGCTTCGCCGACGGCGACGTCGTGAAGCCGCTGTCCACGCAAGGCGCGGGCCGCGGCGAGAAGAAATCCGGCACGCGCGTGCAGGTGTGGCCGAATCCGAAGTACTTCGATTCGCCGAACCTGCCGCTCGGCGAGCTGCAGCGCCTGCTGCGCTCGAAGGCCGTGCTGCTGCCGGGCGTCGAGGTCGTGCTCGTCAACGAGAAGACCGGCGAGCGCCAGACGTGGAAGTATGAAGACGGCCTGCGCGGCTACCTGCTCGACGAAATGAACGGCAGCGAACTGCTGATCCCGCTGTTCGAAGGCGAGCGTTTCGCCGATTCACGTTCGACCGACGAAACCTTTGCAGAGGGCGAGGGCGCGTCGTGGGTCGTCGCATGGAGCGAGGAAGGCTCGCTCGTGCGCGAGTCGTACGTGAACCTGATCCCGACGCCGGCCGGCGGCACCCACGAGTCGGGCCTGCGCGACGGCCTCTACCAGGCCGTGAAGAGCTTCGTCGAGTTGCACAACCTGCAGCCAAAGGGCGTGAAGCTGCTCGCGGAAGACGTGTTCGCGCGCGTGTCGTTCGTGCTGTCCGCGAAGGTGCTCGATCCGCAGTTCCAGGGGCAGATCAAGGAGCGGCTGAACAGCCGCGACGCGGTGAAGCTCGTATCGTCGTTCTCGCGTCCGGCGCTCGAGTTGTGGCTGAACCAGCACGTCGAGCACGGCAAGAAGCTCGCCGAACTCGTGATCAAGCAGGCGCAGGCGCGCACGCGCGCCGGCCAGAAGGTCGAGAAGCGCAAGAGCTCGGGCGTCGCGGTGCTGCCCGGCAAGCTGACCGATTGCGAGACGGAAGATATCGCGCGCAACGAACTGTTCCTGGTCGAGGGCGACTCGGCGGGCGGCTCCGCGAAGATGGGCCGCGACAAGGAATACCAGGCGATCCTGCCGCTGCGCGGCAAGGTGCTGAATACGTGGGAAACCGAGCGCGACCGCCTGTTCGCGAACAACGAGGTGCACGACATCTCGGTCGCGATCGGCGTCGATCCGCACAGCCCCGACGACACCGTCGACCTGTCGAACCTGCGCTACGGCAAGATCTGCATCCTGTCGGACGCGGACGTCGACGGCTCGCACATCCAGGTGCTGCTGCTCACGCTGTTCTTCAAGCATTTCCCGCAACTGATCGAGCGCGGCCACGTGTACGTCGCGCGTCCGCCGCTGTTCCGCGTCGACGCGCCCGCGCGCGGCAAGAAGCCCGCGCAGAAGCTCTATGCGCTTGACGACGGCGAGCTCGAGGCGATCCTCGACAAGCTGCGCAAGGACGGCGTGCGCGACACGCAGTGGAGCATCAGCCGCTTCAAGGGCCTCGGTGAAATGAGCGCCGAGCAGCTGTGGGACACGACGATGAATCCCGACACGCGCCGCCTGATGCCGGTGAAGCTCGGCGAGCTCGACTACGAGGCGACCGTCGCGCGGATGACGATGCTGATGGGCAAGGGCGAGGCAGCCGCGCGGCGCGGCTGGCTCGAGGAAAAGGGCAACGACGTCGAAGCGGACATTTAAGCGGAGCGTTCCGCGCGGCCGGGCATGACGCCCGGCCCGGCCTCACGCCACTTACGAATACGGAATTCAGATGGACGACAATACTTCCGATCTCTTTGCCAGCCCCGACGCGCCCGAGAGCGACGCGCTGACGCTCGGCAACTACGCGGAGCAGGCGTATCTCAGCTACGCGGTCAGCGTCGTGAAGAGCCGCGCGCTGCCCGACGTGTGCGACGGCCAGAAGCCGGTGCAGCGCCGGATCCTGTTCGCGATGAACGAAATGGGCCTCGGCCCGGACGCGAAGCCGGTGAAGTCGGCGCGCGTCGTGGGCGACGTGCTCGGTAAATACCACCCGCACGGCGACCAGTCGGCGTACGACGCGCTCGTGCGTCTCGCGCAGGATTTCTCGCTGCGCTACCCGCTGATCGACGGGCAGGGCAACTTCGGCTCGCGCGACGGCGACGGCGCGGCGGCGATGCGATACACCGAAGCGCGGCTCACGCCGATCTCGAAGCTGCTGCTCGACGAGATCGACCAGGGCACGGTCGACTTCATGCCGAACTACGACGGCTCGTTCGAGGAGCCGAAGACGCTGCCGAGCCGCATGCCGTTCGTGCTGCTGAACGGTGCGTCGGGTATCGCGGTCGGTCTCGCCACCGAAATCCCGTCGCACAACCTGCGCGAAGTCGCGGCGGCGGCGGTCGCGTTGATCCGCAATCCGAAGCTCTCGCATGCGGAGCTGATGAACCTGATCCCCGGCCCGGATTTCCCGGGCGGCGGCCAGATCATCTCGAGCGACACGGAAATCGCGGCGGCCTATGAAACCGGCCGTGGCAGCCTGAAGGTGCGCGCGCGCTGGAAGATCGAGGATCTCGCGCGCGGCCAGTGGCAACTGGTCGTCACCGAGCTGCCGCCGAACACGTCGGGCCAGAAGGTGCTCGAGGAAATCGAGGAGCTGACGAACCCGAAGCTCAAGCTCGGCAAGAAGACGCTCACGCCCGAGCAGCTCAACACGAAGAAGGCGATGCTCGACCTGCTCGACGCGGTGCGCGACGAGTCGGGCAAGGAAGCGGCGGTGCGGCTCGTGTTCGAGCCGAAGTCGCGCACGATCGACCAGACGGAATTCGTGAACACGCTGCTCGCGTACACGAGCCTGGAGTCGAACGCGACGCTGAACCTCGTGATGATCGGCGCCGATGGCCGGCCGGGCCAGAAGGGCCTGCTGACGATCCTGGACGAATGGGTGAAGTTCCGCCAGCTGACGATGACGCGCCGTTGCCGCCATCGTCTCGCGAAGGTCGACGACCGCATCCACATCCTCGAAGGGCGGATGATCGTCTTCCTGAACATCGACGAGGTGATCCGCATCATCCGCGAGTCGGACGAGCCGAAGGCCGCGCTGA
>Ga0209147_100378_pt1 | contig 30960 bp, 24 predicted proteins | sample AraplaCol_mLB_r2_FD_184278 | JGI IMG/M metagenome (GOLD analysis project Ga0209147, IMG submission 184278) | Arabidopsis root microbial communities from North Carolina, USA - plate scrape CL_Col_mLB_r2 (SPAdes) (version 2) | ecosystem: Host-associated > Plants > Roots > Endosphere | place: USA... | reverse complement strand
GCGGCACGATCGCCGCCGCGCCGAATTCCTTCGCGAGCCGCTCGCTGGTCGCGCGCTCCGCGTCGTTGCCCCACGGCAGCACGAGCGACGCGCCGCGCCGCACGAGCGCCTGGCCGAGCTCGATCCATGCGGCGTCCGGCCACTGCTTGTCGGCACGCGACGTCGCGTGGACGAACACCACGTACGGCACCGGCAGGTTCAGGCCGAGCGCGGCCACCGCGAGCGCCGCCGCGCGCGTATCGAGGCCGAAGTCGACCGGATCGGCCGGCGTCGGCGCCGGGTCACCCAGCGCGGCCGCGACGAGTTGCCGCGAGCGCTCGACGACGTGCGTGCGCGGCGCGATCGGCACCCGCTTGCGATAGAAGAAACGCACGGGCCACTCGTAGCCGGCGCCGTCGGTGCGGTTGCCGAGCCCGACGAGCGGGCCGCGCGCCCAGCTCGCGACCCAGGCCGTCTTGATGAGGCCCTGGCAATCGATCACGAGGTCGTACTGCTCGGCCGCGAGGCGCTGGCGGAACGCGCGGATCTCGCGCCACGTGGCGCCCGAGAACGGCTTCTTGCGCCAGCGCCGCAACGAAAACGGCAGCACGTTGCGCACGCCGTCGACGAGCTTCACGAGGTCGACGAAGCTTTCCTCGACGAGCCAGTCGATCTGCGCATCGGGGTGGCGGCGCCGGATATCGGCGATCACCGGCATGTTGTGCACGACGTCGCCCAGCGACGACACGCGCACGATCAGGATCTTTTGCACGCTGAAAAAACGCCGGCTGGCAGCCGGCGACAGGCATAAAGACGCGATTTTATCGCGCCCGGGGGGCCGGACAGACAAAAAGCGGCCGCACGCCTTGGGCATGCGCCGCTTTTCGGGGATGGCGCGACGATTGGACCCACCCTCGCGCCGTGGGCGCCCCGCCGGCCGCCGATGCTCAGAACGGCAGCTTGACGTCCGGCTTCGCGGCCGTCAGCACGCGGCGGAAGTCTTCCTGGATGCGCTCAAGCCCTTCCTGCGTCTCGGCCTCGAAACGCATCACGACGACCGGCGTCGTGTTCGACGAACGCGCGAGGCCGAAGCCATCCGGGTACTCGACACGCAGGCCGTCGATCGTCACGACTTCCTCGGCGCCGTCGAACTTCGCCTCCTTCTGCAGCTTGTCGATCAGGCGGAAGTTCTCGCCTTCGTCGAGCCAGAGCTGCAGTTCGGGCGTGCTCATCGCGTCCGGCAGCCCGTTCAGCAGCGCGCTCGGGTCGGCCGTCTTCGCGAGGATCTCGAGCAGGCGCGCGCCCGTGTAGAGGCCGTCGTCGAAGCCGTACCAGCGATCCTTGAAGAACACGTGGCCGCTCATTTCACCGGCGAGCGGCGCACCCGTCTCGCGCAGCTTCGCCTTCACGAGCGAGTGGCCCGTCTTCCACATCAGCGGCTCGCCGCCCTTCGATTTCACCCATTGCGCGAGATGGCGCGTGCACTTCACGTCATAGATGATCTGCGCGCCCGGATTGCGCGACAGCACTTCTTCCGCGAACAGCATCAGCTGGCGGTCCGGATAGATGATCTGGCCGTCCTTCGTGACGACGCCCAGGCGATCGCCGTCGCCGTCGAACGCGAAGCCGATCTCGGCGTCGGTGTCCTTCAGCGCCTGGATCACGTCCTGCAGGTTTTCCGGGTGGGCGGGATCGGGGTGGTGGTTCGGGAAGGTGCCGTCGATGTCGGTGAAGCGCTCGACGAGTTCGCAGCCGAGCGCCTTGAACAGGCGCGTCGCGAGCGGGCCGGCCACGCCGTTGCCGGCGTCGACGACGAGCTTCATCGGGCGGGCCGGCTTGATGTCGCCGACGATGCGCGCGATGTACTGGTCGGCCACGTCGAACTGTTCGTACGAGCCGCTGCCCGTTTCGAAGCGCTCGTCGACGATGCGGCGGTACAGCGCCTGGATCTGCTCGCCGTAGATCGCGGCGCCGCGCAGCACCATCTTGAAGCCGTTGTAGTCGGGCGGGTTGTGGCTGCCCGTGACGACGATGCACGAATCGACGCGGCGCTCGCCGTCCTTCAGCGCGAGCGGCACGTTCGCCGCGAAATAGCCGACCGGCGTGGGCACCATGCCGACGTCGACGACGTCGACGCCCGCCGCACGCAGGCCGTCGGCCAGCGCGCCGACGAGCTCCGGCCCGGACAGACGGCCGTCGCGCGCGACGACGACCGCATCGCCGCCCTGCGCGCGCACTTCGCTGCCGAATGCCCGGCCGATCCCGCGCGCCGTGTCGGTGTCGAGCGTCTTGCCGACCACGCCACGAATGTCATATGCCTTGAAGATGGATTGGGAGATCATCGATTCACTTCTCTCAGTTGCATGCATGGAAAATTGTCTGGCTTGCCTGGCCGCCGCTCGCCGGTGCCGCGCATGATACATGCCCGCCCGGCGAGGAGCGCACCCGCTGGCGCAGAACGGCGGAAGCCACCCCGATCCCACTTATAATCGCGGGTTTTAATGACGCGCATGCCGCCCATTTTAATGCCTAGCCGTCCCGTCGCCGCCGACCTGCAGCCCCCGGGCGCCCTGCCGGCCCCCTTGCGCGCACGCCGCCACAGCGCATGCTGAAGCGCTTCGGCAACCCGGACGTCGCGAAGGCCGTCGCGAATCTCGTCTGGCTGGGGCTCGAACGGCTCACGCAGATCGGCGTCGCGATCGCGATCAGCGGCCTGCTGGCCCGTTATTTCGGGCCGGATGTGTTCGGCAAATGGCAGTATGCGAATACGCTCCTCCTGGTACTGGCGCCGCTCACCTGGGTGTGCGGCGCGGAAATCCTCGTCCCGACCATCGTCCAGCGCCCGCCCGCCCAGCTCGGCGCGGTACTCGGCAGCGCATTCGCGCTGCGCATCGCCGTCTCCGCCGCCGCGCTCGTCGCGACCTGGATCGCGATCGCCGCGGGCGCCTTCGATCCGCTGGTCGGCGCGATGCTCGCCGGCCTGGCGGTTACGATGGTGTTCCGCGAACCGTTCGTCGGCGTCATCAACGCGTGGCTGCAGAGCATGACCTACAGCAAGCCGCAGCTCGTCGCCAGCATGGTCACCGCGCTGGCGAAGGCGCTGCTCGTCTGGCTGCTCGTCCGTGCGGCCGCGGGCCCCGCCCGCTTCGCGTGGCTGTGGGCGCTCGAGGCCGCCGCCATCGGTTTCGCGCTGATGCTGTACTACCGACATCGTAACGGCGGCTCGCTCGGCTGGACGTTCGACAAGCCGCTGTTCAGGCACTTTGCGACGGCCGGCACCGTGTTCTGGCTCGGCCTCATCTGCATGTACCTGTTCCTGAAGCTCGACCGCCTGATGCTCGAGCGTCACGTGTCGTTCGCCGATCTCGGCCGCTACTCGGCCGCGCAGCAGCTCAACGAGAACTGGATCACGCTCGCGCTGATGCTCGCGCAGACGATCGCGCCGGCCTTCGTCTATCGCGTGCAGGACGTCGCGCGGCTGCGCCGCAACATCGTCCGGCTGATCGCGATGACGGCCGGCCTGATGACGGCCGGCGCGCTCGTGCTCGACGCCGCCGCCCCGCTGATCGTCGGCAAGGTGTTCGGCCACGGCTACGAGGCGTCGGTCGACATCTTCCGCTGGGCGGTCTGGCTGTCGGTGCCGGCCGGCATCGAGGCGATAGGCAATCTTATCGTTCTCAAATATCAAGCAAAATTCGTGTTGCTGTCGAAATGGCTGCTCGCGCTCGCGATCGCCGCGCTCGTCAACCTGTTCGCGATCCCGCGGCTCGGCCTGTACGGCGCGCTCGTCGGGCTGGCGGCCGGCTATCTGGCCGCCGCCGCCGTCAACTTTTATTACATCCGTTTCAAGCTGCGACCATGACGTCCCCTGATTGCCCGACCCCGCTCGACGACGTGGCCGTGCTGATGCCGGCCTACAACGGGCACGACGACGTCGTTCGGACCCTCGCATCGTTTCGCGAGGACACGCCCGTGCACGTGCTGATCGTCGATGACGGCAGCACGCCGCCGATCGTCGCGCCCGACCTGCCCGGCCTCACGATCGACGTGCTGCGCATGCCGGAGAACGGCGGCATCGAGCGCGCGCTCGCGGCCGGCATCGACGCGCTCGCCGCGCGCGGCTTTCGCTTCGCGGCCCGCATCGACGCGGGCGATCTCGCTGCGCCACAGCGCCTCGCGAAGGAGCGCGCGTATCTCGGCGCCCATCCGCGCGTGGCCTGCGTCGGCATGTGGACGCAGGTCGTGTCGCGCGCCGGCGAACCGCGCTTCATGCTGACGCCGCCCGCCGATCCGCGCACGCTGCGCCGCACGCGCTTTCTGCGCTCGCCGCTCGTGCATCCGTCGGTCATGCTGCGCATCGACGCCGTGCGCGAAGTGGGGAACTATCGTGCGAAATACCGCGCGGCCGAGGATCTCGATCTTTTCTTGCGGTTAATGCAACGCTACGATTGCGCGAACCTGCCGGAACTCGGCCTCTATTACGAACTGAACGAGGGCGGGATCAGTGCGACCAAGCGCCGGCGCCAGCTGGTGTCGACGCTCACGCTGCTGTTGAGCCACTTCAACGCGCTGAACCCGTACGACTGGGCCGGCCTCGCCAAGAACCTGCTGCATTTCGTGACGCCGTACCGTACGTTGCAGCGGATCAAGCAGACGCTGTTCGCCGCCCGGCCGTCCGCCTGACGCGTAGCCGGCGTTTTCGGCCATTTCGACGCTTTATTTTTTCTTTTTTTCATGTCCGCCACCTCCCCGCTGCGCATCGCGCTCGTCTGCAACACGGCCTGGGCGATCTACACGTATCGCCACGGGCTGATCCGCGCGCTCGTCGCGCGCGGCGCCGACGTCCTCGTGATCGCACCGCACGACCGCACGGTGCCCCTGCTCGAGCAGATGGGCTGCCGCTACGTGGCGCTCGCGGTCGCGTCGAAAGGCACGAGCCCGCGCGAGGATCTCGGCACGCTTGCCGCACTGTTCCGTCATTACCGCGCGCTGCAGCCCGATCTCGTGTTTCACTACACGATCAAGCCGAACATCTACGGCTCGGTCGCCGCGTGGCTCGCGCGCGTGCCGTCGATCGCGGTGACGACCGGGCTCGGTTACGTCTTCATCCAGAAGAGCCGCGCGGCGAGCGTCGCGAAGCGCCTGTACCGGTTCGCGTTCCGCTTCCCGCGCGAAGTGTGGTTCCTGAACCGCGACGATCTCGCCACCTTCACCGACGAGCAGTTGCTCGCGCATCCCGATCGCGCGCGGCTGCTGCACGGCGAAGGCGTCGATCTCGAACAGTTCGCGCCGGTGCCGCTGCCGGCCGGCAGCGCCCCCGTCTTCATCCTGATCGGCCGCCTGCTGTGGGACAAGGGCGTGCGCGAATACGTGGAGGCTGCGCGCGTCGTGCGCGAGCGCTTCCCGAACGCGCGCTTCCAGCTGCTCGGGCCGCTCGGCGTCGACAATCCGAGCGCGATCGGCCGCGCGGATGTCGATGCGTGGGTCGGCGAAGGCGTCGTCGAGTATCTCGGCGAAGCGCACGACGTGCGCCCCCATATCGCGGCAGCCGACTGCGTCGTGCTGCCGTCGTACCGCGAAGGCGTGCCGCGCACGCTGATGGAGGCATCGGCGATGGGGCGCCCGATCGTCGCGACCGACGTGCCGGGCTGCCGCGACGTCGTCGCCGACGGCGACACGGGCTTCCTGTGCCGCGCACGCGACAGCGCGAGCCTCGCGGAGCAGCTGCTCCGCATGATCGAACTCGGAACGGCCGGACGCGACGCGATGGGCGCGCGCGGCCGGCAGAAGGTCGCGGCGGAATTCGACGAACAGCAGGTCGTCGAACGCTACCGGCGTACCATCCATTCGTTAACCGGCATCACCCTCTGAAGGAGCGCATCTGCAATGACCGCTAAAGGCACCATCCTCGTTACCGGCGGTGCGGGCTACATCGGCTCGCACACGGCCGTCGAGTTGCTCGACAACGGCTTCGATGTCGTGATCGTCGACAACCTCGTCAACAGCAAGGCCGAATCCGTGCGCCGCATCGAGCGGATCACCGGCAAGACGCCCGCGTTCCATCAGGTCGACGTGTGCGACGAAGCCGCGCTCGCGAAGGTGTTCGACGCGCATCCGATCACCGGCACGATTCATTTCGCGGCGCTCAAGGCCGTCGGCGAATCGGTCGAGAAGCCGCTCGAGTACTACCAGAACAACCTCGGCGGCCTGCTCGCCGTGCTCAAGGTGATGCGCGAGCGCAACGTGAAGCAGTTCGTGTTCAGCTCGTCCGCGACCGTGTACGGCGTGCCCGAGCGCTCGCCGATCGACGAGTCGTTCCCGCTGTCCGCGACGAATCCTTACGGCCAGTCGAAGCTGATCGCCGAGCAGATCCTGCGCGATCTCGAGGTGTCGGACCCGACGTGGCGCATCGCGACGCTGCGCTACTTCAATCCGGTCGGCGCGCATGCGAGCGGGCTGATCGGCGAGGATCCGGCCGGCATCCCGAACAACCTGATGCCGTATGTCGCGCAGGTTGCCGTCGGCAAGCTGGAAAAACTGCGCGTGTTCGGCTCCGACTACCCGACGCCGGACGGCACGGGCGTGCGCGACTACATCCACGTCGTCGATCTCGCGAAGGGGCACATCGCCGCGCTCGACGCGCTCGCGAAACGCGACGCGAGCTTCGTCGTGAACCTCGGCACGGGCCAGGGCTACAGCGTGCTGGAAGTCGTGCGCGCGTTCGAGAAGGCATCGGGCCGCCCGGTGCCGTACGAACTCGTCGCGCGCCGCCCGGGCGACATCGCCGAGTGCTACGCGAACCCGCAGGCCGCGGCCGACATCATCGGCTGGCGCGCGACGCTCGGCATCGAGGAAATGTGTGTCGACCACTGGCGATGGCAGGAGGGGAACCCGCGCGGTTTTGTATAATCCGCTGTCCATTTTTCGAGCGATCCCATGCTCAGCTTCGCGTCCGGCTTCATCGTCTCCCTGCTCGTCACGCTGTTCATCGTGCGCTACGCGCACCTTCACGAGAAATTCTCGGTCGACAGCGACCTGGCCGGCGTGCAGAAATTCCACGTGCGGCCCGTGCCGCGCGTGGGGGGCATCGGGATCCTCGCCGGGGTCGTCGTTGCCGCGCTGATTCTGTCCCGGCACTATCCGACGATCGCGGGCAGTATTCTCGGCATCGCGGCCTGCGGGCTGCCGGCGTTTCTGTCCGGCCTCGTCGAGGACCTGACCAAACGCGTGTCGCCGCGCGCGCGGCTGCTCTGCACGATGGGCGCGGCCGCGCTCGCGTTCTGGCTGATGGGTATCGCGGTCACGCGCATCAGCGTGCCGCCGCTCGATTTCCTGCTCCACTACGCGGCCATTTCGGCGTTCATCACCGTGCTCGCGGTCGCGGCGCTCGCGAACGCGGTCAACATCATCGACGGCTTCAACGGGCTCGCGTCGATGGTCAGCTTCATGATGTTCGCATCGCTCGCTTACGTGGCGTTCCAGGTCCGCGACCCGGTCGTCATGTCCGCGTCGATCATCATGATGGGTGCCGTGCTCGGCTTCTTCCTGTGGAATTTCCCCGCCGGGCTGATCTTCCTCGGTGACGGCGGCGCCTATTTCATCGGCTTCATGCTCGCGGAGCTCGCGATCCTGCTCGTGATGCGCAACCGCGAAGTGTCAGCCTGGTACCCGGTGCTGCTGTTCATGTACCCGATCTTCGAGACCTGCTTCTCGATATACCGGAAGAAATTCATTCGTGGGATGTCGCCGGGGATTCCGGACGGCGTGCACCTGCACATGCTCGTGTACAAGCGGCTGATGCGCTGGGCCGTCGGCACGAAACACGCGCACGACCTCACGCGCCGCAATTCGCTGACGTCGCCGTACCTGTGGCTGCTGTGCCTCGTCGCGGTGATACCCGCGACGCTGTTCTGGCGGCACACGGTGCACCTGTTCGTGTTCGTCGTGCTGTTCGCGCTGACCTACGTGTGGCTGTATCTCAGCATCGTGCGGTTCCGCGTGCCGCGGTGGATGGTGGTGAGGAAGGAGCGGCGCAGCCACTGAACCGCTCATAACCCGGCATGAAAAAAGCGCCCCGCGGGGCGCTTTTCTTTTGCTCGGAGCGACTGCCGCGCCGCCGCGGCAAAGGCCGTCAACGGTTCGACGCGACCCGCACGCTCTTCAGGGCCGGCACGGCGGCCGTCTGATACTCGGGCACCCAGCGGCGCAGATCCCGCCGCACTTCGTCGTCGGGCAGCACGCGATGCTGCATCAGCCACGGCAGGAGTTCGTCGAGGAAATTGTCCGGCACCTCGCGGGCACGTGCGATCCGCAGTTTCGGATGCGGTGTGCGCGTCGTCGCTTCGTCGTCCGCGAGCAGTTCCTCGTAGAGCTTCTCGCCCGGCCGCAACCCGGTGAACTCGATCCGGATCTGCTCTTCCGAGAAACCGTACAGGCGGATCAGGTCGCACGCGAGATCGACGATCTTCACCGGCTCGCCCATGTCGAGAATGAAGATTTCGCCGCCATGCCCCATGCTCGATGCCTGCAGCACGAGCTGCGACGCTTCCGGGATCGTCATGAAGAAGCGCGTGATCTCCGGGTGCGTGACCGTCACCGGGCCGCCCTTCGCGATCTGCTGCTGGAACTTCGGAATCACACTGCCTGCGCTGCCGAGCACGTTGCCGAAGCGCACGGTCTCGAACTGCGTGCGCCCGCTCGTCTGCTGCAATGCCTGGCAGGCCATTTCGGCCAGGCGCTTGCTCGCGCCCATCACGTTGGTCGGATTGACGGCCTTGTCGGTCGAGATCAGCACGAAGTGGCGCACGTCGTGACGGATCGCCGCACGGGCCACGCGATACGTGCCGAGCACGTTGTTGCGCAGCGCCTGCCATGCGTTGTGCTCCTCCATCAGCGGCACGTGCTTGTAGGCGGCCGCATGGAACACGATGTGCGGCGCATGGCGCGACATCACCTGATCGAGCAGCAGCGAATCCTTCGCATCGCCGATGATCGGCAGGACAGGCAGGTCGGGGAAGCGCTCGCGCAACTCCTCGATCAGCCGGTACATCGCATATTCGGACAGATCGAACGCGACGAGCTGCGCAGGCGCGAAGCGCAGGATCTGCCGGCACAGCTCCGAGCCGATCGAGCCGCCTGCGCCCGTCACCATCACGACGCGGCCGCGCAGCAGCGCCTCGACGTGCGGCGTGTCGATCGTCACGGCATCGCGCCCGAGCAGATCCTCGAGATCGATATTCCGCACCTGCGACAGGAAGCCCTGCCCCGGCATCAGCGCGGTCAGCGACGGCAGCACCATCGCCTTCACGCCGGCACGCACGCACAGCGTCGCGACGCGACGCTGCGTTTCGACAGAGGCCGACGGAATCGCGATGATCGCGTACTCGACCTTCATCGCGTCGGTCCAGTGCTTGAGGTCGTTGAACGAGCCGAGCACCTTGTAGCCGTAGATTTCGCGGCCCTGCTTCGTGACGTCGTCGTCGAGCAGGCCCACGAGGCGCCATTCGCCGGAGCGCGACAGTTCGCGCGCGAGACTCGCGCCGGCCGTGCCGGCGCCGAGCACCAGCACCGGCTTGCCCTTGCCGACGAGGCCGCCGTACAGGTAGTACTCTTTCGTCGCACGATACAGCGCGCGCGCGCCGCCCATTGCCAGGAACAGCATCAGCGGCGACACGAGCAGTACCGAGCGCGGAATGATCGGCACGGGCTGGAACATCACGGCGCCGATCATCACGATCACGCCGCCGCCGACCACCGCCTTCGCGATACGCATCAGGTCGGGCAGGCTCGCGAATACCCACAGCCCGCGATACAGGCCGAATATGTGGAACATCAGCGCGTATACGGGCAAAACCCACGTCAGCGCCATGAGCGCCCCGCCGAGGAAATCGGGTGGAACGCTACCGTTGAAGCGGACGAGATAAGCAAACAACCACGCGGCAAGAACCGCCAGCAGGTCGAACAGGAAAGCACTCAGTGACAGCCAAGATGCTTTGGATCGCAACATCGGCGGGAGACCTCAAGATTTATTTTGGGCGGCCGTACCGACCCGTCGCCAGCGCGCGTCGATCGCGCAACCGATACACGCCAGCACGCCATACCAGGCGACAAACAGCCCCCACTGCTGCAATGTCGGCCGGCCCAATGCCCACAGTCCCGTGATTATGCCCGCGAGCATCACGAGGTACCAGTAAATGGCGGTGCGCCGATGACCAGTGCCGGAACGCACCATGCGCTGATAGTAATGCTCCCGGTGCGCCTGCCAGAACTTTTCCCCGCGTAACAAACGTCTCGCAAGTGTTACAGATGCATCAGCAATAAAGGGCGAGAACACCATCGCCGGGAACCAGATCGGCCATACCCCGCCTCGCCAGCCCCAGTAGCCGAGTGCGCCCGCCATGAAGCCGAGCGGAATCGAGCCCGCGTCGCCGAGAAACAGCTTCGCCGGATGGAAATTAAGCAGCAGGAAGCCGAACGCGGCTCCCGCGATCGCTGCGCCGCCCACGACAAGATCCGGCGCCGGCTGCACGCCGGCCTGGGCGGCAACAGCGTAGGCACCGAATCCGAACAGCGCCATGCCGCCGGCGAGACCGTCCGCGCCATCCATGAAGTTGTACAGATTGGTCAGCCAGACCATCCCGAAACCGACGCCGGCAAGGAGCCACCACGGCGCGGCGGCCGGATAGACGACGATCAGCGCAGCGACCGCGACAAGGTGCGCGGCGAACCGGACCCGCGCCGGCAATCCACGCCGATCGTCGAGCTGCGACAGCGCGGCCAGCCCCGTGGCGGCCACGGCAATCAGCCACATCGACGGCGCAAGCCACAGCATCGTGATCACGCACACCGGCACGATGCCCCAGCCGCCAACGCGCGGCGTCGGCAGCGTGTGCAGCGAACGATCGTTTGGAATATCGGTCGCGAGTCGCCAGGCCAGTCCGGTGGCGAGCAGCGTCCGCAGGATGAGCGTCGTGGCGACGGCGGCGGTCAGAGCCACTCCGGTCGCCATGAGCCACGTGGTAATCGCGGGATGCATATTGTCTATTTCTGTTTGTCGCGCGAACGATACCACGCGGCGGTCGCTTCGAGGCCCTGCCGCGTCGTATGAGGCGGTTGCCAGTCAAGCACGCGCTTCATGCGGCCGGCATCGAGCTGCAGGCTGCCTGTCAGGCGATCAACGGCGGCGCTGCGGCCGGTCAGCCTGCCGAGCACGGCCAGCAGCGTGACGGGTACCGGGAACAGCCGCGCCGGCCGGCCGAGCGCGTCGCCGACCATCCGCAACAACCCGGCAACCGACGGCGCATCGTCGTCGGCAACATGAAAGCACTCGCCCGCGGCCCGCGGGTCGATTGCGCAGCGCAGCAACGCGTCCGCGAGATTGTCGACGTAGACGAGGCTGCGACGTGCGGCGATCGCGCCCAGCGGAAGCGGCAGTCCTCGCGACACGACGTCCATCATTCTCAGGAAGTTCGCGCGCACGCCCGGGCCATAGACGAGCGGTGGACGGACGACGACCACATCGACACCCGCGCGCAACCCGAATTGCGCGAGCGCCTGTTCCGCGCGCAATTTCGAACGTCCGTATGGATCCTGGGGCGCAGGCGTGACGTCTTCCGCGAGCGGTACACCGCGATCGCCCTCGGCGACCGCCTTGATGCTGCTGGCGAACACGAAACGTCGGGCGCCGTGCGCGTGCGCCGCCTCGGCCACGCGCAGCGTCCCCGCAACATTGGTCGCCTCGAACGCGGCATCCGGATCGGGCGACTCGTCGCGCATCACGTGGACGCGCGCAGCCAGGTGAATCACGCAATCTGCTTCGAGATCGGCCGGCCACGCGTCCACGAGCCCGGCGAAATCCGGTGCGTCATGTACCCATTCGCGCACCCCGGCGACACACCCGCCGGGACGGCGCACCAGCGCCGTGACCGTATGTCCTGCCGCGAGCGCCAGCCGGCAGACCGCGCGGCCGACGAAGCCGTTGGCGCCCGTCACGACGATGCGGGTCACCAGAGCCTCCAGCCGAAGCGATTGTAGAACTTGAACGCCGACGCCGCGAACATGCGGATGTGTGCGAAGCCCTTGCGGGACGCGCCGCCGCCGTGGTGGATCACGCGCGCCAGCGGTACATAGACAGTGCGCGCGCACTGGCCGGTCCGCAAGCTGAGATCGTAATCCTCAAAGTACAGGAAATAGCGCGGATCGAAGCCCTGCAGACGTGCGAGCACGTCGGTACGAAACAGCATGAAGCAGCCGCTGACGATCGGCGGATCCCACACGACGTCCGTTTCGTTGATGCGATCGCGCATCTCGTAGCTGGCCAGCCGACGCTCGAACGGCTGGCGCAGGGGCGACGGCAGGAAGCCCCTGACCAGGAGATCCACCAACGCCGGATAGCGGCGGCACAGATACTGGATCCGGTCCGAATCGTCGCCGATGCGCGGCGTCAGCAAGCCCGCTTCGGGATGCGTATCGAGAAAGTCGAGCGCCTGCACGAGTGCATCCGGCTCGAGGTCGATATCGGGGTTAAGGATCAGGTGATAGCGACTGCGCGCCGCTTCGATCGCGAGGTTGTGCCCGCGTCCGTAGCCGACGTTGCCGTGACCGGACAGCACGCCGTACCTGATGCCAGCCTGTTCGAACGCGGCACGATCTGCCGCGAGGTCCGGCAAGCCGCCGTTATCGACCACGCACACGCCGATCGCGCTGACACCGCGCACGGCCTGGAGACGCGCACATGCCGCGCGGAGACTGGAGAACGTACGTGCGAGAAGCGCGTCGTCCGGGTGGTACGTCACGATGGAAATCGACAGGATTTCGTCGACGGGATGCGGAGCGTGATTGACTGCTTGCGGATGAGATGTCACGTGCTGACTATCGTTAACATTTGGCGCGAGGGGGAATCTGCCAGTGTGCACAGCGGCCTGCGCACACAAACTGGATTGCCATTTGTAGCAATTATGCCGTGGCGGCGGGCGCCACGGGCGTCCTGGCCGGAAAAAGGGCCGCAATACAGGGGTGTGCGGCCCCGCCTCGGCCGGCTCCGAAACGCCAAATGCTTCTGTATATAATGCGTCACCTCGATACGCATCCGCCAGTTGCACCCTATGTTTGATATTTCGGTGATTCTCAACGCTCACAATGAGGGCGGCATCATCAACCGGACGCTCCGGTCCCTGGCTGAAGCGGCAGACTTCGCAAGAGCCCGCGGTATCACCCTGGAAATTGTCGTCGTCCTCGACAACCCGAACGAAGCGACCCGCTCCGTCATCGCGTCGGCCGACCTCTCCAGTTTCGACGGAGTCCAGACGATCGAGGTGTCGAACCGCTCGCTGGGTCTCAGCAGAAACTCTGGTTGCGAGATCGCGCAAGGCGAATATTTCGCCACGGCCGATGCCGACGATCTCGTATCGTTCAACTTCTTCGTCGAAGCGCTGGCCGCGGCGAAACAGTACGGCAACGATGCGCTGCTGTTCCCGCAGTACCTGATCGCATTCGGTTCGATGTACTTCATTACCGAATACGGCGAAGCGGACCTGATGCCGTTCCTGCTCGCGGACATCCATCCGTACGTGTCGCGCGTGTTCTTCCATCGCTCGACGTTCGATCGCCTCAAGTATGTGCACTGCGATACGCAGCGCGGCCACGCATTCGAGGACTGGCACTTCAATTCGTGCGCGATCGCGCTCGGGATGAAGGCACACTACATCCCCGACACTGTTCTTTACTATCGCCAGCGCCAGCAGAGCATCATGGCTGCCGCGCGCAGCCAGAACGTCGAGCTCGAAACGCCGGATACCGACCTGTTCGACCCGGCCGTTTACCTGCGCGTGTTCGCGGACGACTATCGTGCGTACCGCGCCGGCGAACGCATGCTGCCACCGTGGTACGACGTCAAGCAGAAGTTCCTCGGCAGCCGGCTGCTGTCGGACATGACGGAGGCTGCCAACCGTATCGACCCGGCCGTCGACACGCTGTCGCTGCGGCACGGCAGCCAGACGAGCGCGATGTGGTCGACACCCGAACCGTCGGCGGTCTACTACGAGATGTGCGAGGCCATTCGCGACGCCGGCCCGATCACGGACGTATTCCTGATCCCGTTCCTGCCCGCGGGCGGCGCGGAGCGCTACATCCTCGACGTGATGAACGGCCTGCTGGCATGCGGCGCGTCGAAGCGCATCCTCGTGGTGTCCGGCGAGCCGATGGAAAAGCACGCGTGGTTGTCGCGGTTGCCCGACGCGGCGATCTTCGTCGACGTCGCAGTGCTCGGCAAGAAGCTCGACGACCGCCAGCGCGATCGCATCACCGCACGCCTGATTCGCGCCGCGGCGCCCGACGCCCGTCTGCACATTCGCGCATGCGTGTTTTCCCATCGCATGCTGAGCCGCCATTTCGCGCAGTTCAGCGGGCGCGACGTCACGTACTACCGGTTCTGCGACACGCGTGTCTACGAAGACAACGTATCAATCATCTCCGGCGGCGCGGTGGAGTTCCTGACGAACAACATCCAGCTCATCACGCGGATCGTCACCGACAACGGACAAACGGTCGTCGACGACGAATTCATCTTTGGCGCCAGCGCGTCCCGCTGGAACAACCTCCCCGCGCTGCTGCACGGCGTCAAGGAACCGACGCTCCACGCGACGCCGCGTCGTCGCCTGCTGTGGGCGTCGCGGCTGGATGGCCAGAAGCGGCCGCAACTGGCCGTCGCGCTGTCGAAGTACTTCGCGCGGAGCGGTTCCGGCATCACACTCGACCTGTACGGCGGCATCACGCCGGGGTTCGACGTCGACCTGACCGACGCAAACTATAAGGGGCCGTTTTCGGCGTTTGCGGATCTTCCGCTGCACGAATACGATGCGCTCGTCTATACATCATGGTTCGATGGACTGCCGAACGTCATTCTCGAAGCGATGGGGTCGGGGCTCCCGGTCATCGCACCGAACATCGGCGGTATCGGCGAAGCCGTGCTCGACGGCGAGACCGGCATCCTCATCGAGGCATCGAACGACCTCGACGAAGCTGTCGACGCGTATCGCGAGGCCATCGAGCGCCTGTACGCCCAACCCGATTTGCTCGGAGCGCTGTCGAAGCGCGCGTCCGACTACGTTCACGACAAGCATGGCGACGCGCAGTACGTCGCGAACATTCAGCGAATATTCGGTATGAATGCCTCCCATCACGAATCCCACGAGCCCGCACAGGCGCCCGCCGGCCAGACCGCCGCATCCGCGGAAAACCAGGAAGAACTGCGTCGCTTGAGGCGGGAACTCGCGGACGCACGCGCGAAGCTGCTCGTCCACGCACGTGAAGCCGATGTCCTCAGGAGCGAGTCGGTCGAACTGCGGCAATACGCGAACCAGTGGGTCGCGTTTCAGCGCGCCCGCATCTTCATCATCTATCGCGCGTATCTTCGCCTGCACCGGATTCCGGTGCTGGGCCCGCTGCTGCGGGCGATCATGCGTCCGTTTACCGGGAGGAAGTAACTGCGGCACGGCACCGGCCGACAGTCAAACCGTCAGGCCGGGCGCGCGCGTAACGCGCGCCCCACACTCCGGTCAGTCGTGCTGCGCCCGCCCGTACGCCACCATCACGCCGGGCTCTACATACCCGAGCAGACCCGCATAGGTTTCGGCGCTAGTCCACACGATGCGATCGAAGTACGAATTGAATTCCCGCAGAAAATTGAGCACCGGTGGCGGCGCGTCCGCCGCGACGACCATCTCGCATCGCCGCCCCTGCCGCCACACTTCCTTCAGTTGTTCGATCGACGGTATCGACTTCGCGTCGCTCGAAAAACGCGTGACCGGCCCGGTTCGGTCGCGTCCGTCGCAAAGCCACCTGCCGGCAAACTGACGCCGGACGATATTGGTCCGCCTGAACTGGCCGACGCTGTCCGACGAGGTAACGGAGCGCGTATGAATCCGGTGCCGATAGAGTGGTTCATGCAGATACCGGAAATTGCCGAACTCCGCGATCTTCAGCGCCAGCTCCCAGTCCTGGATGCCTGAATAGGCATCGACCGATCCGCCCGACTGCAGATACGCGCTGCGCCGAATCACCTTCAGGTGCGACGCTACCATGCCGTCGAGCAGGTCGCCCTTGATGCTCGCGTCGTTCCGGAACGCGATGCCGGGATAACCGCCATAGTCCGCACGCCGGATTTCGTCACCACTTTCGTCGATGTCGAACCGGTCGGTGAACAGGTAATCGCACGGCTGCCCCTGCGCCAGTACCTGCGCGACGCGGGACAGCGCGCCGGGCGCCAGCGCGTCGTCGCAATCGACGAATGCGACATATTCTCCAGCCGCCTGTTCGACTGCTTCGTTCTGCGTGCGCGAAATACCCCTGTTTTCGCTGTTGAGGACGATCCGCACGTTCGGATGACTGCCCTGCAACGCATGCAGCAGTGCGGTCGTGCGTGCATCGGGAGAACAGTCGTCGACACAGATGATCTCGAATGCGACGTCCTGCTGCTCGATCACGGACAGTAGGCAGCCGTCGATGTAGTCGAAGTGGTTGTATGCCGGGATCACGACGCTGATCAGCGGTGTCGCCGACACTGGCATTTTCGCGATGGCGACCTGCAGGCGCGCCAGCTTCCGCGCAAGCAGATCGGCGGGAGCGGCCGGCGACGTGACAGCCCCCGATCCGGTTTCATGCGCATGGCCGCGCAACTGTGCGATTTCCTCGACGTACGCCGGGTGCTTTCGATAGAAATTCTCGAACCAGTCGACCGCGGATTCGAAAAACACCGGTTCGCGGGCGGACACCATCGCGTCGATCTTGGCCGCAGCATGCAGCCAGCTCTTGCCCATCTTCACGTACGACCGGCGCATGCTTTGCGCATGCTGCCGGTAAATCGCATTGTGCGCGTTGAGGTACGCCATGCGCGCGCCGCGCGCGCTCAGGCCGCACCAGAACAGCCAATCTTCCTTCGCGCGCGCGGACGTGTCGAACGGCGCATCCCTCAGCACCGTTCGGCGAAACAGCGCACAGTGGATCGGAATCGCGAAGCCGCGCTCCCATTTGTACAGAAAATCGGACAGGCTGAGCGACGAGTGCGCGATCGCTTCGTCGTTTTTCGAGAAGACCGAGCGCGTATCGTCGCACAACAGGAAGTTGGACACCGATACGTCAAGTGCATTCGCGATCTGGAAATGCGCAACCTGCAGGTCGAGCTTCGGCGGAACAACGATGTCGTCCGCATCCAGCAACTGCACGAATTCGCCGGTCGCGGCCGCGATACCCGTGTTGCGCGCGCCCGAAAGGCCCGCGTTCTGCTGCGAAATCACCCGCACCATGGGCGACAGCGCTTCTGCTGCACGCAGATGAATTTCGGTCCTGGGTGCCGTGCTACCGTCGTCGACAACAATGATCTCCAGCGGCCCGCGATACGCATCGAGCACCGACGAGATCGATTCATTCAGATACTGCGCCTGATTGAAACAGGGGATTACCACCGATACGAGCGGCAACGACGAATCTCGCGAGTCGTCAGCGCCCGATTCTTTCCGGTCAGCTCCCATAACCTTCCAACTCCTTGACATGCTCGACGAACCGCTGCCACGTATGGCGCCCGTCGATCAGCTCGACGAGCGCGCGGGCGCGCGCTTCGGCTTCCTGCGAATTCGAAATGACTGACTCCATCGCCACGCGATAATCCGCGACCTCCGGCTTCTCCGACAGCGGATATCCGGTCGAATCGGATATCAGTTCGCCAACACCACCGACCGACGGCGCGATGATCGGCATGCCCAGCGCCCCGATCTCGAGCAGGATGTTCGGCATGCCTTCCCACTTCGACGTGAAGATGAAGCCCGTGTACGCTCGTTCGCGCACGAGTTCTTCCGGGGACGTGAACGGCCCCATCAGATGCAGATTCGCGAGATCGGGGAGTTGCTCGCTGACGTTCACAACCGCCTGGCCATAGACGTAGAAATCAATGTGCGGGCATGCCTGCACGAGCGCCAACAGCAGGTCGACACGTTTCTCCTTGTCGAGCCGCCCGGCCCACAGAAACGCCGGGCGCTGCCCCGCCAGATCCTGCCCGCGGCTCGCGATGCGCGCTAACGCGCGCGTCTTCCAGCCGTCGGTCGCCATGCGGCTGGGGTTGTACACGGCACGCAGCTTGTCGCCCTGCTGCCCAAGGTTGTATTCGGCGCGCGCATCGGTCACGAAGCGCTGGTTGTCGGACAGCAGCGCGGTCAGCGCCGGCAGCCCCGGCTGAAGGAAATAAGCGGCGTAGCCGATCTTGCTCTTGCCGTCCTCGGCGAACTGGAACGCAAAAATACTGGCGAACAGACGCGTGATTTCCTTGAGCAGGCTTCCCTGCGAGATGACCGCGTTCCACGCGACTTCGCTATTGATGTTGTGGAACACGGCGGGCCGGATTGCCAGCAGCATGTCGTACAGGAGCGCCTGCTTCAGCGCGTACGAATCGTCGTCGGTGAAATCGCGCAGAACGACTACATGCACGCCATCGATCCGCGCGACGCGCTCGTCGACCAGGTCGCGATCGGCGACGACGATCAGGACCTGACGATCGGGATGGATCTCGCGCAGCGCTCTCGAGAAATTGAGCGCGACATTCTCTGCGCCCCCCGTTCCGAGGAACGGCACCGCAATGACGTGGCTGACGTTTCGCACGCCCCGCTGCGCGAGGTCGAGCAGCAGGTGCTGCAGGCGCGATTCGCGAGCGTGATCGAGCAACTTTTCGCGCCGGACCGCCGAGCGCAACGCCTGACGAATCGACTTGCCTTGACGCAAGGACGTGATAACCGGCGAAATGGCCTTGCGAACGCGCCACTTCGCCTCCTGGCTCACCGGCAGGCGATGGTAGACGCGTTGGGCAAAGTACAGAAGATGCTGGTATCGCGGCATGGTTAGATATCTTGAATCATTCGCTGATAGGCTATCGGCTCAGGCGCCGGTACAGATTATCCGCCTTGCCCCAGATGGTTCCCCTGACACGATCGAGTTCCGTCTGCGCGTCGGCCAGGCTGGCGGTGAGCCGCTCTTCCCGCTCGGCCGCGGCGCGCAGCGCCGCTTTCGCGTGTTCGAGTTCCGTGGCAATGTGCTCGCGCTCGATACGCGCCTGATCCAGTTCGGCAAGCGCGCGGTCACGTTCGCCGCGAATCATCAGTTGAAACGTCGCGGCGTCTTCGGGCGCATGCGCGCCCGCCGCCTGCGCTGAACCAGCGTACTCGCCCTCTAGCCGCGACAGGCGCTCTCGAACGGCGGCAAAAGCTTGCGGCGACCAGCCAGATGCGAGTCTCGTCACGAACGCGGTCAGTTCGCTGTTGAAGAACAGATGCGGCGGAATCCTGAACGTATCCTCGTGACGGTCGTACACGCGCAGCATCTCGATCAGTTCCAGAAACCGCCGCCAGTCGCCGTCGATTTCGAAGAAGCGCCCGACGAACGACTCCATGCTCTTGCGCAGCAAGTCGAAGCGCTCGATCCGCGCGAGGTAAGGATGCACGACACCGCCGGAGATGTCTGCATACTCCCACATCAGCGCATCGCGATTGCGGTGCGTGATGTTGCCGCCGTGCGCACGGTAAAGCAGGAGTGCGTCCTTCATCACATGAAATCGTGCACCGCCGGCGAGCGAACGCAACCAGAAATCCCAGTCCGGCGAGTAAGTCAGATCCTCCCGAAAAAAACCGATTCGATCGTGCATGGACTTCCTGACCAGCACGGTCGAATGGCACAGGTGGTTTTCCCACACCCAGCTGTCGGGCGCATTGAGGTCGAGATCCTGATTGAACCACGGCGCATAAAAGCATTTGTCGACGTCGACCGGCTGGCTCGACGCATCGATTTCCGCCATGAAGCTGCCGCAGATGTCGACATCCGGATGGGTGTCCATGAACGCGACCTGCGCCGCCAGCTTCTCGGGCACGAACACGTCGTCGGAATCCAGGCTCGCGATGAATTCACCGGATGCGAGACGCAGCGCCGTGTTGTACGCCGCGCACGCGCCCTGATTCCGCTCCTGACGCACCGCGCGAATCCGCGGGTCGTCGAACTGCTGGATGACCTCCCAGGAATCGTCGGTCGAGCAGTCGTCGACTATGATCAGCTCCCATGACGCGTACGTCTGGGACAGTACCGACCGAATCGTCTCCCCGATGAATCTGCCGTAGTTGTAAGACGTCGTGAGAACGCTGACACGCGGCCGCGATTCCCCGGTCGCATAATTATTGTTTGCCATTGCAGATGTATTGAATGATGTCGACGATGCGATTCGCGCCGTCCTCTCCGAGTTCGCCGTACAGCGGCAGCGCCAGCACTTCGCGGGACACGCGCGTCGCAACCGGCAGGCGGCCGGGATCAGCGCTCGGCAGGGCGCGATAGCAATTGTGCTCGCTGCAAAGCGGGTAGAAATAGCGCCGCGAAATCACGTTGAACTGCTTCAGCGTGTCGTACAGTTGGTCACGCGACACGCCGCATGCCTGCGGATTCACGCGCACGATGAAGTACTGCATGCTGTGGCCGACGTTCGGCGGCAGCCGGAAGCACGTGATGCCGGGAATCTCGTCCAGGCGGCTCAGATAGACCTGTGCCACGCGCTGCCGCGCGGCGTGCTCTGCATCGTAATGGGCGAGATTGACGAGCCCCAGTGCCGCCTGCACTTCGTTCATCTTGCCGTTGGTACCCGGCATGATGACTTCGGTTTCGTTCAAGATTCCGAAATTCTTCAGCAAATCGACGCGCCGCTTCGTCGCTTCGTCCGCCATCGCCAGCCCACCGCCCTCGGCCGAGTGAAACAGCTTCGTCGCATGGAAGCTGTACATCGTCGCGTCGCCGAACTCGGCGACCGGCTTGCCGTCGATTTCCGTACCGAACGCGTGCGCGCCGTCGTAGAGCACCTTGACGCCGTACTGCTCGCGGATGCGCTCGAACGCCTTCACGTCGCACGGCATCCCGTACACGTGCACGCCGAGCACACCCGTCGTGCGCGGCGTGATCAGCGCTTCGGCCACGGCCGGATCGATGGTCAGCGTATCCTCGTCGATATCGCAGAACACCGGCGTCACGTTGTTCCAGTGCAGCACATGCGGCGTTGCGGGAAACGTGAACGGGGTCGTGATGACCTCACCGGCGAGCCGCAGCGCCTGGCAGGCGACGAGCAGCGCACTCGTCCCATTGTTGAACAGCGAGAAGTGGCGGGCGCCGAGCCGCTTCGCGAGCGCTGCCTCCAGCGCGACGTGCTTCGCACCGCCGTTGGTCAGCCACGCGCTGTCCCAGATGTCTTCCAGTTGCGATGTAAATTCGCCGAGCGGCGGCAACATCGGTCTCGTCACATAGATCGGATTGGCGAAACCATCCGGCTTCTGTCTCATAGGGCGCTCCTGATTGATTCCTCGTGCGAATCCGCACGCCGGCCCCGGCGCCGGATCCACTGCCGACTAACGCTGCGTCAGGCCACCGTCTTCGACAACAGACGCGTCTGAACCTTGTTGTCGAAATGCACGGCACCATACAGCGGCAGGTAGGTGCCGCGCGAGACATTGAACTGCACGGCGATCGGCACATGATCGCACGTGTCGACCTGGCCGATGCTCAGGTCAGTCGGCACCGAGGTCGCCGCACTGATACTGTAGTCGCCTCCGCGCAGCGATACCTTGAACGTCCAGTCGACCACGTGGACTTCGCCCGCGTGCAGGTCGTACAAATGCGCATGTTCGAGACCAGTGTCCGAGTACGCGATATCGAACCCGTTCTTGTCGCGCAGGTGATAGCCGAAAGCGAGCAGCGGCAGATCTTCCTCGATGCTCACGACCATTCTCAGCGTCACGGTGTCGCCGTACGTAACCTGGCGTGTCGCGCGGCCCTGTTCGTTCAGCAACTGCACGTTGACGAAGCTCGCGCGTCCATTACGGATCCGCTGGAACGCCGCCTGTTTCTGGAACTCGTCCGCACCATCGTTGAGGTCGGCATCGAGCTCGGCGATCTGCGCCGCGGGCGCATCGGCGTCCTCGATCACGTGCTGCTTCTTGCGGACGTAGGACGAGTAATACGACTCGATCACGTGGTCCGTCGAACCGACGGCCAGCATGTTGCCGTGATCGAGCAGGATCGCCCGGTCGCACAGCGCCTTCACCGAGCCCGGATCGTGGCTGACGAACAGCAACGTCGTGCCGCGATCCATCAGCTTCTTCATCACTGCCATGCACTTCGCCTGAAACAGCGCGTCGCCGACCGACAGCGCTTCATCGACGATCAGGATGTCCGGGTTGACGTGGATCGCGACCGAGAACGCCAGACGCACGTACATACCCGACGAATAGGTTTTCAACGGCTGGTTGACGAAATCACCGATCTCGGAGAAATCGACGATCGCCGGATATTTCTCTTCCAGTTCCTCCTCGCTCATCCCGAGAATCTGGCCGTACAGCATCACGTTCTCGCGGCCGGTGAATTCGGGGTTGAAGCCCGACCCGAGTTCGAGCAGCGCGGCGACCTTGCCGTTCGTTTCGACGTTGCCGGCGCTCGGCGCGAGCGTCCCCGAGATCACCTGGAGCAGCGTGGACTTTCCGGAGCCATTGTGACCGACGATCCCGACCGTTTCGCCCCGTGCGATGTCGAACGAAATGTCACGTAGCGCCCAGAACTCGCGGTAATACTGCTTGCGGGAGCCGAACAGCATCTGCAACAGGCGGGCGCGCGGGCTATCGTAAATATGAAAGACCTTGCTCAGATCCTTCACGCTGACTGCGAGATCAGAGGACATCTGCGAATCCTTTCCTCGTGCGATTAAACCATTGGTAGCCCAGCGCCGCGACACCGATACTGACGACCATCATCAACAACACACCGGTCCAGCTTGGCACGGTTCCAAAGATCACGACGTTTCGGCTTTGCTCGATGACGAACGCGAGCGGATTCATGCCGACGATACGCTGGTAATGGGCCGGCAGCGAGCTCACCGGATAGAACACCGGCGTGAGGAACATCAGCACCGTCGTCACGAGCCCGATCGACTGGCCGATGTCCTGGATGAATACGCCCAGCGAAGCGAGGAACCAGCAGACGCCGAGGGTAAACAGGATGAACGGCAGCACGATCAGCGGGAAATACAGGATCGTCGCATGCACGGGAAAACCCAGCACGACCATCGCGAGCACCAGCACGCAAAAGCTGATCCCGGCATGGAACAACGCGACGAGCAGCGCGACGACAGGCAGCACCTCGAGCGGGAACACGACCTTCTTCACGTAGTTCGCGTTACTGATGATGAGCGACGGCGCACGGTTCACCGCTTCCGAAAACACCTGAAACATGATCATCCCGACGAACAACACGACGGCGAATTCGGTCTTCGAATCGGAGCCGGTGTTCCAGCGCGCCTTGAAGATCACGCTGAACACGAACGTGTAGACGGTCAGCAGCAGCAGCGGGTTGAAGAACGACCAGAGCAGGCCGAGCACCGAGCCGCGATACCGGCCGACCACCTCGCGGCGCGCCATTTGGAGGATCAGGCGGCGATGCCGCCAGATAGGAAGTGATGGTTGGATGAGTTCCCGCATGACAATCTCTAGCTAAGCCATACCGCATACACGACGCGGCATGAATTGTGATGTGCGCCGCCCGAACCGGGCGGCATCAGGCATCGAACAGTTCCGCGAGGACGAGCGCAAGCCCGTCCGACCACTGCGGTCGATGCAATCCGAAACGCTCGTCGATCCGCGTGTTGTCGAGCACCGAAAAGGTCGGACGCGCGGTCTTCGCCGGATACTCGGTCGCGGGAATCGGCTTCACCTCCCGGATCGCCAGATCGATCTGTGGGGACAGTCTTCTGGCGCCGGCAAAAATGGCTTCGGCGAACGCGTGCCAGGTCGTCTCGCCCTGCGCCGTCATGTGGTACACGCCGCTCGTGAACGATCCCGCCCGACGCTCGGCAAGCGCTTTTGCCGCAGCGTGCGCGGTCAGATCGGCGATCATGCGCGCGCTCGTCGGCGCGCCGAACTGATCGCTGACGACGGACAGCGCCTCGCGATTCGCGCCCAGCCGGAGCATCGTGCGCAGGAAATTCTGCCCGCGCGAGGCGTACACCCATGACGTACGGAACACGAGCCAGTCTCCGCCGGCATCGGCGATGGCCTGTTCGCCTGCCAACTTGCTCGCGCCGTAGACGTTCAGCGGGCACACCGCGTCGCTTTCGACATACGGTGTCCGCTTGCTTCCGTCGAACACATAGTCAGTCGAGAAATGGATCAGCAATGCACCGCGCTCGCGTGCCGCCTGCGCGAGCGCGCCCACCGCATCGCGATTGACCGCGAACGCGGCTTCGGGCTCGTCCTCGGCACGATCCACAGCCGTATAGGCGGCCGCATTGACCACGAGATCGGGCGCGAGCGTGTCGACGTATGCGTCGACGGCAGCCGCGTCGCCAAGATCGACGACGTGGCGAGTCGCTGCGACCACCTCACCCAGCGGCTGCAGCGCGCGGACGAGCTCCCACCCGACCTGCCCGTTCGCCCCGGTCACGAGAATCCTCATGCGTAGGTCTCCAGATCCGCCAACACGGTACCGGCGAGATCTTTCGGCGCGACCACAGGATCCCGGTCGAGCGGCCAGTCGATGGCGACCTGCGCATCATTCCACAGCAGCACGCGTTCGAATTCGGGGTACCAGAAATCGGTCGTCTTGTACTGAAACGTCGCTGTCTCGGACATCACCAGGAAGCCGTGCGCGAATCCGGCTGGCACCCACATCTGAAGGTGGTTTTCCGCGGACAGTACGCTGCCGACCCATTTTCCGAACGTCGGCGACGAACGGCGCAGGTCGACGGCAACGTCGAACACTTCGCCTTCGACGACGCGGACCAGCTTGCCCTGCGCATGGCTGATCTGATAGTGCATCCCGCGAAGCACCGATTTACCGGAGCGCGACTCGTTGTCCTGAACGAACTCGACATCCGCAACCTGCTCTCGGAATTCCCGCTGATTGAAGCTCTCGAAGAAGTACCCGCGAGCATCGCCGAAGACCTTGGGCTCGATCAGCTTGACGTCTGGAATTGCCGTGGAAGTTACCGTGATTGCCATAGGATCTTGTCCGTCAGTAGGTTCTTCAGATATTGCCCGTATCCGTTCTTGGCGAGCGGCGCGGCGAGTTCCAGGAGGCGCTCGGCGTCGATCCAGCCCAGTCGGTATGCAATTTCCTCCGGACACGCGACCACGAGGCCCTGGCGCTTCTGCAAGGTCGCAATGAATGCCGCAGCCTCCATCAGCGAATCATGCGTGCCCGTATCGAGCCACGCATAGCCGCGCCCCATGATCTCCACCTGCAGCTTGCCCGCCGCGAGATAACGGGAATTGACGTCGGTGATTTCGAGTTCGCCGCGCGCCGACGGCTTGATGTCGGCCGCAATGTCGCACACATCGTTGTCGTAGAAATACAGGCCGGTCACGGCGTAGCGCGAGCGCGGCTGGAGCGGCTTTTCCTCGATCGACAGCGCGCGCATCTGGTCGTCGAATTCGACGATGCCGTAACGCTCCGGGTCCTGCACGTGATAGGCAAACACGGTCGCGCTTTCGGTGCGCGCGTTGGCCGCGAGCAACTGCTTGGCGAGATCGTTGCCGTGGAAGATGTTGTCGCCGAGCACGAGCGCGCTCGGATCGTTGCCGATGAAGTCCCGCCCAATGATGAACGCCTGCGCGAGCCCGTCCGGCGACGGCTGGACCGCGTATTGCAGGTTCATCCCCCACTTCGAGCCATCGCCCAGCAACGCCTGGAAGCGCGGCGTATCCGCTGGCGTCGAAATGACCAGCACGTCGCGAATGCCCGCGAGCATCAGCGTCGAAAGCGGGTAGTAAATCATCGGCTTGTCGTACACCGGGAGCAACTGCTTCGACACCGAGTAGGTAATCGGATACAGTCGCGTGCCCGAGCCGCCGGCGAGGATTATGCCTTTGCGTGCCATCGATCAAGCCCTCACGTGCGTTGCGCGTAATTGGTTTCGACCCACCTGCGGTAATCGCCCGACGCGACTTCGTCCACCCATGGCTGGTTCTCGAGGTACCAGCGTACGGTCTTCGCGAGCCCCGTCTCGAACGTCTCGGCGGGCTTCCAGCCGAGCTCGCGCTCGAGCTTGCGCGCATCGATCGCGTAACGGCGGTCGTGGCCCGGGCGGTCCTTCACATAGGTGATCTGCTCGCGATACGAACCCGCCGCCTTCGGCCGCGCCGCGTCGAGCAGATCGCACAGCGTATGCACGACATCGAGATTCTTCTTCTCGTTCCAGCCGCCGATGTTGTACGTCTCGCCCGGCACGCCGCGCGCAAGCACTTCGCGGATCGCGCTGCAGTGGTCGCCGACGTACAGCCAGTCGCGCACGTTCTGGCCATCGCCGTAGACCGGCAACGGCTTGCCCGCGAGTGCATTCGCGATCATCAGCGGAATCAGCTTCTCCGGGAACTGATACGGGCCGTAATTGTTCGAGCAATTCGTCGTGAGTGTCGGCAGGCCATACGTATGGTGATACGCACGCACCAGATGATCGGAGCCAGCCTTCGTCGCCGAATAGGGGCTGTTCGGCGCGTACGGAGTCGTCTCCGAGAATTGCGGATCGGTCGCGGACAGCGATCCGAACACCTCGTCGGTCGACACGTGCAAGAAGCGGAATTCCACCTTCTCCACGTCGCTCAGCCCGTTCCAGTGCATGCGTGCCGCCTCGAGCAGCGTGAACGTGCCGACGACGTTGGTCTGCACGAAATCGGCCGGCCCGTGGATCGAGCGGTCGACGTGGCTTTCAGCGGCAAAGTGGATCACGGCCCGCGGCTTGTACTCGGCAAACAGCGCATCAAGTGCTGCGCGATCACAAATGTCGACCCGGGCGAACACATGATCCGGATTTCCGTCCAGTGGTGCCAGCGTCCGCAGGTTGCCTGCATAGGTCAGCTTGTCGACATTGAGCACGGCCTCACCAGAAGCAGCCATCCAGTCGAGTACGAAATTGGCACCGATAAAACCCGCGCCGCCGGTAACCAGGATCATGAAGCTTCCTCTAGTAATAGTGTGCGGCGCGCCTGGCAGACGCTCATCGCACTTCTTGTCATGTCACAGTGGCCAAGTCTCGGCCGATCAGGCCCGGCATTTTAACCGGTCGCCATGACCGGCAAAGTCACGAGATGTTAATTTCGGAGCGAAAATGTCAATTATAGGAATCCACTCGGCGTCAATTCCATGCTGCTAACAACTTGATACAGCGCCCCGGCCCTTTGCGTCACGAAAAATCGCATGCCTCGCGGACGGCCCGATGTGGAACGACCTTAGCGTTACGCATGCGTCTACGCGATTTTTTCCCAGTTCACCCGATTCGTCACGATCCGACCCTCATGCTTCCGACCCCCATCGCCATCGGCGACATCCAGGGCTGTCATTCCGCTCTCCAGTCGCTGCTCGACAAGCTGTCCCCACCTGCCGACACCCCGCTCTGGATCGCCGGCGACGTCGTCAACCGCGGCCCCGGCTCCCTCGCCGCGCTGCGTGCGCTCGTCGACCTCGGCCCGCGCGCGACCGTCGTGCTCGGCAATCACGACCTCCACCTGCTTGCGGTCTCCGCCGGCCTGCGCACCGAGCGCCCGGGCGACACCATCGGCGAAATCCTCGACGCCCCCGACGCCGACGCGCTGCTCGACTGGGTCCGCCACCGCCCGTTCGCGCATGCGGAAAACGGAATGCTGCTCGTGCATGCGGGCGTGCTGCCGCAGTGGGACACCACGCTGGTGCTCGAACTCGCCGACGAACTCCAGCGCGCGCTGCGCGCGCCCGACTGGCGCGACACGCTGCAGCAGCTGTACGGCAACGAGCCGAATCAATGGAGTCCCAACCTGAAGAAACGCGACCGGATGCGCGTCGCGTTCAACGCATTCACGCGCGTGCGCTTCTGCACGCCCGACGGCGCGATGGAATTCAAGGCGAACGGCGGCCCCGACAGCGCGCCGCCCGGCTACCTGCCATGGTTCGACGTACCGGGGCGCCACACGGAGGACGTGACGGTCGTGTTCGGGCACTGGGCCGCGCTCGGCCTGATGCTGCGCGAGAACGTCGTCGCGCTCGATTCGGGATGTGTGTGGGGTAACCAGCTGTCGGCCGTGCGGCTGACGGCCGATCCGGCGCAGCGCACGGTCACGCAGGTGCAGTGCGAAGCGTGCCGCTCACCGGGCGGAGAGTGACGAGAGACTGATTCGCGGGGCCGGAGGTGGGTCGGCCCCGACGCGTCAGCCCTCTCGCCCCGGCACGGGCGCGTCGGCCGCCTCGTTGCCTGCCGCGCCGGCACCGACCTCGGTCGCCGGATACGCATGCTTCGCCAGTTCCGCGAGCGACTCGGCCGACGGCTTGCCGACCTTCTCCTGCAGCGTCGCGAGCGCGGCCGCTATCGCATCGCGCGCGGCGGCGGACGTCGCCCGCCGGTCGCCGCCCGGCGCGATCGGCTCGCACACGTACAGATGCGCGACGATCGGGCCGCCGCGCAACACCATGTCGAGCGACTTGCCGAGCGCCAGCTCGCCCGTGTAGGCCGGCGCGACCGACTGCCGCCGCTGCGCGTCCTCGTACATCAGGCAGATCGGCTGCACCGCGCAGCCTGCCGATACCGCGGCCTGGAACAGGTTCGCATGGAACGGCAGCAGTTCCTGCCCGTCCGTCGTCGTGCCTTCCGGAAACACGCACATCAGCCCGCCGTTGCGCAGGCGCTCGGCCATTTCGTGCATGACCCGCATCGCCTCGGTGCGCTTCTCGCGCTGCAGGAACACGGTGTCGAGCTTCTCGGCGAGCCAGCCGACGACCGGCCATTGCCGCACCTCGGCCTTCGACACGAACGGCGTCGGCCGCCACGCGTTGATCGTGTAGATGTCGAGCCAGGACACGTGGTTGCCGACCACGAGCGCGCTCGCATCGAGCCGCGCGCCGTCGTTGTGGACGACGAGGCGCATCCCGCAGATCCGCAGCAGCTTGAGCGACCAGCGGCGCGTCATCTCGGCACGCCGCGCGTGCGTGACGTGCGAAAAACGCAGCGCGACGATCACCATGCCGCGCAACAGGTGAAAGACGAGACGCAGCTTGCGAAGGGCAATCATGGCGAAGGTCCGGCGTGGTTCAGGGGCGCTCGAACGCGATCTGTCCGGCGACGAGCGTCGTGCGCACGCAGGCGGGCAGTTCGTAGCCGAGGAACGGCGAGTTGTGGCCCTGGCTCTTCAGCGCACGCGGCTCGACGCGCCAGTGTGCGCGCGGATCGAACACGCACAGGTCGGCCGCGCCGCCTTCGGCGAGGCGGCCGGCCGGCAGCTGCAGCACGTCGGCCGACGCGGACGTGATGTGGCGCAGCGCCTGCGCGAGCGGCGTACGCGTCTCGTCCGCCCACTTCAGCGTCAGCGACAGCAGCAGCTCGAGCCCCGTCGCGCCCGGCGTCGCTTCGCCGAACGGCAGCAGCTTCTCGTCGTCGTCGACCGGCGTGTGGTCGGAGCAGATCGCGTCGATCGTCCCGTCGGCGAGCGCCACGCGAATCGCTTCGCGATCGCGCTCGCTGCGCAGCGGCGGATCGAGCCGGAACTGCGAATCGAAGTAGCCGATGTCGACATCGATCAGGTGCACGTGATTCACGCCGACGTCGCACGTCACGGGCAGCCCCTCGGCCTTCGCCGCGCGCACGAGTGCAAGGCCGGCCGCCGACGACAGCCGCGCGAGGTGCACGCGTGCGCCCGTCACGCGCATCAATTCGAAGATGGTGTGCAGCGCGATCGTCTCGGCCGCGACCGGCACGCCGGACAGCCCGAGCCGCGACGCAAGCGCGCCGCTCGCGGCAACGCCGCCACGGCCGATGAATGCGTCCTGCGGGCGCAGCCACGTCGTGTAGCCGTAGGTGCTCGCGTACTGCAGCGCACGCAGCAGCACCTGCGTGTCGCGCACCGGCACGTTGGCATGCGTGAAGCCGACGCAGCCGGACTCGGTCAGCGCGACCATCTCGGTGATCACTTCACCCTTGAGGCCGACCGTCAGCGCGCCGAGCGGATGCACGTTCGCCTGGTGGAGGTTGCGTGCGCGGAACTTGAGCATCTCGACGAGGCCCGGCTCGTCGAGCACGGGGTCGGTATCCGGCGGGCAAACGAGGGTCGTGACGCCGCCCGCGACGGCCGCGGCCATCTCGGACGCGAGCGTCGCCTTGTGCTCGTAGCCCGGCTCGCGCAGCCGCGCGCACAGGTCGACGAGGCCGGGCGCGACGATCAGGCCCGATGCGTCGATGGTCTTCTCGGCGTTGAAACCGGCCGGCGCGGCGGTGCCGGTGTCGGCAATCGCGGCGACCTTGCCGTCCGCGACGAAAACGTCGGCCTGCCGTTCGGTGCCGGCGACCGGGTCGATCAGCGTGCCGCCTTTGATATGAATCTTCATGCGCTGTCTGTGAATGCGTTGAATGCGTTGAGTGCCTGGATCAGGATGCGCGAAAGCGGGCTCAGTCGCTGTTGCCGGCGACGATGCCCATCACCGCCATCCGCACGGCGATGCCGAACGTGACCTGGTTGAGGATCACCGACTGCGGGCCGTCGGCGACCTGCGAGTCGATCTCGACGCCGCGGTTCATCGGGCCGGGGTGCATCACGATCGCGTCGGGCGCGGCGAGCGCGAGGCGCTCGGGCGTCAGGCCCCAGGTCTTGAAGTACTCCTGCGCCGACGGCAGCAGCGCGCCGCTCATCCGCTCGTTCTGCAGGCGCAGCATGATGATCACGTCGACGCCCTTCAGCCCTTCGTCGAGGTTGTGGAACACCTTCACGCCCATCTGCTCGAGGCCGCCCGGCAGCAGCGTGCGCGGGCCGATCGCGCGCACTTCCGGCACGCCGAGCGTGGTGAGTGCGTGGATGTCGGAGCGCGCGACGCGCGAATGCAGGATGTCGCCGACGATCGCCACGCGCAGCTTCGTGAAGTCGCGCTTGTAGTGACGGATCGTGTACATGTCGAGCAGGCCCTGCGTCGGGTGCG
>Ga0209147_100377_pt1 | contig 31152 bp, 35 predicted proteins | sample AraplaCol_mLB_r2_FD_184278 | JGI IMG/M metagenome (GOLD analysis project Ga0209147, IMG submission 184278) | Arabidopsis root microbial communities from North Carolina, USA - plate scrape CL_Col_mLB_r2 (SPAdes) (version 2) | ecosystem: Host-associated > Plants > Roots > Endosphere | place: USA... | reverse complement strand
GCCCGCTGGTGGGCTCGGCGGTGGTGGTGCTGCTGGAGAACAAGATCGGCGAACTCGGCAGCTTCCTCGCGCGCGTCACCTCGGTGGAGTGGTTCAACACGCTGGGCGAGTCGGTGACCATGGTCACAGGCCTGATCTTCGTGATCTGCGTGCTGGCCTTCCGCAAGGGGATCATGGGCGGGATCATCGCCTTCGTCGCCCATCGCAAGGGGCGCGACTCGGGCTCGTCACATTGAACGCATCCACTCCGAAAGCCACCAACCGGTTAGCCCTCTGCGGCAGGGTGATCTCAAGCTCCCGACTGGCAGGTCGGCGTGACGCAAAGCGCCACGACCGGATCCTCATCGTGCGTGCCTACAGGCTGCTGCTCCGCTCACCGGCTACTCCCCCAGGGTAAGCAGCGCAAACTCGCGGATCGCGCGGCAATACCTTCGCGTCGAGTCCATCACGATCAGGCCCACAGGGTGCGTCAAGGACCAAATAGAGCAAGGACTGGAGAGAAATTTAGACGTACCAGTCTTTGCCGATGTCGGCTAGGGAAAATTTGCAGAAGCAGCACTTTCTTGGCGCTAGAAGCTGCCCTGCGCGAGCACATGGAGCGCAAGTCTGCGGGCACGAAGATCAATTTCCATAACGTCGTCGATGTTCAGTGGCTCGGCTGCGGAGATGCCTTGGCTGACTCGACGATTGATCTTGGCGATGTCGGTGAACTTGATGGAGGAATCCAGAAAGGCGGCTACGGAGATCTCGTTGGCTGCATTCAACGCCGTGGTTGCCACTTGCCCTTGAGAAAGCGCTTCGATCGCAAGGAAAAGACAGGGATAGCGATGTGGATCCGGATGCAGGAATTCCAGTGGCTTTTGAGTGAAATCGAAGTTTGGGCTGCTGAGCTTGATCCGGTTGGGATGCGCCAATCCGTAAGCAATCGATGTTCGCATGTCCGGGGCACCCATTTGGGCGATGAAGCTGCCGTCTACGTAGCTGACCATTGAATGGACAATAGACTGGGGATGTAACAGGACCTGAATCTGATCTGCGGAGGCGTTGAAAAGCCAGCGCGCTTCGATGTACTCCAGTCCCTTGTTCATCATCGTCGCGGAGTCGACGGATATTTTCCTTCCCATGGACCAAACAGGATGAGCACACGCTTGCTGTGGTGTGACCCGATCGAGTGCGTCCATCGGCAGATTTCTGAATGGGCCGCCCGATCCGGTCAAAACAAGGTTTGCAATGCCATACGGAGCTAAATCCCGGTGTCCTAGCTCGCACTGCAATTCCGACGGCAGGCACTGAAAGATCGCGTTATGTTCGCTGTCGATGGGCAGAATCCGACTGCCGCTTCGGCGCGCTGCGTCCAGGAAAAGCCCGCCGCAGGTAACAAGGGATTCCTTGTTTGCAAGAAGGATGCGTTTACCAGCTCGTACGGCGGCAAGGGTCGGGGCCAGACCCGCCGTGCCCACGATAGCGGCTACGACCACGGTCGCTTGCTCTGCGGCAGCCAACTGGCAACTTGCCTCACTGCCGGACAACACTTCTGTCGAGACACGCAGGTTTCTCAGCCTCGTTCGCAGCTGCAGAGCGGCGGAGGGATCGGCCATACAGGCGAACTGGGGCTTGAACTCGACACACTGCTGAAGCATTGTGGCAACGTTAGCTCCTCCTGCTAATGCAAACACTTGGAATGCTGTGGGGTGTTCCCGTATCACGGCGAGAGTGCTGGCACCAACTGACCCTGTGGAGCCCAGAATCGAAATCTTTTGCATCAAAACCACAGTCCCGAAGGACGCGCATTACTACTGAGCCCGAGCCTCTTCGTTTGTCCAAAATCACACGGAAGCAGGCGTGTCGCGCGAAAGGATGCCAATGGCCCGAAGGGAGAGTATCCGTCTGGCGCAGCTATCAGCTTTTACATTCTTGCCCTTCTGGATGGCACCGAATAACGAAAAGTCGACACAAAATAAAGCTGTCGCGTCAGATTTGGGAATGCATCGCAACGGCCTGTCGGAAATTGTTCAAATGCCGCCGAAATGCATGGATCAGTTGGTCGGGTAACGAGGACGGCGCTCGATAAAGCGCTGAGTTAGCCGATTCGCGGGGATCTCATCTGCGCGGTAGATGGGCGCCGACCATGGCTTCTTCACACGGCTTGGACCGGGCGCACAAGCACGCAGGCTGCTATCGTCAAACCATCTTGGAGGCTAATTGATCGCGACGAAACGGCCCGAACTGGCCACTGCAAACGTCATTGGGCTGGCGCATGAGTATCCGGCTGGCTCAGAGGAAATTCATTCTCATGAAGAGTTCGCGCAGATCATGTACGCTGTCCGGGGGGCAATGACAGTAAGCACAGCGCACGGTTGCTGGGTCCTTCCGCCGCAACGGGCATTGTGGATTCCTCCAGGTGTTCCACACACGTTTTCACATCGCCGCCCAATCTCACTACGGACCGTCTACGTGCGACGAGGCACAACCCGCATGCCGCAGTGGGGGCGGTGCACCGTCATGCAAGTTTCCGCGCTGGTGCGCGAACTTATCCTCTCGTGTGTAACGATGCCTTGGGACCACGAGGTGGACAGCCGGGCGGGACGTGTAGGCGAAGTACTACTTGACCAATTGACCCTTCTCCAACAGGACTCGTTTTTTTTGCCGGAACCGTTGGATCCTCGTGCTCTGAGGGCGGCTCAAATTGCGCGAGCCGACAGCGGCAATATCCTTCAGATCAAGGAAATTGCACGAGAAGCTGGAGCAAGCGATCGAACGCTTGATCGACTCTTCGTCGCCGAAGTCGGAATGGGCTTTGGCGCATGGCGTCGCAACCTTCGATTGATGGTGGCTCTTGAGAGGCTTGCCGCGGGCGAGCCCGTGGGAACGGTAGCGACGGCCATCGGGTATGGGAATCCCAGCAGCTTCGTCGCCGTCTTCAAGTCTGTTTTTGGAGCCACCCCCGCGAAGTATTTCGCCTCCTACGAGCCATAGCTCCGGACGACGCTTGGGAGATGCGGCCTATGCCTTCGAGGAACTGGTGGCCGAGTTCGGCTGCGTGTTCGTGATGGGGGCACCGTGGGCTGGTCGATGCCACGGTCGAGGCTTAGGCGACCTTTTGTTGGTCAGCGGGACTGGCCGTTGCGCACGGTAGCCCAGGCCGTCGCAAAGTCGGAAGGCCACCGGCAAGCGGCGCGCCGGTTGAGCTGCTTGCAACCAGGTACGCCCGTGACTATTGCGGGGTAGATCCCTTCCAGTGCTCTGGGGGTTGCCCTTATAGTTTCGCGTTCGTAAAAACCAAAATCAGCAATGGCAACTCACTCAATCGCGGAAATCGAAGCGCAGATAAAAGCTCATGCCGAGCAGATCGAACAACTCAAGGCCGCTGCCGCAAAGCAGCGCGCCGACGAGATCGCCGTCGTCGTTCAGGATCTGCGCGCAAGGATCGCGGAATACGGCATCTCCGCAAAGGAGCTTGGCCTGAGCGGCAAAGCGACGATGCGGCGCGCTGCCGTCGTCGCGACGAGGCCACGTTATCGCGGGCCTGGCGGAGAAATCTGGCTCGGTGGCACACGCGGGCGGAAACCACGTTGGCTGACAGAAGGTCTTGCTGCGGGCAAGACATTGGCCGACTTCGAGGCGTAGCCCAGTTACGGCTGATCGGTCAGCGATGGGCCAGCGCGTCAACTATGTCCTCATCGACTACGAGAGCGTGCAGCCGGAGGCGCTGTCCGTCCTGCAAGAGAGGCATTTTCGACTGATCGTGTTTGTCGGGGCGACGCAGGCCAAGGTCGCGTTTGAGACCGCCGCAGCGTTGCAGCGCATGGGCGAGCGGGCGTCGTACATCAAGATCTCAGGGAGCGGACCGAACGCCCTGGATTTTCATATCGCGTTCTACATCGGGCAACTGTCGATCCAGGACGCGAGTTCGTACTTTCACATCATCTCGAAGGACACCGGATTCGATCCGCTGATCCAGCATTTAAAGGACAGAAAGATCTTGGCCGCGCGGTGGCGTGATGTCAGCGAGATTCCGTTGTTGAAAGTGCTGAACGCGAAGCTGGCGGGAGAGAAGATCGCCGTCATCGTCGCGCATCTTCAGGTGCGCGGCTCGTCGCGGCCGCGCAAGGTCAAGACGTTGTTGAACACGATCAACTCGCTGTTCCAGAACGCGCTGCCAGAGGCGGAGTTGGTGGCGTTGATCAATGAGCTGCAAGCGCAGGCGCTGATCTCGATCGGTAACAATAACGTCAGCTACAGCCTGCCCGCCTGAAAGACCGGCCGAACGCGGCACGTCGGTGCAGTGCTCGTGCCATCTGTCCATTGCTGACGGCTGTCTGCGCAATCACGTCTATCGCAGGCTGTTGGGAATGCGATCTCATTCGCACCGGCTTCAACCTTTGTATGGGAGGGTCGGCAGCAAAAAGGCGGCCGGACTGATGGGAATGCGCAAAGCGGCCCTCGGAAAGTCGATTCGTCAAACTCCGCGACGCTTATTGTCTGATTGCATGCCGACCGGACAGGCCTGTCCGGTGGCTGCTGTGCCTCGGGTCCGAAGCTCCTCCGCACATTACGCCGTCGTCTGCCGTGCTCCCATCGCCAAAAGAGGTACTCGCAGCCTGGTGACGGCTCCGACAAGGAGGCGGTCGAAACCCTCAAATAAGTCCGTGTCGCCAACTCTGTTCCGGGGCGTTCAAGTACCGCATCCGGTGCATGTACCACGGAGTGAAGGCCAGTGACGACGGCCGCTGCACCGAAGTTCCGGGACAGGACAGCTTGCCAGTCCATCTCTGCGTGCGCAGCTATCCGGTGGTCGAGCGTGTGGTCACTGGATCTGGTTGGCAGACGCGTAGCGCGCGGGTCCGGCTTCGATCCCCGAAACTCTTTCCCTGAAACATCCGGCGTGGCGATATGAGCCAAGCTACCTCCACGACGACACGGACTACCTGCTGTTCTGCGGCGCCCTTCCGGATTTGTCGTACCTGTCATTCGTGCAAGAGAAGGCGCTGGGCGGCTCGCCAAGCATCGCGCAGTCGCGGCCGGAGGTGACGCAGCTCGAGCTCGGTTTGCACGTGAGGCGTGACGTGCGCTCTGCACGGTGGCTGGGTGCGGCCTCTGGGTTCCGACCATGATGCGCTTGCATCGGTCCATTGGCAGAGCGAGGGCTCACCAAAACGGACCTTTGCCGAATGGCTTGGTGTGCGCTCCGTGCCGATGGCCGAACGATGAAGAGCGCCAAGAGAAGCCAACTGTGAATCTGTCTGATATCCCCTTTCGGCTCAGCCCATACACTGCTGAAATTAGGAGAGGACAGCAAGGATATGCAGACATTAGGCTCGCTGACACCGCTGGCCTTGCTGGTTACGTTGATCGGGAGTGCCGTCTGGTGGGCGCGTAGGCGAAGCCGGACCTGCCAGGCCCAAGTTGCCGGCTAAGATTCTTCATTTAGATGGGGCTGACGGCCAGCTACCAGTTCGTTGCGACCCATAACTGCGCGGCACTGGATCGTGATGGCTTCGTCTTGAAGAAAACTAGAGGGCAATGGACCGAGCAAGACGGAAAGTTCAACATATCTTTGATCCTCATGGCGCAGGATAGTCTGGGAACTCCCGCCTATCGTGAGGCGTAAGGACATCGTGAGTTTTCTGCAAAGTATTTCGATTAATTAGGTACCTTGCAACGAGTATTCATTTAGGTGAAGAGTTACGCGCTTTCCATTTCAAGAGGGCGAAGATATATTGGCGCGAGCGGCCATGGTGGTTGCGAGGAAGTTAAACGATGTCTCAGATTTTGCCTGGACCCAAGCCCAAGAAAGAAGATGGAACGGATGATCGTAGGCGTCACGTAGACCCGCCTACCGCGCCGAAGCACCCGACCTTGCCAATCCATCAGCCGAAGCCAAAGAAGTAGCGGCGGACAGGTCGGAAGCGGATCGCAGTATTTGGGCTGCTTTCCGACCTTTTAGCCGGCTAGCTTGAGGCATCCACCGACGTCTACGTCTAGCGTCACGCGCAAGGCCGAGGCGGTCCTAAGCAGCAGTCCGGGTGCGTGATTGCTTATTCGGCGCGAAGCCGCACATCACATTGCCAGGGTGAAGTTTGGGCAAGCAGAAGGAAACAGTCAGCACTTAAGGTCGAAGAATCTTTTGCGAGCCTGGCATAGCTGTACCTCTGCCTCCGCATGCACCCTGCTGTCTGAGCTTTTGGTGCGAGCCTCGATCGGCGGTAACTGGGTGTCCAGTCGCGCACACTCGCCTTGATCGACTCCCAGGCAGCCGCGCTCGCCGTCGTAATGCTTCCATCTCTGCGGGAGACTTTCCGGTCAAGGGTTTGAGTGCATCGTCAAGGGCCTTGTTTAGTTCCGCTCGCTGCGCGTCGAGGCCCTTACGAGATTGCCCTGACATCTTGTCGATGCACTGGTTGGGCGTCACATCGATGACCCAGGCACCAACGCATGGGACTCCGAATAAGCGATACGGCCGTTTGTCTCACAGCGATACACAGGAGGTGCAACGTAAGAGTCCGACTGTGGCCGTCATTGACGCCTCACTCACGGGCGTTCAGCTGGGTATAGACCTCGTCGGCGTCGAAGGCGCGCGGATCGACGGGACAGCCGATCCATTCCTTCATCTCGGCGTGCTCGGGATGCTGAGGCCCGATCAGTACTTCGAGGAACTTCTCATAGTCAGTGACCCGCCGACGTCTTCTGGGGGGCACGTTCTCGCGCATAGCGAGGACGTGGACACCGCACTCGAGTCGGTAGGCATGCACACCTTGCCGGACACCCTGCGGGCAACCCGCAACTGAGGCACCGTCTGCTTCACGGAAATGCTCTCCAACGAATGGACCGTGAGGGACCTCTACCCCATCGCGCACCTGCCAAGCTGCATTCGGCTTTGCGCATATTCTGGGGATGCGAGCGACCTGCCGGCGCCTGTGCTGCAGGACTTCCTGGACCGGGTTCGCGCCGAACAGCAAAGGTCCCCATTGACCAGAACCGCGGCCTCGACGAGATCGTCGAGGTTCATCGAAGGATGAGGGAGAACGAGGCAAGCGGCAAGATGGTGGTAATCAACTAGCTGTCTCGAATGCAAGCCACTACGAACCGAAATCAATATTTGCCAAATCTATGTGCTGTATTCACTACATACTATTGGCTTATGTCTCCGGCGGCGCAATGATTGCGCCACCCGCACCCACGAACAGGCGCCCAGCGAGCGGCCTACAACGGAGACAAAAATGCATCGGTTCCATCTCTCATAGGGCCTCGGCGCCCGCCGCAGGAGCGTCAATACGCGCTGACTCGTAGACCGAACGAGCAGTTTGAACGCGATGCCTTGACGCCCTCACCGCGACGATGGCAGTTTGAACTTCGAGCTTTCCTGAGCCAACACGAGCTCCTCTGAGCACTTCTGGCGCATTCCCCCAACTGATGCGCACGGATCGCGCTCGGCCCGGCCACGCGCGGTCGAATCTGCCTTCGCTTAGGCGCAGCGGCAATCCACCTTTCCTATTACCTCACGCAATCCAGGACCTGGCTTCGCCAGAACGACCATGACGACACCGAACACTTCTTTTCGCCACACGGCCCTGACACTCGCCGCACTGACCTGCGCGGGCATCGGTCATCTCGCGAGCGCAGCCACGATCGGCATCATGGCGCCGCTTTCCGGGCCCACTGCAGTCGTGGGTCAGGACCAGGTCGACGGCTTCATGCTGGCCGTCGAACAGCTGGGTGGCAAGCTCGGCGGCCAAGCGGCCACCGTGCTGAAAGAGGACGACCAGCTGAAGCCGGAGATCGGCGGCCAGATCGTGCGCAAGTTCATCGACAAGGACAAGGTCGACGCCATCGTTGGCCTGAGCTTCTCGAACGTCATGATGGCAAGCCTGCCGCGCATCGCTGAGTCCGGCACCGTGGCCATCTCAACCAACGCGGGCCCGTCGCCGGTCGCCGGCGCGGGCTGCAAGCCCAATGTCTTCTCGACCGCGTGGCAGAACGACGGTGCCGCCGAAGCCATGGGCAAGTTCGCGCAGGACCGCGGTGTGAAGAAGGTCTATCTGATGGCGCCGAACTACCAGGCCGGCAAGGACATGCTCAGCGGCTTCAAGCGCTACTTCAAGGGCCAAGTCGTCGAAGAGGTCTACACGCAGGTGAATCAGCCGGACTACTCCGCCGAACTCGCCCAACTCCAGGCGGCCAAGCCCGATGCGGCATTCGTGTTCTATCCGGGCGGCATGGGCGTCAACTTCATCAAGCAGATGGCGCAGGCCAATCTGATGGCGAAGACTCCACTGTATTCGGTCTTCACGGTGGACGGCACCACGTTGCCCGCATTGCGCGATGCGGCCGTCGGCAGCATTAGCGGCGCGATGTGGGATGCTGCGCTGGACACACCGGAGAACAAGAAATTTGTCGCTGCCTTCCAAGCGAAATACAAGCGCACGCCAAGTGAATATGCTGCTACCGCGTACGACGCGGCCAACCTTTTGAACATCGCACTTGGCAAGGCCAAGCCGGGTGACAGCAAGGCCCTGGCAGCCGCGGTCCGCGAAGCCGGCAGCGAACTGAAATCGGTGCGCGGCCCCTTCGCATTCAACAACAACAACCTGCCCGTGCAGAACTACTATGCCTTCGAGACCGTGAAAGACGGCGGGAGCATCACCGGCAAGCTGCTCGCCACGCCGCTGACGAAGCACGCCGACGCTTATCACACCCAGTGCGCGCAAAAGTGATCCCATGAGCAGCACGGTTGTTCTCGCACAGCTTCTCAACGGGCTCCAGTACGGGGTCCTGTTGTTCCTGCTGGCCGCCGGCCTGACGCTGGTCTTCGGCATCATGAGCTTCGTCAATCTGGCGCATGGCTCTCTGTACATGATGGGCGCGTACTTCGCGGCCACCGCCTTCCAGTACACCGGCTCGTTCGGTCTTGCGGTTGCCGCTGCCATGGGCGGTGCACTGCTGCTGGGCCTGGTGCTCGAGCTCGCGGTCGTGGCGCGGCTTTATCGCCGCGACCACCTGGACCATGTGCTGGCCACGTTCGGACTCGTGCTCTTCTTCAACGAACTGGTGCGCATCGTCTGGGGCTCGCAACCTGTCTTCCTGCAGGTGCCCGATTTCCTGAGCGGCGCGATCGACATCGGCGGGTTCAGCTATCCCTCCTATCGGTTCGCGATCATCTTGGTCGGACTCGCGGTCGCGGTGGGCTCCTGGATGCTGATCAACAAGACAAAAGTGGGCATGCTGATCCGCGCAGGCGCCGTCAACCCTGCAATGGTTGCCGCCTTGGGCGTGAACATTCGGTTGCTCAACGCCATGCTGTTTGCCGTCGGTGCCATGCTGGCGGGACTGGCCGGCGCGATGGCCGGGCCGATTCTGTCGGTCCAGTCGGGCATGGGCGAGTCTGTACTCATCACCACGCTCGTTGTCATCGTCATCGGGGGCATCGGCTCGGTGACGGGCGCGTTCTATGCTGCCTTGATCGTGGGCATCGTCGACACGATGGGACGCGTCTTTCTGCCGTTGATCCTCCGCCAGATGACGGAGCGCTCCTTTGCCGACGCAGCCGGTCCCGCGTTGGCCTCGATGCTGGTCTACCTGCTGATGGCGGTGGTTCTGGCCTGGCGGCCCCAAGGGCTTTTGCCGGCCAACAGGTGATCCCATGAAACTACTCCTCTCACGCCCCAGCGTCTGGGTTCCGCTGCTTGTCCTGCTGCTCCTTGCAAGCGTTCCCGTGGTCGCGCAGGCGACCGGCGAGACCTTCTACATCGCCTTCTTTGCACGCATCATCATCTACGCCATTGCCGCCTGCGCGCTCAACATTGCGCTGGGCTACGGTGGGCTGGTGAGCTTCGGTCACTCGCTGTTCCTGGGGCTGGGAAGCTATGCGGTGGGCCTTGCGGCTTTTCACGGCATCGGCAGCGGCTGGGTCCATCTGCTCGTGTGCTTGGTCGCGTGTGGCCTCGTAGGGCTTGTCACAGGCGCGATCAGCCTTCGCACAAGCGGCATCGCCTTCATCATGATCACGCTGGCCTTCGCACAGATGGGCTATTTCCTGTTCGTGAGCCTGAAGGTCTATGGCGGGGATGACGGGCTGTCGATCGCGATGGGCAGCCGCTTCGGGCTTTTCAATCTTTCCTCGGCCACCAACGTCTACATCGCTGCATTCGTTGTTCTCGTCTTGTCGCTTTGGTGGTTGGCACGCCTTCGCGTCGCGCCGTTCGGCATAGTGATTCGCGGAGCCAAGCAGAATCTGCGGCGTGTGAATGCGGCAGGTATTCCGGCCAGACAGTATCAGTTGCTGGCCTACGTCATCTCCAGCATGTTGTGCGGCGTCGCGGGCCTTTTGCTGGCCAATCTCAATGCGTTCGCATCGCCCAGCACGCTTGCCTGGTCAGTGTCCGGCGAATTGATCGTGATCGTGGTGATCGGTGGGCTCGGGTCGGTCTTTGGGCCGCTCCTGGGGGCCCTGGTCTTCCTCGGCCTGGAAGAGGCACTGAAAGGCGTGACGGAAAACTGGATGGTGATCTTCGGCCCACTGATCGTGCTGGTCGCCCTGCTGGGCAAGCGCGGCATCGTCGGTCTTCTCGAACACTTCGACGCGCGCGCACCGGTCAACGCGTCGCCAGCCGTGCCTATGACGGAACACGCAGACATCGATGCGGCATCCGCCGCCAGGAAGACGACATGAACCCGACCGTTCTTCGCACCGATTCGCTGACCAAGCGCTATGGCGCGCTGCTGGTCACCGATGCCGTATCGCTGGACATCGGCGAAGGCGAACTGCACGCGATCATCGGACCCAATGGAGCCGGCAAGACGACGCTGATCAACCAACTCTCGGGTGAACTCGCCTCGGACTCCGGCGCCGTATGGTTCAACGGCGCCGACGTGTCCAGCCTTCCCATCCAGGAAAGGGCGCAGCGCGGCCTGCTGCGTTCCTACCAGATCACTTCGGTATTTGAAGACTTCACCGTGATCGAGAACGCCACGTTTGCTGCACTTGCCTCCAAGCGACATGCATTCCAGTTCTGGCGCCCGATGGCCGCGGATCGTCGAGCTCTACGTGCGGCCGAAGAGGCCCTTGCAGCGACCGGACTCGGGAGCCGCCATCATGTGGTCGCTAGCGATCTGGGGTACGGCGAGAAGCGGCAGCTCGAACTCGCCATGAGCCTGGCCGCAGGTCCGAGGTTTCTGCTGCTCGACGAGCCGATGGCCGGCATGAGCGTGCAGGAGTCCAGTAGCGTGATCGCGCTGCTTCAGCGGCTCAAGCGTCAGTACACCATTCTCCTGGTGGAGCACGACATGGACGCGGTGTTCGCGTTGGCCGATCGCATCAGCGTCCTGGTCTACGGCAGGATCCTGTTCACCGGGACCCCCGAAGAGATCCGCAACCACCCTGAGGTACGGGCTGTTTATCTGGGCGAAGAAGAGGCCGAAGCATGAGCACCTTTCTGTCTGTCAAAGGCGTGAAGGCCTCCTACGGCCACGCGCAAGCGCTGTTCGACATTTCCTTCGACGTGGGTGCTGGCGAGGTCGTCACGCTGCTCGGGCGCAACGGTATGGGTCGCTCCACCACGGTGAAGTGCCTCTTCGGCATGTTGCCTGTGACGGGCGGGAACATCTGGGTCGGTGGCACCCGGGTCGATCGAATGCCCTCGCACCGCATTGCCCGACACGGGCTCGCCCTGGTGCCCGAGGGGCGCCAGGTTTTCTCCAACCTCACGGTGGAAGAAAACCTCGTCGCCACGGCGCGCGCAGGTAAGACGGACGCTATTCGTCAGTGGAATCTGGGCCGCGTCTACGCCTTCTTTCCCCGGCTCAAGGAAAGGCGCGGCAACCTCGGAACGCAACTTTCGGGAGGCGAGCAGCAGATGCTGGCCATCGGCCGAGCATTGATGACAAATCCTCGCCTGCTGGTGCTCGATGAAGCCACCGAGGGCCTGGCGCCCCTGATCCGCAACGAGATCTGGCGCGCGCTCACGGAGCTCAAGCAAGACGGTCTTTCGCAGATAGTCATCGACAAGAACGTCAAGTCGCTGTTGAACCTCGCCGACCGCCACTTCGTGATCGAGAAAGGACGCGTCGTATGGAGTGGGAGTTCCACCGAACTGCGCGGACAACCCGAGATCGTTCATCAATACATGGGGGTTTAGCACGCCTCCCAGGCGAGTGGCAGTTGGCTGACCGCTCCTGAAATTTCCGAAGCACTCTTCCAGATGTCCAACACCATGAAGCTCTACAACTTTTTCCGAAGTGGTACCTCGCACCGCCTGCGCATTGCACTGAATCTCAAAGGTCTGAGCTACGAACAGATCGCGGTCGACTTGCGCAAGGAGGAGCATCTCGGCGAAGCCTACACGGCCATCAACCCCCAGCAGTTGGTGCCCGCGCTGAACATCGGCGGCACCCTGATCACCCAATCACCAGCGATCATCGAGTGGCTGGAGGAACGCTATCCGCAGGTACCACTGCTGCCGTCGGACTTGCTCGAACGCGCGCATGTCAGAGCACTGGCCGCGATCGTCGGATGCGATGTTCATCCGATAAACAATCGCCGGATTCTGGAGACGCTGCGGCACCGCTTCAGCGCTGACGAGGCAGCCATCAGTCAGTGGTGCAGCACATGGATCGGGAGTGGGTTCGACGCATTCGACGCATTGATTGCAGCGAAAGGGTCTCGCGGTGACTTCTCCTTCGGAGATCGCCCGACGCTGGCCGATGCCTATCTTGTCCCTCAGATCGAAAGCGCCCGCAGGTTCAAGGTCGAACTCGGTCGTTGGCCCCGGTTGCAGGCCATCAATGCGGCCTGTTCAAGCCTGGAAGCGTTCAGGCGCGCGGAACCGTCGGCGCAACCCGACGCCGCTTGAGTAGAGCAGAGAGGGGGGCTCAAACACGATACCCGGCACACCTCAACGTGCCAGGAAGGACTGCAGATCGCTGGTGAACTTGTCAGGGTTCTTGAACATCAGGAAGTGATCGCCTTGCTCGGCGGAGGTGTAGCTGTAGAGCGTCGCGTTCGGGATCACCGACTGCGCCCAACGCTGGCTCAGCAAGTTGTTGCTTTCATCGCCCGAGAAGATGGCAAGCGGTATGTCGATCTTGTGGCGCACAACGTCGCGCCAGTCGCTCGCCGTGTGAGTGAACAGCACCCGTCCCATCGCCTGTGGATCGCTCTTGATGACTGCACTGGCGAAGCCCTCTGAGTTCGCAAAGTAGGGCAAGTCGAATAACTGTGCGCGCTCGAATGGCTTCATGTCCGTGATGAGCTTGTTGACCGGGCCACCCGCAGTCAAGGCGGCCACCATCCGCTCCGGCGCACTGGTACTCCCACCCGCTTCCGAACGCTCCTTTTCCGACTAATCGTGTTGGCGCCGACGGGAAACTGAGCGACTTTTGTAGGTAGTTGGAGTGAACCCTGCGGCTGGCCCACTGGGAAAATCAGAACTGATACGCTGGCCGGGCCTCCAAACAAGAGAAGGTCATGTCATCGAGAGGTCCGTACCGGCGCCACGCGCCGGAGTTCAAGATCCAGCTGTGCGAGGACATCCGCAGCGACGCCATCGGGCGCCGTGATACGGCCAGGAAGTACACCCTGCCGACCAATCTGATTCAGCTGTGGCTGCCGCAGTACGGCCGGCGTGAGCTCAACATCGAAGAGGCAGAAACTTCGGTCATCGCGGAGTACGAAGCCAAGATCGCTGCGCTTGAGCGCAAGGTTGCCCAGTTCACGATGGAGCTGGACTTGGTCAAAAAACTCCATGCCTGCGCCTCGTGAGCGACAACGAGAGTTTGTCCATCGTCACCGGCCCGAAGCCTGCTCCATCCGACGGGAGGGCCACGTGATCGAACGGTCTGTCCTATGCGTCACGCCCACCGCATACAGACCAGAAGACAAGCTCTATGCAGCGAGGCGCTCGGCAATCTCGCGCGCGCCGAGACTTCGCACTGCTGCGAGGCTTTCGAGCTGCGCCGCACGTGGGCGAGCCTTGCCTTGCTCCCAGTGGTAGATCGTCTGCCCGGAGACGCCAACCAACTGGCCATACGCTGCTGCGGAGAGACCCAGCTTTGAGCGATGCGCAGCCAGCCTGGTAGCACTGAAACGGCGCTTCGCGCCTGTTTCGTCAGATTTGGAGTCAGTGGTCGCAGAAGAGCGTGATTTACCCTTTGCGGCGCGTCGGAGCTCTTTATCTAGTGCGCTCACTTGGCGACGCAGTTCGGCAATTGAGGAGCGACACGTGGCCAAGGCTTTCTTGAGCACCTCAATTTCAGCTCGCACTTCCTTGCGTGCGACGCGTGACATCTCGGCTTTGAATATGGAAGCGATGTTTGGCATGGGATGAATTCTGCTGTGGCAGGGGCGCCTTGCTAGTAGGAGATTTTCCCTTGGCTGAAAGATGCAGGACTTGAGCGCTTGTTTAAAACAAATCCAAATGGCCAATCGCAGCCAATTCCCGCATCTTACTTCAGTGATTTTGCAGGTACAAAAACCGACGCTTCAGCTGCGCCGGGAAACTGCTCGGCCAGCATGGCGCGCCCGCGCAGGTACTGCTCGCCGTTCGGGTGCAGGTCGTACCCGCAGCGTTGGACTGGTCAGCCGAGACGCACGGCGGTGAGGGTGTCCTGCAGCGGCTTGCGCAGGCGTGAGTGCATCAGCGCGCCGGCGGTGACACGATCCGCTGACCCGCGCGCGCAGCAGCCTCCTCGACGGTCCAGCAGCGCAGGTTGTCATCGATCTCCAGCGGCCGAGGCCCGGCCACCCACGCACGTTCGGGAAACCAGGTCCGCAGCCACCTGAATTGTGCGAAGATGCTTTCGACTGTTCCGTCCTTCTCCGGGATAAGCAAGGTCAGGCAGCCTGGCAGGCCCGTCAGGTGCGGCGCCTTCGAAGTCCTGCCCTCGATGTTCGCCACGCGTGCGTCGTGGCCCCCTTTCTCGGCCCGTCGCCGCGCCAGCTTGATCAACTCGCAGTGGTTCCCGTAGCCGCGACGCTCCTGCGCTAGCAGCACCAGGCGCGCGAACACCGCCCCGCCGCTGGTCTTGAACAGGATCCCACTGCCAACGATGAAATGCAGCCCGCATTCGCGCGCCTCCAGGTGTCCCCGCACCACGCCGGCGACCGAACATTCGTCTGTGATCCCCAGGGCCGTGTAAAGCTTGGCAGCAGCTCCTCAACAATTCTTCAGGCCTGTGGTCGCCCACGAGAAAAGTGAAGCTGGAGCGGCAATGCAGTTCGGCGAAAGGTGGCGGGTCGGGGGAAATGCTGTATATCTATACAATTATCAGGGTCACACTCAAGAGCTCTTTTCCCATCCATCCAGCCGCCGCGATAGAAGATCTTGTGCGCAGAATTGCTGTTGCGCGCTCGGGCGTCGACGGCTGACGCAATGCTGCTAGCTGCCCTCGGGTTAACGGCTGGGCGATCAATGTCAAGCGCAATTACCGAGTCGATCGCGAGGAATGCCTGATGGCGCGCAAGCCTCGGCGCAATACCGCTGCCGGCTCTCGGGCGCCAGCCGCTGGTGGGGTTAGAGCAATCCTACGAGTTGCGGAGCATGTGGCCGGCTTTGGCTCTCCATCCAGCTGTTGTCCGCGGGGGTATCGAGGTCAGGCCGAAGGGAGCCTAGTCAGCACCTGGCCGCCCGATCTCAATTCAGTCGAACTCGGCTTCAGAAAAGAAATATCCACCGTACTCCACGCGTATCTTTTTTCCAGCGTCTTGAAACTTGATGTTCTCATCAGAAGACTGCTGGTCTAGCGTCTCGTCTGCAGCGTCTCTGACATCTCCACCAGGCTTCGCAAGAGTCTCAAGAATCGACCGACGCACCCCTCTACGCATGACGACAGCGCGCACGGCGCTCCCTCCTTCAAGGAGAATCTCAGGGAGATCAAATCGGATTTCTTGAGTGACATAGGCTTGGTCTCTTTGACGTGGCGACGAGGAAAACTCGGACCTGATTTCTTCCCGGGCAAGGCGTGCGCGGGCACCTCGATCGCTCGAGAGGATTCGCTTCTCCGCAGCATTCAGGAACTCAATTTCAGGGCTCGCTCGGTTGATCGTCGTGGGCCATGCAATCTCAAACGCTGTTTGCGGAAACCCGGTTAGATTTAGCGCGCGAGCAAGACTGAGTCTTCGCATCACCTCTTTCGCACGATTGCGATCGCCCTTTCCGATTTCAGCGATTGGCTCATACGTGGGATCTTTCACCACCATGCGCGATCGGTCCCCGCTTGCTTCACCTGCAAGAGCTACGCCGATTACCAACCGCTCGCCTCTTAACGCGGGGATGATCTTGATGCCCATCTTTTGCGCGTGACCTGTATTCATCGCACGATTCAAATGGGTAAGGCCGCTTTGGGTTCCTTTGCACTCGAGGACATGAAATTTTCCATGGCGGTCTTCCAGAACGAAATCGGGAAGCTTTCGCATCCCAACCTTGGAAAGGCGGCGACCGGGAGGACTCCGCACGCCCATGTTGATCGCAAATCGACGACCATCCACGATGGACCGGACGCCGCCGAGTTTTGACTGGAGCCAGTATGTCGAAAGCGCGACACCAAAGTCGTCACTCAGAATGCCCTTCTGATGTGGGTCGAGGTCGAGAAACGGAGTTCGTATCTGCAGGGAAGGCCCGGCGGCGCATGCTGTGAAGTAACGGATGCATGCCCAGAAGCGCTCTGGAGATGCGGGGGAGAGCGCGCTAGGAGTCGTTACGGCCCCCAGCAGGAGCAACGCGTTGAAGACATCGATTGTTTCGGATGTTGTAGTACTTGTCGCCCACGCGGGCAAAGAGCGGCGCTTCCAGCTCCCTTGATCGATCGTTATGTCAATGCGCTTCGCAAGCATGCATCCTCCATCCCTCAAAGTCCTTTTTCTCGCCATCGGTAGGTGGTCCGGCGCGAACTTGTTCATCGCCAGACAACCTGGCGTCCGTGGCATTATGCGAGGGTTGGGAGGCGACTTGGCTGCGAATACATTCTTGGGGACACCGCGCCGACCGGGTTGCGACCGAGGAATCCAATACGTGTTCCACGGACGAATGGCAGCAGGTGCCTGCTCGCGGGCCGATCTCGCACTTTGGCGGAGGCGAGGATCTGGCGCGGACTGTCGCGTTCTCGATCCGTGCGACCTCGACGAAGGTAAAGCTGTCCTAGACGCGCCCCCGTGAGTAGATCAAGAGCGACCACCGCCGGCCTGCTCCCTCGAAAGAGGTGTCACCAAGAACCATCGCCTAACGAGGCAAACGTTGCGACTGCATCCTTCGCGATTTTGTCCGCTTGCTGACGCAGCATCGCAAGCGGATACGTACCAATAGTAATCCCTCGGTATGCGAACTCGAAGCCCTTGATGTCACCGGTTACGTCGGCCGCGGATTCGAGGGCACTTCGTATAGAGTCATACCCACCATCTATCATCAGCTCTTCTCCGTCATAGGTCACTTGGAATTCATAGAGGCCAGGCTCAAGCTTGGAAACATCGAGTCGTGGGATGAAACCGGCGCTAGGCCAAGTTACGGCCGAAACCGCGTTGGCGCGAGCCTCCTCTTTCATTGGCGCCGATATTTCCAAGGATCTTCCTTCGCCGCCATCTGCCGCAGACACCCGTAATGCGGAGCTGCCGGTGCCGTTTGAGATATAAATCTGTCGCCCATCGACCTTCAAGTCCTGCTGATACGCCATATCGTGGAACTGGCCTCGCAACCAAACATGTGTTGGTGGAAAGAAGGTTTTTCTCAATACCAACGAAAACACCTCATCCAGCGAGGCTGGCAAGAGGGCCGAGTTTCCCGAGAACCGGAAGAGACGCAGATCAGAAAGGTAATCAAGCGCCTGCTCGAGCAGCGACTCGCCTTGTAGCCGTTGAGCCATTGAGTCGCCACCCTCGTCCGTTTGATGAATCAGTGAAGCCCAAATCTGTTGTGCGGCGATCGGCTTGACCTCTTCGCATTCGACAAAGTCGTCCGGCCATGCGACATCCTGGGCATGCTTCGTGTCTAGGGCAATCACCAAGCCCGACTCGAGCGCCCCGCGCGATACAGGTATCGTCGAATCGGAGTTTTCCTGCGCGGCCAGAAAGTCCGCGAGGATTGAGGGCAAGGGTTTTGAAGCAGCAGGCAGGGATCTCGTCTGCTCAACGCAATCCTTGACGTGCTTCCAGTGGTGATAGCCGTGCTCCCTCGCTATCGTGTCGAGCGCGACGGCCAGCGAAGTTGGATGGGTTTTGCGCCTTTGTTTGGCGAGCCGATGTAGCTTCTCGGCAGCAGTCGACGTGGTGAGGATGAGGTTCAAGACAAGCTCCAAACGTTGAAGCGGTACACCTTGGTGCCCATTGCCAAGCTCCGCCAAACGTGGAAGCTGAAGCTCGCGAGAAATCGTTGTCGTCCCGGCGAACCAGGTGAGCCATGATGGGCAGCATGCGCCGACAAGCGCGAAGCGAATTCTAGGTCATGGCGTTTAACTCTCGCAAGGCACAACAGAGCGAACCAGCCTTGGCAGGCAAAAAGTCAAAGCCGGGGGGGCGCGTCGGCGAACGGCGCGCCTTCGTTTCTGAGGCCAAGCGCATAGGAGAAGCAGTGGGCCGGTGGAAAGAAAGCGAGCGCACGGTGATCGCGTCTTGTCGACGACGACAGCTCTGGCTGTCGTCGTCGGTTGCCAGTGGTGGGGCAACAGTTCCTTAATACGACAGGCGGCTACGTGGTTTGTCGCTGCAGGATGTCCTTGAGGTACGCGTGGTGCTCGTGGTCATTCATGCGCGCCGAGTGCACCAGGCTAATCACGGCTGTGGCCCGCCGACCGGCTTGCGAGCTGTCAGTGAACAGCCAGTTCGACCTGCCGAGGGCGACGGGGACAGGTATGACTGACTGTCTTCGACGCTTCAGCAATGGCCCTGCAGTGCGTCGCTCAGCGACGCTATGACAGTTGTTGTGAGGCCAGCAACATTGATTCGACCGTCGGAAGGCATGAAGATGGCGCGAGACGCGCGCAGATCCTCAATTGTTGACTTTGACAATCCGAGCAGTGAAAACATTCCAGTCTGGGCGCGGATGAAATCAAAGCGATTGTTGCCCAGTGCCAAAGCCATTGCGCTGGCGAATGCGCCGCGATTCGATTGAAGCCGCACGCGCATATCCTCAAGCTCACTCGACCATTCGCTTCGCAGTGAGGCGTCGTTCCACACCGTGCGAACTACGGCAGCTCCGTGGTCAGGCGGGAATGAATAATTTACCCTTGCCAGCGAGAGCAGGTTCGCCCGTGCCACCAATAGTTGGGGAGAGTTGCCAAGTAGCACGGCGCATCCGACGCGATCGCGGTACAGGCCGAAGCTTTTGGAGCATGAGGCTGCGAGAAGCAGCACCTGCACATTTTCGGCAAGGTGTCGCAGTCCTTGAACGTCCTCATCAAGACCTTCTCCCAAACCCTGGTAGGCGATATCAACCATGGGGATGGCGCCCGAGCGATTGAAGTACTCGGCCAAGAGGCGCCAATGTTCAATGGTTAAATTGACCCCCGTTGGATTGTGACAGCACGCATGCAGAACGACGATGTCACCTTTGCGTGCGTTTTGAAGGTCGGCCATCATCTGCTCGAACGCAAGCGCCTGTCGTTGCCGATCAAGATACCGATAGGTACCTGCTGCGAGTCCGGCTGCTTCAGCCATTGGCTGATGGTTGCTCCAGCTCGGGTCACTAATCCAGACTTTGGCAGCTGGGTTGGCCCGGTAAACGAGTTCAAACAATAGCCGAACGGCGCCGGAACCACCTGGCGTTTGGACAACGCTTGCACGAGCGCTTGTAGCACCACGGCCAAAGAGCAGCTCTCGCATCGCTTGGTTGAAGGCTTCGTCACCTGCAAGCCCAAGGTAGGCTTTAGTATCTTCGGCATTCAAGACGAGTTGCTCGGCTTTCTTGATGGCGCGCATCACGGGCGAACGGCCCTGGTTGTCTCTGTAAACGCCAATGCCCAGGTCCACTTTATAAGTGCGCGTGTCCTCACGATATGCCGCGGCAAGTTGGAGTATCTCGTCGGGAGCGGGCACCGCCAGATGTTCGTACATCGTTAGAGTCCTCAATTTGAGTGATATGTCTGTGTCGGCCAGGCGTGGTGTCTCAACGCTGCTGCTGGCTGTCCGACGTACAAGTTTGTGGCCTTCGGCTGCCAGTTGCAGCGCTGCGCTCCCGACAGGCCAATTACTGAGATTGCTCAGTGTCGACGTCGGGGCTCGAGCCGTTGGCGAGATGCGGGTGCCGGCATGCTCGCCGGATTTGAAGCCCATCCATACCCGTATCTGAAGTTCATGCAGCCATGGCGTGCCTGAAGGGTTCATAAGAACCTTCGACCTCGACCACGCGGCACACATTGAAAAATCCGCGATTGTGCTGATGCTACTGGCGCATCTCTGCCGCGGATTGCGCTCGCCGACGATCCGCGACGGCTGCGCCGCATCGCGAGGAGGATGTGCGTGGGCGAGGCCGGGAAGAATGGGCGAGACCATCCGCAGCAACCCTGGCAACTCGGGAAGCTAGAGCACTTTCCATCTGATACGTGCCACTGGAATGCCCCTCCTACTGCGTATATGGCGGCAGCAACCAAAGCTTTCGCTGAACGTCGAGACCCATAGACACGAGCGACGCAGCCCCGTGCAAAAACGGGGCGGCCCTCACGAGCGCGAAACAAGAAGCGGCCGGTTCTATGCCTGTAGGGCTATGCAAAAAATTACAACATGGCCGCTACTCCAACTGGCCGCTGTACTTTATGCGACGGCAGCGGCGACGGCTGCTTCGGGAGGCCGGCGGAAGCCAATTGCAATACGGTTGAAGGTGTTCATCAGGCCAATTGCAATTGTCAGATCAACTACTTCCTTCTCGCTGAAAACAGCTGAGACTTTCTTGAATTCCTCGTCAGGTATGGCCGTTTCGGCCACCTTGGTTACCGTCTCGGCCCACCCAAGGGCTGCCTGTTCGCGTTCGTCAAAGACAGCACCTGCTTCGTGCCAGGCTTGGACGAGTGCCAGTTTTTCAGGCTTCACCCCTTTTTTCAGCAAATCGGCGTGATGTAGGCCCAGGCAATACGCGCAACCGTTGATTTGAGATGTACGGAGGTAGACCAATTCGAGCAAGATCTCACTTAGGCCACATTGTTTAATGTACCCGTACACACCGCCAAGTGCTTTATAGCCTGCCGGGGCCGACTTGATATAGTCAATACGCATGCTCATGAAGTAACTCCTGTTAAGGTTAATGTTTGTTGCACATTAGGCAACTGGTGCTTGCGGGTTGCCGCGTTCTACCGACACCTGATGCCGCAATGCATTTATCGCATAGGACAGCGGGGATAGAGAGTGTTCCCTCAGGAACCGATCCACGCGGTAATAAGAGGATCTAGAGATCTAGTACGAGCGACGAGGATTTCGCCCTGGACACGCATAGGAGAATAGTTTTTTGACTCGCTTTTTGTTCAGGCGTCAACAATTGGTCCCTGTGGTCCGCAATTCCGTCGCATAGACCGGTTTCGCATGCACCGCAAACCCCTTGCCGACACGAGTATGAAATGGCTAACCCATGGTCCTCGAGGGTCTCCAGGATGCTCTTGTCTGAGCTAACCCTAAGACGGGCGCCTGACGATTTAATGACGACATCGAACTCTCCGCTCGCATTTTCAGACTGCGGAGGAGGGGCGATCTCCTTTGCAGAAAACCACTCGAAGTGCACGGAATTTTCCGGCCAATGCGCGCTGGCCTCTTCCACCCCCAACATCAACGAACGCGGACCACAGCAGTAGACATGCTCTCCACCCAGTGGGTTGGCCAGTGCCGCCTTGAGGTCAGCAAACGACCCTGCTGCTGAATCGTCCATGTGGAACGAAACATTAGGTCCAAGAGTGCGTAATTCTTCGAAATAGGCGGCGCTAGCTTGGCTGCGAGCGCAATACAAAAGCGACCAGCTCTTTTTATTTTCCAAACACCACTTGATCATGCTTAAGATCGGTGTGATACCGATGCCCCCCGCAATAAAACGGTAGTGGTTTGCGTAATGATCAAGTGGGAAATTATTTTTCGGCAGTTGTGAATTAAGGATGCTGCCGAGACGCACGTGCTCGTGGAAGAATCGCGATCCCCCGCGGCTGCTGCTAGAAAGGCCTACTGCGATGACATATCGGCTTTTTTCCAAGCTGCTGTTGCACAAGGAATAGTGCCTAATGTGAGGAGGAGTGCCGGGTTCATCCGCCGGAAGGGTAAGCTCAAGGTGAGCGCCCGGCGCGAACGCTGGTAGCTCGCCCCCGTTAGGATCTCTCAATTCGACGGACACAACGTGCTCTGCTTCAGCGCGGAGTGCGGTTACCTTCAATTTCATGGAATAAATCCTCAATTAGATGAGATGAGCATTAGGACGCTTCCGCACGAATTCGGCCCAAGCTAGCTGGCGAGGTCTGAAGCCAAGGTCACACACTGCCCTCCTATTGGAGGCCCCGCGCAACTGGGTCGCATAAAACACTGCATCTTCACCAAGGGTGGATCGCCCTTCCTCCTCGGTTAGGCGTGGTGGCACCGGAGCTTTTAGAAAGCGCGCATATGCGGGTAACCAATCGCAAATCTCCAGAGGCGTATGGTCAGTAATGTTGTAAATGGCCCGGCCTGCCGCCGAGCTTTCAATGGCAGCAACCGTGGCTTCGGCAGCATCATCGATATGAACAAAGGACCACACGCCTTTACCACTTCCAATAATCGGCTGAGTTCCTGCGCGTACCTGTGATGCTGTGCTTCCGTCCGGGGCGTACCAAGTCGACGGCCCATAGAAAAATCCGTAGCGCAACACGATTCCCTCGATTTCGGCTGTGTCAAGGACCCGTGATTCCACCTCTAACAGGGTTCTGGCTCCGGCCGATACGGCTGGTGCTTTTACTTTTGTGGCCAAAGGAGTTGATTCGTCAGCGAGTCCCACCCCCGGCTCGCACCAAAATGCACTGGACTGGGCGATGTATCGTTTTGCACCCGCCTTGATGGCCGCCTGATGCACATTTCCGCCGCCTTCCAAGCGCGTGCGATTGTGCTGGGCCGCGCTCTCACTGCGTGCCTTCGGTGTATTGATTTTGGGCAACGAAGTTAGCTGCTCGACAACAACGTCGGGCTTTGCTTCGGTAATTGCACTCTGAACGCCTTTAGCATCCAGAGCATCGACTAAGAACGGGTTGCCGCCCAGCGATGCAATCATTCTGGCGGAGGCAGTGGAACGGGTCGAACCAAATACGGTATGTCCCTTAGATACAAGGTTCCGTAGGAGGGGCACGCCGATGGCGCCAGTCGCGCCGGCAATGAAGATACGCATGAATTTACCGCGGCAAGAAAGTTTCAGAGTAGGAAGTAAAGTACGCCATCGATATGCCTATACGCCAATGTACTTTTCGGTAACTTCCGGATTGGCAATCAAATCTTTTTTGCATCCCTCCCAGACCACTCTGCCTCTTTCGATAACATAGTGCCGATCCGCAATCTCGGTCAGTTTTTTTATATCCTTATCGATAACGAGAATGGTCTGACCGGTTCCTTTAAGTAGCTGCAAAGCCCGCCAGATTTCGTCTCGAATCAGAGGGGCGAGACCCTCCGTCGCTTCGTCAAGGAGCAAGAGCGTGGGATTCGTTGCCAAGGCCCGCCCGATGGCAAGCATCTGCTGCTCGCCACCGGACAGTTGGCCGCCGTAGTTGCCGAGGCGTTCCTTTAGCCGAGGAAAGAGTGTCAGCACACGGTCCAGGTCCCAGGCTTCACCGCGGAAGGGCGCTGAAGGGCGACGGGCCGTCGCTGCAATATTTTCTCGAACAGTCAAGTTCGGAAAGATCCTGCGTCCTTCAGGCACTAGCCCGACTCCGGCGCGTGCGATACGGCACATATCAAATCCGCGGATTTCCTGATCATTGAACTGCACGCTGCCGCCGGTGGGCCGTACCATTCCGATGATCGTTTTCACCGTGGTTGTCTTTCCCATGCCATTTCGGCCAAGAAGAGTCGCGACTTCGCCGGCAAAGAGCTTTAGATTTATTCCAAAGAGAATTTGACTTTTTCCGTACGCTGCGGTGACGTTGTCGAGTTGAAGCCTAATTGACATGGCTATCTCCCAAATATGCGCGGCGAACTTCCGGATGACGTTTAATATCGTCTGGCAAACCCGTGACCAAGCACCGTCCGCAATCAAGAACACTGATCTTATTTGCGAGAGAGAAGACCGCATCCATATCGTGTTCGACCAGAAAAATGGTGTACTGACCCCTGATGGATTCGATGAAGGCCACCATTTGCGCTGCCTCCCCCGCACCCATGCCCGCAAGTGGCTCATCTAGAAGCAAAAGTTTTGGAGAGGTCGCAATAGCCATCGCTATATCTAGTCGTCTTTGTTGACCATGCGACAGACTGTTTGCTGCAATGTGCATGTGGCCTCCCAACCCAACCCTTTTCAGAATTTCTTCGGCGGGAGCGATTAGGCTTTTATCTTCGTTGGCTGGGCGCCAGAATCGATAGCTATGGCCTTGGTGCGCCTGTACGGAGAGCATCACGTTCTGCAGGGCGGTCAGGGTGGGAAAGAGTGCCGTCAATTGGAACGAACGAGCAATACCTTGCCGAGATCGGACCGGTGCGGGGAGCGCAGTGATGTCGCAACCGTCGAATATGATGGACCCGCTGTCAGGCCTGAGATTGCCGAGCAACTGTGTGATAAGTGTTGTCTTCCCAGCTCCGTTGGGACCGATCACCGCGTGGATGTCTCCTTGTTGAACGGAAAGGGTCAAGTTATCCGTTGCAAGCAACGCCCCGAACCTTTTCACGAGCCCGCTCAATTGCAGCAGCGGAGTAGCGACAGCGTTCGCGGTCATCAAGTGTTCTCCTTGGAGATCAGTCCGATGAATCCACGCTTGCCGAACATCACAGCAATGATAAGTGCCGGGCCAAATAGCATCTGCCAATGGGTGGTCAGATTTCCAAGCCAATACTCAAGCAAGACGTAAATGATGGCGCCGATGATGGGTCCAACAAGAGAACATGTGCCGCCAAGAATTACCATGGCCATGAATTCCCCAGACTTCCCCCAAGTCATGTCGGCTGGACTGACAAACTGTTCGTTATTTGCCAGTAGGGCGCCGGCTAGGCCTGCCAGTGCTCCCGCGATCACGAAACAGACTAGACGGTAGGGGAATGTATTGAATCCAATGCATTGAAGTCGATGTTCGTTTTCCTTAGCGCCTCTTATGAGCATGCCGAATCTAGATGCAACAAGCCGTTTGGTAAAAAGATAAGCAGCCACCAAGATAACAAAAACCACGTAGAAAAAAGTGTTTCGATCGCCCAAGTTTAAATATGGAAGGGTTGATGGTCCGCTCATTTGCATTCCGTCTAGGCCTCCATAGAGGTCAATGGATACGAAAAAGAAATACAGCATTTGGGCAAACGCCAGCGTGATCATCAGAAAATACAGGCCTGAGGTTCTGAGCGCCACGAGGCCAATAAGCAGCGCCGCGATAGATGAGGCCAATATGGCGATTGGCCATGCGACGAGCGCGCTTTGGGTTGCGAACACCCCCAGCCAGCCCGAGAGTGGGTAGTCCCCACCTGCGGCGTGAAAAGAAAGGACGCCGACCGCATATGCGCCAAGACCGACGAATGCAGAGTGGCCGAAACTTACCATCCCTCCATAGCCCAAGATGAGGTCCAAACTTAACGCGGCTAGCGCCAGGATCATGATCCTTGTGCACATTCGGACGTAGAACGGCTCCCCAAGTATTGCAGCGAATACGGGGACCAAGGCGAATCCGACGAACGTGCAAATTGCAATGCGACGCTGGGTAGGCCTGAAACCAGCGATTCGAGACATTAGCGTTGAGGACATGATTGGATCACTGAAAACAGCGCTCATTTTTTTGCACCATGAATTTGAAAGAGACCGCGCGGGTTGATCGCCAAAATGCCGGCCATCAAGACGTAGATGCCGAGATCTGAAATAGAAGTTGGCAACAGTGCTCTTCCGAAGGTATCGAGAAGACCTACCAGTACAGCGCCAATGAGCGCACCTTTGACTGATCCAACCCCGCCAATCACGATGACTACCAGGGTAAGAATAAGGACGTTGTCCCCCATCCCAGCCTGCACTGCGTAGATCGGCCCGGAAAGAATTCCTGCCAACCCTGCCAGGGCTGCGCCTATCGCAAATACAAAGGTGTATAGAAAATTGATGTTGGCTCCAAGTGCGCGCACCATGACCCGATCAGCTGCACCGGCGCGGATCAGCATGCCTAGCTTGGTGCGCTCAATTAGCCAATATAGGAAGGCCGCCACGACAAGACCTACCATGATGATGGCCAGACGCAACGTCGGATACGTGATATCAAAGAAGAGTTGGACGGATCCTCTTAGGAAAAGCGGTACTTCGGCTCGCAGCGGCGAAGGTCCCCAGGCGAACCGCACGAATTCATTGCAGAAGTAAATCAGTCCCACCGTGCACAGCACCTGATCTAGGTGATCCCGGGTATAAAGCTTGCGAAATAGGGTGGCTTCGAAGGCAGCTGCCAATGCCGCGACTCCTAGCAGAGCCCCGGGAATCGCTACAGCGAGCGATCCTGTAAGCTTGAATAGTGCAGCAGTGAAGAAAGCCCCGAACATGTAGAAGCTGCCATGTGTCAGATTCACAAAATTCATGATCCCGAGCACGAGGGTCAAGCCGGATGCCATGAGAAATAACATGACACCGAGCTGAAAGCCATTAAGTGTCTGTTCGACTAATAGGTTTGCGTTCACGATGAGGAGCTCGTAGCTGCTATTTCGGGGCCGCTGCCTGCGCCTGCATCAGGCAGTCTTTGGCGTACGCGTCAGAATGGTTGCTGAGCACCTTCTCCAACGGTTTCATGACAGTGCGACCTTTAGAGTCCTTCTCCACCCTCGTGATGTAGTAGTCGTGAATTGGGAAATTGTTGTTATTGAATTTAAAGCTTCCTCGGACTGAAGCGAAGTTGGCCTTCTTGATGGCCTGAGCAAGTAGGTCAGCGTTGTCGACCTTCCCGTTTGTCTCTTTGATTGCAGCATCCAGCAACCGAGCTCCGTCATAGGCTTGCGCGGCGTATGCAGATGGAAGGCGCCCATACGCCTTCTCGAAGGCAGCGACGAATTCCTGGTTCTGGGTGTTTTGCAGGCTCTCGGTCCAGAAGGTGGTTGCATATGCCCCGAGCGGGGTGTCTCCCGATGCCGCGAATATTGTTTGGTCGAGAGAGAAGGATGGGCCGTAGAGGGGAATTTCGGACTTCAGGCCGGCGTCGGTGTATTGGCGCAGGAAGTTGATGCCCAAACTGCCTGGGTAGAAGTAAAAGACCGCTTTCGGCTTTTCGGCACGAATGCTGGCAATCTCAGCAGCGTAGTCCAGCTGCTCGAACTGGGTGTACACCTCTTTTTTGATTTCACCTTTGTAGAACCGCTTGAACCCGGTCATCAGGTCCTTGCCGGCCGGGTAGTTGGGCGCGAGCAGGTAAACGTCCTTGATGCCCTTGCGGTTGAAATACTCCCCCATGGCTTCCGCGACACCATCGTTCTGGTAGGAGACGCTGAAGAAGTGGGGGTTGCATCCCTTTCCCGCCAGACTGGGCGGACCCGGGTTTAGGCTGACCAGCAGCGTTCCGGAGTCCAACACTGGCTTGGACATGCCCAGTAGCACGTTTGTGAAGTTGACACCGGTGATGATTTGGACTTTGTCCTTGCTGATCATCTTCTCGGCAAGCTGACGACCGATGTCGGGCTTCGCCTGGTCATCACCGGTGACGATGGTGGTGGGCTGACCGCCAAGCTTGCCATCTGACTTTGCCAAGCCGAGCTTAAAGCCGTCGAGGAGTTCGGCTCCGAGCATGGCCTGCGCCCCGGTAAACGTCGAGATGAAGCCGATGCGAACCTCTTCCGCGACGACAACTGCGGGCGTTAACAGAGCAGCGGCTGCGAAACAAGCGGCCCAGCGGGGCGGACGCTTATACGTCAATTTGGATTCGGTCATCGTCGGAGTCCTCGAGGTAAAAATTTGATGGCTCTGTCGCCGCGCGACATTTCATCAACGCGACGAGGCGAAATGTAGAAGCCAAGGTGGACCTATGAAAGAACCACTTTTCGAAGCGTCCTAGATGCCACTTCTCTAGGGACAACCCTTGAAATTTCGTTCGCTTTTGGTGCGGTCGCACTGCGCCGGTGCGATCGCTGCCTGTAGTACGGCGCTATGGCCGCAGTTTGGCGCTTCATGCGCCGTTTGGGGGCTAACCTACGCCCTGTGAGCTTTCACTGAACGTGCCTTGGACGTCTTAAGAATCTCCAAGAATCGCCCGAGTCCCGTTCTTAATTCAGAAATTTCCGTGTTCCCGAAGCCGAAGATGAGCCCTTGCTTGGGCTTGCTGAAGTAGAAAGGAGCGAGGGGATGTACGCCTAGACCGCGTGACAACGCCAAGGATGCGATTTGTTCCACGTTGCCCTTGCCGCTGAAAAAAGCCGAGACGTGCAGGCCGGCGGAGGATGGGACAAGAGAGAAGCCAAACTCCTCCATCTGCCCGAGCAACTCCGTGGTGACTTCGAAACGGTCTTCGTACACCTTTTGCATTTTGCGTAGGTATCTGGCGTACAGGCCGCTGGCCATGAACCTGGCCATCGTGGACTGCGTCACGGCGGGCGTATTGCGATCCGTCAGCCATTTAGCGGCGCATAAACCCGCTCTGAGACTTGGCGGCGGAATAAGGTAACCAAGACGCAGTCCTGGCAGCAGCGACTTGGAAAACGTTCCGACATAGGCAACTACCCCGTTGGTGTCCATTGCCTTGAGCGACTCGTGTGGTCGACCACCGTAGCGAAACTCGCTGTCGTAGTCATCTTCAATGATGAGGGCACCTCTGGTTTGTGCCCAAGTTAGCAATGCCTGTCTGCGCTCGAACGACATCACAGGGCCAAGGGGAAATTGGTGGGATGGTGTTACGTAGATCAGCCGGGCAGCATTCGGCAATCGGCTCACAACCAAGCCTTCGGCGTCCACGGGCACGGGTGCGAGCTTTGCGCCCACGGAGGAAAAGCAGTGGCGCGCGGTGGGGTAGCCTGGATCTTCGATCGCAACCGTGCTTCCGGGGTCTATCACAGCCCTGGCGATCAGATCGAGTCCTTGTTGTGCCCCGCTGGTGATGATCACGTCCTCCGCGTCGCAGAAAACCGCGCGGGAAAGCCGGATGCGGCTGGCGATTTCGCCACGCAGCGCCGGAAGGCCCGCCGGCTCTGAGTAGCCAGCCGTGGAGATGTCGCCCTCACGCAGTTCCTGAGACAGCATGCGTCTCCAGTCCCCAAACGGAAACCGGCTCATGTCCGGCACCCCGGGCCGAAAGTCGATTTGGCCAGGGACCGCTTTAGCGAGAACTTGCTGCTCAGGCAGGCGCTTGAACCATTTGCTCACGGGCAAGGATGCGCCGGCACGGCGAGCGCCTCCGTCATCCGACGCAAAACGTACGGAATCCGCAACAAACGTACCTGATCCGCGGCTTGCCTGCAGGTAGCCCTCGCTCAGGAGGCGCTGGAAAGCCTCGTTCACGGTAGTTCGCGAGACGTCGAGTCGGTGCGCTAGCTCGCGAGATGACGGGAGCTTCTCTCCTGCAGCGAGTCGGCCCTGAACGATGCCCTCGCGGAGCTTCGAATAAATCTGGTGAGCGAGGTCGCGCTCACCCTTTATCTGCAGTGCTAGTTCCATTTGCGACGCGTCCTGAAGAACTGGCCCAACCAGAGAACGAAGAAGTGGCTATATAGGTTGAGCGATTTTCGAAATATCGTACGACCACCTTCACCCATCCACTCTAGCGCCATCAACCCCGAGCGATCACCATGACATCTACAAATTTCGACTCCCCTGCGAATCTCGTCCGTGCCACCCCGCGGTCAACCGTGCGCCGATTTGCAGCCCGTGGCACCTATGACCGCGAGGTCCTGAACAGCATCCTGGATGAATGCCTGATTGCGCACCTAGGGTTTTCCCATGAGGGCCAACCTGCCGTGTTGCCCATGGCGTTCTGGCGTACCGGCGACTACGTGTATTTCCACGGCGCCGCACAGAACCGGTTGATGATGGATTTGTTGAACGGAGGGCAGTGCTGCTTTGTCGTCAATACGCTCGATGCGCTGATTCTTGCCAAGGCGGCCATGCACCATTCGGTCAACTACCGCTCGGTCATGATCTACGGCAAGCCAGAAGAAGTGACTGAGCAGCCGGCAAAGCTCAACGCGCTGCACAGTTTTATCGAGCGGGTTTACCCGGGCCGTTGGGAAACCATCCGTGCGCCCTCCGACGCCGAGATGGCCCTGATGCGCGTGATGCGCCTCAAGATTGACGAGGCATCGGCCAAGGTGCACGCCGCGCCGCCTACAAGCCTCGCGCATGATGCGCATGTCAACGCCTGGACCGGCGTGGTGCCAGTGCGCACCTCTGCTGGAACGCCGATTCCGAAAGGCATGGAGGAAGGCGTGCCGGTGCCCGAGCACGTCCTCAACCTGGGCCGGAACTGGGATGCGTCATTCTTCCAACGCTTCCCGTCCGAGGAAGCTGGTTCCTTCAACTCCTGATGTACCTAGGAGGCACAGCATGGCAAACATTCTGGTTGTATACGCTCATCCAGAGCCGCGTTCACTCAATGGCTCTCTCAAGCAGGTGATCGTGCGGGCGCTGGAGAGCGCCGGTCATCAAATCAAGATCACGGATCTCTACGGCATGCGTTGGAAGTCCGAGATCGATGCGGAGGACTTCGGCAATCTCTCCGATGGTGAACGGATGCACATCACATCCGCGTCCAGGGCTGCGTTCGAGGGAGGCAAGCAATCACCGGATGTCGTCGCCGAGCAGGAAAAGCTCCTTTGGGCCGATGCCGTCGTCTTCCAGTTCCCGCTGTGGTGGTCTGCTCCGCCTGCGATATTCAAGGGTTGGGTCGACCGGGTATTCGCCAATGGCTTCGGGTACGGGATCGGATCCTATGAGGGGCCGCAACGGGCGCGCCGGTACGGGGATGGAACTCTTGTCGGAAAGCGCGCGCTGGTGTCCATCACCGGCGGCGGACATTCGCACCATTACTCACCGCGGGGTATCAAGGGCGGAACAATCTCCGAGGTCCTTTGGCCGCTCATGCATGGCCTGCTCTGGTACACCGGTATGG
>Ga0209147_100376_pt1 | contig 31161 bp, 29 predicted proteins | sample AraplaCol_mLB_r2_FD_184278 | JGI IMG/M metagenome (GOLD analysis project Ga0209147, IMG submission 184278) | Arabidopsis root microbial communities from North Carolina, USA - plate scrape CL_Col_mLB_r2 (SPAdes) (version 2) | ecosystem: Host-associated > Plants > Roots > Endosphere | place: USA... | reverse complement strand
TTTTAAATCGTTGAGAATCTGGTTCTTTTGCTTTGCAAGAAGCGCGCGGGTATAGTACCGATCAATTTTTCATAATTCAATCGTCGTGTGAAGAGTAATTCCTTTTAAAACCGGGCGCTACCCCCTCCAATGGCCGCTCGCCGCGGGCTCGCAGCGATTTTTCTTTCAGCCGGAATGGGCAAGTTTTACTGGTTGCACGACGCGCCGCCGGGGTGGCGGAAAAAATTTCCGGACGCTCGCCACGACGCGGGCGTGCTTAATAGTTGAACAGTGCAATGCCGGGGATACGCAACGAGCGCGGAAATACCCGGCAGATTTGACAGGGATAAAGGCAGCACGCCGGAAATACGATGAGATCGTTGATGATTCGCTACGCGCTGCCGCTGGTTGCCTGCGCCCTTCTGGCCGGATGCGCGGCCGCCCCGCTGCTCGGCTCGGCCGCGAGCGCCGTGATGTCCGCGGCCGGCATCGGCAAACCCGAGGTGCCCGACGCGCAGAAGCCGCCGCGCAGCCTCGGCATCACGCTCGCCGCGGCGCCGAACCTGAACGCCGCGACCGACAACAAGCCGCTCGCGCTCGTCGTGCGGCTCTATACGCTGAAGGACCCGACGTCGTTCCAGCAGGCGCCGTTCGACGCATTTACGGATCCGACCAAGGAAAAAGCCGCGCTGGGCGCGGATTTGCTGAACGTGCGTGAAATCACGCTGATTCCGGGCCAGCGCTATACGGCAACCGAAAAGGTTTCGCGCGAAGCGCAAGCGTTCGGCATCGTCGCGCTGTTCCGCGATCCCGCACTACAACGATGGAAACTGACGTTCGATCCGGTGAAGTCGGAGAAATCCGGCATAATCATCGGCCTGCATAATTGCGCGATGACGGTCACCGATGGCACCGTCATCGCACCGCAACAGGGTGCGCCTTCGCAACCGCTGAATTTGCTTTCTTCGGTCTCCTGCGGTTAAACATGACGCACGAATGTCAATTAACAAGAGTTAACAATTGGCGATTTAATTCGGGCACGAACGAATCGATTACATCGCAACGCGACATTAACCGGATTTGACATGAGTTATTCGGCCAAGGTGCTGTGGGGGGAAGGGCTGTTCCTCCGGCCTCAACACTTTCAGCGACAGGACGCGTACCACGAAGCGCGCCTGTTCGAATCGATCCAGGCGATCCAGCCGTACAACTGGGGCGTGCGCTCGGTGCGCATCGACCGCGACGCGCTCGGCAGCAACGTGCTGCGGGTGGCCGAGCTCGCGCTCGTGTTCCCGGACGGCGCGCTGTATGCCGCGCCGCAGGCCGACGACCTGCCGCCGCCGATCGCGCTGGACACGCTGCCTGACGGCATCAACGAATTCGTGTTCTATCTCGCGCTGCACCCGCTGCGCGAGAACGGCACCAACTACAGCGACGATCCGGCCGCCGGCTTCATGACGCGTTTCGTCAGCGAGCAGACCAGCGTCGGCGACAACTTCACCGACGCAGCCGAAGCCGACATCACGTTCCTGAAGACGCAGGTCAAGCTGATCGCGCACAGCGAACCGCGCGACCAGCTGCTGTCGGTGCCGCTCGTACGCGTGCGCCGCACCGCGACGTCCGGTTTCGAGATCGACGACAGCTTCGTGCCGCCGTGCCTCGCGATCGACGCATCGCCGATCCTGCACCAGCGGCTGCGCCAGCTCGTCGATGCGCTGCAGGCGAAGGTGAACGCGCTGTACGGCTTTCACCGCGAGCCGTCGAAGAACATCATCGAATTCCGCTCGGGCGACATCGCGTCATTCTGGCTGCTGCACACCGCGAACGCCGCGTTCGCGACGCTCGCGCACCTGCACCAGCACTCGGCGCTGCATCCCGAGCGGCTGTTCCAGGAACTGCTGCGCCTCGCGGGCCAGCTGATGACGTTCTCGAAGGGCTACACGCTCGCGGACCTGCCGGTGTACCGCCACGACGATCCGGGCCCGAGCTTTGCGCGTCTCGACCTGATGCTGCGCGAGCTGCTCGACACCGTGATCTCGACGCGCTACTTCGCGATCACGCTCGACGAGGTGCGCCCGTCGTTCCACCTCGGCCGCCTCGATTCCGGCAAGATCGACGACAAGACCGAGTTCTACCTCGCGGTGTCCGCGGACATGCCGAGCGTCGAGCTCGTCGATGCGGTGCCGGCCCGCTTCAAGGTCGGTGCGCCCGACGACGTCGACAAGCTCGTGCTGTCGGCCATGCCCGGCGTGCGGCTGTCGTATACGCCGCAGGTGCCGCCCGCGATTCCGGTGCGCCCCGGCGCCTGCTACTTCGCGCTCGATTCGCGCGGCGCGCTGTACGAGCGCATGCTGCAGGCCCAGTCCGCGATGATCTACGCGCCGACTGGCATCAATGACCTGAAGTTCGAACTGATCGCGGTCACATCATGAGCTACGCGCCTTCCCTGTTCGGCGACAACGCGCCGCCTCCCCTGCATACCCCGGCGTCGACGGATGCCTCGTTCCAGGCCCGTTCGCTGCTCGACCTGCTGTACGACGGGTTCTTCATGCTGTTCCTGCTCAAGAACGGGCGGGAGCCGGATAGCGCGAGCGAGTTCAGCACGCGGATCCAGGAATTCCTGTCGGACTTCGAGCGCGGCGCGAAAAAGCTGAATATCGCGGCCGAGGATGTGTACGGCGCGAAGTTCGCGTTCTGCGCGGCCATCGACGAGATGGTGCTGTCGTCGCAGTTCAAGATCCGCGCGGACTGGGAACGCCGGCCGCTGCAGCTCGTGCTGTTCGGCGAGCAGCTCGCGGGGGAGAAGTTCTTTCAGTATCTCGAGGAAGGTCGCGCGCAGGGTGCGGCGCGGCTGCAGTCGCTCGAGGTGTTTCATATGTGCCTGCTGCTCGGGTTCCAGGGCAAGTATCTGCTCGAAGGGCCGGAGAAGCTGGCTTACCTCACCGCGCGGCTGGGGGACGAGATCGCGCATATGAAGGGCAAGCGGGCGCCGTTCGCGCCGCATTGGCCGTTGCCGGATCAGATCGCGCATCGACTCAAACGCGAAGTGCCGGTTTGGGCGATCGGGGCGGTTTTTGCGCTGGTGGCGCTGCTCGGGTATCTCGGGCTCAATACGTATCTGAAGGACAAGACGCTGCAGGCGTTGGCGCCTTATTCGCAGGTCATCAAGGTCGGGCCGGAGTCGGCCAATTTGACGATTTCGCTGCCTTGAGGGGCGGAGGTTTCTCGGCCTCGCTTCACGATGAGAAAGGACCGCCCCGGCGGTCCTTTTTTGTTGCGACGTCCCGTTCGTCGTGCTCGCGGCTACTCGCCGTTCGAATCCAGATCGAGGAAGTCGTCGTGACGATCGAAGTGGTTGAGACAGCGGACGAGGTCGTCGATCGATGCGCCCGGTTTCTGGCGACAGGCCAGATCGACGACGTCCTGGAAGTGCTCGCACGAGTAGCGGAATACGTAACCGAGCTCAGTGACCCGCTCGGGGTAGCGCTCGCGATCGTCGTCGTCGACCTGTACCTTGTCGCCGATATAGATCGTCTGCCGCGGACACCAGTCTGCATCGCCGTCATTTCCGTACACATCGTATTGCCACGCCGGATCGTAGCCCTCCGGCCGTTCGGCCTTCGCTCGCACAACCGCGATGAAGTCGGCAAGCGTGAACGTCCTGTTCTTGAAATCTTCCGGGCCGCGAATCTGCAATCCGATGCGCTCGCATTCGATACGCGCCAGCAATCGTTCGGCCCTGTCACGCTCGCACGCAAGCAGGCCGGCATCGAGGTCTCGCGCCGCCGCAAGCGCTCGCCCCAGGAACGGACGCGCCGATCCACTGCGTGACGTCTCGCACATCAGGTCGCCCAGCGCGACGAGCGACTGGGCGAGTGCTACGCGATCGCCCTCCTGCTCGGCCTCGGTCAGCGCAAGATGCAGCACGGCTTCGCCTCGATCCGTCATGCCATGATCGAGCAGCATCAGCGCCTTGCGAAAGGTCTGCCGCGCACTCACCGCGACGCCTCGTTGCCGGGCAAATCCATCCAGACGTCTTCGTAGCCGGCGTCGTCGATGATGAAACGCGCGCCGGGCGGCAGCATCAAATTGGGCAAGACGAGCGGCAGGTAGGTGGGCAGATGTGCGGCGTGCAGCGGCTGGTAGAAATCGGGCGCGTCCGAATATTCGCCGCAGTGGAAAAACCAGCCGATGTCATCGCCTTCCGACAGCGCGATGCGCGTGCCATAGACAGGCATCCGCCCAAGCGTCGATATCGCGACCGCGACCTTGTGCCCGGGTTCGGCAGCGCGCAGAGCGTATCGCGCACACACGGCCTCCTGGCGTTCACGCCACTCGGCCGGATCAGCCGTCAGGTTCATTTCCCGCCCCCCTCCATGCCGTCCTGCATCGACAGAAAAGCCGTGAAACCGTCGGATACCGGCGTCGTCTCGCCCGTCTCATGCGACCAAAGGACGACGGCCGGCTCGCACGATACCCCTGTCCGGTCGTAGTCAAAGCAGTAGTAGTCACCTGTCCCGAACTCGGAAAACGGCAACAAGTGCGAGAAATCGGCATCCGTATGGTCGAAATTGTCTCGCCACGCGCGCCAGCCCTCACTGTAGTGCCGAACGATCGAATTCCAGGTCTTGCGCGGATTGCGCGCATCGAAGACGGGGAACACGGACAATCCGCCAAGTGACCTGCCGTTGTTGAGCAGCAGCCATGTCGCGAACGAACGCGGCAACGCGCGGCCGAGTGAGGTTTCGGCCGCTTCGATTTCGGCCACGGTCGTGCCGATGGTCGGTGTGCGGGTCATCGGTTGATCTTCCTGTCGGCATCCCCGACATGCACGTGTTCGATTTTGCTCCGTCACGACTCGAGCCACCAGTCGAGCAGCGTTTCGTCGTCCGGATCCTCGAAGTTCCGGTAGATGTTCGCGTAATACCAGGCAAGGCCGGTTCTTGCCGTGAAGCCGTCGAAGACGGTACGAATTCGTTCGCCTCCCGCACCGGACGGCACCGATAACGCGAGCGAGCCGCCGTAACGACCGTCGAGCGTACCGCCCAGTTCGGATTCGACCTCATGCGCAAGCCGGTCGATGTCGCGATCCGGAATCGCGTCGCCATAGATCTGGATGCAGTAGTTTCCGCCGCGCTTCAGCACCGTGGCAGGACGATCGGGGTCATCCATGCGGACAAGATCGCCTTTCGCGAGATTCAGCGCCAGGCCAGGCGATGCCAGCAATTCGTAGATGCCCGGCTCGACCTGACGCGCGGGAAGTTCTTCATGAACCGGTGCATCTCCGGAGCTACCTGCGTAGACGTGGATCAGGTCGTCATCCTGGTCGGGGTCAAGCATTTCGTTCTCGCCGTAAGTAAGACCGTGTTTCAGTCAATCACTTGTGTCACCCGGGGCTGCCTGCGGATTGGCCTGCGCATTGCTCGAGACTGCTCGCCCGCACTCACCCGCCGACCATCTCCAGGAACACCACCGCTTCCGCATCGGGCAGCGCCTCGCCTATCCGCGCCCGGACTTCAGCAAGGAATGCCGGGCGGATTTCATACGTGTCGTCGAAGATATCGCGTGAGTACCTTCCAACGTACAACTCGCACCAGATACACAGCGCGTGGGCGAAGTGCGTGAGGGATGACGCAACGCGCGATGGTGCCCAAGAGCCCGCGCCGTGGCGGTCGAACAGCACATCGCCTCCCGGGACGACGATCACGGGATCGCCGCCCATCTGGCCCAGCACGATCCAGTCGTCGTGCCATCCGGACAGACGCCGGCCAGATGCGCCGACACGATAGCCGGCCTGGCCACGCGCGAGACTCGCCTGGTTGCCGTACAACAGGAGGTCGTCGGCGGTCCAGGGAATCGACAGATCGACATCGTCGAGTGCGCTGAACCATGCAGCAATTTCATCGCTCACGGAGAGGAAGCTCGTGTGTGTTGCATGGTCGGGCGCTGGTGCGCCGATGCTTGCGTGCACGCCCACCGTGTCGCGAATTTCGACGATGAACTGCTTCAGATCCCGATTGCGCATCATGCCTCCCGGCGACATGGCGCCTTGTCGAATCGCTTGCGAACGATACCGGTCTCGGGTCTCTCTGTCAGCCGCATGCCGACACTTGAATTCACCGAAATCGTCGATGGAGTCATCGGTCGCTAAACGACTTGCGACCTTCGCATCCCGGACAACGTAATGCGCCGCGGGATTGCCGAGATAGACGGTGCCAAAAATGCATCCTCCTCGAGAAATCGAACGAGCGGATTGGCTGCAATCAGGATGTCCCGCCAGGATTTCATGATGACGTGTGGCAAACCACGTCGTCAGAACAGAATGAATTCATCGTTCTCTACGTAAAAGACGAATGCGTCGAGCAACTGCGAAACGCTCGGTTCGTCGATTTGGTCGTGGGCGTTGATCACGATATCTTCGATCGTCGCACTGTTCAGCGTGACGCTCCCGCCGGGTTGCAGCGCGATCGAGGACGATGCATCGTCTTCGGCATGTTGCGCGTCTGCCGAGAATGCACCCTCTGTATCGAGCGTCCACGGCTTCGGCGGTAGATAGAGCCAGCCAGAGAAGTCGCCGGGCGTTTCGAGGATCTGCTTCAGGCTGACTTCGGTCGTCAGGTCGGTTGTTGCGAGCATGGGTTGTAGGGGGTGGGAGTGACGTTTGGCGGTGCGGATGGCACGGCGTCGTGACATGCATGTGCGATATCGTCGGTAGATTCGTGTGAGCGCCGCAAAGCACGTACGTAGTTCGTCAGCATCACGGAATCGGACATCAGCGCTCGCGCACGATACCGCAAAAGGTCGTGATTATGCCAATGAAGCGAGCGCGCCGATCTGGCCGTGGTGATGGCTCCAGCAACGCAGGCGCGATATGTGCCCCGTTCCCAGTGCTGCCGATCAGTCCCAATACACTGTTGGCCACCACACGGAGACGCTATCGAGCAGTGACCAGGGCACAACGCATCGATCAAGGCTGGTATCGAACTGTCTCGTAGATTTTCGCCATACCCTGCTTCGCAGGATTTTCGTTGGCCGCCAGACCCGACGAGAAAATGACGCAGGTCCAACCGTCACCGCAAGGCTTGCTTGCGATCAGGTCAAGCCGATGTGCATACACCCGGTCGACCTTGAAAATCTTGTGCGTGTAGCGTGATGCAAGCGCAGGATACTTGCCGTTCAGCGTGACCGGCTCGTAATTCGCTTTCGTGTACTGAGCAGGCTTGTCATCGACTTGCAGGTTGTAGAGATAGGCTGCCGTACCTTTTTAGCGTCGGCGCGACCTTGGTGCGCACCACCTGAACCGCAACGCCCAGCGTCAGCATCTCGAACGCCGCTTTGTCGGCTTCGATATCGACTCCCTGCCCATCCGCAGGCTCGCTTCGGCACATGACCAGTACATGGTGAGCCCAACCGGTCAAGCAACTCTGCTCTGATACTCGCCAAAACACTTGTCGCAAACAGCAACGAGCCCATCGAAGACGGCCGCATGCTGATCCTCGAAATCCGATCCAAACGGCGCATCACCAGGCTCCGGCAAACCGAACTGTTTCGCGACATCGGTCGAAACAAAGTATGAAATGTCGGCGAGTCCGTCTCCCAGCCAGTCGATGTCGTAACGGAGAATCTTCAAGCGCCTCGCGTCCGTTTTCATGTCGGCGGCAATATCGCTTGAAACATGTATCACCCCGGTTGCGCCATGCGATTTACACAGTATCCGGCCCATGTCTCATCCTATTGTCGTTTCCCATTCGCAACTAGAGCGAATCGATGACGTTCCTGATCCACGTCTTGACATCACCCCAGGTGATTTTCTTTTGCCTCGTAATTTTTCGCATAAAAATTATCGACCACGCGACGGCGAGACCCGCGGCGACACATAGGCTTAAAAATGAAAATTCACTCATTGGAATGAAAGCATTCCAATTTCTTCGCGATGTATGCATGCGACTATTTTTTCGAATCACTGCGGATCGAGATCAGCGACGACGGCGTAGTCGGCAACAAGGCCGTCTATCCAGACCGACGGGCAGGAGCTTATCCGATCTTTTGTGTGAGGCATAAACCGAGAGCCAAGGAACCACTTTTATGCCACACAAACGCAAGGAGGAAGTGACGATTGAACCGGGCACGACGGCTTGAACCTTGACCCGGCACTGATCAAGCAACTGGTGCCCGGGAGGCTGAACTGGTCGACGATCAACGAACGGCTTGCAGCAGGCCAGCCAATCCGCGTCCAGGCGTCCAACGCCGTGCAATCCAGCTTCATCGTCAATTTGCTGACCCTGAAATCGGAGTGAATTTCGAGTGATTTCGCCCGTCACTCGCGATACCCGCGCAACAACTTCTTGGGCGACTCCCCACGCCTTGCACGACGCCTCCCACACGCCAATCACGCGGCCGGCCGCCCCCGCCCTGCTGAAATCGATCTCAATCAGGGCCAATTCGACTTCCGGCGCGGCGCGGTTGCGAGTAGTGTCTACATGCCCGTATTCCGGCCGCCCCCGGGTTCGACCGATACCCGGCGCTCACCACACACGACACTGACCTCTGGAGATCTGCGATGAAACGTTCGAAGTTCCTGCTGTCGGGCCTGCTGCTCGCGTCGGCCCTCGGCTTCACGGCCGTCGCCGCGCACGCCGACGACCTGCTCGACTCGGTCAAGAAAGCCGGCGTGCTGCGCGTCGGCCTCGAGGGCACGTACCCACCGTTCAACTCGCGCGGCACGTCCGGCCAGCTCGAGGGTTTCGACGTCGACGTCGCGAACGCGGTCGCCGGCAAGCTCGGCGTGAAGACACAGTTCATCCCGACCGAATGGAGCGGCATCATCGCCGGCCTGCAGGCCGGCAAGTTCGACGTGATCGTCAACCAGGTCACGATCACGCCGCAGCGCAAGGAAGCGCTCGACTTCAGCGAGCCGTACACGTACTCGGCCGCCCAGCTGATCCAGCGCAAGGACGACACGCGCAACTTCAAGTCGCTCGACGATTTCAAGGGCAAGAAGCTCGGCGTGACGCTCGGCACCAACTACGACCAGATGGCGCGCACCGTGCCGGGCATCGAGGTGCAGACGTATCCGGGCGCGCCGGAGAAACTGCGCGACCTCGCCGCCGGCCGGATCGAGGCGACGCTCGACGACCGCCTGATGCTGCCGTACATGATCAAGACGTCGAACCTGCCGCTGCGCGCGGGCGCAGTGCTGAACGGCGGCAAGCAGGAGATGGCGATCCCGTTCCGCAAGGGCAACCCGAAGTTCGAGAAGGCGATCAACGACGCGCTCGACTCGCTGCACAAGGACGGCACGCTGAAGAAGATCTCGATGCACTGGTTCGGCAGCGATGTGACGGTGCCGGTCGCGCAATAAGCGGCACAGTGCTCGACGCGTCACGCGCTTCGTGTCGACGAACGCGTGACGCTTTTTCTCAAGCCGCTTCGTCGAAGCGCGCCAGCAGCATCTGGCCGACCGGTGTCAGCGCCGGGCGCGCGGCCACGGCGTTCATGCGCATCTGCGTATCGTCGACCAGCCGCTTCTCGACCAGCACGGCAAAAGCCGGATTCGACGGATCGACGCTGTCCGGCGCACGTGCAACGCGCAACAGCATCGAGAATTCATGCGGGCTCAGCATGGTCCCTGTCTCCTGATCGTCCGCGATCCGGTTCGAACCGGCGTCGATCGTATTTTCGAATGTAATGGCGCGTGGCATGACTGCCGCGCCGCCGGGAGCGAGATCCCGGCGGGCCTGCCTGCGACGCGGGCACGTCGTCGCGAGCGGGTTGCGCACGTCCCGGCTCCGGCGATGCCGCCGCGACGGGAACGTGCAACGTTATGGGCGCACCATGACGCGACCATGACAGGAAAACGGGGCGCAAGACAGCGCGCGTTACATGCCGCTTCGATTCGATGCCGATCCAATTGACGAAGACGGATCGCATGCTCGGCCGGCGGTTACCTGCTCGCCGGTTGTTTCGCGCCCTTCATCGCGGGTCGGCCGAATACGGGAACCCGCCGCTTGCCGATCCGCTCGCATGGCGCATGCAGCGCACGACCACGTTCACCGCGCGCCCGAGCGTCATCCCGACGAGCACGCCCCATACCGCGAACGACAGCATCACGAAGCCGCTCGTCGCCGCCCACGCCGCGTGCACGGCGACCGCGTAATGGATGCCGGTCTCGGCGACGAACGTCAGCATCAGCGTGACGAGCAGGCTGGCGTCGCCGGGCAGGCGCACGCGCAGGCCCGACGACGCCGGACGATACTCGAGCCGCCACCGACTCGCGTGCAGCCAGCCCAGCGCTGCGCCGCCCAGGACGGCCGCCAGCGCAATCGCGTTCGCGTCGATGCCGGCATGCGGAAAAAGCCCGTTCAGGCTGACGATGCCGAGCATCCCGAACGCCACCGGCGAGATCAGCGGTCGGGCCGCCGGTACCTCGCGCGGGAAACAGCGCTTGATGCCGATGTAGAGCAGCACGCAGAACATTACGTACACGTAAGGCTTCAGGTGAAGGAGCGCGGACATGGTCGAAGTCGCCTGGTCGGAGTGGACACGGCAACACCGTACTGCGCCGCTCAGGCGGACGGCACGGCTTGCGACGGGCGGCCGGAATTTGCGGACGAGTTGCGCATCGCGGCGATGATCGTCCGGCGAATCGGAACGAATGACGCGCCACCGAATCCGGCCGCCGGCGACGTCCGAGCTGAATGGTCCACGCTCCCCCGCCGGCCGGCGCTTCGTGCTCGACGCGCAACCGGCAACACCCCGTGTCCTTCCGCAGCACCTTCCACTACACTCGTGGCGGAAACCGGCCAACCGTCGGCAGCCGAAGCGCTTCGTCGAAGCCGCGCGCCGTTCGTCGCAACGCGCGCGTTATCGGCCGGTCCGGCAGTAAGGTCAGGCCATCGGCGCATCGCGCGCCCACCTTCACCCGACACCATGCGAGCCACGTCCGACCCGTCGCCGATTCCGCAGCCACCCGCCGGCGCCCCGCCGCCGCGGCTGCGCGATCCGTCCGCGCTGCTCGCGTTCGCGTGCTTCAACTCGGTCGTCGGCCTCGGGTTCTGGGCGATCCATTTCAACGAACCGCTGTTGCCCTACCTCGTCGTCGCCAACACGATCGGCTTCTGCGCGCTGCTGTTCAGCCACGCCGCCGACCGGCTGCTGCCGCGCAAGCCGGGGCTCGCGCTGAAGACCGTCGTGGTTGCGCCGGCCAGCGTGCTCATCGGTTTCGAGATATCGGCAGCGATCGTCCGCGGGAACGTGCCGCACGTGTTCGGGCGTGCCCGCCTCGGAACGTGGGACAACTACGGGCCGTCGTTGCTCATCTCGGCGATCCTGTTCGTGTGCGTATCGTTGTTCCTGCAATCGATGCGCATGCGTGCGACGCTCGAGACCGAGCGCCGCGAAGCCGCCGAAGCGCGCCAGTCCGAGACCGCCGCGCGCCTGGCACTGCTGCAGGCGCAGATCGAGCCGCACTTCCTGTTCAATACGCTCGCGAACGTGCAGAGCCTGATCGAGCGCGACCCGGCCCGCGCATCGACGATGCTCGACAGCCTGAACCGCTACCTGCGCGCGAGCCTGCGGCGCACGCGCGATGCGACGTCAACGCTCGGCGAGGAACTCGAACTCGTTGAAGCACTGCTGAAGATCGCATCGATCCGGCTCGGCGAGCGGCTTTCTTATACGATCGACGTGCCGGCAGACCTGCACGCGCTGCCGTTCTCGCCGCTGCTGCTGCAACCGCTCGTCGAGAATGCACTGCTGCACGGGATCGAACCGTCCATCGACGGCGGCGTAATCGTGATTCGCGGCAGGATGCGTGGCGACAAACTCGAACTCAACGTGATCGATACGGGCGTCGGCCTCGGTAAAAGCGACACGCGCCTGCATGGCGGCGTCGGGCTCGCCAACGTCGCGGCGCGCATCCGGACACTACACGGCGAGCGCGGCCGCGTCTGCGTCGAAACGAACGCCGCCGCCGCGCATGGCGTCACCGCTACCCTGCTGATCCCGATCGACTGACATGCCGACCGCCCTCATCGCCGACGACGAACCGAACCTGTCCGCCTCGCTCGCGCAGCGGCTGGGGCAGCTCTGGCCCGAACTGGAAATCGTTGCGATGCCGCGCAACGGCATCGAAACGCTGGCCGCGCTGAACGCGTCGCCACGCCCGGACATCGCGTTCCTCGACATCCGGATGCCCGGCATCGACGGGTTGAAGCTGGCCGCGCTGGCGCCGGACGTGCATGTCGTGTTCGTCACGGCCTACGACGAATATGCGGTCGATGCGTTCGATCGCGCGGCCGTCGACTACCTGTTGAAGCCGGTGACGGACGAGCGGCTGCTGCGGTGTATCGCGAAGCTTCAGCGCGGCGGGCCGGCGCTTGCGCAGGCCGATGCGCTCGCGCAGGCGGCGCAAGCAAGAGAAGCGGTGCCGATCCGCTGGCTGACGGTAGGCGTGAAGGATGCGACGCGGCTCGTATCGGTCGACGATGTGCTGTATTTCCAGGCGTCGGAGAAATACACGGAAGTCGTCACGGCTGGCGAACGGCTCGTGATTCGCACGCCGCTGAAAGAGCTGATGCAGCGCCTCGATCCGGAGCGGTTCGCGCAGGTGCATCGCGGCGTGATCGTTGCGTATGCAGCGATCGATCGTATCGAGCGCGATCTGCTGGGACGGTTGCGGATTCGCGTGCATGGGCAGCGGGAAATGCTGCCCGTCAGTCGTGCGTATGCGGGGTTGTTCAGGCAGATGTGAGGGGCGTCTGCTTGCGGCACGCTTAACAAGGTTACGTTCCGACAACGCGTGAACGACACGTTGTCAAACCGCACACCATCCAACACAATCGCGCGATCAGGTTGCACTCGGCTGTATTGCCCCAAGTCGACAAGACACCCTCCCCACTAGCCGGCGCTGAAACGATGAAAACACTGCGTGGATTAACGACATGCGTGGTTGCAGCGCTCGTAAGCGGCTGCGTCGCCACGCCTGATCTCATCGGCGAAAACACCGCGGGCATCGCGCCGACAGAAGCGACCGCGATCCTGGTCGTCGTGGACGGCAAGGCATTCGACAGGCCCGAGTACGGCAGTGAAGGGCACGCGTATCTCGCCGGACTGGGTGAAGGCATCCAGGCTGCACTGGCCGGTGTGCCGACGAGAATCGTCGAGCTGGACGAGATGAAGTTCGTGAATCCGGTACCTGCGGCACTGCGGGCCATGAGGCCGAGTCATACGATCCGCCTGTTCACGGAGTCCGGGACCACGCGTAACGGCACGCCCATCAGCGCGACGTGGCAAATGGAGGTATCGAATGTGACGACAACCCTCGTCCCGGCGACCGGCGACAAGCCGGGCGGTACCCGCTACACGATCAAACCGATCTACAAGGCGCGCGCCGATGGGGAGACATGTCTCGATTCGGACAGCTTCGCGAAAAAGTGCGGTGCGGCGATGGGAAAGATGTTTGGCGATACGCTGCGCGCCGCGCATGTGGTGCAGATGAGTGCGGGGACGGCCGCTCAGCCGGCCAACTGAAGGGCCGCGCGGGAATGACGAAGGGCTGCGCCATGCATTGCGCAGCCCTTCGCTGGACAGCGTGGCGGGTAACCGGGCCGAACCCGCTGTCACCTCGACTCGGCCGTCCCGGTCGTTCGAATCACGAGCGCCCCGAAGTCGGCAACGATGAAATCAGAACGGCACCACATGAGGTCTTGTGACCTTCGAACGCCGCATGCGCCCCCTCGATATCGAACTGCCCGTCGCCCTCGACGACGACGCACGGCCCATGTAACGGGCACGTGCAGCGGTCACCGACACGTGCGGGCGCACGCCCCATGACATCGCGGTTCGACGCGCCAGTCTCGACATAACCGCCGTGACTGTGGACGTCGCCCACTCGAATAATTCCTCGCATGATCGGTTATCCGGTCAGTAGGAGTAGCCCTGCATGCCATAGCTGGTGTCGTGACGACGGCCCCACCACGGCAGGTACGCATTGTTCTCGCCACGCGCGCGGAACCAGTCCTTGTCCGCATCGATCGGCACGACTTTCGACGGTGGCAACACCACCACCGCTGTCGGGTGCTGCGCATCCGTCGTCCCTGCCACCAGCACCTTCTCGCCAAGGTGATTCGCCCGGCCGATCGCCAGCACCACGTCCGTCAGCGCCGTACCCGCTCCCATCGGGCCCAGCAGCGCCGGCGTATTGAACGTCTGCTTGCTGAAGTTGTAGTCCGGCAACACTTCCGTCAGCGTCTGCGACAACGCGCCGATCCGCTCCGACGCCGCTTCGCCGCCCCGGCCCGCGTCATGCACCACGAAGTTCAGCGACGGCACCGGCACGCCCGCGTTGCGCGCCGCGCCGTCGATCGTGGCTTTCCACGCCTGCACCGTGCGCGTGGTGCCGGCCTTCGCCTCGTAGTCCTTGACGTTGCCCGTCGCCGCGCGGCCGATCCAGGCCAGCGGTTCGCGCTCCGTCTTGAAGTTCGGTCCGACGAGGAACAGCACCACCATGTTCTCGTTGATCTGCGCGTCCTTCGGCGGGAAGCTCGGGGCGTCCCAGTTCATCACCCACGCGCTCTTGTCCGGGTTCGCCTGCAGGTAATCCAGTGCGCGGTTCAGCGATGTGAATCCGGCGTTTGCACCGCCTTGGTTGACGTGGACGTCGGGCGGGGTGTCACGGCTCCAGAGATCTTTGGCGGACGGATTTCCAATCTCGTAATTGTCGACGAACTCGCCTTGGAAGTACGTCTTCGCCTCTATCGGATCAAGTCGTTGCGGGATGGCAAACTCGATACGCATTCCCGCCAGTTCACGCCAGTCATCCTTATTCTTGGACTTGACCGTGTAGAAATACTTGGCGTTCATCACATAGCGATCGCCGAACAGGCCAAGAAGCTTACTGACGTATTTGTGGTAGAAGCCCTTGAACGTTTCCGTGCCTTGGTTACCGTATACGAGCGCCCCTATTGACTGGAGCTTCGAAAATTTCTGCGGCATCGTCCGAACCATATCGTCGTTCTTGTTCGGCTGAACAAGACCCATTGTCCAGAGAATCTGCCACTCCGTCGGATAGTCGCGTCGCTGCAATGGATTCAGCCACTCCAACCCGACAACTTGTACGATGAACGGCTGAGCGCTTTCGCTCGTATCCAACGCAGCGGCATCTTTCTGAATCACAGTATCGGCCTGCACCGGCACCACCATCACGACGGCCAACACAACAAACGCCAGAAGCGCACCCAGGAACGATCCTGTAGACAATCGATTCACCCATTCCCCCGAACTCTATTCGTCACGAAACCCGCGTGCAGCAAAAACACTCGAGCTGCACATCATACCCATCGTGGCAATCAATCCACGGAACGGAGTCGAGATCAGCCGGAGTGTTACCCATCCGATCATTGGAAAAATCTCACCGATATCAAGCAAACAACTTGAAAGCCAGTATCAGAAACAGCCTTTACCCATAAATTCGATGCAAGTTGTCAGACACGTCGCAAGGAAATAAACTCTGGATATAACAAAGGGCCAAGCGAATATCGCATAGCCCTTTGTTTCGAAACGTGACGCCCGGGTACGACAATCGCCACTCGCGAAGCCGCCCCCTTCCGCGCACAATCAGCCGCTCCGGCGGTTCTTCGACAAATACTTCAATCCCGAATCGCAGACCACCACTGCAATCGTCCTGCCACGCATCTCGCCGGCCAGCAGCTGCAGCGCCGACACGACGTTCGTGCCTGACGAAAATCCGCCGAAGATCCCTTCCTTCTACTCAAGCTCGCGTGCGATCCGCAGCGGTTCGTCCCCCCTGCAACCGGCAGAAAACCGTCTGCGCGCATGTCGTTCAGAAACGGAAGATCGCTGATCGAATAGGCGCTACCCTGGATCGGATGCTCGGGTCGCGTGACAGGTTACCCCGCGATCGGCACCGCCCCAACCGGCTCGACGGCATAACAGCGAACTGCAAAATTCCGTTCCTTGAGCGCCTTGCCGACACCGACACCGACACCGACACCGACAAAGCTACCGTCCGAACAGACAAAATCGACGAACCCGTCGATACGGCCATCGGTCGCCTCCCGGATTTCCGCCCCGGTCGTCCTGTAGTGCACGAGTCAGTTGCCGTCGCGATGAAACTGATCGGAGCGAAACGCACCGCGCTCGGCTTCGATACGCTGAGCTTCGCGGTCGATGAGTTCGAGATCGCCTCGCGACACCTGTGCGGGAACGGAGTCCGCCAACTGATCGACCCGCATGACTTCCGCGCCCAACGCGCGCATCATCCTAGCGCGCTCCTCGGAGTTGACCTTCGACATCACCGCGACGAACGGTATGTTCTTGCTATGGAGATTTGCCGGACAGATCGGGCAATGCCGAAGCGATTGGCCGGGCTAACTGTCGCTGCACAGAACAAACGACAACCCATGGGCCAGTAAAGTGAGCGCTGAAACGACGAAGGGCCGGGAGGAAAACCTCCCGGCCCTTCGTACAATGTGGTGCGGCTGCAGGATTCGAATAGTCGCCTTGCCCCTGCATTCATGCGGGTTCAGCGGAGGCCGCCGCAAAAATGTACCAACAGAAATCGTCGCCACTTTGGTTCGGAGCCTGTCTCTTTACAAAATACACCTTCCGTAACCGACTGCGGGCATTCGAAATATCCTTGTCAGTGCAGAATCCCGGCGCCCTATGCACCCTTAAATCGAGGATCTTCTGATAGTCCGTTGTCCTTCGCCCAGCCTTGGACAACACCATCAAGCCAAGACAAGTAGGTATCATCCCCGAGCGCATCTTCATCGAACGGCTCATGCTGGGTCGAAGTCAGCAATGCAGCCAATAGTTCCTGCACCCTCACAGCCAGCACATCGTCTTTGGAGACGACGAGGTATGTATTCAGCGGTTTGTCCTTGGACTCTTCCTCCCCACCCAGGAACCGTTCAAAATCAGGAACGCTGATCCTGTGTCGTGCAGCTAGACCAGCCACACGAGCCTTGGCGACCGAATCTCGGATTTTCGCGTTCTCAGTCCACATACCGTTCTTGTGACCATTCTTCTTGAACGGTGAGTCAGAGTCATGGACGACGCCAAAGTCGATCTTAAAATGCGTTAGCACCTTGATAAGCGGCACCAGGATAGCCTTTCCCCGCGCACGGATGACTGTGACACGGTCCATCAGCTCATGCTGGCGCTCGAGAATAGACGACATGAACGCGGCATGCTCTGTGTCCCCTTCGACCAAAATCGGGTAGGAGCCAAAGAACACTTCGGAAAAACTCGGATCAATGTGCTGCAACGCTTGAAGGCGTTCTTTATCGCTTCCCTCGAACTCGATGAGATCCGAACGATAGGTTTTTGGAGTCACCGGCGTGGCATCGCCTTCGCCAGCCCGCTCCAGTCGAACGATGGTCGTGTGATCCTCAAAGGGATTGACGAAGTGTGGCGAATGGGTCGTCATGACAATTTGCCAATCAGGGCTTTCCGCCAACTCATACAGGTGACGTTGAGCCGCACGGGCTGCCATAGGATGCAGCGCGTTTTCAGGCTCGTCGATCAGCAGCAAGTATCCCGGAAAGGCCGGATCATCGGGACTATCTGGAATAGCAGCCCCGTCATCATGAGCTTGGAGCTGAGCGCTGAGTGCTGCAATCGCTTCCGTCAGGGCTTGCTTGTCAGCTTCCTTCGCTTTCGGAAGTTTTTTCTCTGCGTCACCAAGATCTTTTTCCAACCGCTTGCGATATTCCTGCCTGACCTCCTTATCACGCGACAACTCATTGTGAACTTGCAGCATCGACCAGAAGAGTGCCCGTCGCGCACCTGTCCCCTGCTGAGCAAGTACTGTTTCAGTGGCGCCGTCCTGGATCTTCAGGCTCGATCCTCCTTTGATGAGGTCGCCGAGCTTAGGGAGCAGCGGTGCCGCCCCAATCTTGAGCTTGACATCTAATCGGGGAAAAACGCCTTTGAAGCCAGCCGCAACGCGAGCGGAAATGGCATTAAAGTGCTCTTCGTGCATGCCACTTAGAGCGTCTAGGCGTTCAGACACACCGGCGATCGATTTGGAGAGGTCGGAGTCGGGATTGATACGCTCCTTCTCAAGGCCGGCCAACAGTGGCCCCAGCGCGAGCGTAAGCAGCATGTCCTCTGTCTTCCCTGCATCATCCAATGATCCGATGCGCAGTGGACGTGGCAGCCTGGAGTTGAAAACCGGATCTGCGCCGCCGGCTTTGCCTTCATCCGCCCATGCTCCCGCGCCGTCGGGGCCACCCGTTGGATCCCATGTAGTCCGCACCTTTAGAAAACTCGGGCTGGCCCATTGCCACCGACTCTTAACGATCAGCAGGCCATCCTTTTCTGTTTTCCACTTGGCATCAACATTGCCGATTCCCTCAGGGATATGCACTTCGAGCAATACCTCGGATGGCTGATCCCCTGGAGCATACTGACAGCGATCCTTTGCTATGTCGAAGGTGGCAGAGCCTTTGGCTAGCTCGTAGGCACGAAGGATGGTGGACTTTCCCGCATTGTTCCTGCCAACCAAGCAGACCACATTGTCTAGCTCAATCTCGACTCCGTCGCTGCCAATGCAGCCGATATTGCGCACGGTGATACGCACGAGCTTAGATCGGTTCATGCCTGCCATCTTGCCCCCTTAGAATGCCGGTTCTTGGACTGTTTTTACACAAAAAAGATTAACTTCTCTTTAATGACTCAATTCTGTCGTTATAGCCCCCCCTCAAGCCCACTTTTATAAATACACGAGACCATTCAAAGTACGCCTTTCGATTAAATCGGACAATGCAACACCTGATTCTCCGTGGCGCCACCTAACCAGTATAAGTTAATCAAAGTTCCTCGAAGATAGTGATCATGTGCTTGTCACCCCGCCGATATCCAGGCCGTTCACCAACGAAGTGTTCTCCGGTGGCTCTCAAGCCAAAAATCTTTGCAATATTGCAAAGGTCCCATTCGTGGCCTGGGGTGACGTGACCACCTTGTGTTTGGTAGCAGCGCAGAACATTATTTCCGGCCGTCGACACTCCCACAGCGTGCGGCTCAACTACTCGGACGAATCCGCCATATGTGAAAGATAAAATTTCTCGGTTACGAATAGCATCGATGATTATTTGCAGCATCGCGACATGCTCCTCTGAGATATACCGTATATTCTCAACCTCACCTTCCCTCAATCTGACCGACCTAATTCATCCTGCATCAGAAGGGTCATGGTTCTTAAGCTCGGCGAACTTGGCTGCCATCGTCGGGTTGCCCCGAGTCAATCTCTTAATCGTCACGTCCTGCGCCTTGTCGTTCGCAAGACGAAGATTCCTATCGGTACCGAGTAGAGCCTCCTTCGTCTTCTGCAGATGGTCGATTGACTTGTCGATCTCATCGATTGCCGTTTGGAAACGCCTAGAGGCAAGGTCGTAGTTTTTCCCAAATGCGGTCTTGAACGCCTCAAGTTCGGTTTCGAAGTTCGTGATGTCGATGTTCTGAGCCTTCACGAGCGCCAACTCCGATTTGTACTTGAGCGAGTTCATCGCCGCGTTTCGCAACAGCGTGATGATGGGGATGAAAAACTGCGGCCGGACTACGTACATCTTCGGGTAGCGGTGGAACATATCGACGATCCCGGTGTTGTACAGCTCGCTGTCTGGTTCGAGCAGAGAGACCAGCACGGCGTACTCACAGCCTTTCTCGGTGCGATCCTTGTCCAGCTCTTTCAGGAAATCCTCATTTCTGCTCTTCGTCGCTGTGCGATCGCTCTCGTTCTTCATCTCGAACATGATCGAGACAATCTCCGTCCCAGCCTCGTCCGAATCGCGAAAAATGTAATCGCCTTTGCTGCCCGTACGCGCGTCGTTGTCTTTCTCAAAATACGCGCGCGGAAACGCTGTTGCCCGAATGCGGTTGAACTCGGTCTCGCAGTGCTGTTCGAGCGTTTCGCCCACCATCTTTGTCGACAGGCGGGCCTTCATGTCGCGCAGGCGTTCGATCGCGTCGTCGCGATCCTTGATCTGCGTCTCGTACTTGTCCTTCAGCGACTGCTCCGCTAGCTGCTTTTCGAGCGCGGCCCGTGCGAGGCCGCTTTTCAGGTCGTCCCGTTCCTTTTCAACCGCACCGAGGGCCTCTGTGATCGCAAGCTTCTTCGCAACCTCGACGGCGTCAAGCCTGGCTCTCAGATCTTGGATCTCCGCATCTTTCGCAGTTGCAGTTCTCTGAAGTTCACTCACGAGCCTCGCCTCGGCTAACTCGGACGAGGCGTGTTTGTCACGCTTAGCCTGCTCAAGTTCGTTCGCGAGTGCGTCACGCTCTTTTTCCACGGCACTCAAGGCCTCGGTCACGGCAAGCTTCCTCGCAACTTCACCTGCATCGAGCTTGGCTTTCAGTTCTTGGATCTCGGAGTCCTTGGCTACTGCAACCTTCTGTAACTCGTTGGCGACCTTCGTCGTGGCAAGTTCAATGGCATTCCGCTTATCTAGCTCAGCCAACTCGAGTCGCTCGTGCAATTGCTGTTCGAACTCGTTATCGCGAACCTGCTTCAGGATGTCCGCGTACCCAGCCTCGTCGATCTTGAATGCTTTCCCGCAGTGCGCGGCAGATGATTTCGTGCATGCCTATGTTCCTCTCGCTTTCATCGGAATCTGCTTGTGTATCTCAGGGGCGGCCCTTTCGCCGCAAGCATCGCCATCTGGCATCGGATCGGCGGGAATCAATATAAACCAGAATTGGCGGGATCGAGTCGTGGAACAGTCCTTTTATTTAACCTTTGACCAATGACAAATCCAGCCAATGATTTGGTGCTTTCCAGGACATCAGGCTTTCCGTGGCGTTATTCCCGGCTTTTTTTTCCGCGTCATTGACGGCTCTTTCAAGCGCCCCTCTCGACAGCTGAAGATGTAGCAATTTTCTCCGCGACAATAGATCCGACTCGTCGAGACTTGCAAAATCCTGGTCGATCCAGATCCAAATCTTTCGGTCCGCACAGGTAAGCAGGACCTGCCATGCTGCATAGGCCGCTTCGCTACTGTTCGCCGCCAAAAACTGCCGCCACCAGTACCGAGAGAGAGCCGTCCGGTTACGCCAGAATTGCGCCTCCCGCTTCACCTGGCCCCATCCTTCGTTTAAATCCACTTCCAGCCATTCCAATTCATCGGCATCGACCTGATCTGACAGTCCTCGCAACAAGATTGCACGCTTGCGTCGCCAATCTTCAGTCGATGTCTCGTCTGCTAGGATGCGGGAATCCAGCCAGTCGCGGCGATCATTTGCTAGCGCGCAGAGGACCGTCTCCACGTAGTCGGCAGTAGTTGCGTTACGCTGAAGCTGATACAACTCGTCGCGTAATTGATCGATTAACGGACCACCGTCCACCCGAAAGGGCATGTGCATCAAGTCATTAATGCCCGCGACACCGGTGAATTTGACCCGAAGGACTCGAGTGAGCGCACGCCAAAGGGCAATGCCACGAACGGGGGTAACTTCCATCAAAGCTTCGCAGAGCGCTATAAAAAGCCCCCCGGCCTGATTCACACGCCTGACGAAGTCCGCCGTCAACTCCTCCATCCCATCCAGCCATGCGTCGACCTCGGCTGAAGCGCTCTTCACGAGCAATTGCGCCTGGGCCGTCGGGAACAGAATCGAATACAGATTCGCGCCTGCGGTGCGAGCCCTTTCAAGCTGGGCCAACGTACTGTCCCTGGCGGCACGCTCACGCGCCTCTCGCTTCTTGAAATCGAACATGTCCACAAGAGACTGCGTATTTTTCTCTTCGGTATCCTGTCGGGCTTGCAGAGATAGCCACCCAAGATCATTCGAAACGTCAATCGTGACATCGGAGTCCAGCACGCCGATATCCATGTGCTGGCTAACGCTTAAGGTTGCGTCTAGCGCCTGGGCAGCGATTTTTATGTCATCCGCTACCGAGCCTCTTTCGCGTGCTGCACGTAACAGCAGCCAGGGGGCAATAATATCTGCCAGCCTGGCCAACGGCTGTTCCCCCGCCGCTGCAAGCACTGCAGTGCTTCCATACTCCTGCTCAAAGACCGTCTGAGTGGCTCGAAAGCACCATCCATTTCGCAGCAGCACTCGACCAAACGAGGCAGGGTTGGAATTTGAAAGGCCGATAAAGGCAACATTCCGAAGTACCCCCTGCCCCAATGCCAACGCAACCACTGCGAGACGTTCAACCTCGCCATCTGGTAGCGGTACCGGGTGGAAGCCAAGAAACGTAAAAGCCACTTCCATCGCACGTTGGTCGTCCAGACCCCGGTCTTCAATAAACGCGAGCAGGGTACCTGAGTCAGCAGGCTTCAATGCGTATCGAAGCGTGAGAGAAATCGGAACACCTTCCGCTTCCGCCAGCAAGTCGAGCTGGGACCGCGCGTCCAGGGGCACGAGTTCAAGATGCAGTAGTCGTGCCGCCACAAAGACCTCGTCCCGGTGTTGTACGGCCGGCGGCTTTAACCGTAGCGTAGTCGCAGCATTGGCGGCGACGTTGTCAACGAGCAGCACATGCTCTGGCGCCCGCAAGCCGGCCCAGTGCCGGGCCTCGTCACTGCGGTCGGCCAATTGCCTGAGCATCCGGGTCACCATCGCTGCAAGAGCTTCCGGAGCGAATCGGCCCAGTGCTCCGGTTAAGCCATCGAAATTGTGATCCTCTATCGTTGATGACGGACTAGTATCCAGTAATCCGACGTCGAGCTGGTTTGCAGCCCCGACCAACGCGTCTATGAACGTCTTTGGCGCGCTCAAGCCAGGTGAGGGCAAATACCGAGCGGCGCGCTCCACGCGCCTTGAAACGGCAAGACTCGAATCGCTCAGTACCTGCGGGGTATGACGATATTCAAGCGGATAGAAACTCCGACTCGGATCAGCAAGATAATCCCGCTCATACTCAAGGAAACTTGGTAGACGATCCTGAATTGCTGATGCCTCAGCTTCCGATGTTTCCGAGCCTGCGAGCCAGCGCAGGAAAGCCGCAATCTTTTGTTGAAAATCGGGGTGAACGCCCTTCTCGGTCTTCACATGTAACGCGGCGTCCGACATGCTCACCAGCATTCCAACCGCATCCGCGCGATCCACCTGATTGAGAAGGACTAACCAACGCATTGCGACCCAGAAATCGCTACCTAGCATATCCACATGATGCGCAACGCAAGCCGCAGCAAAAACTCGCCCCGAGGAGCTTATCGCCTTTCCCTGCAGGAGAATTGGGACGAGCTCGCGCAAATCATCGAATCGTTGATGCTGCAATTTGAGCGGAAGGCCCATCACCCGGTGGATTCCGGCCTCATCGGTGCCAATCAGGTCGACAAGCTTCCGGGAGAGCATCGCAGACGAATCCTTCTCGCGAATCTTTTCGTCAGGGGACGGACACGGCACTCGTGCAACCCACTCTACCAAGCGTTCCAGAACGATCTCCCAGACTTCGGCGGCAGCAGGGGTGATGCGGCGAATAGCATCCACTGCCCAGTTGCGCGCCGAAGCCATTGCGCGGCCCCGTGACGTTTCCGCTACGTCAAGTAAGGGCACGGCCAGCGCGGGGGCGAGCTTTATGACCTCACTTCGATGCTCATCGTTTGCATTCTGACTTTGTAATAACGCCAAGAGAACGGGCGTCGTGATATTAAGGTCGACTGCTCCGCCTCGTGCAACAAGTATCGAAATGGCGGCAGAAAGAATGTCAGCAGAGGCAGACGTCGAGCCAATTGGATCCAGCCACTCCTGAAGAGCCGCAGTGACGCTCTGACCGCTCCCCGCTGCTTCCTCTACCCTCGCCAGCAACGCGGCGGCCAAAGCCAGATGAATCGTCGACTCCTTTGGACGGTGGACGCCCGGTCTGCCAGGTGCTTCCTCCATCCAGGCGCCTGAAATGATTTCGCTTAGGCGTCGATAATTATCGTCAACACCGCGAGAGCTTACCTGTGCAGAACTGGCGAGTTCATCCGCCGTGTATGAAAAATCTTCGGCGAGCTCTGCAAGGTCCGCACCGGCGCTATCAATCTGCTTGAGATAGCCTTTCGCTTGAGCGACCAGCCATTGAGTCCACTCCAGTTCCGAGAAGCTTCGCCCCTCTCGCATTCCCAGTTCGTCTCGACCGTATGCCCACAGCAGGCGATTGACCGTCACATCGCCTTTAAGCGATGCTTCCTCACGAAATCGTACAACAAGCGGAAACAGTCTTGGAATGCAGGCGAGCCTAATCAGCTCCGGAGACAATTCTGCACGCGGAATTGAATGCGCGGCGAGCAGCTCATCGAGCTCTCCACCCGGGACGTCGCTGTACGGTTCGATGCCGATACGTACACTCGTGTTAGACGCCGAGCGAAGCCCTTGAAGCCGATTTTCCAGGAAGTGAGTCTGGACGCTCACCAGCGTACGCACGGAAGAGCGAAACGTTTCGCCCTGAAGAATCTGGATAAGACGCACCCATTCGAATGAGGGTTCCTGATTCAGCCCGTCGAGCGTGAGCAGAAGTGCCGGGCCGTGCTCAGCGGGGCGAGTCAGTAGTCGCCGAACGCGTTGCTCCCAATATTGACGGTTTCTGGTGTGCGTCAGATCATATAGTTCCTCACCAAGAAACTCCAGCAATGTGACGTTTGAGGTTCCCTTTAAACGTCGGATAGCAGACGAGGGTATCGCCAAGACAATTGGAAGACGTTCCAGCTCGCGCACAATCCAATGCAGGATTGACCAGGTTTTACCGACTCCCTCACTACCATGCGCAATAGCGCGCTCGTATGAGGGGTTCGCCCACCAGGTATCGAGCTGATCCAGAATGATTTTCCTCATAACAAAAATACTGGCCGCTCCGCCCGCCGCGTTCTGAGCGAAAAGCGCCGTTGATTCTGTGGTGTTATTCCAGATCGACTCAATGCGCCGTGCCGCAGCCTCCCGCACAGACTCGAAACCGATTTTCCAGGGTTCTAGCTCTCGGCGAATCAGCGTGATTGTCGGTTGGGCGGCGTCCCGGACGGCCCGGGCGGCGTCACCCGCAGGCCTGTCATAAAACTGTTCCACTAGCTCCGGATCCACGGCGCAAAGCGCCGCGAGTTCCGGCATTCCTCCGCTCAACTCGTTCCAATCGATAATAACAATCGGCAATCCCACTGCGTCGGCCTTCTGGCTTAACGTCTCCCTTAAACCCTCATCCGCCCGACGGGTACACGCGAGAATCCACAGCTCCAGATCGGGATTTCGACTTAGCGCATCATCTACCTCTCCCTGCAGTTCGCGCTTGCTAAGCGATGTGTTTTCGGAATAACGCTTGCTCTCAATGCGAACGTGTCTGTCCTGGCTGCCTGCGGTCCCGGCATCCGCACCGAACTGAAAGCCAGAATCCGAAATGGCTAGCCTCACGCCGATAAGCGAACCAATAAGGTTGGCGACAAGCTGCTCAAGCAGACGAGCGTCCCCCTGCGTCAGGGCACGCTTTAGGTTTGCGAGATGGCGCTCAAGAGCTGGTTTTCCACAAGATATGTTTCCCGCACTTTTTCTGGTCGAGAGCATTGCTGATAAAGAAGTATGGTGTGAATTCACAGGCTTGAGTTCAGTAGCGCTTCAAACGCCTTAGCCCAATTCCAGCGCGCCATCACGCAGCCGAAGCCTCGCGCGCTCAACAGCTCATTATTATGCTGTCAGGTCTGGTTGCACACGATATTTGTGCGACGCAGCATTGAGAAAACGCCAACGTGTGTTGACACGATGGCCGCCCGTAACCCTCCAAATCGTAATCCATCACTTACCGCCGGCCAAATTGCATATCCGCGAGACTCGAAGCGCGCGGCACGCATTTTTTTGCGTCGTCAGTTGCAGCTTCTTGCGACGGCCGCACATTCATTTGATCGGTAGCTTCTCGTTGTCACACCTTGCACACCAAGATTGATCAGCCATGCGCACTCCCGTTGCATCCGCATTTCACTGTTTTGCACATGCTGCACACCGCCATTGCACGCACGTTTCACCGCATTGCACTTGCTGCGCACCGCCATTGCACGCACGTCAACTTTTTCTGCGCACGGCTTATACATCTGTTGAACCGGATTAACTCTCGGCCGCAAAAACGACATGAAAAACAAGGACACGCAGGATAGGCTTGCGCCGGTTTTGGGCACCCATGCAGGCAACGGCCGCATGCGACAGCGTCTATCCAGCACCTTGCCGCGTCTTAAGCTCGTCCAGGTAATCTGCCCAGCGCTGCATCATCACCCGCCGCTCCTTGAGAAATTTCGTGCGGTTGTACGCGCTGCCGAGCGCATCGGGAACCGCATGGGCAAGCTGATGCTCAATCACCTCGGGCTTCTGCTCAAGCTCCTCGTGCAGAATCGTGCGAGCCATCGCCCGAAAACCGTGCCCCGTAATTTCCGTCCGCGTGTCATAACCCAACCGCCGGAGCGCGGCATTGATCGCAGCATCACTCATCGGTCGTTGTGCGGAACGAGCTCCCGGAAACACATAGCGGCCTGTACCGGTCAGCGCCTGAAGATCTCCCAGGATCTGGACAGCCCGTGTCGCCAGCGGCACAAGATGCTCCGTCCGCGTCTTCGTGACCAGATAGCGCCACTCCGCCCTCTCGAGGTCAAATTGCGCCCACTCCGCCTGACGGAGCTCGCCGGGTCGCACGAACAGCATGGGCGACAACCTCAACGCGCTGAGCACGGGGAACGTCCCCGAAAAACCGTCAAACGCCCTCAGCATCTCACCAACCTTCGCTGGATCGGTAATCGACGCAAAGTGAGTGGTTTGTGCGGGAGGAATTGCCTTTATAAGGCTCGCGGCAGGGTTGATCGTGCAAAGCCCCTCCTTGATACCGAACATGAACGCTCGGCTGATCTCGCTTCGAATACGATGCGCCGTGAAGCGGGCGCCACGGCTATCGATTCGCTTCAGCACCACCAGGAGCTCTGGAGGATCAATCTCGGTGATCGGGCGCTTCCCAAGCCAGGGAAATACATCGGCCTGCAACCGGGCCAGCGTCCGATCGTGTTGTCGCGGCTCGACATAGGGCCGACGCTCTTCCAACCAGGCACGCGCGATCGCCTCGAGAGTATTGTTGGCAGCCACGCGAGCCGCCCGCTTCTCTGCTTTCTTCGTCTCCCCCGGATCTGCCCCTAACGCCAGTTGCTCGCGCGCCTCGGCGCGACGCTGACGCGCAAGGGCCAGGCCAACCTCCGGATACACACCCAACGCCAGGGTTTTCTGCTTGCCGAGATAGCGGTACGCAAGCCGCCAATACTTGCCGCCGTTGGGCTGAACCAGCAAAAACATCCCATCGCCGTCGGTCAGCTTGTACGGTTGCTCCTTCGGCTTGGCGTTGCGTACGGTGAGATCTGTAAGGTTCATATCGTCGATACCAACAGAGCATCAGCAGGTACCAACGAATATACCAACAAGTCCGCCGGCTTCGATTGGATTCCCGAGGACAAAAACCAAGCCAAAAAACAAAAAACCCCGCAGAATCAAGGACTCTAGCGGGGTTTTCGGACGACTTCGGAAGTCGTCGGAATAGCAAATGGTGCCGGCTGCAGGACTCGAACCCGCCACCTGATGATTACAAATCAACTGCTCTACCAGATGAGCTAAGCCGGCGTAGCGCGAGATTCTACCTCATTTCACGATCTTGAGGCGAGGTCTGTTGCCACCTTTCGAACCGTCGCCATCGCCGTCGGTTTTCGGCGGTTCGTCGGCGCCTTCGGAGGGTTCCTCGTTCGCGCCGCGGTCGGCAACCGGCGTCAACGCAGCAGGCGACTCGTCACGCTGCGCATCATCCGCCTGCGCGGCTTCTTCGTCGAACGCGCCCGAATCCTCGCCTTCGCCCGCAACCGCATCGACCTGGAACGCCATCCCCTGCCCGTTCTCGCGCGCATAGATCGCGAGCACGTTGGCAACCGGAATCTCGATCTTGTGCGCCTTCCCGGAGAACCGGGCCGTGAACTCGATCCACTCGTTGCCCATCTGCAACTGGCTCGTCGCCTCGAAGCTGATGTTGAGCACGATCTCGCCGTCACGCACGAACTGACGCGGCACGCGCGTCGAGTTGTCGACCCTCACCGCGATATGCGGCGTGTAACCGTTATCGGTGCACCACTCGTACAACGCGCGCAGCAGATAAGGCTTCGTTGAAATCTCTTGCATCACAATCCTCGAACCCGGAGCGGGCGCGCGGCACGCCGCGCCACCCGCTCCGTCATGCCTTCATTGCAACATTAACGACGCATGACCTTTTCGGACGGCGTCAGTGCTTCGATGTAGGCCGGACGGCTGAAGATCCGTTCGGCGTACTTCATCAGCGGCGCGGCGTTCTTCGACAGCTCGATGCCGTAGTGATCCAGGCGCCACAGCAGCGGTGCGATCGCGACGTCGAGCATCGAGAACTCTTCGCCGAGCATGTACTTGTTCTTCACGAAGATCGGCGCGAGCTGCGTCAGGCGATCGCGGATCGCGAGGCGTGCCTTCTCGTGATTCTTCTCCGCCGCCTTGCCCTTCTCGTTCTCGAGCGTGCTGACGTGGACGAACAGTTCCTTCTCGAAGTTGAGCAGGAACAGGCGCGCACGGGCGCGCTGCACCGGGTCGGCCGGCATCAGTTGCGGATGCGGGAAGCGCTCGTCGATGTACTCGTTGATGATGTTCGATTCGTACAGGATCAGGTCGCGCTCGACCAGGATCGGCACCTGACCGTACGGGTTCATCACCGAAATGTCTTCCGGCTTGTTGAACAGGTCGACGTCGCGGATTTCGAAGTCCATGCCCTTCTCGAACAGCACCAGCCGGCAACGCTGGGAGAACGGGCAAGTTGTGCCGGAATACAGAACCATCATATTTGCGTTTCCTCAAAAAAGCCGAGGGCCGGCACGCGGCGAAACCCCTTTCACGGGTTCCGCCTTGCGCCGGCCCCACGCCGGTCAGGCGTGTTTACTTGATATCTTTCCAGTACGCGGCATTCAGCCGCCAGGCCAGGAAAGTCAGGACACCGAGAAAGATCAGCACCCACACGCCGAGGCGCTTGCGGGTCTGCTGGGCCGGCTCGGACATCCATGTCATATAGGCCACCAGGTCGGCCACCGCAGCATCGTAGTCGGGCGACGAGAGCGTGCCCGGCGTGACCTGCTGGAAGCCGACGAGCACGTGGGCCTTCTCGCCCGTCTCCTCGTCCGTCTTGTCTTCGAATTTGGCAACGCGCTGCCCCTGCAACTGCCACAACACATGGGGCATGCCGACGTTCTCGAACACCGCGTTGTTCCAGCCGGTCGGCCGCGTATCGTCGCGGTAGAAGCTCCGCAGATACGTGTACAGCCAGTCGCGGCCGCGCGCACGCTCCTCGACCGACAGGTCGGGCGGCGAGGTGCCGAGCCAGTTCTTCGCGTCGTCGGGCCGCATCGCGACGGACATCGTGTTCCCGACCTTGTCGGTCGTGAACAGGAGATTCGTTTCGATCTCCTTCTGGGATATGCCCAGATCCGTCAGACGGTTGTAGCGCATCAGGTTCGCGCTGTGGCAGTTCAGGCAATAGTTTACAAACAATTGCGCGCCGTGCTGAAGCGAAACGAGATTTTCCGTGTTATCGGGCGCCCGGTCGAGCGGAAAATTACCTTCCGCCCGCACCGCCGGCGCCACCAGCAGCGCACACGCGGTCGCCCCGATCAGCGCGAGTGTCGAAAGCAGTTTCTTCATGTCGTTCTCTCCTCGCTCACGTTAATGGGGCTTGAAGCGCACCCGCTCCGGCGGCTGCTTGAACGTGCCAAGCGGCGTCCAGACGGGCATGCCGAGGAAGAACGCGAAGTAGATCAGCGCACAACACTGCGCGATCAGCGTGGCCGCCGGCGATGGTGGCCGCGTGCCGAGGAACGCGAGGGTCAGGAACGCCGCGACGAAGATCCCGAGGAACACCTTGTGGAACAGCGGCCGGTAGCGGATCGACTTCACCGGGCTGCGGTCGAGCCACGGCAGGAAGAACAGCGTGATCACCGCCGAGCCCATCACGACGACGCCCCAGAACTTCGACTCCGTCAGGTACATGAAGACGACGATCGCCGCGGCCAGCACCGGCAACCCGGCCTTCCACTTGCCGCGCGCGCGGATCAGCGCGAGCACGCCGAGCAGCGCGATGACGATCATCAGGACGATCTTGAACGGGTCGGTGGTCGCGCGCAGCATCGCGTAGAACGCGGTGAAGTACCAGACCGGCGCGATCTCGGGCGGCGTCTGCAACGGGTTCGCCGGGACGAAGTTGTTCGCCTCGAGGAAGTATCCGCCCATCTCCGGCGAGAAGAACACGATCAGTGCGAACACCATCAGGAACACGCACACGCCGAGGAAATCGTGCACCGAGTAGTACGGGTGGAACGGGATGCCGTCGAGCGGAACGCCGTTCTCGTCCTTCTTCACCTTGATCTCGATGCCGTCCGGGTTGTTCGACCCCACTTCGTGCAGCGCGACGAGGTGGGCGATCACGAGGCCGACCAGCACGAGCGGAATCGCGATCACGTGGAACGCGAAGAAGCGGTTCAGCGTGACGTCCGACACGACGTAGTCACCGCGAATCCACAGCGACAGGTCGGGGCCGACGAACGGAATCGCCGAGAACAGGTTCACGATCACCTGCGCGCCCCAGAACGACATCTGGCCCCACGGCAGCAGGTAACCGAAGAACGCCTCGGCCATCAGGCACAGGAAGATCGCGCAGCCGAAGATCCACACGAGCTCGCGCGGCTTGCGGTACGACCCGTAAAGCAGCCCGCGGAACATGTGCAGGTAGACGACCACGAAGAACATCGACGCGCCCGTGGAGTGCATGTAGCGGATCAGCCAGCCCCACGGCACCTCGCGCATGATGTACTCGACCGACGCAAACGCGAGCGTCGAGTCGGGCTTGTAGTTCATCGTCAGGAAGATGCCGGTGACGATCTGGTTGACGAGCACCAGCAGCGCGAGGGAGCCGAAGAAGTACCAGAAGTTGAAGTTCTTCGGCGCGTAGTACTCGGAAACGTGCTTTTTCCAGGTGGACGTGAGCGGGAAGCGCTGATCGATCCAGCCGGTGAGACCTGTCGTGGAGACTTCCTTGTTGTCGGCCATCACGCTTCTCCTTTCTCGTCCTTGCCGATCACGAGGGTCGTCGCCGACGTGAACATGTAGGGCGGGATGTCGAGATTCTGAGGCGCCGGCTTGTTCTTGAACACACGGCCGGCGAGGTCG
>Ga0209147_100369_pt1 | contig 31963 bp, 30 predicted proteins | sample AraplaCol_mLB_r2_FD_184278 | JGI IMG/M metagenome (GOLD analysis project Ga0209147, IMG submission 184278) | Arabidopsis root microbial communities from North Carolina, USA - plate scrape CL_Col_mLB_r2 (SPAdes) (version 2) | ecosystem: Host-associated > Plants > Roots > Endosphere | place: USA... | reverse complement strand
AGGATTCTTTCCATTTTGATACGTTTACGCGATTTACAGGAAAGCTCAGCAAAAGTGCTGAGCTGTTGGTTCTTATTATTTTACTTATATATCCATTTTATCACAAAAAATACTACCGTAAAGATGATCAGGCAGTCTTCATATAAAAAAATGGTTTTTTATCAATAAAAATGGTTTTATGCTCTTGAAAGCCTATACGCTGATACAATTTTTTGGCTTCTACGTTATTATATTCAACGTTTAACGATAAAAACATCTTACGCTTTTTGGCTTCTTGCTTGGCTACATTTAAAAGAGCCGTTCCTATCCCTTTTCCGCGGTAAGCTTCATCTACACATAGAGAGTCAATATAATAATCTCCATGTTCAGTTTCTATATCAATTTCCCACGCTGGATTATTAAGTTTAGCACGTACAAAACGCTTAACTGGTTCATAAAGCGTTTGTAACATACTTCCTTCGTAGCAAAGCATAAGTCCAGCTACCTTCTCATCGACTTCTGCGACTGTAATATGATGATAGCTATAGCGATTCTTCTCAGACAGAATAAACGCTTTAAGTCTTAAAAGCGCTTCTTCATTCGTTGTAGCCGCCGTATGAGAGCGTGCAATACTGCCAAGCATGTCATAAAGTAATTCCGTTACAGCAGAAGCATCTTCTTTTCTTGCTTTCCTTATTTTCACGATTTTCAAACTCCCTTTATTCTCTTCGCTTGCGTTATTTATAGCAAAACTTCTTACCTATCTACTTTAACACGAAAAAGAAAAGAAAGAAAAAATTAACTCCTAATCTTCCTTTCGTTGTATAATTAATGTATATTTTCAAATGAATGGATGATGACTATGAAAAAACACTGTCAGCAGAAAGATACTACGGTAAGTGGATGGGAAGTTTTAGCAGAAATTCTTTTACAAGTGCCTCAGCTGCTCATATGGCCACTGCGCCTTCTTATACGGATCGGCCGCTCTTTGTTGGATGGTATTTAGCCAACCCTATAGCAAACCTTTAGTGAGTTCACAAAAAAAGAAACTCAGTAATTACTGAATTTCTTTGTTAGTTCTTTGCTTTTGTGTATCCTGCTTCTTGTGCATCTTTTTCAGTACAGAACCAAATGACGTTATTCATAGTTTGATTGTAGTGCGCCCCTGTGGGCACATGATAAATTTTGGAGTTTTGATTTCCCTTTATTTTACCTTCACAGCTTGTGGCAGATTGAGTATCTTTTTGATTAGAAGAGGACTGATTTTTTACAGCATCCGTATTATAGCCTTTTTCTTGGGCATAGTTTTCAATACTCCAGATGCCTTTTTCGCTTTTTCGAGCCTGCTCCTGTATTTTCTTAAATTCATCTACGTACTTTGTATTAGGCGGAAATACTGCTACGCGGGCTAACCCTTTTGCTAGCAGCTCTTCATTATATAGCTCATTATCTATCCATACATACGCAAGTAACCGTCCATATTGATCACGTTCTTGTACATCAAATTCAAGAGTGATTTCCTGCCCTTCTAGCCTTTTTTTCGTGTAAGCAGATGCTTCTGGACCAAAGGGCTGTACGCCTAGTTTGGGATGCTTTGTTTCTGGGGTATCGACAAGAAGTAGTCGTACACGATCCGTCTTTCCGTTCAGCATTTTTACTTTAAGCGTATCACCGTCCACCACTCTTTCTACCGTAGCTGCCTCACCTACTACATCTTCACGACTTGCTTTAGAAGGACTATGATCTTCTTCTTGATCTGATGAATCTTCTACTTGAACTGCTTGTTTTGTATCGGTAGAAGATGTGCCTGAATGACTTGCCTGCTCATCGCTGCATCCAGTAAGAAGCAGCATAAACATCGCGATCATGCTGTAAATAATTGCTTTTATTTCTTTCAAAACCAGGGTCCTCCTTTAACACATTCCCTATCTACTATATAAAAGTAAAATGATTTTATAAATAGTGTAAATCACCTAAAAACAAAAACTCGTGAAAATACCTTTCACGAGTTTTTCGCGCAGCTTGTTTTAAAGTCATTATTTTAAATAGCATCTATTTTATTTTTATCTCACGAACACATTTTTCGTTTTAGTGTATCCAGATTTTTAATCATGAGGATATTTTACACTACAAATACATTTATCGTCTACCGGCTTATAAGAATAAGGAATAGCCGCACAAATAGAATAAGTGTGAATATTTCAATATAATAACTGACTAACATGCTTGCTATTTTTTTAACATAAATAAGAGCCCTCGCTAACGATAGCTAATAGGGCTCTTCAAACCTTTGTTTTTACGATCGAATTTTTTGTTTGCGCATCCACTGGGTAGCGACCCACTTTTCTCCTTTTATAACAGGAGCTCCACCGTGGAGAGTACGGTCATTAAGTTCAGCGTCACTATAAAAATATTCAAAGTACACGGCCATTCCTTTTGCCGGAGATACGGAAAGACCCAGCTTAGGAAAATAAGTTTCTCCTCCTTCTTCGACATCATTTAAGTACATAACCAATGTACTAATACGGTTATTTTTAGATGCTTTACTTGCAGAAGTGAAATAGTCGTGATGCGCTTTGTATTCTTGATCAGGCAAGTATTTTAAAACTTGAAGGCCTTCAGCATATTCAATAGACGGTCCCATTATCTTAGAAAGTCTTCTTTCAATTTGATGTACAAGCTCATTTTCGCTTTCTTCAAAAAACATCCCGCTGCTCGTTCGAATACTGTTTACTTCACGTGCAGCGCCAATTTTTGATCGCTGCATTTTATCTTTAGATAGCTGTATAAGTTCATCACATTCTTCGTTACTTAGAACATTTCCTAAAACTAGAACAAGAGGCTCTTCAAATCGAGCAACAATATTAATCTCTCTATCTTCTAATTTAATTTTATTCCCTGAATGGTTAAAAATCGTTTGTTCTTTTGTTAGTAAAGATGTATTAGTTAGAATCATCTTTTATCGGCTCCTCGAAATAGCTATTTTCCACTTCTTCACTTCATTATATGTAAACGCTTACTAATAAGAATTATATCATGTATACGAAGTAAATTCTGCTAGTAAAGGAAATAAATAAAAAGAAGCCCGTTATATAACGAAGCTCCTTCATTTTTTCTTATAGATTTCACTTATATTTTAAACACTTTATAAAGCAGCCTGAAAAATTCTTTTCATCTAAAGCATACGTGTCAAAGGCCTAAAATCATCGGTATACAAGTTCTTTTTTACTTAAATCAAGCGTTTGTGCTGTAGAAGCATGAATTTCATTAAAGAGCGCTGGATTTTCTACCAGAGACAAGCCGTAAGAAGGAATCATTTCTTTTATTTTTGGTTCCCATTTCTTCATATGCTGCGGGAAGCATTTTTCTAGCACTTCAAGCATGACGTAAACAGCAGTCGAAGCACCTGGCGAAGCCCCGAGCAATGCAGCGATAGAACCATCAGCTGAACTCACAACTTCTGTACCAAATTGAAGAGTGCCTTTACCTCCGGCTTCCGTATCTTTGATTACCTGTACACGCTGACCCGCTACGACGATATCCCAGTCTTCGCTTTTTGCATTTGGAATAAACTCGCGAAGCTCTTCCATACGCTTTTCATTTGACAACAGCACCTGCTGAATCAGGTATTTTGTTAAGCCCATCTCTTTGACGCCTGCTGCTAACATCGTCAAGATATTATTCGGTTTTACAGAACTGAGTAAATCCAAATTTGAACCCGTTTTTAAGAACTTTGGTGAAAATCCGGCAAAAGGTCCAAACAGCAGTGTTTTTTTGCGGTCGATATAGCGTGTATCAAGGTGCGGAACCGACATTGGCGGAGCACCAACCTTCGCTTTCCCGTACACTTTCCCGTGATGCTGCTCTATCACTTGGGGATTATTACATACCATAAATAATCCGCTTACCGGGAACCCTCCAATATGTTTGGACTCGGGAATACCCGTTTTTTGGAGTAAAGACAGACTTCCGCCTCCTCCTCCGATAAAAACAAATTTCGCCGTGTGATATTCCTGTTTACCGCTATGAACATCATGTACTTTTACTTCCCACGAGCCGTCTGCGTTACGTGTCAGATTTTCAACGCTGTGGTTGTAGTTAATTTCTACGCTTTTACTCTTTAGATGTGTAAACAACATACGAGTTAAAGCCCCAAAGTTCACGTCCGTCCCCGAGTCTATTTTAGTTGCCGCAATTGCTTCAGGGGATGTACGGCCTTTCATGACAAGCGGCATCCATTCTTTTAACTTTTCAGGATGGTCCGAATACTCCATTTCTTGAAACAATGGATTATTTGATAGCGCTTCAAAACGCTTTTTTAGAAAAGATACATTCTTTTCTCCTTGTACGAAACTCATATGAGGGATTGGCATAATAAACTCTCGCGGATTATGAATTAAATTACTGCTTACAAGATACGACCAAAACTGCCTTGAAAGCTGAAACTGTTCATTAATTCGCACCGCTTTTGTAATATCTATAGATCCGTCAGCTTGTTCAGATGTATAGTTCAACTCGCACAGTGCAGCATGGCCAGTCCCTGCATTATTCCATTCATTCGAACTTTCTTCTCCTGCATCTGCGAGTTTCTCAAATACTTTAATGTCCCATTCAGGTGCTAGCTCTTTGAGTAATGATCCCAACGTTGCGCTCATAACTCCGGCCCCAATTAAGATAACGTCTGTTTTTTTATATACATTGCTCATCACAATCTTCCTTATCTTTTATATTTTCAAAAAGCGCCTTTTAGCAACAGGCCTTTTCTACCTGACTCTCTATAGATTAAGCATGTCTGACAAGTTAGCTGTCTTACATAGCAGCAGTTTTTATACATACCCTTTCACCTTGTCTTTTTTTAGCATGCTCAATATCACTTCAGCGGTTTCTTCAACTGCTTTACCTGAAACATTAACAATAGGACAGCCAATGCGCTTCATAATTTTCTCAGCATAGTCCAGCTCTTCAAGGATTCGATCTACATTGGCATAATTGGCTTGAGACGCTAAACCTAAATTTTTTAATCGTTCTTTTCGGATTTCATTGAGCTTGTCTGGTGTAATAACTAAACCAATACATTTATTTTTCGGAATAGTAAAAAGTTCATCAGGAGGCGTCACTTCTGGAACTAACGGTATATTCGCTACTTTAAGACTTTTATGAGCTAAATACATAGAAAGTGGCGTCTTAGATGTTCTCGAAACACCAATCAACACTAGATCAGCTCGCTTGATACCTCTGAAGTCTTGTCCATCATCATACTTAACAGCAAATTCAACTGCTTCTACTCTTCGAAAATAGTTATCGTCTAATTTTCTCGTTAATCTCGGTTGAAGATTGGGTTCCTTATTAAAGGTTTGGCTAAAGGCAATCATAAGAGGAGTCATTAAATCAATGGCTACAATTCCTTCTTCTTGTGCCTTTTGGTCAAGATACTGTTTTAAAGGTGGGATGACGATGGTATACGCAATGATGGCCTCATTATACCTTGCTTCAGCAATGATATTATCAATATTTCCTTCATCTTCTACGTAAGAAGTATTTTGAATTTCAATATCTTCTTCATTAAATTGAGTTAAAACTGCTTTTACCATCAACTCAGCCGTTTCACCTACTGAGTCGGAAACTATATAGACAATTTTTCTTTTATTCACATTAAATCTTCCTATTCTTTGATTTTAATAGTTTAATAACGCTAATATTTTTTATTTAGCAGCTTACAAGATACACAATTTAATAGTAATGAATAGAGAAATATGCTGGTCACTGTGATTACAAACACTTTAACAAAACAATTAAATCAAGAATTTATGTCATACTAATTATAAAATAAAGCTAAATATGTTATACTATTTTCATTAAATGTTATATTAGCATTAATTATACTTAGATACAATCCCTTTTCTCAGCATTTTATAAAAAGTTTGAAGAAAGAAAAAGTTTAAATGTTAAAAGGATTTATGATTTTAGATGATGGGACTCGACTCGCTGAGCGGCGTGTTATAAAGGTAGACACGAGGATAGTTATATTTATTTATAACATGATTTGAAAAAGAACATTATAGAAGGTTTAATCTCATCTATTCTTTTTAGCTAAGAGTGCTATAACTAATAATAATGAACGGTTTACTTTTGACCTTATATATACTAAAAACACCGCCTAAACGACGATGTTTTGAATAGTTGGTTCTATCTCACCGTTGCTTTATGCTTCGGCAATCCATGCATTAATTCTTATAAAACGGGATTACTTCTAGTAGATTTTTCCAATAAAAATTTAGAAAGATAATGAGATACGCCGTTTTCGTCACAGTTAAATTCCGTTACGTCATCGACAATTTCTTTAATATGATCCGGCGCATTTTTCATCGCTACAGCGTAGCTGGCAAACTGAAACATTGGTAAATCATTGTTGCTGTCGCCAATTGCTAGAATGTCTTGCTCGGGCAAATTAAAATGTTTTAGCATTTGCTGAATTCCTGTTGCTTTGTTTACGTTTGCCACCATCACTTCAACATTGTGTTTAGATGAAGTAGAAGTTGTAAAGTCGATTTCTTGCTTAAGTTTTTCAAGCTCCTCTTTCCATTTATCGATATGCTCGTGCGTTCTTGCAAAGAAATAGAACTTTGAAAATTCACTTCCTTCTACGGAATCTTTCCAGTCAATTTCTTCTTTAATTGCTTGTTTACGAGAAAGCCATTCGTTAATCTCCACACTGTCTGGCTTTGGCTCTCTAATTTCATTTTCAACATATGGCTGATCTTGTTTTAACGTCACGCGAGGTGTGCCATACGGGAAAAGCTCATAGTATACCTTGTTCGCTCTTGCTTTTTCAATAATAGTTTCCACCAATTGAAGCGAAAGCGAGTGCTGAAAGACTGCTTCTTTTCCTACGTACCCTGCCATGCCATTTGACGTGATAAATCCATCCACTTGAAAACCTTCAGGAACTAACTCTTCTATTTCATCAAACGCTCTTCCCGTAGCAATAAAAACAAAAATTCCATGTTTTCGTAATTCGTCAATGATTTCTTTTGTTTGAATACTTACTTTGTTGGAGCGATTTAATATCGTACCGTCCATATCTAAAAAAATTGCTTTAGGTTTTAACAACATATTTATTCCCCCTATTTGTAAAAAGAGTGTACTTGGCAAGTATAAACTTTTCCATTTTTAAACTCAATGAATGTACTTTGCTTTTCTCTTTTATAAAGCTACTATAATACTCTCCTTACATCTAAAATTTTACAATCGCTATAAAGAAAAAGTTTTATATTTGCAATAAGCCTTTATGTACTAATAGCCAGCTAGGCTAATTTAATATAAAACAGCAGTCACAAAAACGAATTTTCCTTTTAGCCTTTAGAGTATCGTTCAAAAAAGATATAATAAGATTGTTACAGATTAAATACATACAGAGGAGGTCAACATGAACGAACCATCCAATTTTTCTCCTTACCTTATTAAACAAATCAGCGATGCGATCGATGACAATATCAAAGCAAAGTGCATAGACTTTTTATATGATTCTCATTCGTTTTTTTCGAATGAAAAAGATTTTATAGAAGACTACATTTTAAATATATTGCAAGATACGTTTGTTTTAGAGAATAAATTAATAAATCCTAAGGAAATAAGAAACCCCGCTTACAAAAGAAGACAATCAAATAAGAAAAACTGGCTGCAAACGTTAAAAAAAGATATTAAAGCAGAAAAGCCTAACCCTATTTTTGAAGACATTGAATTAGCCAAAAAAGTGATGGATAAAAAAGTGGATACCGAACACTTAAAAAAGCTGTTTGGCGTGGAAAAACCTGAAGATATTTTAAAGATAAAGTTAAAAGAAGTAGAGGCATGGGCTAAAAGCAAAAAAACAAACATTACCGATTTTCCTTATTTAGATTCAAAAATGAATTATCAAATAGAGAAAGCATTTCACACGGACTTTACTTTTTTAATTGCTGAAATCATATTAGAAAAATACAATGGAAATTTAAGCAACTGGATTGATAAACGATTAAATTCGTGGGTAGAGGCCCCTATCTTCTCAAATGAAAGTCATTCTCTTAAAACTAATATGGAAGTTAAAACAAACTCTCAAGAAGTCGTTTTATATAATGACTATAAAGTTGATGAAGAATATTTCATTCGTACCATTATCCCTGTGAATGATAATCAAACGGTCCTTTCCAAGCGAAATATGGTTTTAGATCCAAAAGATTCTCAAATTATCCAGTTTGCCCTTTCACAGCGCGACGAGATGTTTTATAAAGAAAAAACGGTGACGCTTGATTTAGCGGATATCGTGAAAGAAATTTATAATTCAAAAGGTGTAAAAAACTACGAAGCGGTTGAAGCCCGCATTATGAAAATTGCCAGATATCACGTAGAAGGTGTAGCAAAGAAGAAAAATTCCAGAGATACAAAATTTGCGATAAACTTCTTCCAAAAAGCTGTTATTGAAACCGATGAAGTAACGGGCAGACGATATGCAACCATCGTATTTAGCGACGATACGCATCAAGGCTTTTTAAATCAGCAGTTTGTACAAATTTACAGTGATGTTATTAAAAAGTTTAAAGATAACTCGCTGTCTTCTTTACTGCTGTATGCATTTCAAAAAGAGCGATTAGATTGTTATTTACAAGAAAAGTCTTACACTCATTTTTACCCGTATCAATATTTTGCTTCAAAAGTTCGTTTTCGTTCAAAGAAAATTGATGTAAACCTAAAATTAATTAATGAATCTCTAGCAGAATTTGTTAGCAATCAAGTACTGATACAAAATTATCAGCAAAAACTTCAAGGATTTGAAATCTCTTTTATTCCTCTTCAAAATTATGAAATTCAAGACTATTTTGGAGGAGAACATAGAGAAACATTGGAAGGGTAAATCATTCCCTTCCTTTTTTATTTGATATTTTGCCACTTTCAGCTTATAAATACAAAATATCCCTCTACTTTTATTTCATAGTTTGGAAGTTTTGTCATTTTTAACGTACTAACCAGAAGCTTTTGCCGTTTTTGACGTACCTCTTCGCTTCTTTTGCCGTTTTTAGCGTACTAATTACTACCTTTTGCTGTTTTTGACGTACCACTCTGATTCTTTTGCCATTTTTGACGTACTAAATTCATTTTATTTACTCATAATCACTTATTAATTGTTAATTATTCTCTTTTTTTCGTAAAACAATCCTACCTTTTGCCGTTTTTGACGTACTCCTTCATTACTTTTGCCGTTTTCTGCGTACTAAACATTGCTTTTCCCTTTGTTATTGCCTTTTCAAACCCCATTTTTTATTTTTTTCGCAGCACATATAAAGCTTTTGCCATTTTTGACGTACCAAACGAAAACTTTTGCTGTTTTTGTCGTACTACTACGTCGTTTTTGCCGTTTTTCACGTACTAAAAATAGCTTTTGCCATTTTTGACGTACTAATGAAATTCATTGTGTTATTTACAACGATCAAAGAAGTGATTTTCTTCCCTTTTTTTAGGTGAATCGAGATCACTTTGGCTGTTTTTAGCGTACTATTCTTCACTTTGGCTATTTTTAGCGTACTATACTGAGACTTTTGCCGTTTTTTACGTACTAAAACGAATAAAGTTTTTTTTGATTTTTACTGATTGTAACAAACACTGTTCTACCGGCGCTTGCTTGCTTTTGCCGTTTTTGTCGTACTAAAAAACCTATACGCTAAACCCCTTGATATGACAGCATTCTTTGAACCTTTTGCCGTTTTTAGCGTACTACTCGTTCGTTTGCGATTCTGTTTCTTATTGATATAATTTTCACAAGGTATTCTTTGTTATTTTACCCTAATAAATTATTGTTGATATGAAATAGATTGGAGGGATTCTCATGATAAAAAAAGAATTTGCGAAAATTGGAAAACAAATTATTCGCCAATTGTCTAGCACCGTAGAAAAATATAAAGATATTGAAGATCATATGGACCTAGACGCTCATGGGAACCCTACAATCAAAACAGTGGCAGAACATCACCGTTTATCTAAATCTCAAATTTCACAATTAATTTTTTATCACTTCCTTCACGTTGATGAAAGAGGTATTATTTGTGATGTTTCTGAAAAAGAGATTGCAGCCGCTTTGAATTGTACAGTTCGAACAGTTCGCAACAACAATGTAGTATTAGCAGAAACAGAATTAATTTCCTATTCTCGCAGCGGCAAAGGAATCAATATTTGTATTGTTCCCTACCCTCAATATTTTGAAGAACACGGCTTTGGGTTTATGGAATTAGAATATACTCGCTTTGAAGAACTTATTCTAATTGAAAACGTAAATGCCCTTCGCTTAGAGCTGCGCAAAGAATTGGTTTATGACAACGATACGATTAAGCGTCAGTTTAACCCTGGAGAAAACACTTCAAAAATTAGCTTTAATGACTATAAAATTTTTACGCCGAAATATACTCACTACAAGGGTATGATGCAAAAAATAGCTGAAACACAGATGAGCGCATTTAAAACCGTTGTCCAAGGATTTACTATTTTCTTTGTTTTAAAAGACGGCGCTAAAAATGGCAAGATGTCAAAACAAGAAAAGAAAGATCAATACGATGCGGCGATTCGACTTACTATTGAAGAGACTTTTGTAAAATTATCTGGACACAGTACAGATTCTACAGGAATTGTTATGTCTTCATTCCAAAACGAAGACATTGCTGATTTGGTTCAGCTTTCTTTTGAATATGGTATTGAACGAGTGAAGTCTGCCCTTTATTCTCTGATTGAACAGGCCTTCTTCAGCCATGATGCTCAAGTCGTTGAAAATTACGGTGGGAAAATCCGTACGCTCATTCGAAAAGAGCTTTCAAAAAATCTTCAAGATCAAGTCCCTGCCGAACTTACAGCTTCATAAGGGGCTTCTTTGGCATGCCTTTTTTTTATTTTCTCTCCTTTCTCTTCTCTTTTTGATACAAGTAGCGCAAACAAACACCCATTTTTTCAGCTCTTTAATTCCATTATCCTATCTATATAAACGTAATGAGTGCAAATGAATGATATTTCTTGTGTATAACTACGGAATATTGCTAAAAAAATACCTTCATACTTATCCACAAAAGAAAGAAAACATATTCAATTAATGTTATATTATCCTCTCTGTTAATAAAAACATCCCTTTTATTTTTTTATTAACGATGATTTCCAGGTTATTTACTCTTTAACACAACGATTTTTATCCACAATGGAAATAATTCATACTTTTAATAGAAATCTTCATACTATGAATTTTAAAATCCGTCTATTGCAGAATAAAAAACATAGTGAATAAAACAGTTTCCATATCTGTTGTTATAAAAAACATCCTTTAGCTAAAGGATGCTGTTCACAAAAAAGGGCTATTTTCCACACAGTTATTTATTAAAAAGCAATTTCCTCTCTAACCCTTGCTATCATTGGGTTTTTACAGGATTTTTCTTTCTTTAATATCTGTATATAATGTTTGTTAATAAGATCTATACTAATCTCTGCTATAAGGTTTTATTTAATATTTGTATAAAGAAATGTTTTAAAAATATCTATACCTGAGGATTTTCACTTTTTCTAAATTAAGGAGTTTTCATTACATATACCAAATACAAATAAATTAAAATAAAACAATAGTTCAAACACCTTTTAATAAATTCTAGTAGTATATTTTTTAAAATAAATTATACTATTCAGTAGAGAAAATTTTATAAAGCAAGAAAGGGACTTAGTCATGAAAGACATACAGTGGGTACAGAAAACTTTATTTAATACGGGTAAGTGGATTGACATTAGTGAAGTAATTATAAAGATTATCTTGATTTTTATTATTGCTCAAATCGTTATCCGGTTTGCTCGTAGTGTAATTAATAAAATCTTTGATTTCAGATTTAAAACTAAGCTGCTGAGGTACAACGAACGTAAAGAAATAACGCTGAAAAAGCTTTGTCTGAGCATTGTCATGTACGTCGTGTATTTTATTGTATTTATCACATCTTTAGAAGCAATCGGAATTAATATGAAAGCACTTTTAGCTGGTATTAGCGTAGCAGGGTTTATTACAGGCTTAGGTGCACAGAATTTGATTAAAGATATTTTAAACGGGTTTTTTATTCTATTTGAAGATCAATTCTCAGTGGGAGATCACGTATCTATAAATGATACGAAAGGAACGGTTGAAGAAATTGGATTGCGTACGACAAAAATTCGCGGAGTTGACGGAGAGTTTTATTTTTTTGCTAATAGTAACATTACGAAAGTAGCGAACTATACGCTTGGTGAAATTCCCGAAGTACATAACCCTGAACAAATAAAAACTCGTGAAGAATAGCTTCACGAGTTTTTATTTACGACAGTTGTAAAGAATTGATCGTATGATATAAGATGATAATCTGCTTTGATGTCGTTATTTTGAAATGCACATGTTTTAATTCCTAGTTCACGGGCAGGTTTTAAATCGAGCTCGCGGTCTCCAATCACTAAATCGAGCTGATACTTATCGTGAAGATATGCATAAGCGCCGCTATCAGGCTTTCGTTTGTAGCCATCATCTTTTGTAATAATCTCCGTAAAGTAGTGCTCCATATTAAAAAATGCCAGAATATCAAGCGTAGACTGTCTAGACTTGTGCGTAACAATTACGTTTGTATCCGCAAAGCCCAGTACGTCTTCCACGTGAGGAAAAGCAGGCTTATCTTTAGGATTGATTTTTTGTTCGAGCACATGGAAGTGATTATCAAACAAAGACTTTTCAATATCAAAATGCTTAATTGCTACGTCCGAAGATATTTTCATTTGTTTTAAAATATCATCTTCTGAGATCGTTGGATCTGTTAGTAATTCTTTGAATGCTTTCACAATAGTCGGATAGGTATCAAAGATGGTTCCATCAAAGTCCCATAAAATATTCATTTTCGCTGTCTCTCCTTTTTAAAAACGTAACGATTATACCAAATTTTTCATTGCTTGTCAGTTAACCTTTTTATCATTTTTACTTTATTAGCTGCTGCTGCACCCACTCCCGCAGCTAGAGCTTGAACAGCTGGAGCTGCTGCAGTTTGAACTCGAACAGCTGCTGCCACTGTCATGATGGTGGTGATGGTCTTCCCATGGACTTGAACAGCTGTAGCCGCTGTACGAGGCTGTATCTCCCGCATAGATTGTCTTTTTGTATAACAGCAGTTCATTCATATATCTTGAAAAGTCGGTAGCTTCGTAAAGTGAATAAAAAACAAAGCCTTGAAAAAGAAGTTCGTTTGATACATTTCCTTTTTTAGCCGCTTTTTTAAAATAAGTTGATTCGCCCATTTTTTTTCTTTTTCGTGCAGCAGTGATTTCTTCTTTTAACGTTTGAATCAGGGCTCTCTGCTGTTTTTCCCATTTGCCGTTTCTTAAAAAATAGCGATCTAGTAATTCATCTTCTGATAACCTTTGAAAATCTTGAAGCGTACTTTTATCAAGCGGATGCTGAAAAAATTTCCCCCAAAGCAGTCGGCTGTTACCCGTTATGTCAAACAAATGAGCATACACCCAATCAAAGAACGCTCGCTTATTCGGCTGTGGGGATGGAGTTGTCTCTACATTTGGCTGGTGATGCAAAAAGCGGTTGAAAAAGTGTTCTGTAAAACGCTCATAATCTACTGTAAACATAATCATTTCATGCCATACCTCATCCACTCTTGCACTAAACATCGGTACGTCTTTGATGACTGCATTTAATAAAAAGTAGCGCTTCATCTCAAAAAACGTCCATTCCACTTCATCGTCTTTTGTATTTTCCCCTTTCATACGCTGTTTCACTTGCTGAACATAGGCTATTGGTAAAGAATCTTCTAGTGAATGAACAATATCTTCAAACTCTTTATCTCTATGTACTCCGAGCTCATCTGGAAGCTCCTCTTTATACAAGCGAAATCCTCTCGACTTTGCAATCCCTTTACTAATCAAAGCTAAAAGAATTACCGCTCCTACTATAATTGCTGCTATCATCTTCTTCCCCCTGTATCGTACTGTATATTCAATATTTTACCACATTCGTAAAATACAAAAAAAGAGCTCAATTAACTTGAGCTCTCGTCATCATCGGGTATCTCGTCTACCTTTTCTACTTTGACTAGACCTTTCGTGCTATATTCCAGATCAAAGTATGCTTTAACGATATCCCCTTTTTTCAAATTGCTTGGAATCGGTTCATTTAAATTTTTATCGGAAAATTTAATGCCCGTTCCTTCTTTTGTTGTTCCGCTGTATGTACCATTTTCGATTTTTTCAATAGTAATATAATACACTCGATATTTGTGCGCTTCCTCGTCGCCTTTCGCTTTTTCTTTAACGGTTTCTTGTTCAGGAAGCTTACTCAGTGTTTCTTGGGCCTGTTCAGAAGTCGGCTCTGCTGATCGATTTATGAATTGCATCACAACTAACACTAAACATATAACTACTAAAACTAATAATAATATCTTTTTTGCTGATAAAGACAATGAACTGTGCCTCCTTACACCTTTATGTATATCATGCTGCACACAAGAGATTATACACGATAAAGGATTAGAAATTGGAATAAATTCTATAAAAATAGTAAAAATATGAGAAAGTACCTAGAGTTTTTTGCGCTTTTCTGCACTTTTTTGAGGTAGAACAGAAATTTGGTACCTTATCCTTAAATTGTAACTGATTTGCTTCATTTTCGAAAAGAGTTTTGCCCATTTTGTCGTAAAAAAGTCATAATAAGAAGGAATATCACACCATATTGTCGAACGTATGTATATACTTATAATGAACTGCCGAACTGCTTTTCTCTACCCTCATTGTTGAGGCAATATGGCAACTGAAACAGCTTGCTGTTAAATTCAGATTACACATCTATACTCAGGAGGTGGAATGCAAAATGATGTTTGCACTTATTGTTGTGGTTGGTATCGTAGCACTTGGCGTAGCTAGCTTCTACGTCATTAAGCGACCTCAAGGCGCTGTTGATCCTGAGGATCGCAAACCGCTTGTTTCTGTAAACGGGCATGTTAAATTTGCAGAAGGAATTAATCAAATTTCCATATCTAAAATTGACATGTACGATCAGCGTCTTGTTATCAATCAAGTAGCTATTATTCCATTTAACCGTATTCAACGAGCAGAATTTTCAAAGGTTGTCAAAAATGAAAAAGGCCTTCACGGAGCTCCTGTTCAACGCTATTTCGGTGAATTAACCATTCATTTCACAGACAAGAACGGGCAAGAAACCTACATTCGCTGTGAAACACCGAAAAAAAATCAATTTCACCTCATCTACCAGTACGATTTAATGAAAAGACAATTAAATAAGCGTCTTGGTCTTGAAGATCAGCAGCCTTACCTTACTCTCCAAGAACCATACGAACTATAAGAGAAAACCTCCCTTTTTCACATATTATTTCACTTCCCTGTACATACTAGAAGCGAAACTGAAAATGGGAGGTCATTCCAATGGATTTCGTCCGTTTTTTGCAATATTTTTGTTCGATCGCCGGTGCTCTATGCTTAGGGTTTACCTACTATCACATGTTCAAGCGTGAAGCTCCGGTTAAAAAAGAAGAATCACAGCAAGGTGGAACTGACTGAAGTTCACCTTGCTTTTTTATGTGGAGGCACCTTCACATAGCATGTGGCAATTGAAAGTTAGATTACTTTAATCATTTGTAAAATCACGGGTGCTTTTTCTAAAGGAATATCTTCTGTGTTAATGATAAGAAGTCCTTTTTGAACGCTGTAATTGGAGGAAGGCTGTAACACACCGTTTATAAATAGATTACTGTATGAGTAGCTCTCAGGATCTAATATATGCTGAGTGCCGTATTCTTTTAATGCATCTTGATCTGTAAAGATGCGCTTGCTGCCTCCGGCTACCGTATAGTATTCAAAGATGCGAACTTTTTTCGGGAATATATACCTAAATTCCTGCTGAGGCAACACGGGAAGCTTAATAAAAGGTGTTGAACAAGAGGATGCATACTGATCGCAGCCGTAGGTTTTTTTTCAAGAAAGACTCTCCTTCACAGATGTACTTAGTTTAGTTATAGTCTTTAAGAATTAAATTTATGCCATTAAACCTATTCCTCAGAAGGAACAAATGCATATATTGAAGGATAGAACATGAAAAGAGGTAACACATTTATGCCTCTTCAAATTATGAAACTTGCTATAGCCGCTACTACCACTGTAACAGTTAGCCCAACCGTCTCACGCTTTTTCTATGCAGCCACTGCTACAACTACGGGTGCAGCTACTTTAACAATAGATGCCGCTGACTTTTTTGGTGATACAGGTGGCGCGGCTACTGCACTTCCAGCTTTAGCTACAGATAACAGCTATTACAATGTGTATATCAACGGCGTTTTACAAATGGCTGGCCTTTCCACATATACGCCAGGAGCTACGGGTGTCGGTTCTTTAGCTATTACTGTTCCTGCAGGATCTAGCATTTTAACAGGTTCTCCTATAGTTTTGGAAGTTGTGAACTTTGCTCCGGATTCTACAACTGATGTACAAACTTAAAAATAACTTGCTATCGTTTTATTTTAAAGCGTAATCGCGTGTAAGATATATAAAATCTCAGTTTTCCAGAAATTTAGTATCACAATAAAAGCTTCTGCGGATGTAGCGCAGAAGCTTTTATCATTGTTATTTATTTAATTTAAAACGCCCAGTTTCCTTTTCTAAACACAGGCTCGCTTGTACCGTCAGCTTTGATGCCGTCGATGTCCATTTCAGCTGAGCCAATCATGAAGTCAACGTGGGTGATGCTGTCGTTTGCTCCGTTTTGTGATAGCTCTTCTTTAGACATCGTTTTTCCGCCTTCTAAACAGAAGGAATACGAGCTGCCGATGGCTAAATGGTTGGATGCATTTTCGTCAAACAGCGTGTTGTAGAAAATGATGTTTGACTGAGAGATTGGCGATTGATGCGGTACTAAGGCTACTTCACCTAAGTATTTGGCACCTTCATCTGTTTCAATTAAGTGCTTTAACGTTTCTTCGCCTTCTTCTGCTTTTACATCAACAATTTTTCCGTTTTCAAATGTTAGCGTGAAGTTTTCAATTAAGTTTCCTGCGTAGCTAAGCGGTTTTGTGCTCGTTACTTGACCATTTACGCCGTCTTTTTTCGGAAGTGTGAATACTTCTTCTGTTGGCATATTGGCCATGAACGAGTTGCCGTCTTCATTCACACTGCCTGCGCCAACCCAAATATGTTTGTCAGGAAGCTCAATTGTTAAATCTGTTCCTGGCGCTTTATAGTGAATCTTAGAAAATTTCTTTTCATTTAAAATGTCTACTTTTGTATGTAATGAAGCATTATGCTCTTCCCATGCGGCCACTGGATCTTCCTGGTCTACGCGCACGGATTTAAAAATAGCTTCCCACAGTTTTTCTTGCTGCTGTTCTTCTGGAACGTCAGGAAATACTTTAGCTGCCCAGTCTTTTGAAGGAACAGCTACAATGGACCAGCTGATTTTATCGGATTGGATCGCTTCACGGAATTTTTTCATTGCTTTTCCGCTTACTTTTTGGAACGCAGCAATACGTTTGCCGTCTACTCCTTTTAGTAAGTCAGGACCACTTGAAATTACAGATAAAACAGCGCCTCCGTTTTTCACAAGCTCTTCTCTTGCTTGAGCTTTCCAAGCAGGAAATTCATTAAATACAGATTCATCCGCTTTTTCATATTTCAAACGAACTAAATGATCGTCATGCCAGTCTACATCAACAGACTTTGCTCCAGCTTCGTACGCTTTTTTCGCAATTTCACGAACAAAATCAGCGGAAGAAATGTCGGCATTAATATTTAATACTTGCCCTTTTTGAATGTTTACACCGACTTTTACAGCCAGCTCGGCGTACTTTTCAATATTGCGCTCAAACTGTTCCATAATTTATCTCCTTTACGTATATATTCTAACAACTTCATTGTATCATGAATAAAACGCCAATTAAAAATCCTTGCTTATAGTTTACATAATATAATTACGTTATTTTACAGATTATTATATAGCAAAAGTTTGTTCTCTAAGAATCAAAACAAACTTTTGTTTTTTACAGATTCAGTTTTGTAGCCGAGCCGCTCCGAAATGTTCTTGCCTATATCAACCATGCGTTCTTGAAGATATGTTAAGCGCTCATTTGTCATACGCATCGTAGCACCAGAAATGCTGACTGCAGCAACGACTTGACCAAGGTGATCAAAAATAGGCGCTGCAATACAGGTAATTCCATATTCATTTTCTTCTAAATCCAGCGCATATCCCTTTTGCTTCACTTCTGAAAGTTCTCGAAGAAAGCTTTCTTCATCTGTAATGGTGTGATCGGTATGAGCTGGTAAGCCTTTTCTTTCAAGAATGCTTGTTACCGTGTTAAGCGGTAAAAAAGCTAGGATAGCTTTACCAACGGAGGTACAATGCATTGGTGCTCTTTTCCCCACTTTTGAATGCATACGCAGCGTCTGATTTCCTTCTAATTTTTCAATATACACTACTTCACCTTGATCGTAGACAACAAGATGAATAACTTCATTTGTTTCACTTTCAAGTTCTTGCAAAAACGGCTTTGCTTCTGTCCGTAAATCAATAGAATCTAAAAGCTTTGAACTTACTTCTAAAAACTTATACCCAAGCTTGTACCGCCCGCTTTCTTGATCTTGTTCAATATAGCCATACTGAGCAAGAGTAGTTAGAATACGGTATACGGAGCTTTTATTAATGTCCATTTGCTTTGCAATTTCTGTGACTCCTACCCCTTCTCTTTCCATGCTGACAATTGTGACAATATCCAATGCCCGGCTTACAGACTTAACCATATTTTCTCTCTCCATTTTTCCTCTCTCCTCTATGTGTCATTTTACTGCCGGGCATTTTTTTATCACTTTTATACGTTTACACGTTCTTTCTCTGCAACAAATGGATTTTGGAGAGTTCCAATTTCTCGGATGGTGCATTCAATAACATCGTTTGCGCTCACCAGTTCCGCGCCGACCGGACTTCCTGTTAAAACCACATCTCCCGGCTTAAGGGTCATAACAGTAGATAGGTAAGCGATCATTTCTCCAACAGAAATAATCATTAAATCTGTCGAGCTGTTTTGTTTTTCAACGCCATTCAAAAACGCTTTTACGTGAATTGACTTAAAATCAAGCTCTGTTTCAATTACGGGTCCAAGAGGCGTAAATGAATCAAAGGATTTTCCAATGGTCCAGTGCCCGTCTTTATGAAAATAATCCGGAGCCGTTACATCGTTTCCAATTGTATACCCAAATATATAATCCAGTACGTCTTCTTTTGCGATGTTCTTTGCCTCTTTTCCAATAACAACCGCAAGCTCGGATTCAAACTTAACGTGCTTAATAGCAGTTGGAATAACAATGTCTTCGTTTGGACCAATCACAGAAGATGTGGGCTTAAAAAAGAAGACTGGAATAGAAGGTATTTCTTTTGGAAGCTCCGCTTTTGCGGCTGCATAATTTGCGCCTATTCCAATAATTTGGTTCGGCTCTAAAGGAGCCAAAAGCTTTACTTCATTTACTGAAAAAGTCTGTCCTGTATAGTTCCATTTCTCAAATATATTTCCTTCAATAACGCTGATCGCATCCTCTTTTAGTACACCTGTATGACGGCTATCTTGTACAGCGAACCTTACAAATTTCATGACATAACTCCTTTTCCCATTTGCTTTGTTTTAATAAGGATCGTAGGTAGTCAGGTTCTTAAGATGTAAGTACAGCCTGCCATCTCTATGCTGACAGGCCGTTTTTTTTACTGTTTTATAGCTGCTTTTGCCTTTGCTTCGATACGGCGGCGGTGTAAAATGGGCTCCGTATAGCCGTTTGGCTGATCATAGCCTTGAAATACTAAATCGCAGGCTGCCTGAAAAGCAATGGATGTGCTGTAGTTCGATGACATTGGCTGATACAGAGGATCATTTTCATTTTGTTGATCCACTACTTTTGCCATTCGCTTTAGCGTTTCCGTTACTTGTTCTTTTGTACAAATTCCATGATGAAGCCAGTTGGCTACGTGCTGACTGGAAATACGAAGCGTTGCCCGGTCTTCCATTAGCCCGACGTTATTAATATCCGGTACTTTTGAGCACCCTACTCCTTGGTCAACCCATCTTACTACATAGCCAAGTATTCCTTGAGCGTTGTTGTCTAGCTCCTGCTGGATTTCATCTTTGCTCCAATTTGGTTTTTCTGCCACAGGAATTTGCAAAATATCATCTCGTAGATCGGTAGACTGAGTAAGCAATTCATTTTGAACATCTCTTACATCAATTTGATGGTAGTGAAGAGCATGGAGCGTCGCTGCAGTTGGTGAAGGCACCCATGCCGTATTGGCTCCTGCTTTTAAATGCCCCACTTTTTGCTTAAGCATTTCGGCCATCATATCCGGCATTGCCCACATGCCTTTTCCGATTTGAGCGCGGCCTTGGAACCCGCTTGCTAACCCTACATTTACATTAGACTGCTCGTAGCCTTGAAGCCATTTAGACGCCTTCATATCATTTTTACGGATAACAGCGCCTGCTTCCATAGAAGTGTGAATTTCGTCACCTGTTCGATCCAAGAATCCAGTATTAATAAACGCCACTCGGTCTTTTACTTCTTTGATGCACGCTTTTAGATTAAGCGTTGTGCGGCGCTCTTCATCCATTACGCCGATTTTAATTGTATGACGCTCAAGCCCTAGCATATCTTCAATTGAATTAAATAACGTGTTGGCAAAAGCTACTTCTTTGGAGCCGTGCATTTTCGGTTTAACGATATAGATAGAGCTCTTTTTAGAATTTTGATACGTACCGTTTTTAAGCAAGGTGTGTTTGGCAATTAAACTAGTAATCACGCTGTCTAAAATACCTTCATAGATTTCGTTGCCATTTCGATCTAAAACAGCGCTGTTTGTCATTAAATGCCCAACGTTTCGAACAAACATAAGTGAACGGCCAGACAGTGAAATCTTTTCCTTGTCGGGAGAAATATAGGTACGGTCTGGATTTAAACGCCTTGTCATGTTTTGACTTCCTTTTTTAAAAGTAGACGTCAAATCACCTTTCATTAATCCCAGCCAGTTGCGGTAAACATCTACTTTGTCTTCTGCGTCTACTGCCGCTACTGAATCTTCACAATCCATAATCGTCGTAAGAGCTGCTTCCATTAAAATATCTTTTACACCCGCATCGTCTGTTTTACCAATCGAATCCGTACGATCAATTTGAACTTCAAAATGCAGGCCGTTGTTTTTGAATAAAAGAGCATCAGGGCTTTCTTCTTCTCCTTGATACCCTACAAATTTATCTTCTTCCTGTAACTCTGTTAAACTGCCATCGTTTAATTGAGCGACAAGCTTTCCATTTTCAAGACTGTACTGAACCACTTCTGTATGAGAAGACTGAACGAGCGGAATAACTTCATCAAGAAAATTCTTCGCAAACGCAATAACTTTTTCTCCTCGAATTGGATTATAAGAACTCGTGCGCGAAGCTCCATTTTCTTCACTGATTGCATCAGTGCCGTAAAGTGCATCATAGAGACTTCCCCAGCGTGCATTAGCAGCGTTGATAGCATACCGAGCGTTATTCACTGGTACAACAAGCTGCGGTCCCGCTTGATAGGCAATTTCGCTATCTACTCCTTCTGTACCAATAAGAAAATCTTCTGCCTTATCTTCTAAATAGCCAATTCTCGTTAAAAACGACTTGTATTCGTTAAAGTCACCGTCAGGGTTTTCTTGATGCCACGCATTAATTTGAGCTTGCAGCTGATCACGCTTTTCTAACAAACGTTTATTTACGGGTGTTAACTCGGTTACTAACGCTTCAAAATCAGACCAAAACTGTTCTGTACTTAGGCCGCTGCCCGGAAGAGCTTCCTCATTAATAAATTGATAGAGAACTGGAGCTACTTTCAGATTTCCAACTTGTTTGTAGTTTGTCACCGTCTGTTTCCTCCTCTTATTCTTTTACATTTTAAATTTGGACGCGCTTTCAATTCTTTTTGCCAAAATGGTTAAGACGAACATATGTGGTACTGTTTCTTATTACAAAACAGCGTTTTATTTTTGTTAAAAAAATCATATCATCGAGCGAATGTATTTTCAAGAATTTTCTAAAAATAACCCACTTTTTTCTTTTCTTTTTTGACTTCAGCGCAGCGGCTCGGACTTGGAAAAAGCTTTCCTGCATTTAATAGATTTTTAGGATTAAATACTTCTCGTATATTCGTTTGTGCTTGAATTTCATCTTCATTAAAAACAAATCGCATTTCTTCTTTTTTTTCAATGCCCACACCGTGTTCCCCGGTAATCGTTCCTCCTACTTCTGCACATACTTGCAAACATGCGCTTCCGGCGTCGAGTGCTTTTTCAGTTTCCCCCGGCTTTCTAGCATCAAATAACACAAGCGGATGCAAGTTCCCGTCTCCGGCGTGAAAAATATTGGCAATACGAAGGCCTGCTTCTTCACTAATTTTGTTGATTCGCTTCAGCACTTGAGGCAGTTTACTTCTTGGAATAACGCCGTCTTGTACGAGATAGTCAGGGGATATAGCTCCCATCGCTCCAAATCCTGTCTTCCGATTTGCCCACCACCTGGCGCGCTCTTCTTCACTTTCAGCTACTTTCACTTCCCGTACGTTTTGTTTTTTGCATACGTCTAAAATACGAAGGATTTGCTCTTCGATACCGGCTGAAATGCCGTCTACTTCAATTAATAAAAGAGCTTCAATATCTCTAGGGTGCCCGACTGGAAACGCAGCAGCTTCCACTCCTTCAATGGCGGTTTTATCCATCATTTCAAGCGCAGCAGGTACAATGCCGGCTGATATAATGTCCGATACCGCTTGGCTACCGTCTTCTACGCGGTCGAAATAGGCAAGAACCGTTTGTTTTGCTTCGGGGTTTTTCAAAATGCGTACCGTAATTTTTGTAACGATTCCTAACGTCCCTTCTGATCCTGTTAAAAGCCCTAATAAATCATATCCCGGTTCATCTGGAATACCTTGCTTGCCAAGCTCAATTACATCTCCATTTGGAAGCACCACCTCTAGCCCTAAAATATGATTGGTAGTTACTCCGTATTTAAGACAGTGTGCCCCTCCCGCGTTTTCCGCTACATTTCCACCAATGGTGCAGCAATACTGACTCGAAGGATCCGGGGCATAATAATATTCTTTTTCAGAGATTGAATTGGTTAATTTAAGATTAATAAATCCCGGCTCTACAACGGCACGTCTGTTTTCATAGTCCACGCTAAGCAGGCGCTTCATTTTCACTAAACTAATAATCACTTCGTTATTAAGAGGAATCGCTCCGCCGCTTAGTCCTGTGCCTGCTCCTCTTGCAAGAAAAGGCAAATCATGTTCATTGCAGTATTTAACAATGCTAGAAACTTCTTTTGTATTTTTAGGAAATACCACCGCTTTAGGCAAATGTCTATGAATAGTAAACCCGTCGCAGTCGTACGCAAGTAAATCTTCTTTGTGATACAAAATAGAATGACCATCTACTAGTTGAGAAAGATTTTTTACGTGAAGATCTTTTACTCTATTTTTCTTCAACACGATGTGCTTCCTCCTCTTCTTTTTGATAGGCCCACTCCAAAAGCTGTACCGTGTGAACAATTTGCTGACTTCGTCCATATTTTTTCACTCCTACTGCCATCTGCAGCATACATCCTGGGTTTCCCATTGAAATCATTTCTACGTCATGGGGCACATTTTCCATTTTACTTTGAAGCACGGCTCCCGCCATGTCGGGGTTTGTTAAATTATAAATTCCTGCGCTTCCACAGCATCGGTCCGCATTAGCCATATGAACCATTTCAACTCCCGGAATAGAAAGCAAAATATCTCTTGGTTCTTCTTTAACTCCTTGACCATGAGCTAAATGGCAAGCATCGTGGTACGTAATGCGCGTATGCAGCTTCGCCTGCGGAGGGCGATATCCCGTATCGTAAAGGTATTTTGAAATATCCTGGACTTTTTCAGCAAAGACTTCGGCTTTTTCAAGCCACTCTTGCTCTTCTTCTCTAAATAGTTCAGGATACTCTTTTAACATGCAGCCGCATCCCGCAGCGTTTACAATAATGGTATCGGCATGCTGAAACGCCTCTATATTTTTTTTTGCAAGCTGTCTTCCCATTTCTCGGTCTCCTGCATGAACGTGCAAAGCACCACAGCACGTTTGAGATGGAGGAATAACGACGTCGTTTCCATTTCTTCGTAATACATTAAGAGTCGCTTCGTTAATATCACTGAACATGACGTCCATAATGCAGCCGGTTAAAAAAGCAACTTCGGCTTTTCTTTCTGCATTTGCTTTTAGAACGCGTTTCTTTTTATATTTTTTTCGAACAGAGCGGGTAATCTTAGGCATTACATGTTCCATTTCTGCTAGATGTGCTGGCATGATATTTAACATGCCTGTTGTGCGCATCACTTTTTGCATTCCGCTTTTTTGATACAATTTTAATAGACTTCCTACAGCTTCCAAGCGATGGGAATGAGGAAAAAGTTCCTTAAGAAAAAATTTGCTGATCATCCCTTTCCAGCCGGTCAAAGGCATCGCTTGACGAATTTGGCCGCGAGCTTCTTCAATGAGTCCGCCAACGTCTACATTTGCAGGGCAGGCAGTTGTACAGGCACGGCAGTCCAAACAGGCAAAAACAGGATCTGTAAACTGTTCATTCACGCTTATTTTTCCTTCTGCTACCGATTTGATAAGGTGAACGCGACCTCTTGGTGAATGCTGTTCTTGTCCCGTTATTTCATAAGTAGGACAAGACTCCAAGCACATTCCGCAGTGTACACAATCCGCCCATTTTTTTTCGTCTGGCGCGTCTTTCCACAAATAGTTGCTAACGCTTTGACATGGAGCATCTTTGATATCCGCTTTCGCTGAATTCACTTAGATTCCTCCTATAAATCGTTTATAGTTAAGCACATTTTTAGCGTCCACCTTTGCTTTAATTCCTGCTAGTAACGGAAAATGAGAAGGTTTTTCCCCCCACACATTTACTTTTTGACGCAGTATAAAAGGCAAATGTTTAACCACCACATATCCTCCGTACGTTTTAGCCGTTTCAGTAAATGAAGTGATAACGGAAAGAATGGCTTCTTCTGAGCCCTTTATGTAGACTGAGCAAAGACCGTGTCCAACTCCTCCATGTGCTTTTATCAGCATTGGACGGGACGTTTTTAATGCAGTACTTTTGTTTATTACATCGAGTACATTCATATTTGGTACGCCGACTTTTAGAGTGGCTTCCATTTCATCTTCGGAAGAACAGCAAGCACCATTTGGACTAATGTTACTAAAAAACCCCCAAAATACCTCGGCTTCTTTTTCCTGCAGTACTTTTAAAATCGTATCAGCAGGCTGAATACTTTTGATGTAATTCTCTTGATAATGAACGGAACTTTCCACGTCTTCAAAGCTGATTGCAAGCGTAAACAGATGCTGCCCTATTACATCTTCAGCTAGAGAAGGATTTAATAATTCCAAAGCAACGGGCTCTATCATGGAATCTAAGACTTTGCTAACAAAAGTATGGATTTCTTCAATATTGCCCTTTGAAAACGAAAGAAAAAGAACGCTTTGATACTTAGGCAGCGGATGCAGCTTTAACGTTACTTCTGAAATAACGCCGAGCGTTCCCATTGAACCAATAAACAGCTTATTCATATCATAGCCAGCCACGTTCTTGACGACTTTTCCGCCTGAACGAACAATGGTTCCATCTGAATATACGACTCTCATGCCGATTACTGCATCTCGAGCTGATCCATAAGACAAGCGCTTTGGACCACTTTCATTCGCTGCAATAACTCCGCCGATTGTAGCGTAGTCTCTTAGAGCTGGATCAAGTGAAATTTGCTGGTTGTACGTTTTTAAATACGTTTGCAGCTCTCCAAACGGCGTACCAGCTTTTACAGTAACCGTCATATCACCTACTGTATGTTCAACAATTCCACTGTATTCAGTCAGCGAAAGCAAAAGGTCTGCTGTATCTATAAGTCCGCCAAACCCTTTTTTTGTACCGTTCCCTTCAATGACGACTTTTTTTCCGTGTTCCGCCGCATACTTTAAAACGGCTGCTATTTCTTGTTCTGAAGTTGGCTTAACATGAAGGGATCCGTTATTTCCAAGGAAGTGATTCATCTGCTGTTCTTCAAGTGTGGAAGGATAAGATAAAATGGATTTTAAATGACCTGGAAGCTTCAACGTACTCAATAAATTGACTCCTCTCGTTTTGTAATAGCAAACACCGTTTCACTAATAACATAAAGAAGTGCCATATATAATACGACTAAAAGTAGTAGATCAATAAGAAGAATAATTAGTAGAATAGATGGAAAGATATATTTAAAACGCTTACAATCATTAAATCACCTATTCTTGGGATTTTCAACCAATATTTTCTTCTTATCAACAAAAAAATGTCCGTTTTTTTGAAAAAAAGTTTCTTTTAGTACTTGCCTATCACAAAAGGATTAGAATATAATGTAAGCGAATTCATTTTTACATAAGTCATCAGATGACCTTATCATCGTAGTTTTGATTGTTTCGTAGTTCACTAATTTGAAAATGAGGTGTTAGTTATGACATGGACACAGCAGTTCACTCCTGTAGGAAACAGCGTCATTTGGTCTTCATTAATCGCTTTGATTCCTATTCTTTACTTCTTTTGGGCTCTGGCTATTAAACGAATGAAAGGTTATATGGCTGGAGTTACAACTTTACTGGTCGCACTTGCCGTTGCAATATTTGCTTATAAAATGCCGGCTAGCATGGCTTTTATGTCAGCTAGTCAAGGAGCCGTATACGGTATACTGCCGATTGGATGGATTATCATTACGTCTGTTTTTCTTTACAAACTAACCGTCAAAACCGGTCAGTTTGATATTATTCGTACCTCTGTCGTATCTATTACAGAAGATCGCAGACTTCAAGCTTTGTTAGTTGCTTTTTCGTTTGGGGCTTTTCTTGAAGGTGCCGCTGGTTTTGGTGCACCTGTTGCGATTTCAGCAGCTTTGCTTGTAGGGCTAGGTTTTAATCCGCTGTATGCCGCTGGCTTATGTTTATTAGCAAACACAGCACCCGTTGCTTTTGGTGCAATCGGTATTCCTATCACGGCTATGGAAGGTCCTACTGGAGTAGCGGCAATGGAAATCTCTAAAATGGTAGGCCGCCAGCTTCCTTTTATTTCTGTATTTATTCCGCTATATTTGGTTTTTGTAATGGCTGGATTTAAAAAAACATTAGAAGTACTCCCTGCTATTCTAGTATCCGGCGTCTCTTTTGCTCTTACCCAGTTTGTCAGCTCTAACTTTTTAGGACCTGAACTTCCCGATATTTTATCGGCACTCGTTTCACTTTTTGCGCTCGCTATTTTCTTAAAATTCTGGAAACCAAAAACAACGTTCCGTTTTCAATCTGAAAAAGCAGCACATGAAGTAGCTTCCGCTTCAGCTGAGCCAAGAAAAACTCAAGATCAACCCTCATTCACGGGAGCTCAAATTGCAAAGGCGTGGTCACCTTTTTTAATTTTAACGATCTTTATTTCTGTATGGGGAATTCCTCAAATTAAAACCGCTTTGACAGGACATTATGAAGGAGCTAACGCTTTTTTGGGCGCTATTAATTCCATCGGACATTATTTAACGTTTATGCCAGAAGTACCTTGGTTAAATAATTTAATTTTAAATGGAAATGGAGAACCGATTGCGGCAGTGTACAAGTTAGAATTACTAGGTGCTGCCGGAACAGCTATCCTGTTGTCTGCTGTTGTCACAAAATTTATTGTCAACATCTCTTGGAAAGACTGGTTTATTACATTTAAGGAGACGTGCAAAGAATTAGCGCTGCCGCTGCTTACAATTATGTCCGTTGTTGCATTTGCTTACGTGACAAATGCTTCTGGAATGAGTACAACCTTAGGACTGCTGTTAGCTAAAACAGGCGCGTTATTTCCCTTTTTCTCTCCTGTACTCGGCTGGCTTGGTGTTTTTATTACAGGATCAGATACATCAGCCAACTTATTGTTCGGCAACTTGCAAAAAATCACGGCTACGTCTATTGGAATGGATCCGCTTCTTGCGCTTGCAGCAAACTCTTCTGGTGGAGTAACCGGTAAAATGATTTCACCGCAGTCCATCGCCGTTGCCTGTGCTGCGGTTGGGTTGGCTGGAAAAGAGTCCGATTTGTTTCGTTTTACGGTGAAGCACAGCTTATTTTTACTGCTGATTGTCTGCGTATTAACATTTTTACAATCTAATGTATTATCGTGGATGATTCCTTAATTAAAAAAGCTTCCGCAGCTAGAGGTGAGCCTCTGCACGGAAGCCTTTTTCTTTTAGTTAAGATCGATTAATGGCATATACAACAAATAAAACTATATCTAGCAAGATCATTACAACACCGACAAGCAGCCACATGTTTCCTTGCGTCTTTTTCTCTCCTTCTTGCATTTCAAACGCTCGAATAGCAAATACAATTCCAAGGGTAAACACAAGAAAAAACAGCTGACGGTAATCAAAAAACGACAGTACAATAAAAATTAAGGTGAAAAACACCATAATCATTTCTAAAATCCGGTAAGGCTGCTTTTGACATGCTAATACTAGTTTCATTTCTTGACCTACTTTCATCCCGTTTTTAATAGCGTTATTTTACTATTAATTTTAAATGAGATGTTAGTGTTTCGAGCACTGTTCACTGTTTTGTAACAAAAAAGCGTACGTTAGTTAAACGCACGCTTCTTTTTATTCATTTACATTTGGATTCATTGGGTTATCCATCCCTGTTTTATCTTGAATTTTTTTATAAATAAAATACGTGTAAATGGCAATTAAAATGGAGAATGCCCACGTAACGGCCTGACGGAACACAATCATGTTCCCGTACCCTTCTACTCCGTACTTTTGAATCAATACGTATTTTACAATTGCTAAAAATACATAGCGACCTGCAAACAGTACTGTAAGCCAGTTCATCATTTTGAATAAATCAGGCTGATGGAAGAGCTTAAGAGAATCTTCTCGCTTATAGCCCATTAAGTACGCCGTATCTACAAAAAAGTACAAACCAATTGGCTTTTTTATCACAATGGTAAACAGAACAACTACAGCCAGTCCAATCATGAAGTATACTTGATTGTTTAGCATCGTCGCTGCGTTTCCTGAAATTAAATCAATAATGGTACGTGCCAGCAGCGTAATGACAATAAACAATCCTGTTACGTTAAACTGGCGATCTTTAATAAATGTATAAATGGTATACACAAACGCTGGTGCTGTTGAAAGCAAAATGGCATAGTAATCACCAATAATGTCTTTTCCTTGGTTCCATATTAGGTAAGGAATAGCGATATAAAAAAGTAAATCAAACCATACTCGTTTTGTATTGTTCATATATAACTCCTTTAAAAACGTTGTTCCTGCTATTATATGGGATACTACGCAAGAAAAAAAGGCTTTTACCTGGAATGTTATGAAATTTTAATCATTTGATGTTTAGATCCAGAGCGACAGGGAAAACAATTTCTAGAAAGACTTCAAGAATTATAAACATCCAAACACTTGAGCAGCAGCACAAGTGAAAAATGCTGAAAGGATTGATTCATTATCACACTTCACCTAACGTACACGTCAGAAATGGAAAAGGCCATGCAGCTTTCTCACGGCGTGGGGTATGCTGAATATAGCCGTAAACTAGACAAACGTCTACAGGTGGAAAAAGAACGGGAAAAAGATTATCAGGCTAGCAAAGATATACTGCGTGATATTAACCAGCATCGATAATAAAAAGCCGCTTGCTACTTTTTAGTAGCAAGCGGCTTTTTATTTACAAATGAACCAAAATTATACATAATAAGGAAGTGCTTGTATCAAAGAAAGGAACTTACTTATTATGATGGAAAAATTACTTATTATTTGTGCATTTGTAGGAATTATTCACATGATTGAAACACTAGCCTACTCTGTGAGACTTGCGGGCTTGAAAACTGGAAAACTAGTCGTGGCCCTATCTCTTTTTAATATTATTGTCATCGTTTCAAGAACAGCTAATATGGTGCAAGCTCCGCTGACCGGCAAATTAGGAGATGCGGTCCAGTCTAAAGAAGATTTGCCTCTTCTGCTTCATCAGCTTCAAACTATCTTGCTCGCGGCCTCTATTGGGACAATCGCGGGTGCTCTTTTAATTCCTAGCTTTGTATCGATCTTCTCCCGCATGATTTCACACTTAGAAGTAGCGGGATCTGTACCCAAAATGATGAAAAACATTGCTTCCATACATACCCTTGAGAAAGCAAAAAAACACGTAAAGCGTCCTAGGTGGATTATGCTGTCTCAGCTGCGAATAGGCGGAGTACCCAAGCGGCTGCTTCTTTTGAATTTAATGGCTACGACCATTTATACAGTAGGTGTTCTTTCAACTCTTTATGCTTCTACGCTCGAGCCTACTCTTTCTAAATCAATTCTGATGTCTTCTGGCCTTATTAACGGACTAGCGATGATCACCCTTGCTGTGTTTGTAGATCCGCAAGTAGCCATTTTAACTGAAAAGGTAATGAAAGGTGAATCTACTAAGCAATCTATGAACAAAATGGTTGGTACACTCGTCATCTCTCGATTATGCGGGACAGTATGCGCCCAGGTTCTCTTAGTCCCTGCTGCTCTTTATATCGCTTGGATTTGTAAATTAATTCCTTAGAAAAAAGACTTCGTTTCAGAAGTCTTTTTATACATATTCTACTTTTTTGTATCTATAAACAGCAGCAATTAAAAGAAGAAAGCAGCTCACTAATGTCACAACTACGGTATAGGTGACACTTTGTGACCAGTGCAATTGTTCCAGTATACGACCGGCGTATTGTGACAGCGCTGGAGGACTCCACTTTAATTGATTCGTAAACAAAGTGTTTAAAAATGAAAGTGACGCAATGATCAAAATGCTTACTCCAGCAATTCCTCCGCTTTGTAAAAGAAAGGTTCCGGCTGTCACTAAAACGGACAGAATAAAAATTAGCCACAGGCTGTATAAAAGAAAGCTAACTATCATATGAGTCCAATCCACATGTGAAAATAAAAGATTTGTATAATACCACGCTGCTATATAGCTTATAAACATTGAGCCAATAACCAGTACGATTTGCGCAGCCCATTTACTCATAATGTATTGAATGACGCTCACCGGTCTCATCATAACAAGTACAGCCGCATGATTTTGTCGTTCATTTGAAATCATATTCATGCTTGCTAGTACAATTAGTAAGGTTCCTATTGTGCTATATTGTGAAAGTACGCCTTGCAATACTTCTTGACCGGTAGGCGTAGGAAGTTGAATAATTGCTCCTTTTGGCAAATTTCCTGCCATGTCAAGGATCTGTGGCATATAGTAACTTGTTAAAGGCTGTGTGATGCCTAGCAAAATTAGAGAGATGGGCAGCCAAATTCCTTTGCCGTTCGCAAATAATTCATGCAGCTCCTTTTTAAATAAGACTCCAAATGTGTTCATTTATTCATCACCTCTAGATACACGTCTTCAAGAGAATGCTGTTTTCGTTCAAATAAAACAAGATTTGCTTGTTGATCAACAAGCAGTTGAAGCAGCTGCTGCTGCTGAGATGTATCTTGTACACTTACAGTGGCTTTATAAGGAGAATGAAACAGCACCTGTTCACTTGGCAGACTGCTAAATGATGCAGGGAGCCTTTCTTCTGTTTCAATCGTAAAAGCAGGAGCCGCAAACTCTTGGCGCAGCGAACTCTTTGTTCCATTCCATTTCATGCGTCCGTTTTTAATCATAATCATGTTATCGCATATTTGTTCTGCATCATGCAAAATGTGAGTTGAAAAAAGGATGGTTGTATCTTTTTTTAATGTTTCGATAATCATTAGGACATCTTTTCTGCCTTCAGGATCCAAAGCCGAAACGGGTTCATCTAGAATTAACAGTTCAGGTTTATGTAACAAGGCC
>Ga0209147_100365_pt1 | contig 32099 bp, 31 predicted proteins | sample AraplaCol_mLB_r2_FD_184278 | JGI IMG/M metagenome (GOLD analysis project Ga0209147, IMG submission 184278) | Arabidopsis root microbial communities from North Carolina, USA - plate scrape CL_Col_mLB_r2 (SPAdes) (version 2) | ecosystem: Host-associated > Plants > Roots > Endosphere | place: USA... | reverse complement strand
TGGGCGGCCAGCCGTGGCAGGACCTGACGCTGTGGGAAGACGTCGTGCTGTCGCAGGGCCCGGCGTTCTACAAGAAGGCGCTGGTCGACCTCGACCAGGCGACGCTGACGTCGCCGCAGATGCTGTCCGTGTTCGACACGGTGCGCAAGATCCAGGGCTACTTCGATACCGGCCGTAACGGCCGCGACTGGAACCTCGCGACCGCGATGGTCATCAACGGCAAGGCCGGCATGCAGTTCATGGGCGACTGGGCGAAGGGCGAGTTCGAGAACGCCGGCAAGAAGGCGGGCAAGGACTACATCTGCGCGGCGGTGCCGGGCACGGCGAATGCCTACACGTTCAACGTCGACTCGTTCGTGTTCTTCCAGCAGAAGGGCGAGAAGGCCGCGACGCCGGGCCAGCTCGCGCTCGCGAAGACGATCATGACGCCGGACTTCCAGGAGCAGTTCAGCCTGCTGAAGGGTTCGGTGCCCGTGCGCCTCGGCGTGAAGATGGACAAGTTCGACGACTGCGCGAAGAAGTCGTACGCCGACGAGCAGACCGCGATCAAGTCGGGCGGTTTCGTGCCGTCGCTCGCACACGGGATGGCGCAGAGCGATGCGACCGCCGGCGCGATCACGGACGTCGTGACGAAGTTCATGAACTCGCAGCAGGATTCGAAGAGCGCGGTCGCCGCGCTCGCGAAGGCCGCGAAGGTCAAGTAACGCGCGACAGGCGCCCGGCCGGACACGCTATCTCGGCCGGGCGTTTTTGCATGTGCAGCAAACGGGCTCGCCCGCGGGCCCGTGCCGTACCGGCGCCGGCCCGGCCTGCGTCGCCCTCGTTCCAGGAGTCGAATCAAGTGGCTGCCCCTCTTAGCGGAAACGGATCCGGCGCTGCCGCCGCACGGCGCACGTCGCCGATGTCGGCCTTCGCCGATCGCTGGATCCCGAAGCTCGTGCTTGCGCCGAGCGTCGCGATCGCCGTGGTGTTCATCTACGGCTTCATCCTGATTACCGGCTATCTGTCGCTGACCAATTCGCGGCTGTTGCCGAACTACGAATTCGACGGCTTCGGCCGTTACACGGACCTGTTCCAGAACGACGTGTGGTGGACGTCCGCCGCGAACCTCGCGTGGTTCGGGATTCCGTTCATCGCGATCTGCGTCGCGCTCGGGCTGTTCCTCGCGATCCTGCTCGACCAGCGGATCCGCAACGAAGGCGCGCTGCGCGCGATCTTCCTGTACCCGATGGCGCTGTCGTTCATCGTCACGGGTACCGCGTGGCAGTGGATCCTGAACCCGGGCCTCGGCCTCGAGAAGGTGATGCACGACTGGGGCTGGACGAGCTTCTCGTTCGGCTGGCTCGACGATCCGGACAAGGCGATCTTCTGCGTGGTGATCGCGGCCGTGTGGCAGTCGACCGGCTTCGTGATGGCGCTGTTCCTCGCAGGGCTGCGCGGCGTCGACAGCGAGATCTTCAAGGCCGCGCAGGTGGACGGCGCGACGCTGCCGACCATCTACCGCAAGATCGTGATCCCGAGCATGCGCCCAGTGTTCTTCTCGGTGCTGCTGATCCTCTGCCACATCACGATCAAGACCTTCGACCTCGTCGTCGCGCTGACGGCGGGCGGCCCGGGCACGTCGTCGTCGCTGCCGGCCATGTTCATGTACACGTTTTCGTTCAACCGCGGCCAGCTCGGGCTCGGCGCGGCATCCTCGGTGATGATGCTCGCGACCGTGGTCGCGGTGCTGGTGCCGCTGATGTATATGGAATCGAGGAGCACCCGCAATGCAGCCTAAGATGACGATCAGCCGGGCAGTGATCTACGCGGCACTGATCCTGTTCGCGCTGTATTTCCTGTTCCCGATCTACGTGATGCTGTCGACGTCGTTCAAGGATCTCGACCAGCTGCGCACCGGCAACCTGCTGACGCCGCCCACCAGCTGGACCATCGACCCGTGGGTGAAGGCGTGGAGCGGTGCGTGTACCGGCGTGCGCTGCGACGGGATGAAGCCGTTCTTCCTGAACTCGCTGGAGATGGTGATCCCGGCCGTGCTGATCTCGTCGCTGATCGGCGCGTTCAACGGCTACGTGCTCACGCACTGGCGCTTTCGCGGCGCCGACGCGCTGTTCACGATGATGCTGGTCGGCTGTTTCATCCCGTTCCAGGTGATCCTGCTGCCGATGGCGCGCCTGCAGGGGATGCTCGGCCTCGCCAACACGATTCCGGGCCTCGTGTTCGTGCACGTCGTGTACGGGATCGCGTTCACGACGATGTTCTTCCGCAACTTCTACGTGAGCGTGCCGGCCGAACTCGTGAAGGCCGCGCGCATCGACGGCGCGGGCTTCTTCACGATCTTCACGAAGATCCTGCTGCCGGTGTCGCTGCCGATCTTCATGGTGTGCCTGATCTGGCAATTCACGCAGATCTGGAACGACTTCCTGTTCGGGATCGTGTTCTCCGGCGTCGACTCGATGCCGATCACGGTCGCGCTGAACAACCTCGTCAACACGTCGACGGGCGTGAAGGAATACAACGTCGACATGGCCGGCGCGATCATCGCCGCGCTGCCGACGCTGCTCGTCTACATCGTCGCCGGCCGCTACTTCGTGCGCGGGCTGACGGCAGGCGCGGTGAAGGGGTAAGCGCGGCTTCATCCGATACGACGAACCGGCCGCGCAGGACGCGCGGCGCATCGAAACGAACCCGACGCGGCGCCCGAGTGCGCCGCGCGAGACGAGACAGAGGATTCACAGCATGGCAAGCCTTTCCATCCGTGACGTGTACAAGACCTACCCGAACGGGGTGCCGGTCCTGAAGGGTGTCGACATCGAGATCGAGGACGGACAGTTCCTGATCCTGGTCGGCGGCTCGGGCTGCGGGAAATCGACGCTGCTCAACATGATCGCCGGGCTCGAGACGGTCACGAGCGGCGAGATCTGCATCGACGGCAAGGTCGTCAACGACCTGTCGCCCAAGGATCGCGACATCGCGATGGTGTTCCAGTCGTACGCGCTGTATCCGTCGATGACGGTGCGCGAGAACATCTCGTTCGGGCTGAACATCCGCAAGGTGCCGAAGAGCGAGCAGCAGCAGATCGTCGACCGCGTGTCGGCGATGCTGCAGATCCAGCACCTGCTCGACCGCAAGCCGGGCCAACTGTCGGGCGGCCAGCGGCAGCGCGTCGCGATGGGCCGCGCGCTCGCACGCGATCCGTCGCTGTTCCTGTTCGACGAACCGCTGTCGAACCTCGACGCGAAGCTGCGCATCGAGATGCGCGCCGAAATCAAGCTGCTGCACCAGCGTCTCGGCACGACGATCGTCTACGTGACGCACGACCAGATCGAGGCGATGACGCTCGGCGACCGGATCGCGGTGATGAAGGACGGCGTGGTCCAGCAGTTCGGCGCGCCGCAGGAGATCTACGATTCGCCGTCGAACCTGTTCGTCGCGGGCTTCATCGGCGCGCCGCCGATGAACTTCATCAACGGCAAGCTGGTCGAGCAGGGCAGCGGGATCGCGCTCGAGATCGACACGGGCCTCGCGCGCAGCGCGCTGAACCTGCCGTTCGACGCGAAGCGAATGAACGGTCATGTCGGCCGCGAGGTGATCCTCGGCCTGCGCCCGGAGCGCATCACCGACGTGCGCAACGCGCACCACGGCGAGACGTCGCAGCTGCAGCCGATCGACGTGCGCGTCGACGTGACGGAGCCGACCGGGCCGGACACGCACGTGTTCGCGCAGGTCAACGGCAAGCGGATCGTGAGCCGCGTGCATCCGGCCGCGAATCCGCAGCCGGGGCAGACGCAGTCGCTGCTGTTCGACGTGTCGAAGGCGGTGCTGTTCGATCCGGTGTCGGAAGAGCGGATCGCGTGAGGACGCGAATGCGCTGAACGAACGTGAAGGGGCCGTCTTGAACGGCCCCTTTTGTTCTGGCGTCCCGGCCAGGCACGGCATTGCGGCGCGGCGGCACGGCGGCGTCAGTGCGGCAACCGCACGTCGAACTTGAACGTCGCGAGCCGTGCGACGAGGATGAAGCCGGTCGCGAGCAGCACGCTGTACACCGAATCGAACTGCAGCCACACGAGCAGCAGATAGAACCAGCAACCGACGAACGCGCAGGTCGCGTACGGCCGCGAATCGCGCAGGATCAGCGGGATGTCGTTGCACAGCACGTCGCGGACGATCCCGCCGACCACGCCCGTAATCACGCCCATCATCACCGCGATGAAGCGCGGCATCTCGGCGTCGAGCGCGATCGACGTGCCCGAGATGCTGAAGATGCCGAGCCCGATCGCATCGGCGACGAGCAGCAACCGCTCGGCCGACAGCCGCGACAGCATGCGCAGCACGAACGGCGCGAACAGCGCGAGCACGAAGATCGCGATCACGTAGTCGTCGTGCACGACCCAGTAGAACGGCCGGCGCTCGAGCAGGATGTCGCGCAGCGTGCCGCCGCCGAACGCGGTGGCGAGCGCCACGACGAACGTGCCGACCGAGTCGAGACGGTTCTTGCGCGCCTCGATGAAGCCCGAGATCGCAAAGGCCAGCGTGGCGATCGCCTCCAGTACCGCGATCGCGAGCGTCAGCCTAGGATGCGGCACGCGGCCCCCGGTCGGCGGGTGCCGCGAACGGCTGCAGCAGGACCAGCACCGCGCCCGCGCCGCCGTCGTGGCCGCGCGCCTCGCAGAACGCGATCACTTCTTCCTTCTGCACGAGCCACGCGCGCACCTTGCCCTTCAGCACGGGTTCCTTGCCGATCGAGCCGAGCCCCTTGCCGTGGATCACGCGCAGGCAGCGCAGCCCCTTCTTGCCGGCTTCGCGGATGAATTCGGCGAGCGCGTCGCGCGCCTCGTCGCGCCGCATCCCGTGCAGGTCGATCTGCGCCTGCACGATCCACGCGCCGCTCCTCAGCTTGCGCACGACGTCGCGGCTGATGCCGGGGCGGTGGTAATACAGCGAGTCGTCGCTGTCGAGCAGCGTCTCGGGATCGAATTCGTCGGACAGCGTCGCGTTCAGCACGGCTTCCTCGTCGCGCTGCGTCTGCTTCGGCACCGGGTCGGGCGGCGTGCGGCCGGCTGCCGCGCGCGGCGGGGCATTGAGCGGCTGGATCGCGCCGATCTCGTTGCGGAACAGGTTCGCGTCGGCTTCCGCCTTGCGCTCGGCCTTGGCCGTTTCGACGCGTTGGCGTTCGCGGCGATCGGCTTCGCCTTGCAGCGACTTGCGCAACGCGCCGAGGCCTGCGAGCCCCTGGCCGCGCAATGCGGCGGGATCGGGCGCGGGCGCCGGCGCGACGGGCGCGGGGTTCGCGGGACGGGCGGCGATCTGCCGCTTCGCGGGATCGCTCGGATGGGGCTGGTTCTTCGCCATGATTCGGTACGCAGGGCAGGCGCGTTCGGGCGCGCGGGCAAAAAAAAGCCGCTGCACGGCGGCAGCGGCTTTCCGGTCGAGCCCGCTTCGCGGCAGCGGACGCCATTGTAGCGCCCGGCGCGAGCGGTCTCGCGGCTTACTTCTTGTCGTGCAGGCTTTCGAGGTAGCGCTGCGCGTCGAGCGCGGCCATGCAGCCCGTGCCCGCGCTGGTGATTGCCTGGCGGTACACGTTGTCCTGCACGTCGCCGGCGGCGAACACGCCCGGCACGCTCGTCGACGTCGCGTTGCCGTGCAGGCCGCTCTTCGTCAGGATGTAGCCGTCCTTCATCTCGAGCTGGCCCTGGAACAGGTCGGTGTTCGGCTTGTGGCCGATCGCGACGAACACGCCCTGCACGCTGAGGTCTTCCGTCGCCCCGGTCTTCACGTTCTTGATGCGCAGGCCCGTGACGCCCGAATCCTCGCCCGTCACTTCGTCGAGCACGTGATCCCACTTGATCACGACGGCGCCTTCCTTTTCCTTTTCCAGCAGGCGGTCGATCAGGATCGGCTCCGCGCGGAACTTGTCGCGGCGATGGATCACCGTGACCTTCTTCGCGATGCCCGTCAGGTAGAGCGCTTCCTCGACGGCCGTGTTGCCGCCGCCGATCACCGCGACTTCCTGGCCGCGATAGAAGAAGCCGTCGCAGGTCGCGCAGGCCGACACGCCCTTGCCCATGAAGTGTTCTTCGGACGGCAGGCCGAGATACTGCGCGGACGCGCCGGTCGCGATGATCAGCGAGTCGCACGTGTATTCGCCCGAGTCGCCGATCAGGCGGATCGGCTGCTCGTGCAGCTTCGCGGTGTGGATGTGGTCGAACACGATTTCCGTGTTGAAGCGCTCGGCGTGCTCGAGGAAGCGCGCCATCAGCTCCGGACCCTGCACGCCTTTCGCGTCTGCCGGCCAGTTTTCGACGTCGGTCGTGGTCATCAGCTGGCCGCCCTGCGCGATGCCGGTGATCAGCACCGGGGACAGGTTGGCACGTGCCGCGTAGACGGCAGCCGTGTAGCCGGCGGGGCCGGAACCGAGAATCAGGACTTTGGCGTGTTTGGGCGTGGACATGTGCGAATCCGTAAAAGTCGGCTGCGGCGGGCGGGGTAGGGCTCGCCGTACGATCCGGGTTGACCGGGATGCCGTCATAGATGGGTATCAGACGCGCATTATAAAGGCCCCGTTGCTGCGTTGCCGAACGAGAGTTTCAATCGCGGCGATAGTGTCTCGCGGCGCAACGGTCGCGCACGCGGGGCGGGCGGGGCGTGGCGCCCGCCCGGGGCGGCGCGGCTGCGGGCGGCCGGCCGGACCGCGCACCGGAGTGAAAGGGCAGAAAGGGCTGCCGCGGAGAGCATGCGCCGCGTCGGCCGTACCCCGGCCCTGTTATGTAACCGTCATTTACACTTGGCGGCCCGGTGCAGCGCTTACAATATGCGGGATCGAACGACAGGCGGGCGCGCAGCCCGTCCTCTTTATACGGATTCATGGCAAAAGCTCCTTATTCCGCCCAGGCACAGGCGTTGCCGCACCGGATGTCGAAGCTCCTCACGGAGATCCGCTGGATTCTCCAGGTCGCGCTCTGCGCATTTCTGGTGATGGCCCTGCTGAGCTACAGCCGGCGCGATCCGAGCTGGACGCACGCCGCCCAGGTGGACCACATCTCGAACTGGGCCGGCCGCGTCGGCGCCTGGACAGCCGACATCATCCTGCTGCTGTTCGGCCTGTCGGCCTACTGGCTGATCGTGCCGCTCGCGCGGCGCATCGCCGTCAACTACCGCCGCATCACGCGTCACGAGGCGGTCGTGGACGAACCCGAGCGGCCGATCGGCTGGCTCACCGAAATCTTCGCGTTCGTGCTCGTCGTGCTGGCGTGCGACGGCATCGAGGCGCTGCGCATGTGGTCGCTGAAGGTGCAGTTGCCGCGCGCGCCGGGCGGCGTGATCGGCGAGGCCGTGGCGGGCGCGATGTCGCACGCGTTCGGTTTCACCGGCGGCACGCTGCTGCTGCTGATCCTGCTCGCGATCGGCCTGTCGCTGTATTTCCGCTTCTCGTGGCTGTCGGTCGCCGAGCGCGTCGGCGGTGCGATCCTGTCCGCCGTCAACGTCGCGAAGCTGCGCCGCGAGGCCGAGCGCGACCGCAAGCTCGGCGAGGCCGCGGCCGTGCGCCGCGAAGGCAAGGTCGAAGAGGAACGCGTGCGCATCGAGGATCACGAGCCCGTGACGATCGTGCCGCCGGTCGTCACGCCGGCGAAGTCCGAGCGCGTCGAGCGCGAGCGTCAGGTGCCGCTCTTCACCGACCTGCCGGGCGATTCGACGCTGCCGCCGGTGTCGCTGCTCGACCCCGCGCCGAAGGCGCAGGAGGCGATTTCGGCCGATACCCTCGAATTCACGTCGCGCCTGATCGAGAAGAAGCTGAAGGATTTCGGCGTCGAGGCGAGCGTCGTGGCCGCGTATCCGGGCCCGGTCGTCACGCGCTACGAGATCGAGCCGGCCACCGGCGTGAAGGGCAGCCAGATCGTCAATCTCGCGAAGGATCTCGCGCGCTCGCTGTCGCTCGTGTCGATCCGCGTCGTCGAGACGATTCCCGGCAAGAACTACATGGCGCTCGAACTGCCGAACCAGCGCCGCCAGACGGTGCACCTGTCCGAGATCATCGGTTCCGAGGTGTACGCGGCCGCATCGTCGGCGCTCACGCTCAGCCTCGGCAAGGACATCGGCGGCAAGCCGGTGTGCGCGGATCTCGCGAAGATGCCGCACCTGCTGGTCGCCGGTACGACCGGCTCGGGCAAGTCGGTCGGGATCAACGCGATGATCCTGTCGCTGCTGTATAAGGCGACCGCCGAGCAGGTGCGCCTGATCCTGATCGATCCGAAGATGCTCGAAATGAGCGTCTACGAAGGCATTCCGCACCTGCTGTGCCCGGTCGTCACCGACATGCGCCAGGCCGGCCACGCGCTGAACTGGACGGTCGCGGAGATGGAGCGCCGCTACAAGCTGATGAGCAAGCTCGGCGTGCGCAACCTCGCGGGCTACAACAACAAGATCGACGAGGCCGCGAAGCGCGAGGAGAAGCTGCCGAACCCGTTCAGCCTGACGCCGGAAGATCCCGAGCCGCTCGGCCGCCTGCCGAACATCGTCGTGGTGATCGACGAGCTGGCCGACCTGATGATGGTCGTCGGCAAGAAGGTCGAGGAACTGATTGCACGGATCGCGCAGAAGGCGCGCGCGGCCGGCATCCACCTGATCCTCGCGACGCAGCGTCCGTCGGTCGACGTGATCACGGGCCTCATCAAGGCGAACGTGCCGACCCGGATCGCATTCCAGGTGTCGTCGAAGATCGACTCGCGCACGATTCTCGACCAGATGGGCGCCGAATCGCTGCTCGGGATGGGCGACATGCTGTACCTGCCGCCGGGCAGCGGGCTGCCGGTGCGCGTGCACGGCGCGTTCGTCGCCGACGACGAAGTGCACCGCGTCGTCGAGAAGCTCAAGGAGCAGGGCGAGCCGAATTACGTCGAGGGCCTGCTCGAAGGCGGCACCGCCGACGGCGACGAGGGCTCGGCCGGCGCGGGAACCGGCGAAGGCGGCGGCGAGTCTGATCCGCTGTACGACCAGGCGGTCGAGATCGTCATCAAGAACCGCCGCGCGTCGATCTCGCTCGTGCAGCGGCACCTGCGGATCGGCTATAACCGCGCGGCGCGGCTGCTCGAGCAGATGGAGCAGTCGGGGCTCGTGTCGGCGATGTCGTCGAGCGGCAACCGCGAAATTCTTGTGCCGGCGCGCGACGCGGAATGAGTCCGCGGCGTTCGCGGCGCCGGCCACCCAGGGAGAAAACCGCAATATGCAGCAACATTCGTTCGCAATGTCTCTTCGTTCGACGCGGCGCTGGTTCGGCGCGGCGCTCGCCGGCGCATCGCTGATGCTCGCGGCGACGCACGCGTTCGCGGGCGGCACCGAGCAACTGAAGGCGTTCGTGTCGCAGGTGCGTTCGGCGAAGGGCGACTTCACGCAGCAGATCGTCAAGGCACCGGCGAAGGGCGCAAGCGCCGCGCAGGCCGTGCCGAAGCCCACCGACAATTCGAGCGGCACGTTCGTGTTCGCGCGCCCGGGCAAGTTCATCTGGACGTACCAGAAGCCGTACCAGCAGGTGCTGCAGGCCGACGGCGAGAAGCTCTACGTGTATGACCGCGACCTGAACCAGGTGACCGAGCGCAAGCTGAACGGCGCGCTGGGCGCGAGCCCGGCCGCGATCCTGTTCGGCAGCAACGATCTCGACAAGAGCTACACGTTGCGCGATGCCGGCGAGAAGGGCGGCATCGAGTGGCTCGAGATGCTGCCGAAGGCGCAGGACACGCAGTTCCAGCGGATCGGCATCGGCTTTCGCAACGGCACGCTCGCCGCGATGGAGCTGCACGACGTGTTCGGCAACGTCACGCTGCTGACGTTTACGAACATCCAGACGAATCCGCCGCTGAAGGGCGATACGTTCAAGTTCGTCGTGCCGAAGGGCGCCGACGTGATTACCGGCTGACCGGCGCCGCACGCCGCTTTTTCGCAACGGGCCTGCCGGCGACGGCAGGCCCGTGTTGTTTTCGGGCGCGGGCACCGGGCGCGGGCACCAGGCACGGGCAGCAGGCACGGCGGTGCCGTCGCGCGGCTGTCATAATGTCGGGTCCGGCGGCCGGTTCGGCCGCGACCGTTTGATGTGGAGCGAGGGTTCATGTCCGATCTGTTTCAAGTCGAGCCGCGCCGGCCGCTCGCCGAGGCGCTGCGGCCGAAGACGCTCGCCGAGGTGATCGGCCAGACGCATTTGCTGGGCGAAGGCAAGCCGCTGCGGCTCGCGTTCGAATCGGGCAAGCCGCATTCGATGATCCTGTGGGGGCCGCCCGGCGTCGGCAAGACGACGCTCGCGCGGCTCACCGCGCTCGCGTTCGACTGCGAGTTCATCGCGCTGTCCGCGGTGCTCGGCGGCGTGAAGGACATCCGCGAGTCGATGGAGCAGGCGAAGGACACGTTGAATCGTACCGGTCGCCACACGATCCTGTTCGTCGACGAGATCCACCGCTTCAACAAGGGGCAGCAGGATGCGCTGCTGCCGTTCGTCGAATCGGGCCTCGTGACCTTCATCGGCGCGACGACCGAAAACCCGAGTTTCGAGGTCAATTCGGCATTGCTGTCGCGGGCGCAGGTGTACGTGCTGAAGTCGCTGAACGACGACGAGATGCGCCAGTTGCTGAAGCGCGCGCAGGAAATCGCGCTCGACGGCCTCGCGTTCGACGACAAGGCGATCGATACGCTCGTCGGCTACGCGGACGGCGACGCGCGCCGCTTCCTGAACCTGCTCGAACAGGCGCAGACGGCGGCGACGTCGGCCGGCGTCGCGACGATCGATGCCGATTTCGTCAGCAATGCGATGACGCTGAACGCGCGGCGCTTCGACAAGGGCGGCGACAACTTCTACGACCAGATTTCGGCGCTGCACAAGTCGGTGCGCGGCTCGAGCCCGGACGGCGCGCTGTACTGGTTCTGCCGGATGATCGACGGGGGCGCGGACCCGAAGTATCTCGCGCGGCGCATCGTGCGGATGGCGTGGGAAGACATCGGCCTGGCCGACCCGCGCGCGTTGCAGGTGGCGAACGACGCGGCCGAAACCTACGAGCGGCTCGGCTCGCCGGAAGGCGAACTCGCGCTCGGACAGGCCGTGATCTATCTCGCATGCGCGGCGAAGAGCAACGCCGGCTACAACGCGTTCAACCAGGCGATGGCGTTCGTGAAGCAGGACAAGTCGCGCGAGGTGCCCGTGCATCTGCGCAACGCGCCGACCAGGCTGATGAAGGAGCTCGGCTATGGTCACGCCTATCGTTACGCGCACGACGAGCCGAATGCGTACGCGGCCGGCGAGACGTACCTGCCGGACGGGATGCGCGAGCCGCGCTGGTACCAGCCGGTGCCGCGCGGGCTCGAATCGAAGATCGCCGAGAAGCTCGCCTGGCTGCGCGAGCTCGATCGCGAGGCCGGCAAGAAGGACTGACGGCGCCGCGCGGGCCGGTTCGACTTGCGTCGCCGCTCAGGCGTCAGCGCTTGCGGGCCGGTTGCTGTTGCTTCCAGTATTCGAACGGCTCTTCGTGGCATTCGATGTCGAGTTCGGCCACCCGCGCATGCAGGCGTTCCTGCGCGTCGGCGACCGCGAGGTTGTAGATCGCCGGCGCGACTTCCTGAATGAAGAAATGCAGCAGTGCGCCGGCCTGGATGTTGCCGATCGGCTCGTCCATGTTTTCCGTGAAATAGCGTTGCAGCGACGCGATCGCGCGGTCGCGTACATCCTTGTCGAGTTCGATGGTCATCGGATTCCCAGGTGTGCTGTGACGCGGAGTCGGCGCTCCGCCTGATTCGGTCGCCGCCAGCCGGCGCGGTCGTGTCGTGATCCGTCATGGCGACGCGCGCGGCAATTCGCCGGCCGCCGATGCGGCGGACCGCCAATGCGATACTGCCATGGCCGCCCGTTTGCGGCATTGTCCATCCGGCCGGTGCCGTGGCGGGCGCGCGGTGCGTTAGAATTCCCGTCTTACACAACGATTTTTCCAAGTCCTCCCATGCTCGACATCCAGTTGCTGCGCAAAGACCTCGACGGCGTCGCCAAGCGCCTCGCCGATCGCGGCTACACCCTCGACGTCGCCGCGTTCTCCGCACTCGAAGCGGAACGCCGCGCGATCCAGACCCACACCGAAGAGCTCCAGGCGCGCCGCAACAGCCTGTCGAAGCAGATCGGCGCGATGAAGGGCAAGGGCGAGGACACGTCGGCCGTGATGGCCGAGGTCGGCGGGATCGGCGACGACATGAAGGCGTCGGAAGCCAAGCTCGGCGAGATCCAGGCGCGCCTGTCCGACCTGATGCTGGGCATGCCGAACGTCGCGCACGAGAGCGTGCCGGTCGGCAAGGACGAAGCCGACAACGTCGAGGCGCGCCGCTGGGGCACGCCGCGCCAGTTCGACTTCGAGGTGAAGGATCACGTCGACGTCGGCACGCCGCTCGGCCTCGATTTCGAGACGGGCGCGAAGCTCGCCGGCGCGCGCTTCACGATGCTGCGCGGCCCGATCGCGCGCCTGCACCGCGCCCTCGCGCAGTTCATGATCGACACGCACACGCAGCAGCACGGCTATACCGAAACGTACACGCCGTACATCGTGAACCCGGAGATCCTGTACGGCACGGGCCAGTTGCCGAAATTCGCGGACGACATGTTCCGCGTCGAGAAGGGCGGCGCGGAAAACACGGTCACGCAATACCTGATCTCCACGTCCGAGATTTCGCTGACGAACACCGTGCGCGAGTCGATCGTCGACGCGTCCGCGCTGCCGATCAAGCTCACCGCGCATTCCCCGTGCTTCCGTTCGGAAGCCGGTTCGTACGGCCGCGACACGCGCGGGATGATCCGTCAGCACCAGTTCGACAAGGTCGAGATGGTGCAGGTCGTCGCGCCGGAAACATCGTACGCGGCACTCGACGAGATGGTCGGCCACGCGGAAGCGATCCTGCAGAAGCTCGGCCTGCCGTACCGCGTGATCACGCTGTGCACGGGCGACATGGGCTTCTCGGCCGCGAAGACGTTCGACCTCGAGGTGTGGCTGCCCGCGCAGAACACCTATCGCGAGATCTCGAGCTGCTCGAACACCGAGGCGTTCCAGGCGCGCCGGATGCAGGCGCGGTTCCGCAACGCGCAGGGCAAGCCGGAGCTCGTGCATACGCTGAACGGTTCGGGTCTGGCGGTCGGCCGCACGCTCGTCGCGGTGCTGGAGAACTACCAGAACGCGGACGGCTCGGTCACGGTGCCGGAAGTGCTGCGTCCGTACATGGGCGGCATGGAGCGGATCGACGCGCCGGCACAGGCGTCCTAACGCGAGCCTGCCGAAGCCCTCGCAAAAAAATTTGCAGAAAGGGCTTGTCAGCCGCGAAGCGATCGTCTTATAATCTTTTTCTCGCGGAAACGACCAGCCGCGAAATGCAGTAAGGAAGGAGAGGTGGCAGAGTGGTCGAATGTACCTGACTCGAAATCAGGCGTACGGTTTCCCCGTACCGTGGGTTCGAATCCCACCCTCTCCGCCAAAATACGAAGCCCCTTGATCCGGAAGGATCAAGGGGTTTTTCGTTTTGGGCTTGCTAAATCGTGTGTTGCAAGGCGTTGCGGTGGCAACAGCATCGACCATCGGAATGTGCTGATGCGATAGCGACCGTGTCCCATACGTCTTGCTGCGCAGTGGGCAGCGTCGGCAGTTCAGCCTGTCCGGATCTGGGCGCGTGTCGTCGCCGCCGTTCCGCGTGATGCTGGCGCGGCTCGTCGTGTATGCGGTGCGGGACGACCGTCTCGTGTTTTCCGCGTCGGTCATGCCGAATATCGAGATGCGTCGTATCGACGCCGACACAGGGCGATCACTGCCTGGCCAACGTGATTGCCTGCAGCTTCCGGGGCCGCATTCGGCTTGCTGTCGATCGTCTTTGCTCGCGGCTGGATGCCGAGCCCGCGCAGGGCCGCGGCAGCCGCGCCGCGCGCCGCATCTGACCTGACCGAACTGGCCGGACTTTCCGTGCACGTCCGGTCCTTGCCGCTTTCTTCAGTTTTAAGCCCGCGCTTCCTGCGCCGTTAACACGGGGCGGCCGGCGCTCATGCCGGACTGCATCGTTCCCGTCGATTCAAGGTCCCATGAAGCTGAGCTACAAGATTCCCCTCGCATTCGCCGTCGCGCTGCTGCTGATGTTCGGTGGCGCGCTGTACGGCATCCACATTCTCAATCGGTCGATCGATACGTTTGCCGACGACGTGCAGACGAACGTCGGCGACGAACGGCTCGTGTCGGCCACGCTCGTGCAGTTCAAGCTGCAAGTGCAGGAATGGAAGGACACGCTGTTGCGCGGCAAGCAGCCCGCGAAGCTCGACCAGTACTGGCAGGCGTTCCAGACGCGCGAGCATACGGTCGATACGCTCGCCGCGCAGCTCGTTCATCAGTTGCCGCCCGGCGAGAGCCGCTCGCTCGTCGAGCAGTTCATGCGTGCGCACACGGCGATGGGCGAGGGTTACCGGCGCGGGTTCGACGCGTTCAAGGCGGCCGGTTTCGAGCCGTCGGCCGGCGATGCCGCCGTGGCGGGCGTCGACCGCGAACCCGCGGTGCTGCTGGAGCGGGCCGCGAAGTCGATTGCCGACGAGAGTGCCGCCGTGTCGGCGCAGGCGAGCCGCGATGCGCAGCACGCCACTGTCGCGAGCCTCGTGCTGATGCTGGTCGTGCTCGGCGTCGCGATGGTCGGTGCGTTCCTGTTCAGCCGCGCGATCCTGCGTCCGCTCGACCGCGCGGTCGCATGCGCGCAGGCCGTCGCCGAGGGCGACCTGACGCGCGACGTCGACGCGGCCGGGCGCGACGAGATCGCCGACCTGCTGCGCGCGTTGCGGACGATGCAGGCGAGCCTGTCGGGCGTCGTGCTCGAAGTGCGTACGCACGCCGAAGCCGTCGCGACGGCGAGCGCACAGATCGCGTCGGGCAATCATGATCTGTCGGCGCGTACCGAGGCACAGGCCGCGTCGCTCGAGGAGACGGCCGCCAGCATGACCGAACTCACGGGCATCGTCCGCCAGTCGGCCGAGCACGCGCAGCACGCGGCGCAGCTGGCGCGCGACGCATCGAGCATCGCGGCGGCAGGCGGCGGCGTGATGTCGGATGCCGTCGGCACGATGAACGGCATCGCCGACAGCTCGGCGAAGGTCGGCGAGATCATCGCGGTGATCGACGGCATTGCGTTCCAGACCAACATCCTCGCGCTGAACGCAGCGGTCGAGGCGGCGCGCGCGGGCGAGCAGGGGCGCGGCTTCGCGGTCGTCGCGGCGGAAGTGCGTACGCTCGCGCAGCGCAGCGCCGCCGCCGCGAAGGAGATCAAGGGGCTCATCGAGCAGTCGACGCGGCGGGTCGACGAAGGAGCCGTGCTGATCGGCCGCGCGGGCGAGTCGATTCACGAGATCGTCGGCGCGGTGCAGCGCGTCACGACGATCGTCGGCGAGATCTCGTCCGCGTCGCAGGAGCAGAGCGGCGGCATCCAGCAGGTGAACATCGCGGTCACGCAGATGGACGAAGCGACGCAGCGCAACGCGGCCCTCGTCGAGCAGGCATCGGCCGCGACGCAGGCACTCGCCGAGCAGGCGAGCGCGCTGCGGCATGCGGTTGCCGTGTTCAGGTTGCCGGAAATGGCGTGACGGCGGCCTCGTCGTGCCCGGCTCGAACGGAACCGGGGACGGGCGTGGCATCGGTTGTCGGCGGTACGCGCCGACGCCACGCCTCCACCGGCCCGGCCCCCGCGATCAAGCTGTGGCCGGATATTGCGCGAGCACCCGGGCGCGGATCGACGGCTTGATGTTCGATTGCGCCATGTTGCCGCCGTAGTGCGCGACCACCCGCGGATTCATCACGCGATACCAGAGCGGCGGCACGTACGCGAACAGGATCATCGTCGCGTAGCCGGCCGGCAGTTGCGGCGAATCGTCGAAGTGGCGCAGCGCCTGATACGAGCGCGTCGGATTCGCGTGATGGTCGGCGTGCCGCTGCAACTGGTACAGGAACAGGTTGGTGACGACGTGATTGCTGTTCCACGAATGCTGCGGCGTGCAGCGTTCGTAGCGGCCGTTCGGCAGCTTGCGGCGGCCGAGCCCGTAGTGCTCGACGTAGTTCACGACTTCGAGCAGCGACGCGCCGTAGACGGCCTGGATCACGAGGAACGGGATCACGACCTTGCCGGCCACCGCGATCGCGATGCCCCACACGACGACGGTCATCGCCCAGGCGTGCAGCACCTCGTTGCGCCAGGTCCACGGCGAATGCCCGAGCCGTTCGAGGCGGGCCTTCTCGAGCCGCCACGCGGAGCGGATGCTGCCGGTCACGGTGCGCGGCAGGAAGGCCCAGAACGATTCGCCGTAGCGCGCGCTCGCCGGATCCTCGGCCGTCGCGACACGCACATGGTGGCCGCGATTGTGCTCGACGTAGAAATGGCCGTATGCGACCGGCGCGAGCGTGATCTTCGCGAGCCAGCGCTCGAAGCGGTCGGTCTTGTGCCCGAGTTCATGCGCGGTATTGATCGAGATGCCCGTCGCGGCGCCGAGCGACAGCGCGAAGCCGACATAGTCGTACCAGGCGAGCGCGTGCGTGCCGACGATCCATACGCACGCGAAGAACGCGACGTATTCGACGAGGGTCGCGAGATAGACGATCAGCCGGTAGTAGCGCTCCCGTTCGAGGTGCGGTACCACGGCCTCGGGCGGATTGTCGCGATCGTCGCCGATCAGCGTGTCGAGGATCGGGATCACGCCGAACGCGAACAGCGGGCCGAACCACCAGAACACGTGCAGGCCCGTCGACAGCGCGAGCTGGGCGGCGAGAATCGGCAGCGTGATCGTCAGCGCGCCGAGCAGCCACAGGTAACGCTTGCCATCCGACCAGCCCGAAGCCGATCCGTCGGTCATTGCCATTGTCTCCCTCCTGCCGGCCGGCCCGAAGGCGGCCGCCTGTACGGTTGTTCGAATTCTCGTTGGCCCGCGACGCACGCGCGGGTGAACCGGATCGTCGTCCGGTTCTGCCTGTTATACGACCCATGCGCACGCTTGCCAAACTCCGGCACTAGGCGCGCGGCTCCAAACGGCGGCGCGCGGGCGGCGCAGGCAGGGAAGGGCCCGCGCACGCCGATTGAAACATGCGGGAATGGCCGGATCGGCCCGCGAGGGCGGCAGGTTTGTCAGACGGATGGCATGCCGTGACGAGGACGGGCATCGACGCTGCGGGTTCGCAACAAATGTTGCGACGCAATATACGGAGCGGGATGGCGACCCATGTCGCTTGCTTCGACGTTACCAATATTACGGATCATTACGCCATTCATGATGAAATGCACGGGGCCCGACCTGCGACTGCCTCTTGCCGCAAGGCGACTGGCGCCAGGCGTCGAATGAAGCCGTCGCGGAGGTCGTCCGGTTGCCGCATCGATGCGCCGATGCTGCACCTGCACACGGGCTCGCCGCATGGCCGCCCGCAGTGCCTGCCGCCTTTCGATTCGCGCCGCCATTTGAAAATTACGATTTGACTCATGCCCCGCTTTCGGTTGAAGCTAATAGCTTGCTGTCCGAAGGGTGTGCCTGCATGAGTTCGACCTTGACCGTTCGTCGTATCGTTGCCGACCAGGGCGGCGTGTATCGCGAACTCCGCGCTGCATCGCTGCGCGAGCCCTACGCGCCCGGCGAAGCGCCGGAGGCCGAATTGCTGAACGTCGAAACGGACGCAGCGTCGGCGATCGCCGCGCAGCGCGCCGTGTCCGACGAGTCGACGACTTTCCTGCTGTATACCGAAGGCCATCCGGCCGGCATGATCGGCGCGTATTTCGACAATACGCCCGATCGGCGTGCGTTCGTCAGCGAGCTGTGGGTCGCCCACGCGGTGCGCCATCTGCGTGGCGGCGTGCTGCTGCTGGAGACGGCCACCGCCTGGCTCGCCGAGCGCGGCGCCCAGGACGTCTACGCGTGGATTGCCGATGCGAACCGCAACGCGATCCGTTTCTACGAGCGCGCGGGTTTCGGCAACACCGGCGAACACGCGCCGATCGCGCGGATGCCCGGCGCGATGAAATCGCTGTACGTGTCGCAGGTGAAGCACTGACGCGACGTCAGAACGCGGGCCGCGCGGCGCGATGAAGGTCCGGTCGCCCGCTTGCCAGCCCGCTTTCCGGTTGCGCGCCCGCCCGGTGCGCCGCAACCCGGTTCCCCAAAAATAATGGCCGCGCGCGTGGACGCCTGTAAAATACGCAAAAAATTTTTGCAGAGTGTCCATGTCGCTTAAAAAATCGCCATTCTTCGAGCTGCGCAGCGGATCGGTCGATACGTTGCTGTTCACCGTGAAGACGACCGATCTCGATGCGTTGCGTACCGAACTGGTCAAGCGCTTCGAAGCGACTCCCGAGTTTTTCGCCGACGATGTCGTCGCGATCGACGTCCGCCGCCTGGCGGACGGCGAACGCGTCGCGCTGGCGGACATCCGCCAGATGCTGAACGACGTGCGGATGCGCCCGGTGGGTGTCGTGGCGCTGGCCACGCAGGGCTGGGCGGGGGAAGCCGGCCTGCCGTTGCTCGAGGCGCGCGATCGCCGCGTGCCGGCCGCGAAACCGGCCGAGGGCGCGGAAGCGTCGCCGGTCGCCGAGGCCGTCGTCGCCGCGGCAGCCGCGGTGGCGCCCGAGCAGGCGTCCGAGCCGGTGCCGGTGTCGAACCAGCCGGGCGGCCAGACGCTCGTGATCGACCGGCCGTTGCGTTCGGGGCAGCAGATTTACGCGAAAGGAGACCTCGTGGTGCTCGCGCCGGTCAGTCACGGCGCGGAGATCATCGCGGAAGGCAATATCCACATCTACGCGCCGTTGCGCGGCCGCGCACTCGCGGGCGTGCACGGCAATCACGACGCGCGCATTTTCTGCACGTGTCTCGAGCCGGAACTGATTTCGATCGCGGGTATCTATCGAACAACCGAGAACCCGTTGCCCGCCGATGTACTGGGGAAAGCGGTGCAGATCAGGCTCGAAGAGGAAAAACTGATGATCGAACCGCTGCGCCTGACGTAATACACGCGGTGCACTCCGGATCGATCGGCTCTCATTGACGAACACAGGGTATTGGGTAAATGGCAAAAATCATCGTGGTGACCTCGGGCAAGGGCGGCGTGGGCAAGACGACGACGAGCGCGAGCTTTGCGTCCGGTCTCGCGCTGCGCGGCCACAAGACGGCCGTGATCGACTTCGACGTCGGCCTGCGCAACCTCGATCTCATCATGGGCTGCGAGCGCCGCGTGGTGTACGACCTCGTGAACGTGATCCAGGGCGAAGCGAACCTGAACCAGGCGCTGATCAAGGACAAGAAGTGCGAGAACCTGTTCATCCTGCCGGCGTCGCAGACGCGCGACAAGGATGCGCTCACGCGCGAAGGCGTCGAGAAGGTGCTGAACGACCTCGCCGCGATGGACTTCGAATACATCGTCTGCGATTCGCCGGCCGGCATCGAGGCGGGCGCGCTGCACGCGATGTACTTCGCGGATGAAGCGCTGATCGTCACGAACCCGGAAGTGTCGTCGGTGCGCGACTCCGACCGCATTCTCGGCATCCTGTCGTCGAAGACGAAGCGTGCGACCGAAGGCAAGGATCCGATCAAGGAACACCTGCTGATCACGCGCTACAGCCCGAAGCGCGTCAGCGAAGGCGAGATGCTGTCGCTCGAGGACATCAGCGAGATCCTGCGCATCAAGCTGATCGGCGTGGTGCCCGAGTCGGAAGCCGTGCTGCATGCGTCGAACCAGGGCCTGCCGGCCGTGCATATCGACGGCACCGACGTGGCGGAAGCGTACAAGGACGTCGTCGCGCGCTTCCTCGGTGAAGACAAGCCGCTGCGCTTCACCGATTACCAGAAGCCGGGCCTGCTGCAGCGCCTCTTCGGCAGCAAGTAACGGAGGCCGCCAATGTCCATCCTTTCGTTTCTCCTCGGTGAGAAGAAGAAGTCCGCATCGGTCGCGAAGGAGCGCCTGCAGCTCATCATCGCGCACGAGCGCGTCGGCGGCCGCCCGCCGGCCGATTACCTGCCGGCGCTGCAGAAGGAGCTGGTCGCGGTCATCTCGAAGTACGTCCATATTTCGAACGATGACATCCGCGTGAGCCTCGAGCGCCAGGACGATCTCGAAGTTCTCGAAGTGAAGATCGAGATCCCGCAGGCCTGAGTGCTACCTGTGTCCCTCCGCACGGCGGCACTCGCCGCCGTGCGCGTCTTACGCCCTGTTGCACTTTCGGGCACGCCGTAACACGGCGCCTGTCGGCCGTTATCGGTCCTCCCGCATTGAACGAATACGCTCGCGTAACTTGTTCAACCTGGAGGTTGTGATGGCTGTCCCTACTGTTCAACGTCGTATCGTTTCGCTCGCCCTGCTTGCCGCGAGCCTGTCAGCCGTCGTCGCGCCGCTTGCCGCGCATGCGGACGAGATTCTCGTCGGCACACCCGTGATCGCGCCGCAGGGCCGCGTGGTCGTCGCCGAGCCGGTCGCCGTGCGCACCGAGGAAGTCGTCATCGTCGCGCCGAATGCGCCGCCGCCGGTGCGCTACGAGGTCGTGCCGTCCGCACGCGTGGGCTATGTGTGGGATCGCGGGCACTGGCACTGGGAGCATGGCCGCTACGTGTGGATCGGCGGCCACTGGGAGGCCGAGCGCGTCGGCATGCAATGGGTGCCGGGCCATTGGGATCAGCGCGGTCCGAACTGGTTCTGGACCCGTGGCCACTGGGCGTGATGGAGGCGGGCGATGAAAAGAACCGCAATCGCCATCGCGCTCGTCGCGATCACGCTGGCCGGGTGCATCGTCGTGCCGGCGCGGCCCGTGTACTACCGGCCGGCACCCGTCGTGATCTACTGAGCGTCGCGCGGGCCGGGCTGCGCCGCGCCGTTGGTCCCGGCCGCGGCCGGCTCGTCGTCGTGCGGCGCCGGCGCATCGGCGGCGCCTTCGGTCGGCGCGGTGGCGGGCGGCACTTCACCACCTTCGTCGCGCAGCGTGTCGAGCGGGTCGGCGGGCGCGGCGGCCGCATCCTGCGGCTCGGTGACGCCGGTTGCCACCGTCGCGCTCGCCGCGGCTGCCGCAGCCGGTTCCGCGGCCGCGACGGGCGGCGCGAGATAGCGCAGCGCGAGCGTTTCGTAGAGCGGCGGCGCGAAGAAGCGCGATACGCGGCTCGACACCAACGCGGTGGCCATCAGCGAAATCACGAGTGCGTGACCGTTGATCATCTCCATCACGATCACGAACGACGTGATCGGCGACTGCGTGACGGCCGCCATGTAGCCCACCATCGCGAGCGCGATCAGCATCGGCAGGCTCATGTTGCTGAACACGATGTGCAGCAGGTTGCCGAACCCTGCGCCGATCGACAGCGACGGGGCGAAGATCCCGCCGGGGATGCCCGGCAGGTACGACGCGACCATCGACACCATTTTCAGGAACGGGTAGAACACCGACAGATGCTGGCTGCCGTCGAGCAGGCCGCGTGCTTCGGCATAGCCGCTGCCGAAGGTCGTGCCGCCCGATACGAGGCCGACGACGGCGATCGCGAAGCCGCACAGCGCGGCGAACGCGATCGGCCGCTCGCGATACAGGCCCAGCAGCCGCGCGGGCAACCAGCGCCCCGTGTTGAGCAGCAGCCAGCAGAACAGCCCGCCTGCGATCCCGGTCACGATCGCGGTGACCAGCACGGCGAGCGCCAGCAGTTTCGGGAAATGGGGGCCGGCATCGATCGTACCGAAATACGTGTAGTTGCCGTTCAGGCCGAGCGCGACGACGCCGGCGAGTATGATCGCGGTGATCAGCACGCCGCTGGCGCGCGCGGAGAAGCTGCGCGTCAGCTCCTCGATCGCGAATACGATCCCGGCGAGCGGCGTATTGAACGCGGCCGACAGCCCGGCCGCCGCGCCGGCGAGCACCAGCTGGCGTTCGATCTGCGCGTTCGAGCGCGGGTAGAAGCGCCGCAGGTTGAACATCAGCGCCGCGCCGACCTGCACGGTCGGCCCTTCGCGGCCGATCGTGAAGCCGCCCAGGATGCCGAGGAACGACACCAGCACCTTGCCGAACAGGATGCGCAGCGTCAGCAGCCGGGAGCCGAACGCGCTCGGGCGCGCGTGCAGCGTCGCGATCACCTGCGGGATGCCGCTGCCCTCGGCGCCGCGGAAGAAGCGGCGCGTGATCCATACCGACACGGCGGCGATTGCCGGCGTCAGCAGCAGCGGCAGCCACGCGGCGTGATCGCGCATCGTGCGGAAGCTTTCATAGCCCCAGTCGATCAGTCGCGCGTAGAGCACGGCCGCGAGGCCGACGACGATCGCGCCGAGCCAGAAAACGCCGTACTGGCGCCAGATTCTCAACGAGCGACGGGTGAGGGCGGGAAACAGGGCGGGAAGGGCGGCAAGAGCGGGGCGTGGCATCGGCGGGGCCATCGGGCAAAGGACACATTATAAAAAGGAACCGGGGTCGCACAGTGGGCGACAGGGTTTCGCAAGCTTGTAGCATTTCGTTGCAAATGTAATTCAGGAGTAATGTTCGCGGCGGGTATCCGTCGTTAGCATCCCCAAATGGCTCGCTCTTCCCCGCAAACGTGAAACGCATCCTCATCGTGAAAGTGACGTCGCTCGGCGACGTCGTCCAGACGCTGCCTGTCGTGGCGGATCTGCATCGCGCCTTTCCCGGCGTAACGGTCGACTGGGCGGTGGACGAATCGTGCGCGGAGGTCGTGCGCTGGCATCCGGGCGTCAGCCATGTCCTTTGCGCGCCGCTGCGCCGTTTCAAGAAGATGCGCAATCGCGGCGACCTGAAGGCGATCTCGGCGTCGATCAGCGCGCTGCGGGCGCACCGCTACGATGCGGTGATCGACCTGCACGGCGTCTACAAGAGCGCGATCATTTCGGTGCTGGCGCGCGCCGCGCGCCGCATCGGCTACCAGACGCAGGATCTCGGCGAAACGGGCGCACGCTTCGCGTATTCGCATCGCTTCGGTCCGCGGCCGGATTGCGACGCCTGGCACGGGATGCGCGTGAGCGCGGGCGAGGCGCTCGGTTACGTGCCCGAGGGTGTCGCCACGTACGGCATCGTTCCGCCGCAGGACGCGAACCTGCCGACGGCCGTGACCGACGGCGCACCGTTCATGCTGCTGTTCCATGCGACGTCCAACCCCGACAAGAAATGGCCGGCCGACCACTGGGCCGCGCTCGCCACGCAGATGATGGCGCGCGGCGTGCGCGTGCTGTTGCCGTGGGGATCGGCTGCCGAGCACGACGACGCGCAGGACATCGCCGCGCGCGCGCCGAGGGCGGTCGTGCTGCCCGCGATGACGGTGCGCGAACTCGGCGCGGCGCTTGGCCGGGCTGCGCTCGTGGTGGGGGTCGATACGGGGTTCGTGCACATGGCGCACGCGTTGCAGCGGCCGACCGTGATGATCTTCGTCGCGACGTCGCGGCACCATTGCGGGATCGGCGGTGCGCCGAATGCCCTGTCCATCGGCGAGCCGGGCACGGTGCCGTCGGTCGAGGAGGCGCTGGACGCGATCGATGCGGTCTGCCCGGCCTACGGCGCGCTGCACGCGCGACTGACCGCCTGACGAAGCGGGGCGGGCCGGTTCACGCGAGTAGCGCCTCGACCGTGACGACGGCGGCAATCGCCGCCAGGTTCGCCAGCAGCGCCTCGAACACGAGGCCGCGCCACGTCTTCGGCCGGAAGCGCAGCGCGAGCAGGAGCGCGCCACCGAGCGCAAGCGCGAGGATCAGGACGAGATCGGCATTGCCGAGGCGGATGTTCATGGCGGCGGCTCCTTCGGGGCGGGATCCCGGGGGCGCGCGGCGGCGCACCCAGGATCGAGTATAGGCAGCGCCGGCCACCGCACAACCCGGGGCGCCCCGGAGCCTCAGACGAGCGACGCGTCGCGCGTTTCGCGCATCAGCAGCACGCCGATCAGGCTGATGGCCGCCGCAACCGATACATACCCGCCGACCCACGACAGCCCGCCGCGCGCCGCCAGCAGTTGCGCGATGTACGGCGCGATCGACGCGCCGAGGATCCCGCCGAGGTTGTACGCGACCCCCGCGCCCGTATAGCGGACGTTGGTCGGGAACAGTTCCGGCAGCAGCGCGCCCATCGGCGCGAACGTCACGCCCATCAGGAACAGCTCGATCGTCAGGAACAGCGCGACGAGCGGCATCGAGCCGCTGCCGAGCAGCGGTTCCATCGCGAAACCCGACAGCAGCGCGGCGATCGCGCCCACGACCAGCACCGGTTTGCGGCCGAAGCGATCGGATGCCCACGCGGACAGCGGCGTCGCGAGTCCCATGAACACGACCGCGAAACACAGCAGGCCGAGGAAGCTCTGGCGCGGAATATGCAGCGCCGACACGCCGTACGACAGCGAAAACACCGTCGAGATGTAGAACAGCGTGTAGCAGACGACCATCGCGAGCGCGCCGAGCAGCGTCGGCTGCCAGTGTTGCGTGACGAGGGTCGCGACCGGCACGCGTACGCGCTCGTTGCGATCGAGCGCGGCCTGGAACGCGGGCGTTTCGGTGATCTTGAGTCGCACGTACAGGCCGAGCGCGACGAGCACCGCGCTGACCAGGAACGGGATGCGCCAGCCCCAGCTGCGGAACTGCTCGTCCGACAGCGACAACGCGAGCGCGAAGAACAGGCCGTTCGACATCAGGAAGCCGACCGAGGGCCCGAGCTGCGGGAACATGCCGAACCAGCCGCGCTTGCCCTGCGGCGCATGCTCGGTCGCGAGCAGCGCGGCGCCGCCCCATTCGCCACCGAGGCCGATCCCCTGGCCGAAGCGCAGCACGCACAGCAGCACCGGCGCGAGCGTGCCGATCGCGTCGTAGCCGGGCACGAAGCCGATTGCGGTGGTGGATACGCCCATCACGAGCAGCGACGCGACGAGCGTCGATTTGCGCCCGATGCGGTCGCCGAAGTGCCCGAACAGGAACGAGCCGATCGGGCGCGCGATGAATGCGATGCCGAACGTGACGAATGCGGACAGCGCCTGTGCGGTCGCGGAGCCGTGTGGAAAGAATACGGGGCCGATGACGAGCGCGGCAGCCGTTGCGTACACATAGAAATCGTAGAACTCGATCGCGGTGCCGATGAAGCTCGCGAACACGATGCGCCGGTGGCTGACGGCGCCGGCCGAACCGGTTGCGTGTGCAACGGTCGGGGGGGATGCGGACATGGATGTCTCCGTTTTGTCGTTAGGGCGGTCGGCTGGGTGTGCGGTCGGACAGGCGGACGCCTGCCGGGGGCAGCCGAGCGGATGATGCGGTAGCGGCGTGGACGCGCGCCGTGGCGCGGACGTCACCCGCCGGTCGACGATGGAGACGGGTACGTCGCCGCCGCCCGGTGCCGGCGTGGTCGGCTCGCATGCCGGGTGGGGCGCACGAACGCGCGCGCGGCGTGATGGCCGCGCGATTGCGGAAAATTATAGCCAGCGCTGCCGCGCACCGGCAATCGCGGTGCGGCGGGCCGGTCAGTCGATCGATTGCGCCTGCGCCGACGCGGTGCTTTGCAGCTGGAAGTGGCCGTCGTCGTTGAAGAGCCAGCCTTCCATCATTTCGAGCCGGCCGTTGCCGTCGAGCAGCCGCGACGGTGGCGGCGGCAGCGGTGCCGAGCGGCGCAGCGACGCGAGCGCGAGCGCTTCCGCTTCGCTGTCGCCGTTGCTGCGATAGACGGACGCGTTGACGAGCCGGCCGCTGCCATCGACGGTGAAGGCCACGACGACGAGCGAACGGAGCATGGCCTGCGGCGTGCCGTGAAGCATGCCGGACGGATTGCGTTCGGCGACACGCTGCGCGATTTCGACGCGGTATTGGTCGAGGCTGCCACTGCGTGTGATCGACGGAATCGTCAGGATCGAGTGCAGCGACGGAGGCGGCGTGATCGTGCACGCCGCGAGCATGGCGACGATGGCCAGTGCAACTGCACGCAGCCGGTCGACGCGCGAACGGGAAAGGGGGCGCATGGGAGGCTAGCCAGAAGTGACTATAAAAAAATGATAGGCGCACGGGCGCGAGCCGGCATCGGGAGAAACACATAACGGGCGATGCCGGGTGTCGCGATCGCTGATGGCGAGGCAGCGTGCGCCCGCGTATCGCGATGTGACGTGACATGTGACGGCACGCTCGCGCGGCTGTTGCACGTGCGTATCCCGGCGCGCCTGTTGCACGGTTGAAAGCAAGGCGAGGAACGCGACCGGCGCGCAGGCGCTTGGCGACGGTTCGGCAGCGCGCATCGGTTGTCGCGGGCTGCACCGCGGCGGATGCCCGCGCAATCGTCAGCGACGCGTGCCGCCCGGTTCAGAAACCGTGCGTGACGAGTGACAGGACCGACAGGTCGGGGTGCGTGCCGTCGATGATGCTCTTGCCGACATGCACGGCTTCGTGGACGGCTTCATCGAGGCTTGCGAAGCTTTCCTCGCCGTCCGCATGGAACGGTACCGCGTGGCCGGGTAACGCGGGATTCGCGCCGGGATGGCATACGTAGCCGGTGTAGGTGTAGCGCGTGTCGCTGCCGGGCACGGCAGCCGGCACGACATGGACCTCGAAGCCTTCGTAATCGACGTGTTCCGTCGGTATCGACAGTTCGGTCATGGCGATCTCCGTGTACCGCACGCAGGGGTGGCGCGCGCGGCATCGAGTACGCGGCGGCGGTCGTGTCGCCGTGTTGATCGAATTCTAGGTGATCGAGCGGCTGGCCGGGAGGCTTCCGGCGCGCTGCGGCGCGATGACGGGCTGCTGCCCGTGCCGGTGGCTCGGGTGCCGCGCGAGAGCCCGGCGCGAACGCACGTGCCGTTTCGACGAACGGGTTCGTGCGCGGCGCTGCATCATTGTTTGCAGCGGGCGTCCTTGCGCTGCACGACGATGATCACCGGGTATTTCTGGCCGTGGTCGAGCTCCACGCGTGCCACGACGGTGAGCGTCGCCGGATCGGAATCGTCGTACACGCTCACCTGTTCGTTGCGCAGGTAGGTCACGCCGGTGCAGTTCGACGTGCGTCCGTCGTCTCCCACCTTGCACTGGAGGTCGTTGTCTTTCAGGTAGTTGTACGGCGACGGGCTCGCGAGGTATTCGCTCAGGCCGCGCGGCGAGCCGCCGACGCCGGACACGTATGCGATCGCGCACGACGCTTGCGCTGCGCTGCCGGACGCGGTGTCGGCTGCCGCGTGCGTGCTGACGGCCGCGAGCAAGGCGACGAGCGACGAGACGATGAGGGGCTTCATGACGAGGGTTTCCCGTTTCGCGAATCGGAGCGCCGGATTGTAACGGCATCCGGCGGGATGCGTCGGAACGTGGGGGAAAGCCGTACGGGAACCAACAAAAAAACCCCGTCATTCGCTGAATGGACGGGGTTTGGCAAACTTCCTGGCGGAAGCGGTGAGATTCGAACTCACGGACAGTTTCCCGTCGCCGGTTTTCAAGACCGGTGCCTTAAACCGCTCGGCCACGCTTCCACACGAGGCGGCATTGTAACCGAAATGCCGCGATCTTCATGCCCTCAATCGTCGCGCAGGAACAATTCCTGCAGGTCGTTGAGGAAACGCTGGCCGAGCGGCGTCGGCGCGATTTGCGCGAAATCGCGTGCGATCAGCCCGCGCCGTTCCGCTTCCTGCAGTGCCGGCTCGATCGTGCTCATCGGCAGGCCGGTGCGCTCGGCGAAGCTGTGCACGGGGAAGCCCTCGACGAGCCGCAGCGTGTTCAGCATGAACTCGAACGGCAGGTCGCGCGCGCCGACTTCACGCTCTTCCTGCACGGCCGTGCCGGCCATCGCCTGCTCGATGAAGGTCGCCGGATGCTTGTAGCGTGCCTGCCGCAGGATCCGGTTCGGGAACGACAGCTTCGTGTGCGCGCCCGCACCGATCCCGAGATAGTCGCCGAAACGCCAGTAGTTCAGGTTGTGCTTGCACTGATGATTCGGCTTCGCATACGCGGACACTTCGTAGCGCCCGTAACCGGCCTCGGCCGTACGTGCGTGAATCCATTCCTGCATGTCGGCCGACGCGTCGTCGTCGGGGACGACCGGCGGGAACTTCGCGAACAGCGTATTCGGCTCGAGCGTCAGGTGATACAGCGACAGATGCGGCGGCGCGTACGACAGTGCGGTTTCGATGTCGGTACGGCATTCGTCGAGCGTCTGGTTCGGCAGCGCGAACATCAGGTCGAGGTTGAAGTTGTCGAAGTTCTTCGCGGCGATCTCGACGGCCGCGCGCGCCTGCGCGGTGTCGTGAATCCGGCCGAGCGCCTTCAGGTGCGTTTCGTTGAAGCTCTGGATGCCGACCGACAGGCGGTTCACGCCGCTCGCGCGGAACTGCGCGAACTTCGCGGCCTCGAACGTGCCCGGATTCGCCTCGAGCGTGATCTCGGCATCGGCGTCGAGCGGCAGCAGCGCGCGCACGTCGGACAGCAGCCGGTCGAGGCCGGCGGCCGACAGCAGGCTCGGCGTGCCGCCGCCGATGAACACCGTATGCACCTGGCGGCCCCACACGAGCGGCAGCGCCTGCTCGAGATCGGCGCGCAGCGCGTCGAGATATTCGGTTTCCGGAAACCGTTCGCCTTTCCACTCGTGCGAGTTGAAATCGCAGTACGGGCACTTGCGCACGCACCACGGGAAATGCACGTACAGCGCGAGCGGCGGCAGCGACGTGAGCCGCACCTGGCCGGGCGACGTGAAGGTCGCGACGACGCGTGCGCCGGTTTCCGCGGCCTGGCTCATGCAACCTCCCGCAGCGAAGGGGTATCGGGCATGCTCATGCTTCCTCCGCGAGCCGCGCCAGCAGCGCCTTCAGCGCCAGCGCACGGTGGCTGTGCGTGTTCTTCACGGCCGGTTCGAGTTCGGCGGCCGTCGCGCCGAGCGACGGCAGATAGAAATACGGGTCATAGCCGAATCCGTGCTCGCCGCGCGGGGTATCGACGATCTCGCCCGCCCAGCGCCCTTCGGCGAACAGCGGCTCGGGGTCGTCCGCATGGCGCACGAGCGCGAGCACGCAGCAGTAGTATGCGCGCCGGTCGTCGACGCCGCGCAGCTGCTCGACGAGATACGCGTTGTTCGCCGCATCGCCCTTGTCGCGGCCCGCGCGCTGCGCATAGCGCGCCGAATAGACGCCCGGCGCGCCGCGCAGCACGCGCACGCACAGGCCCGAATCGTCGGCGATCGCCGGCAGCCCGGTGAGCCGCGACGCGTGACGCGCCTTCGTCAGCGCGTTCTCGATGAAGGTGCCGAACGGCTCGTCCGCCTCGGGCACCGCGAGGTCGCCCTGCGGGACGATCTCGATGCCGACCGTCGAGAACAGCGCGGTGAATTCGCGCAGCTTGCCGGCGTTGTTCGACGCGAGGACGATGCGCGACAGCGGCGCGATGGTGTGGTCGTCCGGCATGTCAGGCGCCCAGCACGTCTTTCTGAAGCTGCACGAGTTCGGCGATCCCGCCTTGCGCGAGGTCGAGCAGCGCGTTCATCTCGGCGCGCGAGAACGGCACGCCTTCCGCCGTGCCCTGGACTTCGACGAAGCCGCCGGCGCCCGTCATCACGACGTTCATGTCGGTATCGCAGCGCGAATCTTCCGCGTAATCGAGGTCGAGCACGGGCGCGCCTTCGTACACGCCGACCGAGATCGCGGCGACGTGGTCGGTGATCGGCGAGCGCGTGAGCTTGCCGGCCGCGATCAGCGTCGACACGGCGTCGTGTGCGGCGACGAACGCGCCGGTGATGCTCGCCGTGCGCGTGCCGCCGTCGGCCTGGATCACGTCGCAGTCGATGTGGATCGTGCGCGGGCCGAGCGCCTCGAGGTCGAACACGGCGCGCAGCGCGCGGCCGATCAGGCGCTGAATTTCCTGCGTGCGGCCGGTTTGTTTGCCGCGTGCGGCTTCGCGGTCGCTGCGCGTGTGCGTTGCGCGCGGCAGCATGCCGTATTCGGCGGTCAGCCAGCCTTGCCCGCGGTCGCGCAGGAAATCGGGCACGCGTTCGGAGACGCTCGCGGTGCAGAGCACCTTGGTGTCGCCGAATTCGACCAGCACCGAGCCTTCGGCGTGTTTCGTGTAGTGGCGCGTGAGGGCGACCTTGCGCAGTTCGTCGGCGCGGCGGCCGCTCGGGCGGGAAACGGAGGACGTCATGTGGGAATCGCGGAACGAGAGGAAACCCCGATTTTAGCGCCGAACGGCGGGCTTGCCCGGCGGGGTGGTTCCCAAAAATGGGATAATGCGCGCTTCCCGCCCCGCGCTTTCCGATGCGCCGGGCGCCTCGACATATCCCCGCCCGCGAGGGCACCCAGACGGCGAGACGAACCATGATCTACAGCATGACGGGCTACGCGAGCGCGACGCGCGAACTCGCGACGGCCACCGGTAACGGCGGCACCAGCGTGTCGGTCGAACTGCGCACCGTGAACTCGCGCTTCCTCGACCTGAATTTCCGGATGCCGGACGACGTGCGCGCGTGCGAACCCGCGCTGCGCGAAATGCTGATGAACAAGCTGTCGCGCGGCAAGGTCGACATCCGCATCAACCTGCAGCGCGGCGAGCAGAGCATCGGCGCCGGCGCGCTGAACCAGTCGGCGCTCGGCCAGCTCGCCGAGCTCGAGCGCTCGGTGCTGGACACGTTCCCGGGCGTCGGCCGCCTGCGCGCGGGCGAGATCCTGCGCTGGCCCGGCGTGATCGCCGAAAGCGGCGTGTCGGCGGAAGCGATCCGCGACGCGGTGCTCGCGTGCGGCAAGGAAGCGATCGGCGAGCTCGTCGTCGTGCGTTCGCGCGAAGGCGCGCAACTGGCGACGATGCTGCTGTCGAACGTCACCGAGATGGAAGCGATCGTCGCGCGCATCACGCCGCTCGTGCCGGAGCTGATCGCGAAGCATCAGCAGAAGATCGTCGAACGGCTGCAGGAAGCGCTCGGGATCGCGGCGCCCGAAGGCGGCGCGACGATCGTCACGCGCGAGGAAGCCGCGGAGCGCATTCGTCAGGAAGTGACGATGTACGGGATCCGGATCGACATCGCGGAAGAGCTGTCGCGTCTCACCGCGCACCTGAACGAAACGCGCCATGTGATCGAGAAGGGCGGCCGCGTCGGCAAGCGTCTCGACTTCATGATGCAGGAACTGAATCGAGAAGCAAACACGCTCGGCTCGAAGGCGGCGGCGAAGGAACTGGCCGACGCATCGATGGCGCTCAAGCTGTTGATCGAGCAGATGCGCGAGCAAGTGCAAAACCTGGAGTAAAAGAGATGAAACGACCCCCACGCTCACTATGTTCGCTGCCCCTCGAGGGGGCGGCCAGCCTCCTTGGGGCGGCCCGGCGGAGGCTGTCATGACCGATTCCCATCGCGACGCCCACGCATCGCATTCGCTGCACGGCGGCGTCTATCCCGGCAACCTGTTCATGGTCGTCGCGCCGTCGGGCGCCGGCAAGTCGACGCTCGTGAATGCGCTGCTGTCGAAGGACAACGACATCTGCCTGTCGATCTCGTACACGACGCGCAAGCCGCGTCCGGGCGAGCAGGACGGCCGGCACTATCACTTCACGACGGTCGAGGATTTCCGCGCGCGTCACGCGGCGCACGAATTCCTCGAGAGCGCGGAAGTGCACGGCAACTACTACGGCACGTCGCGCGTCTGGATCGAAGAGCAGATGAAGAACGGCCACGACGTGCTGCTTGAGATCGACTGGCAGGGCGCGCTGCAGGTGAAGAAGCAGTTCCGCAACGCGGTCGGCATCTTCATCCTGCCGCCGTCGCTCGACGCGCTCGAGGAGCGCCTGAAGAAGCGCGGCCAGGACGAACCGAACGTGATCACGCGTCGCCTGCTCGCCGCCGGCAGCGAGATCGCGCACGCGTCGGAAGCGGAATACGTGGTGATCAACGAGAATTTCGAGCGTGCGCTCGCGGAGCTCGAATGCATCGTCGCGGCTACGCGCCTGCGCTTTGCTTCGCAGTACGCGCGACACACGGAGCTGTTCATCGAGCTCGGCATCCATCTGCCCCACGCGGAATGACGCGGGGGACGAGGGACATAAGGTAGAATAAGGACTATATTCAGAAGGAATTACCAACATGGCTCGCATTACCGTCGAAGACTGCCTGAAGCAAATCCCGAACCGCTTCGAACTGGCGCTCGCCGCCACCTATCG